>Ga0209810_1000216_pt1 | contig 164570 bp, 137 predicted proteins | sample Coa_R1_7_FD_187159 | JGI IMG/M metagenome (GOLD analysis project Ga0209810, IMG submission 187159) | Surface soil microbial communities from Centralia Pennsylvania, which are recovering from an underground coalmine fire - Coalmine... | ecosystem: Environmental > Terrestrial > Soil >... | reverse complement strand
AGCATCGTAGGAATAGCCGTCTATGCGGTTGTTGTTCTGCGGGTTGCCGGGGTTATTGCCGGTGAAGGTGAGCTGCATGGAATTGGGACCATTCTGTTGCCAGCGGTTGCCGAAGCGATCGTAGACGTAGGAGAAAACCGCCGCGCCATTGTTCTTGTTCGCGCCGACAAGCCGATTGAATTGGTCGTAGGAGTAGGTCCAGTTGCCGTTGGCGCTATCGTTAGCCGTAAGAACGTTGCCGTTGGGGGCATAGGTGAGACTTTCGGAGTAAACCGTTCTTGAATTGTAGGTGGCGCTTGAGGATTGGAGCCAACCGCGATTGTTGTAGTTGCGCACTTCGATTTCGGCTCCATTGCCCAGGCTGGCCGAGGTAAGTGTGCCAAACGCATTGTAATGCGCGTTGGACATGGCGGTGAAGCTCTGCCAACCGCCCGTCGGGCTGTAGTCCGTAGTGACTGTAGTGAGGCGCCCGGCGGTGTTAAAGGTTTGGTACCTATTGTGGAGGGCTCCGTCTTGCTGCTGCTTTAGAATATTACCGATTAGATCATACGTGTAATACATCCGGTAAGGGCCGCTGGTTGTGCCGCAGACGGATGGCGTGACTGGGAACTGGCCAACAATTCGGCCCATTGCATCATAATCATAGATTTCCGCGGCGCAGGGGCTGTTGTGCACCCAGCTTGCGGCGAGCCTGCCAATGGCGTTCTGACGCGAGCTGTTGCCCCAGGGCGCTCCGGTCGAAACGTCATAAAAGTAGGAAACCTGCGGCGTGCCATCGCTGTAAGTTTTTGAGAGAAGTTGATTAGTGGCGTTGTAAGTGAAAGTCGTGGTCACGCTGCGGGCGTCCGTTTTGGTGGCGAGATTTCCGTTTGCGTCATAGGTGTAGCTGATGGTGCCGGACTCGGGATTGCTCGCGCTGAGAAGCTGGCTGAGCGAGTCATAGGAGAAGGTGCGGGGCGCCATGGTACCCTGATTGACTTGCGTGAGGTTGTCGAGGCCGTCGTACAGGTAGGTGGTGAGGAAGCCGTTCGCGGCAATGTCCTGGCCGCAAGCGGCTGGCGTTCCATCCTGGCCGATCAGAGAAGGTGAAGGAGCTCCGCCGGGACCGACGAAAGGACCTGACGCGACTTCGCAGACGGAGGTGAGGCGGCCGAGGGTGTCGCTTTGAGAAATACGCGTGACGCGCTGCGTGCCATTACCTTCGTCCTGAATTTGTGTAGCGCGGCCGGTGTAGGTTGTGAGCAGAGTCGAGCCGTCGGGGTTGGTGACTTGTGTAGTGCGACCCAGCGCGTCGTAAGTATACTTGGTAATGCCGTACGTCGGGTCGCTCGTGGTGCAGTAAGGATTGGATACGGTGAAGACATGGCCGAAGCCGTCATAGCTCGTGTCGGTTCGGTCACCGCTTGGGCAATCCGGGTCGCTGGTGAGCGTGGAGCTGACCACGTGACCGAGGCCGTCCATGATAGATGTGCTCGTGAGGTATTGGCCAGCGGTGATTTTGCGAGATGTGGTAACGCTCGGAGAAAGCGGAGCGTCGCCGTATGACACGGTGGTCTGGCCGCCATCGGGATAGTCTGTCTCAGTGAGGCGGCGAAGCGGGTCATTGTACTTGTAGAGAGTTGTCTGGGAATTTTCGTCCGTCGAACCGCGCAATCGGCCATCGTCGTAGCCGTAACAGTACGCGCGGACGTGGCCCAATGGGTCCGTGATTTTGGTCAGATACGCGTTTGTGCTCCCCGAAGCGGGGGCGGCTCCTCCGCAAGAAGAAGAACTGTCCGCGTAGGAATAGGTGGTAGTGTGACCAGAGCCAACCATGTCGGGGCACGGTGCGTTCCCACACGCGTCGGTGCTCGATGCGACTTGACCCGTATCGTAGTAGGTATAGGTCGTTGTGGGAGACACACCTCCCGTGTTGAGCCACCGGGTGATTGAAGTAATATTTCCGCGCGAAGTGGCGACAGGCACTAAGCTTATTGCACCTGACGACACCACAGCAGATAAATCGTAGGTAAACGAGGTTTGCTTCACGATGTTATTCGATGAATCCGTTATGCTGATGCTGTCCGGCCTGTTGACGATCCAGGTGCCGGTTGAGAAGAAGTCGTGGTACGCCGTGTGCGTATGCCTCTTCAAAGGACCGCAAAATGGCCGCTAACTCACAGAGTACGTTAGAATTAAAAACGGAGGAGTGGGTGAGCGGTTGAAACCGGCGGTCTTGAAAACCGTTAGGCTCGAAAGGGCCTCGGGGGTTCGAATCCCTCCTCCTCCGCCACTTTCACGAAAATTTCAGACCTGCTGCGAACACGTGCTCGAAACTTCGGTTTGGTACTTGCGCTGCTCGCGTGCCCTTGACGCAGAAGTTGGCCTAGGTTCGTCCGGGCAATGGCGTCACGCCGGTTGCATGCCGATGGGAGCGGACGGCAGCGGAGCAGCGGCCGGCACACCCGTGCTCGAGCGCGGCTGGAAGCGGTGATACACCGCCAGTGCGAGCGCGCCCAGTCCCCAGATGATCGCGGCAAACTTGATAAAACCTCCACCGTGCGGAATCATCGTGCATAGCCGGAGAATCACAAAGCCGACCGCCATGCGCCCGATCATCGGCCAAAGATCGCGGGTACGGCCCATGATCCACTGCCCAATCATCGCGCCAACGATGAGTTGCGCGAAGTAGAGGCACGCCCACCACAAAAAGAGCGCGGCGACTCCAACAAACAGACCAACCACGGTAACGCACGCAATCAACGCGGCGATGGGCATGCTGCAGCCGACCAGCAGCCCCAGACCCAGTGAAGCGCCGTAACGCTCGGCGGAACCGACGGCCTCGCCGACAAAGACGGGCATCAACGCGAAGAGCACCAGCCCGAACAGGATGTAAGCGGCGGTCCAGATGACCTGCCAAATGTAATAGTGGGGACTGCCGTAGTCCGGGCCGCGGTGGGTTCTCGTATATTGCACCGGGGAAGCCAGTTTGGCTTCGGGGGAAACCGAGGGCGGATGCTCGCCACGGAAGGTGACCGGCCCGGCAATTGCTGCGCCGGAATCAATATTCAGGTCGCTTGCTGTTATTTTTGCGCCGCCATTGATGGTGCCTCCCACCGTGGTTTGGCCTGTAAAGGCAAGCAAGTCATGATCGACAGTACCGTCAATGGAAACATGGCCCGCAAAAGTGGTTAAACTGCCGCCAATCTGCGCGCCGCGGTCAATATTGATATCTCCGCCGAAGAGCATGACGTTGCGCGCCACGCTTCCGCGGAGCGTGCTGTTGCCCGTATAGCCGCGAATGTTCCCACCGACTTTGCCGGGCACGCGCAACGACCCGCAAGAGGCCAGAACGTCTCCGAGCACGTGCCCCGAAATCTCGATATCTCCGCCGGCGATAATCAGATCGCCCTCGATGGTGCCGGCGACGCGAATGCGGCCGCCCGACGCATACAAGTCGCCGTGAATCACCTCGTCAGCGGGAATGGTGACGCTGTCGCCTTTGCGAAATTCGGTTGCGCCGGCGGGGGCCGGGTAAGCGAGCAGGCCGCAGAAGCCCGCGAGCACCAGCGCAAGGGCCGAGCCGCGCCGCAATCGCCGCCGGAAGAAAAGTGCGGCAATTCCCGCCACAATCAGCAGGGCCAGAATTTCAAAAAAGCTCAGCATCGATTGCCATCCTTTCCAGAAGGCGCTTTGAAAAATGAGCAAGTTCAATAGGTTTGAGCCACCGAAGCCGGCTTGTTCCAGGTTCTGTTGCCACGGCTCGATGTATCCGGTGTACAGGGCATAGACTCCGGTCGCCGCCAGGCCGAACACGAGCGGCCAGACCCACTGCAGGGAGCGCTGCGCCGTCCGGCGGAAAGCGGCCAGGCGTGCGGGAAAGGGCTCGTCTTCCTCGAGCATTGCGCGGGTCAGCAGCCGCGATTCGCGCTCGATGGCGCGGAGCAGAGTGCGGCACATCGAGCAACTCTCCGCGTGCGCGGAGACCTCGAGAGCGCGCGCTCGCTCGAGCTGCCGCTCGATATAAAACAAACAGGTCATTTCGTCCAGGTGCTCGGCGGAGCGCCAGGACGCATCTTCGCGTGGCGGTGCCATCAGCTTGTTCCTCCCGCAGCCAGCACGCTGCTCCCCTCGAGCGCCTGCCGCAGCTCGTGGCGCGCCCGCAGCAGCACGACGCCAACAAACTGGCGCCGCACGCCCAGCGCATCCGCAATTTCGTCGTAACTCATATCGGAGTAGTAGCGCATGACCAGGGCCATGCGCGCGCGGGTACCCATTTTTGCCAGGGCCTTCCGTACTTCCTCGCCGGTGCACTGCTCAATCATGCGGTCGAGCTGGCTCGGGTCAGGATGCTCGAGGGGCACGGTTTCGACGTCCTCGGTTTCCTTGTCTTGGCGGATCTTGCGCCGACGCAGGATATCCCAGCAGTGGTTCGCAGCCACGCGGTAAAGCCAAGCGGAAAATGACCGGCTCGGATCGTATTGGTTCAAGCCCTTGCGCAACTTGTCTCCAAAGATGTCCATGGTGGCGTCTTCCGCATCTTCCCGCGTGGGCAATGCCCTCCTGCAAAACCGGAAGATCGCGGGTGCGTATTCCCGGTAAAGCTCACCCCAAGCCTCGGCGTCACCCGCCCGGGCCCGTGCGATGACTTCCGTGGGTTCCGTTATTCCCGGCGCACTCATCCGGCCTGGTCTCAGCGGTTCCATGGACTAGTACGCAGCGAGGCGCCCGGAAATTACATATTGCAAAGTCGCGGGCAACAGATCGCCTTCGGGGCGCCAGGCCAGCACACCCGGATCCTTCAGAGCCGCGCCGGGAGGGGCCTTGCTCTTGCGTTTCCAGCACTCTATCAGAAATTGAGGCCGGAACATGACTGTAGGGAAGGATAGCCTTGGCGCAACGGCTTGCGTGATCGGGACCACGCCAGACCATCCGAAACGGACCGAGATGAGCCTGGCACCGATGGCGTTTCCGGCCGCGCCCGTCCTGGTGCCGCGAGAGGCAGGCGACCCGGTAGTTTTTTTTGGCCGTGCGCCGGTGAGCCAAGGCTCAAACCGTTCGTATTTTGAAAAAGCCGGGAGTTCGGATCCGAGTCCTGCGCGGCGTGCTAAAACGTAAATTTCGCCGCGACTTGCATGCTGCGCGGGCCGCCGCTGCCAAGATAGGGATAGCCGATGCCGACGTCGCCGGTTACGCCGAGCGGCAGAGAACCCTGTGCGCGCCCGTTTGCGCTGAACCCGTTGATTCCGCCATCCGCAAGAAAATTCGGCAGGTATGGATTGGCGAAGTTCGGATGGTTCAGGAAGTTGTAGGCCTCGAAGCGCAGCTCAAGCTTCAGCTTCTCGCCCAGGTTCGTGATTTTGAAAATGGAAAAATCGAATTGGCGGAAGTTCGGACCCAGCAGCGAATTGCGCCCGAGGTTACCGAAGTGGCGAGAGCCCGGCACGCAACTGCTTGCGGTGCCGTCAAAGCCCGTGCTCACGGGCGTGCATGGTACGGCAAAGGCCGTCAAATCCAGAAAATTGTTGGGATCCCGCGGGTGGTACACGATCGGTCCGACGACGTCCGGCTTCGAGAAAAACTGGCCGGACCCGTCAAAATCATCTTCCGAGAAAATCAGATGAAACGGCTGGCCGGATTGCACGGTGACGATGCCGTTCAGGCCCCAGCCGTTGGTAAGGCGCTGGAAGCTGCCGGAGCGATTCGGGAACTGGTAAATGAAATTCCAGGTGAGGCGGTTGCGAATATCGAAATTGGAGTTGCCGCGATTGGAGCTGGGATTGGTGCTGTCGGTGGGCTGGGCCGCATTCTGGACGAAATCGTCGCCGTCGCTTGCGTCATCGATGGAATGCGACCAGGTGTAGTTGAGCGTCGAGGTCAGCCCGTGCCAGTCGTTCACGCGCAAGCTGGTTTGGAGCGAGTTGTAGCTGGAGTTCGCGGCCGCTTCCATCCAGTAGATGTAAAAAAGCCCGGCCGGCAGCGCCCGCGTCGAGGTGATGCAGCCGCAGAGCAGGTCAGCATTGTCGATGGCCTGCTGCGATGGCTGGTTGATATCGCGGAACCGGAACAGTTTGTGGCCGTTCGAACCGACGTAGCCCAATTCCCAAACCACGTGCTTGCTTAGTTCTTGCTGTAAGTTCAGGTTGAAGTTTTGCATGTAGGGCGTGCGCAGCTTGGGGTCCACGCCAAACGCATCCGGCATCAGACCATTGAAGAAGAAAGCCGGCTGATTCGGATCAAGGAGCGATGTGGGAGCCAGCGTGGTGATTCCGTTGAGAGGGCTGTAGGCCGGGCCGGGATCGAAGCTGCTGCCGAAGGGCAAATGACCCATGAAGAAATCCTGCGAAAAAGCGTCATAGAAGAAACCGTACCCCGCCCGCAAAACCGTCTTTGCGTGGCCGGTCAAATCCCAGGCAAAACTGACGCGCGGGCTGAAATTGTTGAGGTCCTTGTTGTACAGCGGCCGATTGCCCACGAGGCTCAAATCGCCCGTGGCCGGGTCAACCACGGTAAACAGCCCGTGCTTCTCCGCGATCACGCCGTAGTAGTCGTAGCGCAGCCCAAGATTCAGCGTGAAATTCCGCCGCAAGCGAATCCCGTCCTGAAAATACCCGGAGTGGGAATTCTCGAACGTGTTGCGGTCGGTATCGCCGGCATATTGTGAGCCGCCTGTCGGTGTCCCTGCGAGGAAGCTCGCGAGGCTGTCGAAGTCCAGCTCGCCGCGGAAGCGCCGGTTGAATATCTGCGAAACGGAAGTCCGGCGGAACTCGTAGCCGAACTTGAAGCTATGCATGCCGCGGGTCCACGAAATGTTGTCGAGGTAGTGCCAGTTGGTATCGACGCGATGCCGTGGGTCGCCCTTATCGGCGCCGAGTTGCGCCAATCCGCTGACCTTGATAATGGGCAAGCCGAAATTCTGCGGCGTCACTCCGGTATTCAGCCCAATGGAGGCGGGATCGAACGTGCGATCTTCCGGAAAGAAGCCTTCGGCAAAGCGGTTCCAGCCGAGGCGCGTTTCGCTGATGAACGCCGGCGAAAGGTTGTCCACGTAAGAGAGGGAAATGAGCTGCACGCGCGTGGGCGTGATGGTGTTGTAGTTCGGCAGGAGGCCGCCGCCGACGAGCGCAAGGGGAAAGCTCTGCAAGCTGTCTCCGATGTAGTAGCGGCCGGTGAGCTGATTGTTGTTGTGAAAATTGTGGTCAATCTTCACGATCGCGCTGTCAATGCGATTGGAAAAGGGCGTGGCGAGCTCCGCGTTGTTCGGCTCGCCGTTCAGGCAATCGTTGCTGTTCGTCGGCGCCGGCCAGGGGTTCATCGCCAGCAGATTCTTGATCACCGGATTGATGCTGCTGAGGTCGCCGGGAACCGGGGCATTGGCGGAAATATCCGCCGCCGTGGGCACGCACGCGGGGCTGGCTTCCTTGCCGGTTTCCCGCATGGCTTCGTAGTCGACGAAGAAAAAGGTATTGTCCTTGACGATGGGACCGCCGAGCGAGCCGCCGAATTGATTGCTGTGGAACGGCTGTTTCGCCTGGCCCACCTGGTTGAAATAGTTGCGCGCGTTCAGGTCCGTATTGCGCAGAAACTCAAGCGCCGAGCCGTGCCAGTTATTCGTGCCGCTTTTGGTGACGATGTTGATCACGCCGCCGGCATTGCGCCCGTACTCCGCCTCGAAATTCGAGGCCACGCGCAATTCCGCGATGGCTTCGACCGGAAGAATTGTCGCCGGGGTGCCGAAGACGCCGGCTTCATTGATGGCCGGATCGTTGCGGTAACCGTCGTTCATGTCGGTGCCGTCCAGCAGAAAATTATTGGCGCGGCCGCGCGCGCCGTTCACGGAAAAAATCCCGTAGGACCCCGGCGAGTCGGTGATCTGGTCCGGCGAGCCGGCGACTCCGGGGACCAGAAAAATCAGCTTTTGATAGTCGCGCCCATTCACCGGCAGAGTGGTGACCACTTTCGATTCGATGATGCCGCCGAGGACGTTATTCGTGCTCTCGACCTGCGGCAGCGTGTCGCCGGATACCTCGACTGTTTGCGCGACCTCGCCGGGCGTGAGGGAGATATCCGCGCGCCGCTCGGCGGCGACCTCGAGCTGGATCCCGGAAAGCGTGGCTTTGCGGAAGCCGGTCATCTCGACGGTAACGCTGTAGGTCCCAATGGGCAGCTCCGGGACCGAATACGTGCCGTCTTCGCTCGTAGCCACGGTGCGCGTCAAGCCGGTGCCGGTGTTTTTGATGGTCACGGTAGCGCCGGCAATGGCCAGCCCGGAAGAGTCGGTCACCGTGCCGAGTATCGTGCCGCGAAACGTCTGGGCGTCTGCGGAAGATTCGCCGCTGAGAAGCCACGCCGCAAGCAAACAGCAGGTAAAGCCAACCCACGCGAGGCGGACAAACCTCTTCATTGAACTCTCCTTGAGGCAATCGGAATACATTTTTTCCCGGATTCGTTCCCGGCGCTCCCCGGAAGCCGCCGCCGTGACACACCGATTGCGCTGAGTACAGATACGGTACTGGTGGGTAGCGCAGAGCGTCAAGGCAAAGCCGGGCGAATGTGCCGAGTTGCGACATGCCCGCGGCCTGCCATTGCAGCCGGTTTCGCGCCGGAGCGCCGCGCCGAAGCTGCGCCCTATCGCGTGCGCACTCGCTTTGCGGCCTGCGCGCGCTCCGCCCGGCGCTTGTTCATCTGCACCGCCGTGCCGGTGACCGGCTTTTTGCGGTTCAGCGCCGCCGCCTCTTTCAGCAGCGCACGGACTCCCGGTCTCCGCACTTCCGCCGCGCTGCGCAGCTTCACATGCCGCAAATACTTCCCCGTTCCCTCCAGCAGCTTTTCCGGATCCCGCAGCATCGCTCCGCGCATGAATCCGAAGACGACATGGCTTTTCGCCACCATGTAAAAGCACAACGGCCCGTTCAGATCGAAGGTGGGAATTTTCCAGGGATTCACGTACTCCTCGCATCCCGCCACGTTCTTCTTTACCAGCCCTCTTACCGCCTTCGCTACTCCGCGCATCTTGCCGGCGTTCGCCACGTACCGATCGATCCACAAACGCGCCTCTTTTCCCTCCATCGTGGGCATGGCCTGGTCCTCCTTGCGCCGCAGAGTATCACGACGGACTCGCTGAGCCGCTGTTTTGCCCTTCGCGGCGGAAGCCTAGTTGGGGTCGCTGCCTTTGCAAGGGCGATAACTTCTGTAGCGAAAGGGCGGATCTGTGCTATCACAGTCCAGGTGGTCCGTGCCGAATCCTCTCCAGTTGTTCATGCGCGTGCCCGTCCCTTGGGTATTCGTGCTCGCCTATCTCGCGGGTGCTGGCCTGGAATCGCGTCACCGGCAAGCTCTTTCTCCGGAGGTCACGCGGCTGGCCATGCTGGGCGGGTGGGTTCTCTTTGCGGCGGGCGCTGCGATGGCAGGCTGGTGCCTGCTATTGTTCCGCCGCGCTCGCACTACCACCGTCCCAGGTCAGGCGCCGGCTCAGTTGGTCACTTCGGGCCCCTATCGCTTCACGCGCAATCCCATGTACGTCAGCCTCACGCTTGCGTATCTGGGTGAGGCAGGTTTGCTCCGCCAGAGTTGGCCGGTCATCCTCCTGCCGCTGGTTCTGGCCTACCTGCATTGGACCGTCATTCCCGTTGAAGAAGCCCGCCTCACGGAGGTTTTCCCGGCGCAATACGCCGAGTATCGCTCGCGAGTGCGGCGATGGATTTAGGCAAACAGGCCCGGTTGCGTTCCTCGCCGCTGCTGCGGTTCGAGAACGCTGTGGAACACGACCCGGCGATAGATGCTTGGTTGGAGAAGCAGATAGCTCAACTGCAAACGTTCGACCGGCATACAGGAGTCACTCATAACGGTCACCAGTCACTTTCTCCCCGTACTCGGTTACAATGGCAGGGAGGATTCAGCTGGAGGTCACGTTCGAATTCGCGGATAGGACGAAAGCCGCCCCTTTCGGAAGAAAAAATCGCAAGGGGCGCCAAAACAAACAATGCCCGTACCCATCTCACAAGCTCTCACCGTAGCCAGCTACCTGCTGAAGCAGAAGATTTCAGGCCGGAAGCGCTATCCGCTCGTGCTGATGCTCGAGCCGCTCTTTCGCTGCAACCTGGCCTGCGCCGGCTGCGGCAAGATTCAGTATCCCGCCCACATTCTGAAAAAAGAGCTGAGTCCGGAGCAGTGCTTCCGCGCCGTCGAGGAATGCGGCGCGCCGACGGTGGCGATTCCGGGCGGCGAGCCGCTGATGCACTCGCAAATCGACAAAATCGTGGCCGGGCTGGTCGCGCGAAAGAAGTACATCTATCTGTGCACCAACGCCCTGCTGCTCAAGGAAAAACTGGACCTCTTCACGCCGAGCAAGTATCTGACGTTTTCCGTGCATATGGATGGACAGCGCGAGCACCACGATTTTTCCGTGTGCCGCGAAGGCGGATACGATCTGGCGATCGAAGGCATCCGGGAAGCAGTGAAGCGCGGCTTCCGCGTTACGACGAATACCACGCTTTTCGACGGCGCCGACCCGAACAGCGTCCGAGCATTCTTCGACGAAATGATGGAAGCCGGCGTCGAAGGCATGATGCTTTCGCCGGGCTACTCCTATGACAAAGCGCCGGACCAGAAACACTTCCTGGGCCGCGCCAGGACGCGCCGGATGTTCCGCGCGATTCTCTCGAACCGCAAAAAGACGTGGCGCTTTAATCAGTCGCCGCTGTTTCTCGAGTTTCTAATGGGCAAGCGCAATTACGCCTGCACGCCCTGGGGCATGCCCACCTACAACATCTTTGGCTGGCAAAAACCCTGCTATTTGCTACAAGACGGATACGCGGAAACCTTCCAGGAGCTGCTTGATTCGGTCGAGTGGGAGAAATACGGCACCGAGTCCGGCAATCCCAAATGCGCGAATTGCATGGTACACAGCGGTTACGAAGCCTCCGCCGTGGATCACACCTTTAGCTGGAGCGGGCTGGCTGCCTACGTCAAAGCCGTGCTTTCCGGGACGTATGAGGACGCCGGCGCGCGCGCCATGCTCAGCGAGCCGGTGCGTCCGGTGCACTCCTACAATCCGCTGGTCCAGATCGATTCGGCGAAGGGCCAATTCGAGGAGACACGCGCGTGACGGGACCGCGACACGCTGACCGGCCGAGCCATAGCCAAGGCGCTGGCGCGCACCCGGTCCAGGGAAAGACGCCGACTCCCGGAGCGGCGCCGCTGGATCCCGATGCGATGGAAGTCGCGCCCGGCACGGTACGCGAAGCAGTGCAGGGCTGGACCGTGGAATTTGGCCCGGGGCTCGGCTCGGAAGAGGAAAAGCAGGAGGCAATCGAGAAAGCTTTCGATTATCGCGGGGATGTGACGCTCACTCTGAAGGATGGCTCGAAGGTGGAGGGCTATCTTTTCGATCGCACGTCAGGCGCCGCGGCCGCGAGCGGGTATGTTCGGGTGATTCCGACCAATTCGGACCAGCGGCAAAAGATCGCGTATGCCGACATCGTGGCATTGTCCTTCACGGGACGTGATACGGCGGCGGGCAAGAGCTGGGAAGCCTGGGTGCGCAAATATTGGGAAAAGAAGACCGCAGGCGAAAAGGGCGCGAGCCTGGAGCAGGAAGCTTTGGGCTGAAACTTGCCGCGGGGCCGATGAAGCGTTGGTAGTGCTGCCTGGTGTCCAAGCCGCCCCGCAATCGGTGGTCCGGCTAAGTCCGCCCGGACGGCGTGAATAAGGCCGGTGTGCTGGCACGGAACACCGATATAACTTATTGAAAAGCAGATACTTACATGTCGGCGCTACCCTCTCTCCGCCTCCGGTTCTATAGACAAAACAGCCATTTTGTGCTAGTCTTACTGTAGCGTTTGTTGCTCTTGTATTACCTTTTGACTCGTTCAGAGGGCTGCAAAGGAGCAAACCTTGCAGCCCTCTTTTTGTGCGGGGCTAGAGGCAGTCACGGCACTTGGGAGAAACCGGGGGCACGGACCAAGAGAGGCAAAGCAATTCCGTTGGCCTTGCCCCGGGCAGGGTCATCGTTATGCGAGGTCTGGAAGTGAAGGAACAAGGAACAGTGAAGTGGTTCAATGCTTCGAAGGGCTACGGGTTCATTCAACGTCAGACCGGGGAAGATGTGTTCGTTCATTTCTCCGCCATTCAGATGGACGGCTACAAGTCCCTGAATGAAGGTCAGGCGGTGGAATTCGAAGTAAAGAAGGGTCCGAAGGGCCTTCAGGCGGAGAACGTCACAAGCCTCTAGCCTGTGCATTTCCCGGGGGGCTTTCGGCGGGGTTCGGAAGCCTCCCCCTGAAACAGCCGGATGAAAGGGAACGCGAAACCGGAACAGAAGTGAAGGAGGACGTTGTGCAAGTTTTGCAGGAAGGACAGACGATCAAGCACGAGGTTTACGGCTTGGGAATTGTCACGGCATCAGACCTGGAGCGGACCAGCGTCGATTTCGACGACCATGGCCCCAAACTGTTTGTCACCAGCATCATGACCGCCGAACTGATCGGCGAGGCGCCCGCCACCCCGCCAAAGACGAAGCGGCGCCGGAAGGCCTCGACCGCTGCAAAGGCGGCGAAGAAAGCGGCTGCCACCCGCTCGTAGCGCTGGTTACGTCCCATCGAGTTTGCGCTGAGTCGTTCCAAGCACGCGCAAGGGTGTCGTCAAAAATGCGCGAGTACGCTTGGGTGCGGTTGTGTTAGTGTTTGCTGATGTCGCGCTCTCGCCTCCTTACTGCTCTCGGAATTTTATTTGTTGCGCTCGGCGTGTTGGGCTTGGCGCATCCGAACTTCGCGTATCACGAGAAAAAGCAGGTAGCAAAGCTGGGACCCATTCAGGCCACGCTGGATGAGGAGAAGACCGCGCAGATTCCGATCGCAGCTTCCGTTGCCGTCGTTGCGGCGGGGCTGGCGCTCGTGATTCTCGCGCCGCGGATAAGGCCTCACTAAATTCCGCCTGCCTCCAACAGAGTTCGTTGCCGGAAAGCTGACCGGCCGGGAGTCTGTAGCCTTGCAATCGTTGGAAACACCGGCAATTGCGCTCGATGGGCACGCACGCGGTTAGCGGCGGACGGCGGATTCGGCCTGGTCGAAGGCGTGGTAGGAGGAGCGAACCAAGGGGCCGGCTTCGACGTGCCTGAAGCCCATGGCTTCGCCGAGAGTCTTATACTCAGCGAATTCGTCGGGATGGACGTAGCGAACGATAGGGAGATGGTCGCGGGTCGGCTGCAGGTATTGGCCAAGCGTCAGGAGTTCCGTACCCTGAGCGGCCAGGTCGTGCATGGTGGCTAGAACTTCATGGCGTTCCTCGCCAAGGCCAAGCATCAACCCCGTTTTCGTAGGGACATCGGGATGGGTTTGCTTGGCGCGGCGTAGGAGTTCGAGGGAACGCTCGTATTTGGCTCCTTTGCGAACCTGGCGATAGAGGCGCGGCACGGTTTCCATGTTGTGATTGAGGATGTCCGGTTTGACGGCGAGAACGGTGGCCAGCGCACGCCAGTCGCCGCGAAAATCGGGAATCAGGACTTCGACTTTGCAGCCGGGGACGCGGCGGCGAATTTCCTCGATCGTGCGGGCGAAGATGCGCGCGCCACCATCGGGCTGGTCGTCGCGATTGACGGAAGTGACGACGGCATAGCGCAAGCCCATTTTGGCGACGGCTTCAGCAACGCGAAGAGGTTCCTCTTCATCCGGCGGGCCGACCGGCTTGCCGGAAGGCACGGCACAGAAACCGCAGGCGCGCGTGCAGATATCGCCGAGAATCATGAAAGTGGCCGTGCCATGCTCCCAGCATTCGCCCATATTGGGGCAGCGGGCGCTTTCGCAGACCGTGTGGAGATCGAGCGTGCGCATGATGCGCTTCAGGTCCTGGTAGCGCTGGCCGCCGAAGAATTTGACGCGAAGCCAGTCCGGACGCGGATGTGCGTTGGGAGCGGGCGTGGCGGGCAGGCCCGCGAGCGGTCCCGTGTTGGAGAGGATGTTAAAGGGCGAGGCCATAGGAATGCGACCTTCCTCTATTTTACGCGGACTCGTCGGCAGCTTCCAAATTACATCGGCTGTCTGCATTCCCATTCGGCAGGCCTGCGAGCATACAGCCGGTCCAAGCAGCCTCCGAAATCACCTCCCGGTTTGTGTGCTAGTTACCAATAGCCACCAGGCGGCATGCCCATGCCAGCACGAATGTCGCTGATTACACTGGGATCACGCCGATGCTTCGCCGCATTGCATCCTGGACAGCGCCGCTCCTGCTTGCTTTGGCCTGCCTCGCGCCGCGAGCTTGCGCGCAAGCCGAACGCATCCTCGACTATCGGAGCGACTTGACGCTGCAGACCGACGGCACACTGCTCGTTCAGGAAACCATTCGCGTGTATGCCGCCGGAGTGCAAATCCGCCACGGCATCTATCGCGATTTTCCCACGCGCTATACCGACCCTTTCGGAAACCGCTACGTGGTCGGGTTTGCGGTTATGGACGCCTCGCGCGACGGTGCTCCCGAACCGTTTCGCGTCGAGGATTTTTCGAACGGCAAGCGTGTTTATCTCGGCGACAGCAGAAGCTACATTCCACCCGGCGAGCACACGTACGAAATCTCCTACGCGACCAACCGGCAACTGGGATTCTTCGCCGATCACGACGAGCTTTTCTGGAACGTCACCGGCAACGGCTGGGGATTCTTCATCGAGCACGCTTCCGCCACGGTGCGCCTGCCGGAAAATATTCCCGCCGGTGAAGTACAGCTCTCCGGCTATACTGGAACGCAACGTTCACGCGCCCAAGAGCTGACCTGGGAAAATCAGGGCGGCGTCTTCGTCTTCTCGACGGAGCGGCAGCTCCCGCCACACTCCGGTCTCTCCATACTGGTTTCCTGGCCCAAGGGATTCCTCGCGCCACCCACGCAACAGCAAATGCTGGCATGGTTCTTCCGCGACAATCGTGAGGCGCTCCTGCTTTCGGCCGGACTCCTGGCGCTGCTGCTCTATTACGTTGTGGTTTGGTCGGCCGTTGGCCGCGATCCCGAGCGGGGCATTATCATGCCACTCTACGAGCCCCCGGCAAATCTCTCTCCCGCGGCAATGCGCTATCTGGTGCGCATGGGCTTCGACAACAAGACCTTTGCGGCGGCCATTTTGGATATGGCCGTACGTGGCTACCTAACGATCAAGCAGGATAACGACGGTACCTATCAGCTCTTCCGCACGAACGCGGACGCAAATGTTCTGACGCCGGATGAACGGCAGGCCGCCGAGCGACTCTTTGGCTCGAATCGAGAAGTCTGGCTCCGCAACATCAATCACACGGCGATCAGCGGCGCCATTGCGCAGCTCAAAGCGTGGCTGAAGGCCGCGGAAGACCGAATCTATTTCTTCACGAACGGCCGCTACCTCATTCCGGCGATCATCGCGAGCGGGCTGATGCTGGCTGCGGTGATCGTGATGCAGGGCGGACCCAAGGTATTCATTGGCGGATTTCTTTGCGTCTGGCTCACGGGCTGGAGTCTGGCCGTCTTCGCCTTGGCGCTGGGCACGTCTCACAAGTGGCGGGCCGCTTTCACGACGCCGAGCGGAAGAGCTGCGCTCTACGGGGGCGCGCTATTTATGACATTTTTTTCGCTGCCATTCCTGGCCGGCGAGGCCCTCGGCCTGTTTATGCTGGTGAAGGTCACGGCTTGGTTTGTGCCCGTCTTCCTCATCGCTAGCGCGTGCCTGCATGCTCTTTTTCATTTTCTGCTCAAAGCGCCGACCAGCGCGGGCCGCCGCCTGCTCGATCAAGTGGAAGGCTTCAAGTTGTTTCTTGGCAAGGTGGATGGCGACCGCCTGAATCGGATCCTGCCGCCAGAGCAAACGCCAGCGACCTTCGAGAAGTTTCTTCCGTATGCGCTGGCCCTGGACGTGGAACAGGCGTGGGCCGAGAAATTCTCGGGAGTCTTGGACGCGGCAGCGCACTCGCCCGGCGAGGCCTCGTCTGGCTACACACCTTCGTTCTATTCGGGCAGCGGTTGGAACGGCTTCGGCGCTTCCGGCTTCGCGAGCTCGTTTGGCAACAGCTTTACCAGCGCGATTTCTTCTTCGGCGGCGGCGCCTGGTTCGAGTAGCGGCGGCGGTGGCGGATCGGGCGGCGGCGGTGGTGGCGGCGGCGGAGGCGGCTGGTAGTTGTGGCAGTGGGCCAGCGCTTCAGTGCGCGGGTTCGGCGGCGGGATGCATGCCGTGCTGCGGGACCTCGTGAGTGCCGCGAGCCAGCGGTTCGATGCGCAGACGGTAGAAGTGATCAAGCGGCACGCGCCCTTTTCCGATAGGGTAGCCCTTCTCGATGGCTTTCGTGACGTAGGCTTTGGCGAGCGTAGCCGCCTCAAAGAGCGGGCGGCCGGCGGCGAGTTGCGCGGCGATGGCGGACGCGAAGGTGCAGCCGGTTCCGTGCAGCGGCCCTTCCTTGCCTTTGTCTCCGGGCATGGGCATCATTTCCGCGCCATCGAAGAGCACATCCACGGCTTTTTCCATGTGCCCGCCCTTGACGATGACCGCGCGCGCTCCCATTTCGGCGATTTTGCGCGCGGCGGCTTCCATATCCGCCAGGTCCTTGATGGTGATGCCCGTGAGCGCCTCGGCTTCGGAGATGTTCGGCGTGATGACGCTCGAGCGCTTGAGCAATTCGGTGGCGACAAACTTTACGCCGGCAGCATCGAGCAATTCGGCTCCACTGGATGACCTGATCACGGGATCGTGGACCACGTGCGCGAATTTGTGCGCGTCGAGAAACTCAGCCACGGCGGCCGCATTGCCGCGATTGCCGAGCATGCCGATTTTCACAGCGTCAATCACGGCGTCACTTGCCAGCGCATCTAGCTGGGCGCGAAGCTCGGCGGTGGGCGTATTGTGGACCGCCACCACGCCTTGTGTATTCTGCACGGTGAGAGAGGTGATCGCCGCGACGCCGTAGCAGCCGTGCGCCGCGAAAGTCTTCAGGTCCGCCGCGACGCCGGCTCCGCAACTCGGATCGAAACCCGCGATGGTCAGCAGAATGGGCGGCGCCGCATGGCCGTTGTGCCCGTTATGTGTGGTCATCTATGTCTTGCTTCCGGACTGCGCGAGGCCGCTCATCTTTACGTTTTTCCGCCGGCCCTCGCCGCGTTCGGCTCATTTCCGCTTCGCAGCAGCCCGTCAATGAAAATTGCCGGTCGCGTCGCGAAAAACCGCACCGGCAATTGTGACTCTACGCGCACGATTTTTCGGACGCAAGGAAAAATTTAAGAAAAAAGGGAGCGAGAGAAATGCGCGGCCTGCGCCTTTTCTCTGCAGCCCGGCGCTTCCGATGTGCTTCTTTCTTTCGGATCCGCCCTGCGCCCGAACCGCGCGCTGATTTCCCCGATATGTTCCGCTCTCTATCCCGGCTTTTTCGCCGTTACCGTCCGCGAAGGAGGCCAGGTCCAAAAGCTCGGCGGCATCGAGATCCGGACGTTCTCCATCCCCGCGCGACGCAGCTCGTCCGCATATAGTCCGACGCTCTTGATATCCATCAGCGCCGCCTGGCCGCCCGGTTTCAGCACGCGCACGATTTCGCGAATGGCCTTTCGGCGTCCTTCGCGGCTGGGGATGTTGTGGATCGCGAGACTCGCAACCACTGCGTCGAAGCTGGAATCGGGAAACGGGAGTTCTTGCATGTCGCCATCGCGCACCTCCACGCGCTCGGCGACGCCTTCGATCTCCGCATTGCGCAGCGTGGCCTCGCGGGAATTTCTCGCCTGATCCACCTGCGACCACAGATCAATCCCGACGGCGCGCCCGCGCGGCAGCTTTTTGGCCGCTCCGATCAAGAGCAATCCGTGCCCGCAGCCCACGTCGAGAAGAGTCTCGTTCCCCGTCAGGTTCAGGCGCTTCAGCAGGCGGTCGCGCACGCGCATTTTGCCGTAGTAACTGCTCATCAGCATCAGCGCTCCCCCGATCAGGCAGCCCAATCCGGTATTGAGTGCCGCGGTACCCGCGGCGAACGCCCAGCCGGCCCCGTGACGTGCCCATTCGCGTTGCAAGAAATACGCGGCGCCCATAGCTGCCGCGCCGCCCGCCAGCAATCCGCGCACTACACCCGGAGCGTCCAATCCGTAGTTCGCGGACCGCTTCTTGGGAGCACTCATGGTTCAATCTCCACCCGCATTTGCCGGCGCGTTCGTGGGACGTGCCTGCCGGCAGTGCGCCGCGCCGAAACTTTTTAATTCATATTGTACTTTTCGGGCCAATGCGCGCGTTTGCAGCGCGCGCCGGCCGCTCTCGGCGAGCAATAGGGATACGAAGCCGCTCGAGAACCCGTCTGCCAGATTCAAAGGGGGTTTAGGGGAACAAACCACGAACAAGCGTTGCTTCCGCGACGCGGCCCACGGCCAGAATCATCGCGCCCGCGCGAGGTGGTACGTGGTGCTTGCGCATGGTCTCGAGCATCTCGTTGAATCCGCGCACCATGATCTTTTGCAGGCGCTGATCCACTTCATCGGAGTCCCACAGCAGGCCCTCCTGATTCTGCACCCATTCGAAGTAGCTGCCCGTGACGCCTCCGGCGTTGGCGAGAATATCGGGAAGGACGGTGATGCCGCGCCGCGCCAGGATTTCGTCGGCGTGGGGCGTGGTGGGGCCATTGGCGGCTTCCGCGACGATGCGCGCCTTTATGGCTTCCGCATTATGTAGCGTGATGACGTTCTCGAGCGCCGCGGGAATCAGAATGTCGCACTTCATGGTCAGCAGTTCGTCATTGCTGATGCGCGAGGCGCCCGGCATGCCCACCACCGTGCCGGAGCGCTCCTTGTAGCGAATGGCTTTGATGGGGTCGATGCCGCGCGGATTGGTGACGCCGCCACGAGTATCGCTGAGCGCGATGATCTTGGCTTTGCGGTCGGCCAGAAGCCGGGCCACGGTGGCGCCGGCGTTGCCGAAGCCCTGAATGGCCACGCTCGCGCCGCGCAGCGAAATCTTTTTCACCTTGCAAGCTTCCTCAATGACGTAGACGAGGCCTCGCGCGGTCGCTTCCGGCCGGCCGAGCGAGCCGCCGACAGAGACGGGCTTTCCCGTCACGACGCTGGTGACCGTGTGGCCCACCATCATGGAATACGTATCCATCATCCAGGCCATGGTTTGCGCGTCGGTGTAGACGTCCGGCGCGGCGATATCCTGGTCCGGGCCAATGATGGGCAGAATTTCGCTGGCGTAGCGCCGCGTCATGCGCTCGAGCTCGCTTTTGGACATGCGCTTCGGGTCGCAGATGATACCGCCCTTGGCGCCTCCAAACGGCAAGTTCATCACCGCTGTCTTCCACGTCATCCAAGCCGCCAGCGCCTTCACTTCGTCCAAGGTGACGTTGGGATGGAAGCGGATGCCACCTTTGCCGGGCCCGCGCGAGACGTTGTGCTGCACGCGAAACCCCTGCAGCACTTTCACCTGTCCGTTATCCATTTTCGTGGGTACGGAAACTTCCAGTACGCGCTTCGGCGTGCGCAGAATCTGCCGCAATCCAGGATCGAGCTTCAGAAACTCCGCCGCCATATCGAACTGAATCTGGGCGATGCGAAAGGGATTCAGCTCCTCGCGGGGTGCAATACGCGGCACCAGGGGCGGTGCGCCGATCTGACGTGCCGGGGCTGGGGGCTTAGCGACCGTGGCCATCAACGCGGTCCTTTCTCAAGCTGAATGTGATCTGAACTGATCGTACTGGGCCCAAAAAAAACAACCACGAAACTCGAAACCGGGTTTCCGGACCGTTTCGTTCACTCGTTCGCGGCAGCTCTGCGGGTTTCCGTCAAGTAGCGCTCCCGGCAGGCCTGCGAACAGAAATAGATCGTCTCCCTGCCTGTGCGCAGCGGAATTGCAAGAACCTCCGCCACGTGAATACCGCAAATCGGGTCGCGCACCAATCGCCGCGCATTCACTGAGACCTCGGCGCCTGGCGCCCCCGCTCTTTGCGGCGGACGCTGCGCCTGGGATGTGGGCGGCACGCCGATTTCGCGCACCATTCGCGTCAGAACCCAATGCAACAAGCGCAGAGCCCACGAAACCAACATCAAAACCGCCAAAAACTCCAAAAGCCGGACGGCCAACATCATCCTCCCGCGACGCAGGGGCGTTTACCGCCGCTAACGGTATCTTTTCGCGGTGAGCGCAGTGTATGCAAGCGCAAAAGGGGGAGTCAAACGAAATCGTGTAATTTCAACCACTTGCGAGCAATGCAGCAACGCCGGCCGTTCTGGCAAGCAGGCGAAAAGTTATAAAAGCCCGGCATTTTCAACAACTTAGATGATCCTGGAGGGCCCGCGGTGCTAGGCTGCGGGAATCTGATCGATGCCCATATAAGGCCGCAGCGCTTCCGGAATGACAATCGATCCATCCGCCTGTTGGTAGTTTTCCACGATCGCAATCCACGTGCGGCCCACGGCCAAGCCGGACCCGTTCAGCGTGTGAACGAACTCGCTTTTCCCGCCGCCCCGCGGCTTGAAGCGAATTCCGGCCCGGCGCGCCTGGAAGGCCTCGCAGTTCGAGCAGGAGGAAATCTCGCGGAATTCGTTGCTCGAGGGGAGCCAGACTTCGATGTCGTAGGTCTTGGCGGAGGCGAAGCCCATATCGCCGGCGCACAGCAGCATGGTGCGGTAGTGCAGGCCGAGCTTTTGCAGGATGGCCTCCGCGTTGCGGGTCAGGGCCTCGTGCTCTTCGTAGCTCTTTTCGGGATGGGTGAACTTGAAGAGCTCGACTTTCTGGAATTGGTGCTGCCGCAAGATGCCGCGCGTATCCTTGCCGGCCGCGCCTGCTTCGCTGCGGAAGCACGCGGTCCACGCGGTGACGTGAATCGGCAGCTTATCTTCGGGCAGCGTTTCGTCGCGGTGCAGGTTGTGCAGCTCGACTTCGCTGGTGGGCGTCAGCCAGAAATCGCTATTTTCGATTTTGAAGAGGTCGGCGGCGAATTTCGGCAGTTGCCCGGCTCCCTGGAGGGAAGTCGTATTGACCAAGAATGGCGGCAGAATTTCCGTGTAGCCATGCTCCCGCGTATGAACATCCAGAAAGAAATTGGCAAGCGCGCGCTCGAGCCGCGCGCCCCAGCCCTTGTAAACGGCGAAGCGCGCGCCGGTGATTTTCGTCGCGGCGGCTAAATCCAGTATGCCCGCGCGCTCGCCGACCTCCCAATGCGGCTTTGGAGTGAAATCAAATTTTGGCGGCGCGCCCCAGCGCCGGATCTCGACGTTATCTTCCGCCCCTTTGCCGGGGGGAACGGAAGAGTGCGGCAGGTTGGGAACAGTCAGAAGGAAATCGCGCTGCCGGGCGTCAAGTTCCGCGACTCGTTCATCGCTCTGCTTGATGAGTTCCGAGAGCTGCTTCATTTCCGCGAGAATGGCGGTCGCGTCCTGCTTTTCCATCTTTCGGCGCGCGATTTCCTCGCTGGCTTTGTTGCGCTGGGCCTTGCGGCGTTCATTTTCCGTGATGAGCTCGCGCCGTTCTTTATCGAGCGCGCGGAAACCATCCAGGTCGAGGGACAAATTGCGCTTGCTCGCCATCTCGGCGAAGAGATCGAGATGCTCCCGGAAGTAGCTCAGATCGTGCATGGTGTTCCGCGAAGGCACGCGGCCGAAAAAGAATACCAGATTCGCGCAACCGCTCCGCCGCGGGGCCGTGCCAAGTGCTCGCGGGCTGGCCTCGCGAAACTCGCGCTTCAGGTAGCCGCGGCGGGTGGAACCGGACGCGGCCGCCGCCGCAGACCAAGTAGCCTTCGCACCGGACGGGTAATGCCGAGAAGGGCAAACCAGACCGGAATGCAATAGGGGCGGAGCACGCGCCAGTACGGCGGCCAGAAGGAGAACCAATTGCGGCGCTCGCCATGCGCCTCGAGCCGGTACTTGGCGTCCGCAATTGTATGGAGGTGCCAGCGTCCCCCGGCGAGCTCGAAATTGCGCCGCGCCTGCTGATCGGTCCAAACGCCCGATGCGCCCGCTGGGTGGTAGCCGTAATCGTGATTTTGGTGTATGGCCACGACACAGGAAGAAACGTCAACCACGTCCGCGCCGAGATGGCCAGCCTGCCAAACCAGCCAATGGTCCCACCAGATGCGCCCGATGACGAGCGGCGGCATTTGAGAATACAGGCCGCGAGGGAAGAGGAAAAAATCAACGCAATCCGGGCCGCGCTGTGTGCCCGTTTCGAGTGCCAGCAGCCGCAGGCGCTCGGCAGCTCCAGGCTCCCCCAAACGGACTGGCTCGGTGATGCGGGTATCCCATCGCCGGCCAACCATCAGAAAGCGCGAATGCCGGGACCGGACTCGCTGAAAGGCGGCGAGGAAATCGGCGAGCAGGAGAATGTCGCAGTTGATGTAGCAAAGAAAATCGTGGCGAGCGAGCGCCTGGGCCCGGTCGAACAGGCAGTCCAGACGCTTGGAGCCGAACTCGTTGCGTTCGACGCGCGGCTCATGGCGGAAGCCGAACTCCGCGCAAATCTCGGCCGCGCCGGCATCGTCTCCGAAGAGAATCACCTCAATCTCTGGATGAAGGGAGCGCCAGCTCGCGACGGCGTTTCGCTGGATTACTCCGCTGTGATCGCGAAACGGCTTGGCGGTCGTGAAAAAGGTGAGCATGTGGCGGATTGATTATGGCACCAAATTGAACGCGTGGCGGCGCCTAGCGGAACAGGCGAGCGCGCCAGCGGCCCAGGTTTTGCGAAGCGTACCAATTGCGAATGCCGTAAAAGGAGCGCGGCGGCAAGGCGAGAGTTGCCGCGCCGACGCAGAGATACTTAAACACGCGATAGCCAAGAGTGGGACTCTTGAACGTGGCGCGGAAGATGCGCATCTCCGTTTCGAGCGCTTCGCGGCGCGTGCCTCCCGATAGATGCAGCCGCTCGCGCTTGGCGCTGAGCCAGAGATGTCCCACCAGTTCAAATGCTTGAGGCTCCGGGATGCCGAGCGCCACCAGGCGGCGGTAAACGCCGCCGTAGGCGATTTCGGCCATTTCGGCCCGGCGGCGCTGCTTTTCGCGGTTCTTCGGGTCAAAAGCGTAAAGATTCTCCGAGTGGCAACGATAGTAAAAGAGCGCTTCGGGCAGAACGAGCGTGCCGAAAACCGTGGCGGCCGCTTGAAGAGCGGAATCGGCCATGAAGATCATATTCTCGGGAATCGGCAGGATCCATTCGAAGACTTTCCTGCGAAGGGTCAGAGCGCCCATCAGGCAGTAAACCCAGGAGCGGACGGCGACTGGGGTGGCCAGATTGACCAGCATCTGGGCGGCGGGCACAACCGCAGAAAGTTCACCTTCACGGCTTGATCCTTCAACAGCCCTGTAGTGGCCGTGGCCCACGGCGCCGACATGGGGATTGCTTTCCAGGGCGTTGGCCACGGCGGTGAGTTTGCCCTTTGCCCACCAATCGTCGCCGTCGAGGAGGGCGACAATCTGCCCGCTGGATTCGGCGAAGCCGATATTGAACGCCGAGGCCTGGCCCCCGTTGCGCTTGCGGATGTGCTTCACGCGCGGAACGAATTTGTGAATGAGCGCGGGCGTTTGGTCCGTGGAGCCATCGTCAACAACAACAATTTCCAGTTCGGAAGGGGAAAGGCCTTGTTCGAGGACGCTGACGAGGGCCTGCTCGATGTACCTTTCGTGATTGTAGGTGTCAATCAGGGCGGTGATCAGCGGCGCCATGTGAAAGCGCTCGAGGCGAGCGCCGGATTCCATAGTTACCCGAGAGACGCCGCATTTGCAACAACATGGCGGTTGAGCCATCGGTTGGCATTTTCGGCGTCATTCCGGCTCGCAGGGGCGCGCCGCCTGCGGCGCGACTTCGCGCATCCGGCTCGCTTGCGCGTGGCGTATGATTAAGAGTTGAGCCATTCAAGGGGGAACCATGTTGATTCGCCGCGGCCCAGACCTCAAGTATTCCGACGTCACGCCAAAGTCCATCTATCTCAATCGGCGCGGCTTCCTGCGGCGGCTCGGCATTGCGGGAGCCGCCGCTGCCGCCGGCAAGGGCTTGTGGAATCTCGCGCTTCCCCGGCAGAGCGTCCTGGCGCTCGACAAGCTCGACGTAAAGGTGAAAAGCCCCTTCAGCACGACGGAAAAAATCACGCCGTTTGACGATGTCACCCACTACAACAATTTTTACGAATTCGGCACCGGCAAATCCGATCCCGCCCGCAACGCGAAGAACTTCCGCACATCGCCGTGGACCGTTTCCGTCGAAGGCGAATGCAGGAAGCCGCGCAAGTATTCGCTGGAAGAATTGCGCGCGCTTGCGCCTCTCGAGGAGCGCATCTACCGCCACCGCTGCGTCGAAGCGTGGTCCATCGTCGTTCCCTGGATCGGCTATTCGCTCAGCGTGCTGATCAATCTCGCCGAACCCACGCCGAAGGCCAAGTACGTGGCGTTTCAAAGCTTTTTCGATCACAACGTCATGCCGGAGGCCAAATACGCCGGCATAGACTTTCCGTATGTCGAGGGCTTGCGGCTGGATGAAGCCATGCATCCGCTCACGCTGCTGTGTTTCGGCATGTACGGCGAATCGCTTCCGCCGCAGGATGGCGCGCCGGTTCGCACGGTGATTCCGTGGAAGTATGGTTTCAAGAACACCAAGTCACTGGTGAAAATCAAATTCCAGGAGCATCAGCCGCCCACCACCTGGAACATGGCCAACCCTCATGAATACGGCTTCTATTCCAACGTGAATCCCAATGTGGATCACCCGCGCTGGAGCCAGGCCACCGAGCGCCGGCTCGGCGACATCTTCAAACACAAGACGCTCATGTTTAACGGCTACGATCAGGTCGCCAGCCTCTACACCGGGATGGACCTGCGGAAATACTACTGAGCCTTCGAACAGAATCCGGTGCGCAAACTCCTCACCAGCAAATGGACCAAAGCGGTGCTATTCACCGCGGCGCTCGTTCCGTTTCTTGATCTGCTGGTGCGCGTTTTCACCGCGGGTCTCGGGCCCAATCCCGTCGAGTTTGTGCAGCACGCAACGGGCGACTGGACCATTCGCTTCATTGTTTTCACTCTGGCCATCAGCCCGCTGCGCAAGCTGCTCAACATCCCGGAGCTCATCCGGTTTCGCCGAATGCTCGGGCTCTTCGCTTTCTTTTACGTCTGTCTTCACTTCCTCACCTACATCGGGCCGGACCAGTCCTTCAGCCTCGCCGGAATGTGGCACGATGTAGCGAAGCGGCCTTTCATCACCGTGGGCTTTCTAGGGTTTGTGCTGCTGATTCCGCTGGCCCTCACCTCGACGGCCGGATGGATTCGCCGCCTCGGCGGCAGGCGCTGGCAAATGCTGCATCGCGCCGTTTATGTCACGGCAATTTGCGGAGTGGTTCACTACTACTGGCTTGTGAAATCCGACGTTCGCGCGCCGCTTTTTTACGGCGCCGCCGTGGCAGCTCTGTTGTTATGGCGCGTCGCGGATGCGTTGCGGAGGCGCCGCCGCGCCCCCGTGCCGGGGCACGCCCGCGAAGCATCAGTTCGTACTTGAACCGCTCAGCGGCTCGTCTGCAAACTCCAATCCCCAGAAGTGCGGCGCCGGCGTCGTAAACTCAATCCCAATCCGCATCCCCTTTTCGCCGACATCGCCCTGATACACCACGCGGCATTCCTGCTCTTCTTGCGTCTCGGGATTCGTCAGAATCAGTATCTCGCCGTTGTCCACTTCGTGCTTCAGCACCAGCAGTGCGCCATGCGCGTTCACCACCGCCGTCTCGCAGACTTCCTTGAACTTGCGCCGGTTATGATCCTTTCCCTGCGCTTGCACGCGCATCCGGTGGAACACGCGCCCGCTTCGCCGCCGCACCGCATGGGTTGTTTCGCTCATCTTCCACGCTCCGCCCCGTCCGGCCGTCCCGGCCGGGGCATGCTCTCGATGTTCCGGTACCCCCGGCCCGCGGTCAATCGAGACGTGGGCCAGTGTGCCCCACGCGCAACCGTTCTCTCGGAAACGGCGCGAGGTCAATCCACGGCGCGCGCTATTCCGAGCGCCTGGAGCAGATGACCGGCCGCGCGCTTTGTCCGCCGATCCTCTCCTGTGCGGAGTAAGCTATCTCTGTTCGGCTTGGCGTTTTCTCTGAAGCGCGAGTGCGCCAGCCGGTTGGCGGGATTTCCACGTCATCGTGGATCTGTCCGCCGCCAAGAACGAAAACACCTCGGAGAAACCAAATGGAAATCAAGCGTGCCGGCTCACAGCCTTCCGCCAAAGGCCCTTCCGACTGGTTCACGGGAGCCGTTCGCATTGACCCGCTCTTTCAGGCGCCGGATCCGGCGTCTGTGCAGGCCGCCAGCGTGACCTTCGAACCGGGCGCGCGCACCGCGTGGCATACGCATCCGCTCGGCCAGACCCTCATCGTCACCGCCGGCCTAGGCTGGGCTCAGCGCGAAGGCGGCCCCGTCGAGGAAATCCGCCCTGGCGATGTCGTTTGGTTCGCCCCCGGCGAGAAGCACTGGCACGGCGCCAGTCCAACCACCGGCGTCACCCACATCGCCATTCAGGAAAGAAAAGACGGCAAGGTGGTCGAGTGGCTCGAACACGTGTCCGAGACGCAGTACCGCCGCTCGGTCTGACTTCTTTCGGCGGCGCCTCTGCCGAGTTGGATAGCGCGCGTGTTACACCACTCCGCCTTGCCGCTTCCGCCGACAAACAGGTAGACTCATCCGCATAGCGCATCTGAGAATGCCGAGTGCCCCTCTCGCCGCAAAACCTGGAGCCGAACCGATGAGCGCCCGCCGCCGCGCGCTCAGTCCCCCGCGGGTCATCAATATCGCGGACCTGCGCCGCCTCGCCAAGCGCCGCCTGCCTAAAGTTGTCTTCGATTACCTCGATGGCGGCGCCGAAGACGAAGTCACGCTTCGTGAGAACGAGCGCGTGTACGACGACGTGATCCTGCGTCCGCGTCAGGCCGTCTCCATCTCTTCCTATGATTCTCGCGCGCGTGTTCTCGGGATGGATCTGTCTTTTCCGGTGATTCTCGCGCCGGTCGGTTACATCCGCCTGATGCACCCCGGAGGCGAAATTGCCTCCGCGCGCGCGGCGGGAGCCGCGGGCATCGCTTTCACCCAATCCACCATTTCCGGCCACAAATTGGAAAATGTTAAGGCCGCCTCCTCCGGGCCGGTGTGCTATCAGCTCTATCTCGTCGGCGGACGCGAAGCGGCGGAAGACTCGCTCGCCCGCGCGCGCGCGGCGGGATTCTCCGCGCTCTTCGTCACGATTGATACTCCTACCGCGGGTCTTCGCGAACGCGACCTGCGCGGAGGCATGAAGCAACTCCTCGCGGGTTCCCCGCTGGAAAAGCTGCCTTTTCTCCCGCAATTTTTCACCCGGCCCGGCTGGGTCCGCTCGTTTCTCTTCGATGGCGGCGTGCCGCGGCTCGAGAACGTGGTGATTCCGGGCAAAGGTCCGATGCCCATGATGGACGTCATCGGCGCGCTCACGCGGGCGAACGTCACCTGGAACGATTTCCGCTGGATCCGCGAAGCCTGGCCGGGTCCGCTCGTCGCCAAAGGCGTCCTCACCGGCGAGGATGCGCGCCGCGCAATCGATGCCGGCGCGACTGCCGTGGTCGTCTCAAACCATGGCGGCCGCCAGCTCGAGAGCGCTTCCGCCACTCTCCGCGCCCTTCCCGAAATCGTGGCCGCGGTGAACGGGCAGGTGGACGTGCTGCTCGACGGCGGCATTCGCCGGGGCGGCGATATCGTCAAGGCGCTCTGTCTCGGCGCCAAAGCCGTGCTTGTCGGACGCGCCTATGCCTATGGTCTGGCCGCAGCGGGCGAAGCCGGCGTCGCCCGCGCGATCGAAATTCTCCGAGCGGATTTTGAGCGCCACCTCCAGCTCCTCGGCTGCGCCTCCGTCGCCGAACTCGGCGCCTCGTACGCCGATTTTCCGGCGGAGTGGCTGGCGCGCGCGCGGTCCCATTCCTGCGTCAACGCGCATTAGTGTTCTGTTTTCGGCTTCCTGGATGGAAGAATGACTTTGTCTCGCGCTCGAGCGTTGCTTCGGCTTTGACTTTTCGTTGGAGGAAAAAAACATGGGCCATCCCTTGCTGGACCTCACCGGGCGCACCGCGGTCGTTGTAGGCGGCACCAGCGGCATCGGCCTGCACATCGCCAAGGGCCTTGCCCTGGCGGGCGCGAACGTGGTCGCCACCGGCCGGCGCGCCGAGCTTGTCCGGCAAATCGCCGGCGAAATCGAAAGCCTCGGCCGCCGCTCTCTGCCCGTCGCTTGCGACGTCACCAGCGCGAAATCGCTCGAGCAGCTTCTCGCCGAAGTCACTGCCGCGCTGGGGCCCGTGCATATTCTCGTGAACTCCGCCGGCACCACCAAACGAAGTCCCACGCTCGATGTTTCCGACGCCGAATGGAACGCCATCCTCGAGACCAATCTCACCGGCACCCTGCGCGCTTGCCGCGTCTTTGGCCGCCACATGATTCAGCAAAACTACGGCCGCATTATCAATATCGCGTCGCTTTCCTCGTTCGTCGCGCTTTTTGAAGTCGCCGCGTACTCCGCCAGCAAAGCCGCCGTGGCGTCGCTCACCAAATCGCTGGCAATCGAGTGGGCGCCTCACGGCGTTTGCGTCAACGCCATCGCTCCAGGCGTTTTCCGCACCGACCTTAACGCCGGTCTTCTCGACGGGACCGCCCGCGGCCGCGAATTTCTGATGCGCACTCCCATGAAGCGCTTCGGCAATCTCGATGAGCTGGCTGGCGCTGCCGTATTTCTGGCCTCGGAATCCGCCGGCTACGTCACCGGCCACATTCTCGCCGTGGATGGCGGTTTTCTTGCCAGCGGCGTCAACCAATAGTTCTCTTTGGCGTCTGTCTCTTTGGATACACACCGCATCCGCCGGCGGCAGGATATTGGAGAGAGTGATGACGAAACGTCACTGCCTCGCTTTGGACCTGAAGGATGACGCGGAGCTGATCGCGGAATACCGGCGATATCACGAGAGGATTTGGCCGGAGATCACCAAGAGCATTCGCGACTCGGGAATCGAAGACATGGAGATTTATCAGGCGGGAACGCGGCTTTTCATGATCATGGAAGTGAACGACGAGTTTTCGTTTGAGGCAAAGGCGCGGGCGGATGAGGCAAATCCGAAGGTGCAGGAATGGGAGCGGCTGATGTGGCGATTTCAGCAGGCCTTGCCAGGAGCAAAGGAGGGCGAGAAATGGATGCGCATGGAGCGCATTTTCAAGCTCGAGAGGTAGCGTGCATGGCCTCGAGTGGGAGCGGGAGTGGTTCGCGAGCTTTTTCGGTGACCAAAGCCCCCTGGCAGGCGCCCTCTCGAGAGAGACGCCGGCTTTCGTCTTGCTGTATTACGGCAGGAGGTTCTTGCCATCCGCCGAGGGCAGCGATAGCCCGGTTTCATGCGCGAGTGTCGGCGCGATATCTCGCATATCAATCACGCCGAGGTCCTTCGTCGCGGGGACGCCAGGACCCACCAGAAAAAAGGACGCCCGCAGCTCCGGCTCGTCGGGCGTCTCGCCGTGCGTCCCGCCTGGCTGGACCTTCGACAGCATCGGTCCGTCGAGCGCGTTTCCCGTGCGCCAGCCCGGCTTCATCGAGACAAAAAACGATGCCGGCGGATACCCGCCGCGCTGGTGCAACTCCGCCGCGTCAAACACACGTTCGATGCCGTTCGCTGGATCACCGGCAATTCTCTCCAGCAGCTCGCGCACTTGCCGGAGCGTCGCCGCATCCTCGGGATTCTTTACGACGATGGCGGCGGAGCCGCCTGTGGTCCAGGGAATCGCCTTCCAATCGGCGATCTTGCCCTTCCCGTCGAGCATCAGGAGTTTCGCGTCGCGAAATGCCACGAAAAGGTTCAGTTGCCGGTCGTACTTCGCGAAGCCGTGGTCCGAGACCACCGCGAAATAGGCGCGTCCCGGCGCGATTTCTTCCGCGGTCCGGCGCAGCGTGCCAATGATGGCGTCAATCTTCTCCAGAGTGGCAATCGCCTCGGGGCTGAACGGCCCGGTCTCGTGCTCCTGGTGGTCGAGCGAGGAAAGATGCAGCAGGAGCAGGGACGGCCGTTTGCTTTCAAGTATCCATTGTGCGTAGCGGCCGCGCGACGCGTCGCCTTCCGCCGAAGTGTCAATGCCGCCGCGGTATTCCCCGAGCGTGCGCGCTCCCTCTTCCAACAGGCCGGGCGTCGAAACGGCGCGAAGCAGCTTCTGATCATCCGGTGTGCTCGCTCGCCAGAACTCCGGAATGTTCCAGGTGATGTGCGCGCCCACCGTGACCGGCCACTGCAAACTCGCCGTCGTCCGGCCCGCCTGCGCGGCCGCCTCCCAAAGCGTCGGCACGCGGATATCCTCGCTATACCAATACCAGCCTTCCTGATTCTTCCGCAGCGGGTCGAAGGTGGTGTTCGCAAAGATGCCGTGCTTCGCGGGCCAGACGCCGGTCACGAGCGTCGTGTGGCTGGGATAGGTCACCGTCGGGAGAACTCCCTGCACGCCGTCGGCGTAGGTTCCTTCCTCCATCAATTTTCGCAGGTTCGGCGCGTTTACCCCGTGAACTTCGGCCTGCGTCACGTATTCGGGCTTCAGGCCGTCAATCGAAATCATGACGAGCAAGGGCGGCTGCTGCTGTCCTATCACGCTGGCGCAGAAGGCAACCAGCAGAAAAACCAGACAGATCGCCCGGGAAAGTCCGCCGAACGAAAGGTATACGGATAAGGTGCTTCGTTTCGATCGCATAGCGCCGGGAGTATAGCGCATTGAACGCGGCGGAACGCCTCTCCCTTTGACCGAAAACTCCAGCGACGCCGGGAACGTGCTATTTTGAGGGTCATTTTATTCCGCTTGCTTCCGCTGCCGCCGCGAAGCCGCAGGATCTCGGGAGGATTAGGGAAGAGATGAAGATCATTCGCTATCGCGATGCCGCGGGCGCCGTGCATTACGGAGTGGCGGCGCCGGATGGAACGTATCACCGCGCCGAAGGCGAGCTTTTTGCCGGGGAACGCGCCGGAGCGGCCTCCTCGCCGGGCGCGCCGACGGCGCTGAGAGCGACCGATGAGCCCGCCGACGTGCGCGCTTGGCTCGCACCCGTCTCGCCGCCGATGATCTGGTGCATCGGGCAGAACTACCGCGCCCACAGCCGCGAACTCGGAATGGCCATTCCGGAATTTCCCGTAGTGTTTGCCAAGGGACCCAACACCGTGACCGGACATGGCTCCGCGATTCTGCTCCCGCGCGCCGGCCGCAGCGACGAAGTGGACTACGAAGCGGAACTGGTCGTGGTGATCGGAAAACGCTGCAAAAACGTCGTGCGCGAGCGCGCCCTCGAGTGCGTGCTCGGCTATACCTGCGGAAACGACGTCAGCGCGCGCGAGTGGCAACTGAGGACAGGCGGCGGCCAGTGGTGCCGCGGAAAAACCTTCGATACGTTTGCGCCCATGGGGCCGTGCCTGGTTACCGCCGACGAAATCAGCGATCCCTCCCGCCTCCGCATCGCGGCCCAAGTCAACGGCAAAACCTTGCAGGACTCGAATACCAGCGACATGATTTTTGACGTGCCTTCCCTGATCGCATTCCTGACCATGAGCATGACCCTCGAGCCCGGCACCGCGATTTTCACCGGAACGCCGCCCGGCGTCGGAATGGCCCGGAAGCCGCCGCTCTGGCTCCGCCCCGGAGATTCCGTCAGCATCATCATCGAAGCTATCGGCACGCTGACGAATACGGTCGCGGAAGAGCCGTTGTGAATGCTCAGTTTTGCGATCGGACCTCTTGGTCCGCCCGGGCGGATCAAGGATGGGTCTTTGCAGTGGCCGATGTTTCGAATCGGCCCCGGCGCGTACTGCGGATATAATCCGAGCCGCTATGGCGAGCAATCAAAATACCGCGACCCCGGCGAGAACGCTGCGCGTCGATCCGCGCGACAACGTCGTGATTGCGCTCGCCGACTTGCGCCGCGGCGAGCCCGTGACCGATTCCGGCGAAGAGTTCACCCTTGCCACCGATGTCGCCGCAAAACACAAATTCGCGGCGCGCGCGCTGGCTCCCTCGGAGCAAATCGTTATGTACGGCGTTGTGGTCGGGAAGGCCACGGCCCCGATTGCGCGCGGTGAGGCAATTACCACGAAAAACATCCGGCATGAGGCGGCCGCGTTTCACTCCCGCCAAGCGGGATTCCACTGGACGCCGCCGGATGTCAGCAAATGGAGGACCGCGACTTTCGCCGGCTATCACCGCCCGGACGGCCGCGTCGGAACTCGGAACTACTGGATCGTGCTGCCGCTGGTCTTCTGCGAGAACCGCAATTTGCAGGTGCTGAAGCAGGCATTCGAGGAAGAGCTGGGGTTTGCCGCGCCGCAAGTGTATCGGCGGCAAGTGGCGGAGCTGGTGCGCCTCTACGACGCGGGGCGAACGAGCGAAATCGCCGCATACGTCTCCTCACCGGAGCCTCCAGCCGCTCTCCGCAAGGTTTTTCCCAATGTGGACGGCATCAAGTTCCTTCTGCACGAATCCGGCTGCGGCGGAACGCGCGAGGATGCCCGCAACCTCTGCGGCTTGCTTGCCGGCTACATTTGCCATCCGAACGTGGCCGGAGCAACCGTGCTGAGCCTCGGTTGCCAGCATGCGCAAATTTCGCTGCTGCAAGAGGAAGTCACCAAACGCGCGCCTAAGCTCGGCAAGCCTTTGCGAATTTACGAGCAGCAGAAGTCCGCTTCGGAATCGGCCATGCTCTCCCGCGCGGTGAACGAACTGTTCCTTGGATTGATGGAGGCCAACCAATGTGAACGAAAGCCGGCCGCGCTTTCGAAACTCTGCGCCGGGCTGAAGTGCGGCGGCTCCGATGGATTCAGCGGCATCACCGCCAATCCCGCGATCGGGCATACCGCGGACTTGCTCGCCGCGCTCGGCGGCACCGGAATTCTGGCCGAATTTCCGGAGCTGTGCGGCGTCGAGCAGGAACTCATCAATCGCGCGGAGACCGCCGAAATCGGCGAACGCTTCATCGCGCTCATGCGCGATTACGAAAAGCGCGCGAAAGCCGTGTTCTCGGCGTTCGAAATGAATCCTTCCCCCGGGAATATCCGCGACGGACTGATCACCGACGCGATGAAGTCGGCCGGCGCGGCGAAGAAAGGCGGCACTTCGCCGGTCACGGATGTGCTCGACTATCCCGAATGGGCGGAAAAGCCCGGCCTCAATCTGCTGTGCACGCCGGGAAACGACGTCGAATGCGTCACGGCAATGGGGGCGGCGGGCGCCAACATCGTGCTCTTCACCACCGGACTCGGAACTCCGACGGGCAATCCCGTCGCGCCAGTCATGAAGATCGCGACGAACTCGGAGCTGGCCCGGCGCATGGCGGACATTATTGACGTGGACACCGGCGGGATTGTCCGCGGCGAAACAACCGTCGAGAAAATGGGCGAAGAGATTCTGGCGGAAGTCGTCCGCGTGGCAAGCGGAGAGAAGAAAACGAAGGCGGAATTGCTCGGTCAGGACGATTTCATACCCTGGAAGCGAGGCGTTTCCCTGTGAACGGGGAACGCTTCCGGCTTGACGGAAAACGCGCCGTGGTCACCGGCGCGGCCAGCGGCATTGGGCGCGCCATCGCGAAAACGTTTGCCGCCGCCGGCGCTGCCGTCGAAGTGCTGGATATTGACGCGCCATCGGCGATGGCGGTGGCGGCGGAAATCACGGCTGCCGGCGGAGCGGCCGCCGCGCGAGTCTGCGACGTGGCGAATGCGGCAAGCGTGCGCCGTGTTTTTGCGGAGCTCATCGCAGCGGGCGGAATACAGATCCTGGTCAACAATGCGGGCATTTCACACATCGGCAATCTTGAAAGCACGACCGAAACGGATTTCGACCGCCTCTTTGCCGTGAACGTGAAGAGCGTTTTTCTTTGCTCCCAGGCGGCGCTGCCCTATATGAAAGAACACGGCGGCGTGATTTTGAATATGGCGTCCATTGCGGCCACCGCCGGACTCGCGGACCGCCTCGCCTACTCGGTGACCAAAGGCGCCGTGCGCACTCTGACGTTTTCCATCGCCAAGGACTACCTCGCGCATGGCATACGGTGCAACTGCATTTCGCCCGCGCGAGTCCACACGCCTTTCGTGGACGGCTTCCTCAGGAAAAACTATCCGGGCCGCGAGGAGGAAATGTTCGCGAAGCTCGCGGCTTCGCAGCCCATTGGGCGCATGGCTGCTCCCGAGGAAGTGGCTCTGCTGGCGTGGTTCTTGTGTTCGGAGGAAGCGGCCTTTATCACCGGCATGGACTATCCGCTCGATGGCGGATTTGTGCACCTGCGCGGATGAGCCCGGTTCACCGCTCGTGCTGCAATGAAAATCGATGCGCATCAGCACTTCTGGAAATACGATCCGCAGCGGGACGCCTGGATAACGCCGGAGATGGCGGCCATTCGCCGGGATTTTCTTCCGCAAGATCTGGATCCGGAGTTGCGCGCGAATGGCATCGACGCCACCATTGCCGTCCAGGCCGCGCAATCCGAGGACGAAACGCGGTTTCTGCTGGAGCTGGCGGACTCGCGGCAAACCATCGCGGGCGTGGTAGGCTGGGTGGACTTGCGCGCGAAAAACTTGCGCGACCGGCTCGAGCATTTTTCGCGGTTCCCGAAGCTCCGTGGATTCCGTCACGTCGTTCAAGCGGAGCCGGACGCGCGCTTTCTCCTGCGCGAGGACTTTTTGCGCGGCGTTCGGATGCTTCGAGAATTTGGCTTCACCTACGACATCTTGATTTATCCGCGGCAACTCGAAGCGGCGCTGGAATTTGCACGCCGCTTGCCGGAACAAAAGCTCGTGATTGACCACCTGGCGAAGCCGGAGATTCGCGGGGGTGCGATTCGCGAGTGGGCGGCCCAAATGCGCGCGATGGCGGCGATCCGGCATGTTTGGTGCAAGGTCTCAGGCATGGTAACCGAAGCGGACTGGAAGAAGTGGCGCGCCGAGGATTTCCGGCCGTATCTGGACATCGTGTTCGAATGCTTTGGGGCAGAGCGGCTCATGTTTGGGTCGGATTGGCCGGTGTGCCTGGTGGCCGCAACCTATGGGCAGGTGAAGGACTTAGTCGAGGACTACGCGGCGCAGTGCAATGCCGAACAACGCGACGCACTCTTCGGCGGAAATGCGGCGCGATTTTACGGGATCGAGACGGCGGATGGATCTGCGGCTTAACGGAAAAGCCGTGCTCGTGAGCGGCGGAGCGAAAGGCATTGGCGCCGCCATCGCGCGCGGACTCGCGCAAGAGGGCGCCCTGCCGGTGATTGTGGATCGCGACGCGGAGGCAAGCGAGCGTCTTGCGGCGGAACTGAAAGCGAACGGCAAGAGCATTGTGACGATCGCCGCGGAGCTGGCGCGCCGCGAGGATTGCCGGCGCGCCATCGAAGAAACGCGTAAGCGATGCGGCCGGCTGGATGCGCTCGTGAACAACGCCGGCGTAAACGATAGCGTGGGACTCGAGAGCGGCTCGCCGGAAGAATTTGCCGCTTCGCTCGAGCGAAATCTGCTGCACTACTACAACCTGGCGCACTTCGCGCTCAGCGAATTGAAGATGGCCCGGGGCGCCATCGTGAATATCGCCTCGAAAACGGCGGTGACGGGGCAAGGCGGGACTTCCGGCTACGTGGCGGCGAAAGGGGGAATTCTGGCGCTGACACGCGAGTGGGCGGCGGAACTTGCAAAATATGGGATTCGCGTGAACGCGGTGGTGCCGGCGGAAGTGATGACGCCGCTTTACGAGCAGTGGCTCGCCACATTTCCGAATGCGCGGGAAAAACGAAAACAAATTGAAGCGCGGATTCCTCTGGAAAGACGGATGACCACGGCGGAGGAAATCGCGGCGGCGGTGCTGTTTCTGCTTTCGGAAAAAGCCTCGCACATGACGGGGCAGCATGTGTTCGTGGACGGCGGCTACACGCATCTGGACCGGGCACTGACGTAAGCGATCCGAAGCGCGAATGAGACTTGAGGCTGAGCCGAGAAAAACTTGAGACGGCGTGTGGTAGAGTTTCGCGGTCCAGTCAGAATCTCGAGGTGTTGGCATGCGGGGAAATCTTTATGGGATGAGATGGGGAATCGCCGCGCTCGCAGTTTTGGTCGTACTTGGAACCGGCGGGAAACCGGCGGCGGCGCAGAGCGGGGCGCGAAGCCGCTGGCAGGCGCAGTCGGTCGAAGGCGATTACGTGGCGAAGAATTTCAAATTTCGCGACGGCGAAACGCTCTCCGAGCTGAAGCTGCACTACACCACGCTCGGCAAGCCGCGAAAGGACGCCCAAGGCCGCGTGACCAACGCGGTGCTCATCCTGCATGGCACCGGCGGAACCGGCCATCAATTTTTTGCGCCGTACTTCGCCGACGAACTCTACGGACCGGGGCAGCCGCTGGACATCACGCGCTACTACGTCATCCTGCCGGACGGCATCGGACACGGAAAGTCCTCGAAGCCGAGCGACGGGATGCGCGCGCATTTTCCGCAGTACGACTACGACGACATGGTGGCCGCGCACCATCTGCTGCTGACGGAAGGGCTCGGCGTGAATCATCTTCGGCTGATTTTCGGCACCTCCATGGGTTGCATGCATTCGTTTGTGTGGGGCGAAACGTACCCGGACTTCATGGACGCGCTGATGCCCATGGCGTGCCTGCCGGTGCAAATCGCCGGGCGCAACCGCCTCTGGCGAAAAATGACGATGGACGCGATTCGCAACGACCCGGAGTGGAAAGGCGGTGAATACACGAGCGAGCCGCGGATGGCCATTCGCGTGGCGCTCGATTTTCTGATTATCGCGGGAAGCGCGCCGCTGCCGATGCAGAACGCGCTGCCGACGCGCGATGCCGCGGATAAGTACCTCGATGATTTTTTCCGCGCGCGCGAAGGGAGCGTTGACGCGAATGACTTTCTGTATCAGGTAAATTCCTCGCGGAACTACGATCCTTCGCCGGGGCTCGAGAAAATCACCGCGCCGGTCATGTGGATCAATTCCGCCGATGACTTCATCAATCCGCCGGAACTCGGCATCGCGGAACGCGAAGCAAAGCGCCTGAAGCGCGGAAAATTCGTGCTGATTCCCCTCAGCGAGAAAACGCACGGCCACGGGACGCACACCTGGGCGGCGATTTGGAAGGAGCACATGCTCGAGTTGCTGGCGGAAAGCGGCCAGTGACCCAGTGATCAGCGGCCTTACTCTTTCCTTCTCCTCAGGCGGAGACCGCGCGGGCAAAACCTAGCGCGTCGCCTCCTGGGAGGCGCGGATTTCCTGCCACCGGCGGGGGCGGCGGCTCGCTTGGAGCACTTTTTTGCGGAGGCGGATGGATTTGGGGGTGACTTCAACATATTCGTCGTCGGCGATGAACTCGATGGCTTGCTCGAGGCTCAGCTCCTTATGCGGTATGAGGCGAATGGCCTCATCGGCGGTGGAGGAGCGCATGTTCGTGAGTTTTTTTTCCTTGGTGACGTTGACGTCCATATCCTGCTCGCGGGAATTTTCGCCGACGATCATGCCCTCGTAGACATCCGTGGCGGGACCGATGAAGAGTTCGCCGCGCTCCTGCAAACCCCAGAGGGCGTAGGCGGTGGAAACGCCGGCGCGGTCCGCAACAAGAGCGCCGGTGGGGCGCAGGGCCATTTCGCCGCCGTATTCGACCCAGCCATCAAAGATGGAATGAATAAGCGCAGTGCCGCGCGTGTCCGTGAGAAGCTGGCTGCGGAGGCCGATGAGTCCGCGCGAGGGGATGCGGAAGTCCATGCGGACGCGGCCGGAATTGTGATTGGCCATTTTGACCATTTCGCCGCGGCGGGCGCCGAGGGTTTCGAGGATGATGCCGATGAAATTCTCGGGGACGTCCACGACGAGCCGTTCGAGAGGCTCGAGCTTGCGGCCGTTTTCGATGCGAACAACGATTTCCGGTTTGCCGACCATCAGTTCGAAGCCTTCGCGGCGCATCGTTTCGATGAGGATGGCGAGCTGGAGTTCGCCGCGGCCAAGAACGCGGAAGGATTCGGGCGTATCGGTATCCTCGACACGAATGGACACGTTGGTGAGCAGCTCTTTCTGGAGCCGGTCGCGGAGGTCGCGCGAGGTGAGGTGATGGCCTTCGCGTCCGGAAAGCGGGCCGGAGTTGACGGTGAAAATCATGGCGAGCGTAGGCTCGTCAATCGTGAGCGGCTCAAGCGGCGTGGGATTGGCGAGGTCAACGACGCATTCGCCGATCTGAATGCCCTCGACGCCGGCGACAGCGATGATGTCGCCGGCGCAGGCGAGTTCCGCTTCGTCGCGTTCGAGACCGCGGAAGGTAAAGAGTTTGCTGATGCGCGTGGGTTCGACTTTGCCGCTGAGTTTGCTGATGCCGACTTCCTCGCCGCGATGCAGAGTGCCATGGAAGACTCGAGCGATGGCGATGCGGCCGAGGAACTCGGAATAATCGAGATTCATGACCTGGACTTGAAGGGGAGCGGCGGGGTCGCCCGACGGCGCGGGAATGTGCTGCACGATGGATTCGAAGAGAGGAAGGAGATCGCGAGAGGCATCGCCGAGGGCGCGATGCGCGACGCCTTCGCGGGCGTTGGTGTAGATGACGGGAAATTCGAGCTGGTCTTCCGCGGCGTCGAGATCGATGAAGAGGTCGTAGATTTCGTCGAGAACTTCCCTGGGGCGTGCGTCGGCGCGATCAATTTTGTTCAGAACGACGACGGGCGGGAGCTTGGCGGCAAGCGCTTTCTGAAGGACGTAGCGGGTTTGCGGGAGCGGGCCTTCGCTGGCGTCCACGAGCAGGACGACGCCATCGACCATGCGCAGAGCGCGCTCGACTTCACCGCCGAAATCGGAGTGGCCGGGGGTATCCACGATATTGATTTTCGTGTCATGGAAAAAAATGGCGGTGTTTTTGGCCAGGATGGTGATGCCGCGCTCGCGTTCGAGTTCGTTCGAGTCCATGACGCGCTCGGCGACGGCCTGATTGGCGCGGAAGATGCCGGATTGCCTGAGCATGGCGTCAACGAGCGTGGTCTTGCCGTGGTCCACGTGGGCGATGATGGCGATGTTGCGAAAGGATTGGGTCATGATGTCACGATGAGCGGTGAGCGGGCGCGTGGCGGCCGCCAGTGCGCGGTGGCGCCGCGCCGCGGGAGCAGATACAAAAATAGCTGCTGAAACAGCCAGCAGCCGATGACCTCCTCATTGGCTGTGCTCGGCCGGCGGGTTCCCGGCCAGGGCAGATTCCCGCGCAAAATCAGCGCATGGATAAAGAGACGTGTCGGTTCGGCCCGTCCCGTCGGCAGGTTCCGCCGCACCAGGAGCAGTCTAGCAGAAGAGCGCGCGAACGGGGAAGCCGCTGAACGGGAAGGCGCCTAAGAGAAAATTGATGACGTTGCGGATTGCGCCGCAAAGCGGCGCGGGATAGAGTGGCGGAGCTTCGCGCGAGGCCCTGCTGGAGAGCGGAAGCATACTCCGCGTTCTGACTGAGGAGCGAGAATGAGGATTCTCAGAATTGTGATTTTGTGCGTGGTGGCGGGCGCAGCGACGCCGTTTCTCGGGACGGCGCCGGCGCAGCGGGGACCGGAGGATCCCGCGAAGCTCTTCGACAAAATGGCGGTGATGATTCCGGCGCGAGACGGCGTGAAGCTATACACGGAGATTTACACACCGAAAAATGTGACGGAGCCCCTGCCGATTATTTTCGAGCGGACGCCGTACGGAGTGGCAAGCCCGGACAAGGGCGTGAGCCGCTCGATTTATCGCTACTCGGAGATGTTTCCTGACGGCTACATTTTTGCGTTCCAGGATATTCGCGGGCGTTATCGCTCGGAGGGGAAGTTCGAGATGCTGCGGCCGATTCACGATCCGAGCGATGCCCATGGAGTGGATGAAAGCACCGATGCGTATGACTCGATCGACTGGATGGTGAAGAACGTTGCACACAACAACGGGCGGGTGGGGCTTGACGGGATTTCCTATGACGGCTTTCTCGTGGACATGGGGATGATCAACCCGCATCCGGCCGTGAAAGCGGCGTCGGAGCAGGCGTGCATGGGGGACACGTTTCTGGGCGACGATTTTTTTCACAACGGCGCCTTTCGCCTGAGCTACGCTTTTGAGTACGTGGCGCTGCTGGAGACCTCGGCGGAGAACTACAGCTTTCCTTTTGACCGCTTCGACCTTTACGATTGGTATTTGCGGCTGGGGCCACTCTCAAACGCAAACGCAAGGTATTTCCACGGGAAGATGCCGACGTGGAACGACTTTATCGCGCACAATTCCTATGACGAATTCTGGAAGCGCCGCGCTGTTGCGTATGGATTAAGAAAGCCGGCCGTGCCCAACCTGAACGTGGCCGGCTGGTGGGATCAGGAAGATTTCTACGGGCCGGTAGCGACGTACGAGAATTTGGAGCGCTCCGACGACAAGCACATAAACTACCTGGTGATCGGACCCTGGAATCACGGCGGTTGGGCCCACGGAAAAGGCAATTCGCTCGGAGAAATTCCTTTCGGCAGCGATACGGCGGTCTATTTCCGGCAGAAGGTGGAAGCGCCCTGGTTCGCCTACTGGCTGAAGGACAAAGGCAGCTTGCCCCTGAAGGAAGCGCTGCTGTATCAGACGGGCAGCGAAAAGTGGACGCAATTTTCCGCGTGGCCCCCGAAAGAGGCGCAGAAGCAGGAACTGTACTTCCACGAAGACGGAAAGTTGTCGTTTGAACCGCCGAGTACGGAAGCCGCTGACGCGGCCGATAGCTATGTGAGCGATCCGGCGCATCCGGTGCCTTACCGGCACCGGCCCGTGGACATGACCTATCCCGAAGATCATCCGGGGAGCTGGTTCACGTGGCTGACGCAGGATCAGCGGTTTGTGGACCACCGGCCCGACGTGCTGACGTGGGAGACAGACGAACTCAAGAGTGACGTGACTGTAGCCGGGCAGGTCACCGCAAGCCTCTTCGCGTCAACAACGGGGAGCGATGCGGACTGGGTGGTGAAGCTGATTGACGTCTATCCGCAAAAGGACGAGCAAGACTGGAAACTCTCCGGCTACGAGTTGATGATTTCCGATGAAATTTTCCGCGGAAGGTTCCGCAATTCCTTCGAGAAGCCGGAGCCGATCACGCCGGGCGCCGTGACGCCCTTCCGCATCGACCTGCATACGGCAAATCACGTGTTCAAGAAAGGACATCGGATAATGGTGCAAGTGCAGAGCACCTGGTTTCCTCTTTACGACCGGAACCCGCAAACGTTTGTGCCAAATATTTTCGAAGCAAAGCCCGCGGACTTCCAGAAAGCCACGCAGCGGATTTACCGTTCGAGGCAATATCCATCCGGCGTGGAAGTCTCAGTGCTTCCGCGAACCAATTGAGCGCGTTGCGGGCGTCTCCCGCACACCGGCGGCGCAACGAGCATCTTGGGCGCCGAGATCCCGCGCCTAGAGTGCGATAGCCGGGATCAAGAGCGGCTAAACTTACGGATTTCCATAGGCAAATTAGCAGTTTGAAACGGATTAAAACCAGGTTCTAGGCGGTATATATCCGTGAGCGTTGTGGTCTCGAGGAAAACAGGGGAACTCCGAAGGCATGTTTCGCCGCAAGAAAGAAAACGCTCTCCTGACTTCCACGTCTAAGGTCATAAGGGATGGGCGTGATGCCTCCGGAAGTGATGTCAATGCGGGATATAAGCGAAGTGGGGGGTGCGGTTCCCTCCGTTCTCGCCGAGGGCCGCTATATTACGTTTGGCCCGTTTCAAGTGGATCAGCATCGGCAAGAAGTGAGCCGGGGCGGGACCAAGCTAAAGCTGCAGGGCAAGGTCTACCAGATTCTGCTGGCGCTGCTCGAGAAGCCGGGCGAAGTAGTGACGCGCGAGGAATTGCGCATGCGGTTGTGGCCGGCGGAAACGCACGTCAACTACGACGCGAACGTCAACACGACGGTAAATAAGCTGCGGCAGGCACTGGGCGATTCTTCCGAGAAGCCCATCTATATTGAGACGATTCCGCGTAAAGGCTACTGCCTGCTGATGCAGCCGGAGTTTTCGGATAAGCCGATGGCACCAGCTTTGGCGGCGAGCGCGGTGGAAATGACCGCGGAAACGCTGGAGAAGCCAAGGTCGCTGTGGCCGTCCCGTTCAGATCTGTGGCTGGCGCTGGGTGTTTTAGGGCTGATTCTGGCCGGGATGCTGATCGGTGCAGGCATCACGCGGCTTTGGCTGGGTCATTTCGCGCAAAGCGCGGATTTTTTCTTCTGAGCACGGGGGAACCGGGGAGAATACCGCGGCTTGCCGGCGCCTGGCATTAAAAACGAACTACAACAAGGACACGCTCCCAAGGCGTACGACGCGGAGTTTCGTCAAATTGCCGCGTTGCGAGCCGCATGCGGCTAGCGTAAGCGCGACTGCGTTTGCGATTTGCTAACGCTGAGCGCCTTCGCCAGCACGGAATTCCGTCCAGGGCCCTGCCTTCATGTCGTGAAGGTAGGGCTTCTGCCACTCGTATTCGGGATGAGCGGCGAGAAACGGCGCGGCCAGAAAGTCGCCACCGCAGGGATGGCCCGCACGGGCGACGAGGCGCATCTCCCCGGCCATCGTCGAGTCCGTGGCTTTGCCCTGGACCGCGCCGCCCGGGAAGTTCGCGCCCCAGCCCCAGATATCAATGGCGCGCTTGGAAAGATCACCGTGGCCGCAGAGGGTGCGCTCGTTGGGGTCGTCCTTCTTCTCAAAGCTGTCGCCATGGTCGCTGAGCATCTGCTGCGCGAGCTGCACATCGATCTTGCCCTTGTTCTGGCTGAGCAATTCATCCCAGCGGGCGCGGCGGGCGTTCGGTGAAGTTTCCGGATTTTTCGGATCAAAAGATGGGGCGTCCTCTTTAATCACCTTGGGATCGCGGGCCCAGTTCGAGCCGGCGAAGACGCCGTTTTTGGTCCGCCACAATTTGTAAGCTTTCAGGCCGAGCTCGAGTTGGGCGATTTCGCCGGTTTTGCGGTCGCCCAGCAGCCAATCGTTGGCATAGCCGCCGTTGTTTCCATCGAGCATGATCTTTGTGTATTCGTCGATCGAGCCCGCGTATTGCAACGCTTTGCGCGCTCGGACGAACTCGGCTTTGCCGTTGGGGTCCCAGCCTTCGAACTGCGTAATGGTGGTTTCAGTGACCATCAGGCCGTCGCTATTGATGCCGAAATCGTCGTCGCTGGTGATGACGCCGGGGAAGCCGTCCATCAGCAGGCGGTAGCCGCGCGCGGGAACGATATCGAACATGATGCGCCAGCGTTCGCCGTTGATGTAGTTGGTCCAGTTATTGTGAGCGATGACGATCTTGCCGTCCTTCGTCCAGCTACCGGTGGCGACAAACGCACTGCAGTTGCCCGGCGCCTTTAGATTGGGTGGATTCGCCGCCTTTTCGTGCTTGTTGAGCCAGGGGACGTAGTAGCCGGGCAGCTCCTCGAAGGCATTGAAAGCGACGATGTCGTAAACGTCGAGCTTCGAGCCGGTGCGAGCGCGCAAGCCGTCGGCGATGCCTTGCAGCTCCTGCTGATACTCTTCGTCGATTTTCGGCCAAAGCATGTCTTTCGCGGCGCCACGGAAGAAAGCCCAATCGCGCTGGGTCTCGTGCATCATGCCGGCGCTGACGGCGGCAAGCGCATCTTGGATTTCCGGCGCGAGAATGTAGCCGTGCTGGAAGCCGATGGTTGCAGGGTCGCCCTCGAGGTGCACGTAAATCCAGCCGCCCCGTTCGAACCGATAGGCTGGCCTGAGCCGGGGATCCCTTGCCGCGGCGCGTTCCCGGGTGGCGGTGATACTGGCGGTCATCGCATCACTCGCCGCGGCTTGGCCGCCGAGGCCATCGACAGCCCACCACAGGGTAGCGCCGCCCAAAAGCACTACGGCAAGGGCGGCAATGCGCCGTGTTGTGTAGGTGCCTGTAGTATCCGCCATCGCTCCTCCTAGTTCGCCGGGCCGGTACGCCGGAGGAACATCATACCCTTGGTTCGGCCGGCATCGAGGGTAAAGCCCGCAATGCGGTGGGCCGCGTCTTCTGAAAAATGGAGTTTCAACCCAAACGCGGCATCGAACTGATCCGAGCCGGAAGGCTTCAAAGAGTTATCCGGCAGGTCAAGCGAGCGAGGCCAGCCGCTTGCGTCCAGCACTCGAGCGAGGCGCAGCGCGCCGCCGGCGACGGCGAGGCGGTAGGTGACCCCGAGTTCATCGCTCCAATAATCGCCGGCAAAATCAGCGAGGGGGCGCCCGGCGGTTTTGATCTCTTGCATCTTCGGTTTCTCCTCGTCGTCCTCGGATCTATCCTTCTCCGCCCTGGCCTGCATCACGCCGCCGAGATATATCTCCGCGACGCGGCGCGCTCGCGCGTCCGGCTGGGCGCTGCTCAGATTGCACAAGCACACGACTGAGAAGTGCTGATCCGGAAAGCGCAGCAACTGCGCGCGGTATCCGCCCCAGGCGCCGCCGTGCATCACCGTGCGCAGTCCGCGGTAGTTGCCGGCCATGAGTCCTTTCGCGTAGTCGAGTGTTTTGCCGCTGTTCAGTTTGCCGGCCTGCTGAAGTTCCTCGAGGAAGGCCGGGCCGCCGACTTTGCCGGTGTAGAAATTTTCGTCCCACTTGAGCAAGTCCTCGACGGAGGTGTGGACCGCGCCGTCGCCGGTCTGTTCAAAATAGGAAACGTTCAGAGTGAAGGCACGCTTCTTTTCATTCCAGTCGTAGGCGAGAGCGCGATTCGGAATGAGCGCGGTGTGGTCATCGCGGTACTGCGTGTGGGTCATTCCGAGCGGCGCGAAGATATTTTTAGCGGCGAACTCACGCAGAGTTTCGCCACTAACATGCTTGACGATGACGGAGAGCAAAAAAAATCCCGTGTTGCTGTACAGAAATTCGCTGCCGGGGTCAAAATTGAGGGCCTTCTGGCGAGTCACGATTTGCAAGGCGTCTTCGTCGGTGGTGACGCCATCAACGTTGATTCCGGCGAGGTCCATCAGGGTGAGATAGTCGCGGAGGCCGCTGGTGTGGTTCAAGAGATGAAGTATCGTGATTTTCTTTCCGTAGTCCGGCAGCTCGGGAATGTATTTCCGGACATCATCGTTGAGAGCGAGTTTGCCTTGCCTTTCGAGCAGCAAAATGCTGGATGCAGTGAACTGCTTCGAGGTCGAGCCGATGTCGAAGATTGTGGCGGGTGCAATCGGGACGCCTTCCTCAACGTTCGCCAAGCCGTAGCCCTTCTCGTAGAGGACCTTGCCGTCGCGGGCGACTGCCAGCGCGCAGCCCGGCGAGCCGGGCCTGGCCAAATCCGCGAAGACTTGATCGGTGGCTGCGGCGTTCTGATCGTCATGGGTAGCAGCGCGGGCGCCCCAAGAGCTGGCGGTGAGGGTAAGCGCAAGGGCGGGTGCGCCCAAGCTCCGAAAAAGTTTCATGAGCGGCCTCCTTTGGCGGCGGGTCAAGCAGGTTGGCTGGGCCGCCGAGCGCAGCGGCAGAGTTTATCTGGTCCGGAGCACCGTCTCAACCGCTTCTCGGGTACACTGCGTGGGCGCTTTTGTTACGAAAGCGCCCACTATGCTGACCGCCATCACCCGAAGCGTAAGTCCGGCCCTTGCCGAATGCGAACTCTCGTTTCTGGAACGGCGCCCAATCGATCTGGAGGCAGCCCGCGCGCAGCATCGGGCGTATGAGCGGTTGCTCGAAGCGCACGGGGCGCGCGTGATTTCGCTTCCGGCGGAACCAGAGCTGCCCGATTCGATGTTCGTGGAAGATCCGGCGATTGTGCTCGATGAACTGGCGGTGCTCTTTCCGCTGGGCACGGAATCACGCCGCCCGGAAGCGGCCTCCATCGCAAAGGCTCTCGCCCCGTATCGGCGGCTGGAACACGTGTTTCTGCCCGGGACGGTGGAAGGCGGGGATCTGCTGCGCGTGGGCCGGAGGATATTCGCCGGATTGACGCGGCGGAGTAACGCGGAGGGCATTCGACAACTCGCAGCGATTCTATCGCCGCTGGGGTATGAGGTGATCCCCGTGCCGGTCAGCGGCTGCCTGCATCTGAAGTCCGCAGTGACGAGTCTTGGCGGCAACACCCTGCTCGCCAACCGAGACTGGTTCGATACGAGCAAGTTCGCGGGCTACGAGTGGATTGACGTGGCGCCGGAAGAGCCGCACGCCGCCAATGCGCTCGTGCTGGGGAGCACCGTCATATTCCCCTCATCGTTTCCAAAAACGCGGGCGCGCATCGAGGTCCAAGGGTTCCAGGTCACGCCTTTGGATATTTCCGAACTGCAGAAGGCCGAGTCCGGCCTGACCTGCTCGAGCCTTTTGTTTGAAGCGTGACCTCGGTCGCGACAACAAGGCGAACACGACTGCCGGCTGGCTCAATCGCTCGATGGCATCACTTTCGAGCCGGACTGTTCGACGCTGCCCTTGACCAGGTCGGTCGAGACTTGCGCCTTTTGCCCGAGGACCAGGTTCACCTCGGTTTCGAAAGGCTGATAGCCTGGCAGCTCGACGCGGATGCGATGGCGCCCTGGCGAAACCTCCATGGCGCGACCGAGGCCGCCAAACTCGGCGGCGTGGCCCACATAATGGCCGTCGAGGAAGACCGCGGCGCGATTGGGATTCACCGTAAGCTTTAGCGTAACGGTCCGTGCCGGGACATGGGCGCCCGGCATCTTGGCTAGCGCCACAGTGACCTTCCCGGTCTTACGCGGCTGAATGACGACGGTTCGCGTGAAATCCTCGTAGCCCGACTTTCGCGCAACCAGCTCGTGCGGTCCGGGAAGAAGGGTGACCGCCTTGTCCTCCTTCAGTTCGTCCACGTAGCCGACGTACACCCCATCAATCCACACGCCGACGGTCTTGTCGTTCTTTGCGGCGGCCTTCAGCTCGAGCGTGCCCATATTCGGGTTCTGGGCGCGTAACCCAGCGGAAGGAAAAGCGAACATCAGACACAGGACGACGAAACCTAGAGAAGGAACTTGGCGCTTCGCACGCCGAAAAAACGCCAGCGGAATCACGATTCCTCCCATCGGCGGCGGGGCCGGTGCATCCGCCGCGAGGACCAACCGAAGCTCCGGGTCAATCTTCCGGGAATCCGGGAGCGGCGTGGAATAAAGGAAATCCTGTAGTTGCGCGGCCCAGGCTCGTGACTCGAGGAGCGCTCGAACAGCGAGCTTTGAGTCCGCAAGGCCAAACGAAAAAGGCCGGCTCGAAGGAACCGGCCTCTTTCGTTTTTGTTTGTCCTGAACGTCAGTTCGGGAGTTCCTCAACGCTGCGGGCGACGAAAACCGGCTGGCCGCTGATGGGATCTTTCAGCACGAGGCCAACAACCCGCAAGGGATTCGTCGGATTGCTTGAAAGGTCATTCAGGCCCTTCAGGCCGCCGAGGAATCGCGTGAACGGGGTGACGTAGACGGTTACCGGCCCGTTGAAGAGCACGCCCGCCAGACCGTTCGAGTTGAACTGGAACGTGCTTGCTCCCACATTGACGCTGTTGGGCACCAGCGTGCCGGTGTGCCCTTCGTGCCGCAGGACAACGCGCTGCACCGTTACCTGGCCGTTTGCGAACGGACCGCCGATGCTCACGTGCTGCCCGGGTACGAGCAACGCCGAATTGAAAAGAAAGTTCGTGAAGCGATTGTGCATCCAGTAGATGAAATACTTTTCGCTCCCGGTGAGATCAATCGTGGAGATCTGGCCGGGGTTAAACCCGGTGCCGGAAGGCAGCACGCTCCGGACATACAAATCGAAGTCCTGCGCGGTGTTCACCGGAGGGTCCACAAAGGTGATCAAGCCACCGGCGAAAAACTTGTTTTGGGAAACGATAGCCACGGAATCGGCCAGAAAGGCCGCCGAGGTGCGATCCAAGGTCCCCGAGATCGAGACGATCGAAGTGTTGGTCAGGTCCGTGATGCTCTCCTGGCCTTCCCACTCCGTCTGATCGTTTACATTGACGGTGAACTGATGGCCGTGCGGCCCTTGAATCACGAATGAGTTGCCGCCGGCATTCACACTCACAACTCCCGCCACGAATTCGTCAATGTAGGCATCCGCGTCGGCCGGTGTGATGGCCTTCAAGTCCAGGTTCGGCGTAATCGCTCCCGTGATCTGGCCGTTGCCATCCAGCGCCACGGATTTCCGAATGTCGAACTCGAACTTCAGGCCGATAATGTTCCCCTGACTGACGACAAGCGGTTGCGCGAGCTGAATAGTCGTCGAGGATTGGGTGAGCGAGAGCGGGGGATTCGAACTGCCATTGAGCGTGCTGATGGTCGGACGCGTTGGCGGATTCGTCTGCGGATTGGCGACATTCAGATATTGGATCTGCGGATTGGCCAGCGTTACTGTGACGCTCTGATATGTGCCAGCCGGTATGGTGTTGATATCCAGAAGCGTCCGCAAGCCGTTCAGCCGCGCGAAATCCACGGTTTGCGTTCCATTGAGCACGGATTGGCTATTGCCGTTGGCGTCCGTCACGGAAATCCCGGTGATATCCACCTGAAAGGAGATTACGCTGGCGAGCGGCGCGTCGCTGCCAGAGATGAAAACGGTCCCAGACTGCGCTTGCGAAACCGGGGGCGTATTCATCATTCCCCCGCCACAGCCGCCCAGTGTCCAGGCGAGCGTGCCGCCCAGAGCGAGCGAAAAAAGTCCACGCAACCACTTCTTGAGTATCATGGTCTTCAACCTTCCTGCTTGGAATCAACCCCGGAGGTGCACTCGACACCCCCGCGAACCTTGTTGCTGCTAAACCCGCGAAGTGAGAGCAAGTCGCAAAATTTTTAAGTTCCATTTTTTGTGTTGCTTAGATGAGCCGGATGCGGGAGCCAACGCCTCGGCAGCGCCAAACCGCAGTTCGGCGCCGCGATTCAGCAAATCTCCGCGTGAGTTGCTCGTAAATCGCCGACGCACCCTCGCATAACGAAAAAAAAGCAAAACCAAGAGCGCCGGTTCCTTGTTTTCCCGTATGACTCTTCGAGCACAGCCCCCCGGCAGCTTCCGACTTTGTGCTTCCCCAATTCCCCTACTTTTGGTATAGTTTGCGCCCGATGTTCTCTCTCGCCGCCAAGCGAATGACCGCCCCGACGTCGAAGCCGACTACCTCGACTACGATGAAGTCCACTATTAAGTCCACTACGGGCGCTTTCGGCGAGGAGAGAAACAGCTAGCAAAGCTAGAAAAAGTTTCCAACCCGCCGCCGAAAGCGAACCTGGCGGCGGGTTTCTTCTTTCCGCCCTCGCCAGAGTCGCTCCCGGTTGCGATTGGGATCCAAAAACCAGGAGCGCTCGCCATGAGCCCGCAAAACCAGCAAGAGGAAGTGTCCGCCCAGCGTCTAGCGCCGTTCCGCCGTGTGCCGGCTGCCATTCGCGTCGCAAAGGCCCCGCCTTCCCGAAAGCGGGGGACCCTGGCATTCAAATTCGGCGGCAGCTCTCTGCTCGGCGCGGAGCGCATGCTGCATGCGGCCGGGCTGGTGCGTGCGGCGGCGCGCGTGTCGCCGGTTGTCACCGTGGTTTCGGCGATGAAGGGCGCCACGGACCAACTGCTGGGCGTGGCCAACGCCATTGCGGAAGGAAAGCTCGAGCGCGCCCGAGGCGAGGCCGCGAGAATTCTCGATCAACACCTGGCCGTGCTGGAGGACTTGGCCTTGGCGGAAGGGCTCTGCGCTCGCGTGAAGCGCGAACTGCTTTCGCTGGGCGACGATCTGCTGCATATCGAGCCGCTTTCTCCCTCGGCGGGCGCAAGCGGCGAAGTCTTTGACCGGCTGGCTTCCTTCGGCGAGCGATTCAGCGCGCGGCTCTTCGCGGGAGCGCTGGAAAAGTGCGGCGTGGCCGCGGTGCCGGTTGCTTCCTCGGACTTCGTGATTACTTGCGATACGTTCCGGGATGCACGCCCGCGCCTCGAGCAGACGCGGGAACGCGGAGCTGCGGTTCTTCGCCCGTTGCTGGATGACGGAATCGTCCCGGTGGTGACGGGGTTCATTGGGGCGACAGAAGACGGGCGTATCACCACGCTCGGCCGTAACAGTTCGGACTTCTCCGGCGCGATCATCGCGCACGTGGTGGACGCGGAGGAACTGGTCATCTGGACCGACGTGGACGGCATCTATACTGCCAACCCTCGGGAATCCTCCGAAGCGCGCCTGCTCCACGAACTGAGCTACGACGAGGCGCACGCGCTCGCCGCAGCGGGCGCGAAAGTGCTGCATGCCGATGTGCTGCCATTGGCGGCGGAAACCGAAATGGTCGTTTGGGTGCGCAACACCTTTAATCCGCAGGCGCGCGGCACGCGGATTTCGCCCAGGCGCGCGCCGGGGAACTTTCCTGAAGTCTCGGCCTTGCGGGAAGGAGAACGCGCGTGAGCTCCGATGCTTCCGGAATCATGCGCTCTACCACAAATGGCAAGCTCCGGGCCGGCGTGCTCGGCGCGACAGGGCTGGTCGGCCAGCGGCTCGTGCATCTGCTTGCCGCGCACCCCTGGTTCGAGTTGACCGAAGTCGCGGCTTCGGAACGCTCGTCAGGCAAGAGCTATGGAGAGGCCGTGCGATGGCATCTCGATGTGCCGATTCCCGCCGCAGCACGAAATCTCGTGGTCAAGGGCCTCGCTCCCGATCTTTCGTGCGATTTCGTCTTCTCCGCGCTCGATTCTTCGGTGGCCGGGCCTGCGGAAGAGGAATTCGCGCGGGCAGGCTATCCCGTGGTGAGCAACTCGAAGAATCACCGCATGGATCCGGATGTGCCGCTGCTGATTCCGGAGGTAAATGCGGCTCATCTCGATGCGATTGCAATGCAAAAGCGGAATCGCGGCTACGAAACGGGTTTCATTGTCACCAATCCGAATTGCTCGACGGCGGGGCTCGTCCTGGTGCTCAAGCCGCTCGCCGATGCCTTCGGTCTCGAGAAGATTTTCGTTGTAACGCTCCAGGCGGTTTCCGGCGCCGGGTATCCCGGCCTAGCCGCGCTGGATATTCAGGGCAATGTCGTGCCGTTCATCAGCGGCGAGGAAGAGAAGTTGGAATCCGAGCCGCAGAAGCTGCTGGGCCGCTGGGATGGTGCGCGTTTCATCGAGGCCGGGCTCGGCCTGAGCGCGCATTGCACCCGCGTGCCGGTGGTGGATGGCCACCTGGAATGCGTGAGCTTGAGCCTGAAGAAGATTGCATCGCTGGCGGAGGTTCGCGAGGCGCTTCGCGATTTTACCGTGGATACGGAGCTGTCGTCGTTACCGAGCGCGGTGCGGAATCCCATCGTCGTGCTGGACGAGGAAAATCGGCCGCAGCCGCGGCGTGATGTCGCTGCCGGAAATGGAATGGCGGCCGTGGTTGGGCGCATCCGCGAATGCCCGCTCCTGGACGTCAAATTGACTCTGCTTTCACACAATCTGGTACGCGGAGCGGCGGGCGCGGCCCTCCTGAATGCCGAACTCCTGGCGGCCCGCGGCTTACTGCAGGCCCGCAGGAAGGTGGGCGAGTCCCCGGCCGTGCCTGAGGCAATCACCCGCTAGGTTCGCCCAAAGTGGCGGACGCTGCGAAGCCGAGGCAGGAAACAGGCTTTGGCTTGCGAAAGCTTTATCGCGGATGACCCGTACGTCCAAAGGAGCTGCGCATGTTGGCGCGGTCGAGATTCTCACGAAGATTCATCAGCGTCAGGAAGGTGCTGAGGATGCGGGCCTTGAGGTCGTCCGTCAGGTGCAGGCCGCTCGTGGCAACGCGGGCCAGGCGCTCTCCGTGCTCCGTCAGAAAGTGCATGATCTCGCGCTGGCGCTCGTGACTGGCATTGCCGAGAGCGGTTTCGCGGCGCATTTCGGCGCAGCTCGCTTCGAGGGAAAGCGTGAAATGCAGAATGCAGAGGCGCTGCTCCGAGAGAGCCTGGGGCGAATCGAGCTTGCAACCGGCGACTTGGCAGGGAGTCGGCATCGAAGGCACAGACTCAATTCGTAACATTCCCTGAGGACAAAATCCAGAACCGTCGCGGGGCCTTGCTGCGAATCCTGCACGCCCCGCGGCGCAGGCCGCGTAGCGAGAGAAAACGAGGAACAACGGCCTCATTTTCCGCTTGTATAAAAATGCAGACGATTGTATATTTTCTGTGGCCATGAACCGGGCGAAGACATTCCGGCACGGACAAATTCTGCGGCTGGTTTCCGGCGAGCGCATTGCGAACCAGGAAGAGCTGAGAAAAAGGCTGGCGGCAAACAGATTGAACGTGACGCAAGCGACGCTTTCCCGCGATCTGCAGGAGCTGCGGCTGGTGAAAACGCCGGACGGCTACAAACCCCCGGCCGCCGTGGCGGAAGAAGCCGCGCCGCCCCTGCCGCCTCTGGAGCGGGCGCTCGGCGAATTCTTGCTGGATATCCGGCCGGCGGAAAATCTGCTGGTGCTGAAGACGCCGCCGAGCGGCGCTCAGCCGCTGGCAGCGGCCGTGGACGGCTCGAAGTTTCCGGAGATTGCGGGAACCATCGCGGGCGACGATACAGTGCTGATCATCACACCAAACAAGAAATCGCGTGAGGCGCTCCAGAAGCGGATTGAATCCATGGTGACGCGACCCGCGGCGCGGGTGCGCACGTGAACGCGATGAGGGATGCGCGGCACGTCGCGGTGGCGGGCGTAAGCGGCTACACGGGCCTCGAGCTTGCGCGGATTCTGCTGCGGCATCCGGCCGTGAAATCGGCAACCTTTTACGTCCGCGAGACGGGAGGCGCGCACTGCCTCGGCGAACTCTTTCCGCAATTCCGCGGCTGGGGCGAAGCCCCGGTGCGCGCGCTGAACGCGGAGACCATCGCCGCGAGCCCGGCGGGCACCGTGTTTCTGGCCACTCCGCACGAAGTATCCGCGGAACTCGCGCCCGAACTGCTGGATGCGGGCCTCCGCGTGGTGGATTTGAGCGGCGCGTTCCGGTTCTCAGCTCCGGAGACCTTCACGCGCTGGTACAAGCTGCCCGCACCTCATGCTGACCGGCTCGGAGAAGCCGTGTACGGGAGTCCCGAGCTTTACGGCGAGAAAATTCGAAGCGCGCGACTGGTGGCGAATCCCGGATGTTATGCGACGAGCGTAGTTCTGGCGCTACGTCCGCTTTCTGAAGCGGGCTGGATCGCGGAGGGCAGCCGCGTCGTGGCGGATTGCAAGTCCGGGGCGAGCGGCGCAGGCAAGGAGCTGCGGCGCGATTTACACTTCGCGGAGCTGGATGAAAATTTCAAGGCGTATAGCGTGTTCGCGCACCGGCACACGCCGGAAATTCTGGAGCAGACCGGGATTGGCGCAGAGCAACTCGTTTTCACGACCCATTTGCTGCCGCTGGCGCGCGGAATTCTTTCCACGCTGTACGTGACCCTTGGCGAGCCGCACACCCCGGAGCAATTGGAAGCGCTTTACCGGAAATTCTATGCGGGAAAGCCGATGGTACGCATCTGGCCGGCGGGGAAGTTGCCGGAGCTGCAACACGTGGCGCACTCGAATTTCTGCGACATCGGTTTTGCGCTGGATGGCGACGGGCGGCGGATGGTCATCGTTTCGTGCCTGGACAACCTTGGGAAGGGCGCGGCAGGACAAGCCGTGCAAAATTTCAATCTGCTGTTGGGCTTGGAGGAGCAAACCGGACTGCAATGAGAACCGTGATCAAGTTCGCAGGGGCGCTCTTGGAGGACGATGCAACGCTGAATTCGCTGGCGCGCCAAGTGGCAGCGATTGCGAGCCAAGGGCACGAAGTGCTGGTGGTGCACGGCGGCGGGCGGCTGTTCACCGCGACCCTGCAGCGCCTCGGCATTGATAGCAAATTCGTCGGCGGGCTGCGCGTGACGGACCGCGCGACACGCGATGTGGCGGTGATGGTATTTGCCGGGCTATTGAACAAGAGACTGGCGGCGGCAATTTCCGCGGAAGGGCAGCCGGCAATAGGGATTTCCGCCGCCGATGCGCAGTGTTTTCGCGCTGAGCCAATGGTGACGAATGAAGTAGCGGGCGCGCTGGGATACGTGGGCTACTTGACCGGGTTGAATGCGGCGTTTCTGGAGTCGCTCTGGCGCGAAGGGCTGACACCGGTCGCGCCGTGCCTGGGGCTCGGCTGCGACAATGAGCTTTACAACATCAATGCCGATCACATGGCGGCCGCCTGCGCGGAATTTCTCGGTGCGGAGCAGTTGATTTATATGACCGACGTGGCCGGCGTCCTCGACGGCAGCCGGGTTCTTTCGTCCGTGACGTTCGAGGAAGTCGAGCGGCTCGTGCAGCGCCACGTGGTTTCCGGCGGTATGGTGCTGAAACTGGAAGCGGCGCGGCGCGCGCTGGAAGGCGGCGTGCGCGAAGTGCGGATCGCCGGAGGCACGGCGCCGGATGCGCTCTTGCAGGCGTTTCATTCGGCCGGTTCAAACGCGCCGGGCACGCGCGTGATGCGGACGGCGGGCGCGGCGGCGCAAGCGGCGCTCTCGGCGGCTTGATGCGCGCAGCCTCCCGAAAGTCACGATGGATGCGTTCGCAGCCGGCGAGCAAGCAGGCGGCGGCGAGGAAGCAGGCCGGCACGGATTCGCGGATTGCCGACGCAGAACAGTTTCTGCTGCCAACCTACAAGCGGGCGCCAATCCTCTTTACTCATGGTCGCGGCGCATACGTTTTCGATTCGACCGGCAAGAGGTATCTCGACTTTCTCGGCGGTATCGCGGTGAATGCGCTGGGCCACGCGCATCCTCGAATCGTGCGAACGATTCGCCGGGAAGCGGCGCGGGCCATCCATCTCTCGAATCTGTTTCACAATGCCTATCAAGGGCCGCTGGCGAGGAAGCTGTCGGAATGGTCCGGTCTCGACCGGGTATTTTTCGCCAACAGCGGAACGGAAGCGATTGACGGCGCGCTCAAGCTGGCGCGGCTTTGCGGACGCGGCGCCGGCGAGAGTCCTTGCTCGGCCGCGCGCAAGCACCGCGTCCTGGCGATGGACAATTCCTTTCACGGGCGCACATTTGGCGCGCTCAGTGTAACCGCGACGGAAAAATACCGGCTGCCGTTTTCGCCGGTCATGCCCGGCGTGGAGTTTGTGCGCTTCAACGATGTCGCGGACCTGGAAGCCAAGTGCGACGCGACGGTCTGCGCGATCCTGCTCGAGACGATCCAAGGCGAGGGCGGAATTTATCCCGCGAGCGATGCGTTTTGGAATCGCGCGCGAGCGCTCGCCACGCAGCACGGCGCGCTGCTGATTGCCGACGAAATCCAATGCGGCCTTGGCCGCGCCGGACGGCATTTCGCCTATCAGAAGTTCGCGGCGAAGCCGGATATCGCGGTGATCGCGAAGCCGCTCGCCGCGGGACTGCCGCTTGGCGCGATTCTGACCACCGAAGCCGTGGCGATGCGCGTCACGCCAGGATTGCACGGCACGACCTTCGGCGGCGGTCCGCTTGCCTGCGCCACAGCGCTCGAATTTTTGAGGATTGTCGAAGACGAAAAGCTGCTCGAAAACGTTCGGGCGCGAGGCGCCGAGATTCGTTCGGGGCTCGAAGCATTGGCAGGAAAGTTCCCGGTAATCAAGGAAATTCGCGGCGAAGGGCTGATGATTGGTGCCGAGCTGTCCATCGAGGGCGCGCCGTTCGTTTCCGCGGCGCTCGAGCGCGGCTTGCTCATCAACTGCACGCACGACTACACGCTGCGTTTCTTGCCGCCATTCCTGATCAGCAAGGCGCAAGTGCGCGAGTTTCTCCGGCTTCTCGAAGCGGTCTTTCACGCGGCTGCCAGCAGGCCAGCCGCCGGGTCCCCTGCCAGCACGGCTATTCCAGCAAAAGCGGCTCATTCCGCCGCGAGGTGAGGCTTATGACCACAGGCACGCTCGTCGCTCCCATTTCGCTGGCCACGGATTTGCTCACCGGGGCGGAATGGAGCCCCGCGCACACGCGAGAGCTGCTGCAGCTTTCGGCGGACGTAAAAGCGCGACCCGCGCGATACGCCTCGACGCTCAGCGGCAAGTTCATTGCCCTGATTTTTGAGAAGCCTTCGCTTCGCACGCGGGTCACTTTCGAAGTCGGCATCCAAAGCATGGGTGGCAAGGTGACCTTTCTGGATCACACGCAGGCGCACGCCAGCCTGGGCGCGCGGGAATCGATTGCGGACGTGGCACGGAACCTGGACGGGTGGGTCCAGGGCATCGTGGCCCGCGTGTACCAGCAGAAAGTGCTCGAGGAAATGGCGGCGCACGCGGATATTCCGGTCATCAACGCGTTATCGGACAAGTTTCATCCGTGCCAGGCGCTCGCCGATTTCTTCACGCTGACGGAAAAATTCGGAAACCTGCGCGGATTCCCTCTGGCCTACGTGGGTGACGGCAACAACGTTTGCCATTCGCTGATGTATCTCGCGGCGCGCCTTGGCGTGCACATGCGCGTGGCCACGCCGCCGGACTATGCACCGCTGCCGGAAGTCGTGGCCGATTCGAGGCGTGTGGCGCGGGAGACAAAAGCCAGGATCGAGCTGCTGCACGAACCGCGCGAGGCGGTAGCGGGGGCGCACGCCGTTTACACGGACTCCTGGACCAGCATGGGTTTCGAGGCGGAAGAAGCCAAGCGCAATCAGGTTTTCGCTCCGTATCAGGTGAACTCCGAGCTGATGGCGCTGGCCGCGCCGGAGGCGGTCTTCATGCATTGTCTTCCGGCGCATCGCGGACTCGAGGTCACACCGGAGGTGATCGACGGACCGCAATCGGTGGTACTGGCGCAATCCGAGAACCGGATGTACGTGCAAAAAGCGATTTTGCACACGCTCTTTTGATCCGTTTGTCTGGGCGGAGGCGGTGAGTTCGCATACGCCGCGCCGGTTCTTGCGGCAAGCGACGCTAGGTCAAATTTTGACGCGCTGGGATTTCGCAGCGCCGAACGCAGAACACAAAAAGAGAGAAAGGCAGAAGTCGTGAACAAGACCGCGCCCAATAAGCCGAAAAAAGTTGTGCTTGCCTATTCCGGAGGTCTGGATACTTCGATCATCATCCCGTGGCTGAAGGAAAATTACGGCTGCGAAGTGATCGCCATGATCGGCGATGTCGGCCAGCAGGAAGACCTGGAAGCCGCGCGCAAGAAAGCGCTGGCAACGGGCGCTTCGGCGGCGTACGTCGAGGATTTGCGCGAGGAATTCGTGCGCGACTACGTGTGGCCCACGCTGCGCGCGGGAGCGGTTTACGAACATACGTATCTGCTCGGCACGTCGATGGCGCGGCCGGTGCTGGCCAAGCGCCAGGCGGAAATCGCGCTGCGGCTCGGAGCGGACGGTCTCTCGCATGGCTGCACCGGCAAGGGCAACGACCAGGTGCGATTCGAGCTGGCTTACAAGGCCATCGCGCCGAATTTGCAAATCATTGCGCCGTGGCGCGAATGGGACATCGATTCACGCGAAGACGCGATTGCGTATGCCGAAAAACACAATGTGCCGATCGAGCAGAGCAAGAAGAATATCTACAGCCGCGACCGCAACATCTGGCATCTGAGTCACGAAGGCGGCGAACTGGAGGACCCGGCCAACGCGCCAAGCGAGGGAGTCTGGCAATGGACCGTTTCGCCGGAGAAGGCGCCAGACAAGGCCGAAGAAGTCGAAATCGGATTTGAGTCGGGCACGCCGGTCTCCGTGAATGGGGCAAAGCTGGGTCCCGTTGATCTGCTGAATACACTGAACGAAATCGCCGCGCGTCACGGCGTGGGGCGCACGGACCTGGTGGAAAACCGGCTCGTCGGCATGAAATCACGCGGAGCGTACGAAACGCCGGGCGGCACGCTGCTGGTTACGGCGCACCGCGAGCTCGAGCGGCTTACGGTTGACCGCGAGACGATGCATTTCGCGCAGGCGCTCTCGCTGCGCTATGCCGAACTGGTCTACAACGGTCTGTGGTTTTCGCCGCTGCGCGAAGCCCTGGACGGATTCTTCGAGACGTCCCAGCGGCGTGTAACGGGCGCGGTTGGCCTACGGCTGTGGAAAGGCACGCTCAACGTGACGAAACGCGTCTCGCCCTTCTCGCTCTACCGCGCGGACTTGGCGAGCTTTACGATGGGCCGGTATAACCCCAAGGACGCGGAGGGATTCATCAATCTTTTTGCGCTGCCAGTGACGGTGCGCCCGAAGGCGAAAGCGGAAGGCCAGAACTGAGAAGAAACTTGCCCGGGGCGCGGCACTGCCGCGCTGCCTGCGACAAAGCGGAAGAAAATTTCGGATGAGCGAGCGAAAAGATGACCGGCTGTGGGGCGGGCGCTTCGAGCAGGCGCCCGACGAGCGCTTTGACGCGTTCCAGCGCTCCTTCTCGTTTGACTCACGCCTTCTGCCGTACGAACTGGCCGTGGACCGGGCATGGGCAAAAGCTCTGGAAAAAGCGGGCATTCTGACGGCGCAGGAAGCGCATGATACGCTGGGGGCGCTCGACCGCATCGCGCACCGCGCGCGAACCGAACCTGCCTGGCTTCGCGAAGCCACGGCCGAAGACGTGCATCATTTTGTCGAAGTCGCGCTGGTGCAGGAAGTCGGGCCGCTCGGCTGGAAACTGCACACCGGGCGCAGCCGCAACGAACTGATCGCCACGGATTTCCGGCTCTTCGTGAAGGACGCGGCCGCCGAAACAGCGGCTGGCATTCGCCGCCTGCTCGAGGCGCTGCTGGCGCAAGCCAAGTCCAATAGCGGCGTGCCGATGGCCGGCATGACGCATATGCAGCACGCCCAGCCGATTCTCCTGGCTCACTTCTTGCTGGCGCACGCCGAAGCGCTGCTGCGGGACGTCACGCGTCTCGAGGCCGCCGCGGCGAGCGCGGATGCTTGTCCCATGGGATCCGGCGCGCTGGCCGGCAACAGCTTTGGAGTGGACCGCCTGGCGATTGCGCGAGAGCTCGGATTTTCCCGCGTCACGGCGAACAGCCTGGATGCCGTGAGCGACCGCGATTTCGCGCTCGACTATGTGTTTGCGCTCACTGGAATCGCCACACATCTTTCGCGGATGGCCGAGGATTTTGTCCTCTTTGCCTCGCAGGAATTCGCCTATGTCACGCTGCCTGACGCCTACTCGACGGGAAGCAGCCTGATGCCGCAGAAAAAGAACCCGGATTGCTGGGAGTTGATTCGCGGCAAGAGCGGCCGCATCGCCGGCGCGCTTGTGGGCATGCTTACCACGCTCAAGGGACTGCCGACGAGTTACCAGCGCGATCTGCAGGAAGATAAAGAAGCGCTTTTTGCCGCGCATGATCAAGTTTGCGACATGCTCGCCGTCGCAGCCGGCGCGCTCGCCGGAACCAAGTTCAACGCGGCGCGTCTCGCGGCTGGCGCTGGTAACCCGGCGCTGCTGGCCACGGAGGCCGCCGATTATCTGGTGCGCAAGGGCGTGCCGTTTCGGCATGCGCATGACCTCGTCGGGAAGATGCTCCGTGAAGGCGAAAAACAGAATACGCCTTGGATGGATCTGCCACTCGAAACATTGAAATCCATTTCACCGGCATTTGGAGCCGATTTTGCCGGGAGCCTCAGCTGGAAAGCGGCGCTGGAGGCAAAGAACGTTCCAGGCGGCACGGCCCCCGAGATGGTGCGCAAGGCGCTTGCGGATTTGGAAGCACGCCTCAATAAGAAGGCGATTCAAACGGGAGGAGCAACATGAGTGGTCCATTCGGAAACCAGGCAGCACAGGTTCTTTCATTCGCGCGGCCAGCGGAGGATCGGAGGTCCCTTCCGGGAGCGGCGCGCTGACGCCTGGAAGACGGCGATCTCACGGGAACATCATCGTCCAATGGACATGAAACCTGCGCTGTCGGAAGCATCACTCCCGCGCGGCTTTCGCTTCTCGGCCACTGCCTGCGGGCTGAAGAAGACCGGCGCGCTGGATCTGGCGCTGCTCTCGAGCGATGCTCCGGCTTCGGCCGCCGCGGTGTTCACGCAAAATCTGGTTGTAGCCCCGCCGGTTGTACTCTGCAAAAGACATTTGAAGCAATCCAAAGGGCGCATGCGCGCCGTGGTGGTCAATGCGGGAAACGCCAACTGCGCCACCGGAGGGAAAGGCGAGGAAGCGGCGAGACGCACGGTGGAAGAGGCCGCGAAGCAGCTCGGCTGCCGCGCGGAAGAGATCTTTGTTTGTTCGACGGGCGTAATCGGAGTGCCGCTGCCGGTCGAAAAGATCTTGCGGGCATTGCCGGCGCTGTCGCGGAATCGGCGGCCTTCCGCTCGCTCGTTTGCCGAGCTCTCGCTTGCGATTTGCACGACGGACACGCGCCCCAAAACGGCGGCAGCGTCCTTTCGCATGGCCGGCAAGCGCGTGCACGTGGCGGGCTGCGCCAAAGGCGCGGGCATGATTCATCCGAATATGGCGACGACGCTCGCGTTTGTGGCCACGGATGCCGCCATCGCGCCGGCGCTGCTGCAAGGGACGTTGCGCCAGGTGGCCTCGCGCACGTTTAACGCCATCAGCATTGACGGCGACACTTCAACGAACGACACGCTTCTGGTGCTGGCCAATGGAGCGGCAGGCGGTCCGCCGATCAGAGCAGGCAGCACGGCGCATCACGCCTTCTGCGCAGCTCTCGAAGAGGTGTGCCGTTCGCTTGCGCTGCAGATCGTGGCGGATGGCGAAGGGGCACAGCGCGTGATCGAAATCGAAGTGCGAGGCGCGAAAACCGAAGCGGCGGCACAGCGCATCGCGGAAACCATCGCCACCTCGCCGCTCGTTAAAACCGCGTTCGCGGGAGGCGATCCCAACTGGGGCCGCATTTTCGCGGCGGCGGGACGCTCCGGCGTGAAGTTCGATCCATCGCTCGTGGACATCAAGATGGCGGGAATCCCGGTTTTGCGCCGGGGGCAGCCGCTCGATTTCAATGAGCGCGCCGCGAGCAATCGGCTGTTGGCCGAGCACGTGCCGGTTGTCGTGGATTTGCGCGCCGGAAAATGCGCGGCCCGCTATTGGACGTGCGATCTGACCGCGGAATACGTCCGCATCAACGCGTCGTATCGCACGTAGCGAGCGCGCCCAGATTTGCGGACGCTTGGCAGGCGCCGGCGCTCGAATCGGCCGCGAACGGCCTGGACGCCATTCTCAGTGAATCCTGTTGAGTTCGACGCGGGCGGAAGCGAAAGGCAAGACCGCTTCGAGAAGCACGGGAGTCTTGCCGGGGTCCTTGGCAAGATACAGAGCGAAGCTGGCGTCCTTCATTTCCGCGCCGTTGTCGAAAACACAGATGGCAATCTTTGACGTATCGAAGGTCCCCGCGGGCACCGTGATGGAAGCGGAGCCGGCCACATTTGCTCGCACGTCATAGAGTTTATGCCCATCGTAGACTGGGCAACGCACTTCTGGCGTTCGGGACCAATCGACGGTGCGAAGGAATTGCATCATGCCGAGCGGGTCGCGCGTGCCGGGGAGCACGCGGGTCTGGACCGCACCCGCGGCGGCAGGCGTGTTTCCCGAGGAAGTGAGCCGCTGAACGGAATCGAGCTTCTGACCTCGCTCGTTCAAATGCAACTCGTACTGCATGCTGTGCAGCGTTGCCGCGTCGCTGTAGGAATCAAACTGGTCATCCAGGGCAAAGACAAAACGCAGCGGGTTCTCCGTATGGGCGAAAGCCTGAAGGTGCCAAACGCTCTTACCGAGGAAATTCCGGCGCTCGACGACCTCGAGGCGAAGATTGGCGACGTTGCTGAGCTGCGAAACGCTGGCTCTGAAGTCCAGAATTTCGCCGGAGCGCAAAGGAAGCGCTGTTTCCGCGGCAAGCACGCCGCGTCCCTCGCGGCCGCTCTTGCCGGAGGGATCCGCAGGCGAGTTCGCGGCAGGGCTCGCCGCAGTCGCGGGAGTTTCCCGCGAGGCGGGCGCGGCCTTCGATGAATCAATAACGGTTTCGGCCAGCGCGAGCCGCGATGCCTGGTGTCGCTCCTCGACTCGGTAGAGACCGTAAGCGGCGGCCCCGAGAACGAAAAGGGAGAGCAGAATACGGAGGAACCAGCGACTCATGGCAGATGCGCGACCCCGTCTACAAACATTGTTTCAGGCTCACAGCTTCCAGTTAGAATAGATTTCCGTAATTTGGCGGGGCCGCAGAGTCCGGCCCGGGCCGCAGTAAATCAGCCTACCAGAGTGCGGGTTAGGCGTCTCGATAAGCTGAAGAGCGTTGCGGGGCCAAACAGAGTCGCGACCGGCGAAGCATTCCGCTCACGGCATGGCCCGCAAGAGTGTAAGGACGAGAGGGTCAGGGCACAGCAGCGAGGAGGAACTGACGAAATGCGCTACCTGGTCACTGGGGGCGCCGGATTTATCGGCTCAAACACGGTAGATGAATTGGTTCGTCGAGGGCACAGCGTGGTTGTGCTGGACGATTTGTCTTCCGGCAAGGAAGAGAACCTCGCGGAAGTCAGGAACAAGATCACCTTCATCAAAGGCTCGATCACGGACATTGAGATCGTAAGAAAAGCGGTGCAGGAGGCCGATTATGTGCTGCACTTGGCGGCGCGCACCTCGGTTCCCCGGTCTGTGAAGGACCCCATCGAGACAAACAGGATCAACATTGACGGGACACTGAACGTGTTGGTCGCCGCCCGCGACGCTAAGGTGAAGCGCGTTGTCTTCGCGGCGTCCTCCTCGGTTTACGGGGAAACGCCGACGTTGCCTAAGGTTGAGACCATGCAGCCGCAACCCATCTCTCCCTACGGCGTGACCAAGTTTGTCGGCGAGCTGTACGCGCAGACCTTCGGCCGCTGCTACGGGCTCGAGAACGTGTCGCTGCGGTATTTCAATATCTTCGGGCCTAAACAAGATCCGGGTTCACCGTATTCCGGCGTCCTGGCGAAATATTGCACGGCCTTTCTCGAAGGAACGCAGCCCGTGGTGTTTGGGGACGGCGAACAGACGCGCGACTTCACTTACGTGGAGAATGCGGTGCAAGCGAACCTGCTGGCCTGCGAGGCTGCAAGTGTTTCCGGGCGCGTCTTTAATGTCGGGACTGGGGGCAGGACTTCACTGAACCAAGTGCTGCGCGCGCTGGCGGAAATCTCGGGCAACCGGCTCGAAGCAAAATACGATCCGCCGCGCGAGGGTGATATTCGCGATTCTCAGGCCGATATTTCGCAGGCCCGGCAGTGGCTGGGATACGAGCCGGGCGTCCTCTTTGAGGAAGGGCTGAAACGAACTTTCGAGTGGTACAAGGCCACGAAAAAGGCGCTGGTCGAAAAGTGAGCGACGAGAAGCGGCAGGAGCCCGACGTACCGCCACCGTTTGCCGTTGCGTATATGCAAAACGCGATCAGCTAAGAAGGTGGAAGAACCCTTGGTGCTGGCGAAGGCCGATTCGAACGCCAAAAAGCTCCGAAAGGGCGGCCGCGGTCAGAACGTCTGATTTCGGACCATCCGCAAGAATGCGGCCTTCGCGCAACAGAACAACGCGCTCCATTTCAGGAATGATTTCCGAAACCTGGTGAGTCACCAGGAGAATGCCAAGGCCGGACTGCGCCAATTGGCGCAGTGTCTCGCGAAACTGGATCTGGGCCGCGATATCGAGAGCGTTGCTGGGCTCATCGAAGAGCAGGGTTTTGGGTTCATGCGCCAGCGCGCGAGCGATGAGAGTGCGCTTGGCCTCGCCCGAAGACATTTGCGCGACCGGGCGTTCCGCAAGATGGCCGATGCCAAGCCGGTTCAGCGCGGATTCCGCGGCAGCGAGGTGCTCGGGCGCGGGGCGGTGGTGCGGAAAAATCCGCGTGGAGCTAAAGAAGCCGGAAAGAACCACGTCGCGGCCCGTGGCGTCCGTGGTGCAGGAAGCGAGCAAGTCGGGCGAAACGATGCCCAGCTGCGTCCGGAGATCGAAGATGTTCCACCGCTCGCAGCCGAGGATAGACATAGACGAATCCGGCTGAGCCAGCGGATAGCACTCGCGCGTGATGGTCTTAATGAGCGTGGATTTGCCGCAGCCATTGGGACCGAGGATACAGACATGTTCCCCGAGAGCGATCCGCAGCGAGACGCGATTAAGCGCGGGGTGTTGACGGGCATGCCCGTTACCCGCAGGACCGCGGAGAACAGTGACATTTTGCATCTCAAGCAAAGGCGGCACGGCGGGAATTGTATAGTGACCCGGCGGCCCGCGGCCAGCCGTGATCCATTAGAAGCGAAAAGGGAGGCGAAAACGGTTAAGTTCTCGCCTCCCGGGGTGGGTGGGGTGTTGCAAGACGGGTCCTAAAGTGGAGCAGCAAGCCTGCCCTGCCAGGCAGGCTGCAGCCTCCCTCGCGACGCCAGAGGGCGCGCGAGTGCGGTAGGAGACTTACCACCGAAGGGCTCGTCAGCGCGGGTTGTAGCACTGGCGGATGCAGGTGTCAACGATAAAGCGGGCCGGAAAGTAAACAATTTCGTTCCTAAGAACGATTTAATAGTCCCGGGGTCGAATGGTGTTGAATCCTCAGGTGGAGGAAGCCCGCGCTTGTGCGGCACGGTCGAGAATTTCACGGACGATGCGGCCGAGCGTGGTGGGGCTATAGGGCTTTTGCAGATAGTGGGCGGGGGAAGCGCCGGAAAGGGCTTCCGAGTCCTGGGAATAGCCGCTGGTGAAAAGCACGGGCAACTGATCGAACAGGGCCCGCAGCTTGTCAGCCGCAGCCGGACCGCCGAGCCTGGGCATGATGACGTCCAGAATGGCCAGGGCAGGAACGTCATCCTGGCAAAGGCGCAAAGCCTCCTCGCCATCACTGGCGGAAAGCACCCGGTAACCCAGGCTGACCAGGGTCTGGCGCGCCATTTCGCGGATGGGCTCGTGATCCTCGGCAAGCAGGATCGTTTCTGACCCGCGCATTTCCTGAAGCGAAGGCACGGGAACCTTGCGTTCGGCGCTCTCCGGGCTGGCGTTTTCAATGGCCGGCAAATACACGCGGAAAAGACTGCCCTGGCCGGGTTCGCTGTAGACGTGAATGAAACCGCCGTGCTGCTTGACGATTCCATAGACCGTGGCGAGGCCGATGCCTGTGCCTTTGCCTTTTTCTTTGGTTGTAAAGAAGGGCTCGAAGATGCGCTCGCGCGTCTCGGCGTCCATGCCGCCGCCGGTGTCGGAGACAGAAAGGACGGCGTAGCGGCCGGGGGCGATGCCGGGATAGAACCGGCAGTAGGAATCGTCGAGCTCGACCATTTCCGTCTCTACCAGGAGACGCCCACCTTGGGGCATCGCGTCGCGAGCATTGATGCAAAGGTTCATGAGGACTTGCTCGATCTGTGTCGGGTCGGCCTGGATGGGGTCAAGGGGCGCGGTAACGACTTTGAATACGATGTTGTCTCCGATGACGCGATCGAGAAAACTGCCGAGACCACTGGTCACTTCGTTGAGGTCCACGGCGCGCGGCTGAAGCACTTGCCGCCGCGCGAAAGCCAGGAGCTCCCGCGTCAGGGCAGCGGCGCGATCGGCTTGCTCGCGGATGCGCGAGAAGCGATCGGCAACCTGCGGGTTGTTGCGGTTCTGCTCGTAGCCGAGTTCGGCCCAGCCGAGAATCGCGCCGACAACGTTGTTGAAGTCGTGCGCGATGCCTCCGGCGAGCTGGCCAATCGCTTCGAATTTCTGGGATTGGCGCAACTGGCGTTCCATGGCCCGCAATTCAGTGACGTCTTCCGCGATGACTTCCATGAAATCGCTTTCGCCCGGAAGGGTGACGTAGCGCAGATGCAGCCGGACGGTAACCACGCCTCCATCCCGGCGGCGCCATTCGGCCTCGGCGCCAACCACCTGTTTGCGATCCCGGCAGGAAGCCGCCAAGCGGGCGGCCTGCTCGGGGAAGCGGAAAGCGTCGTTGAAGAGGTTCATCGAGCCAAGATCAGCGCTCGAGTTTGCCCCCAGCATTCGGACTAGCGCCGGATTGCTATCCAAAAAAGCGCCGTCAGGCGAAATGTGCGCGATGCCGTAAATCGAGCTTTCGACCAATTCTTGGTTGCGGGCTTCCGACCGGCGCAGTTTCTCCTCGGCGCGCTTGTGATCGGTGATGTCCACCATGATCACGCAGGAGGATTGCACATGGTTTTCCTGAATGACGAGCGGATAGAACCCTGCGAGATAGTCGCGACACCCGGACGAGTGGGAAGGGTGGACGGCGCGCAACTGCACGTTCTGCAAGGACGCCCCGGTGACGAATACGCGATGCAGGCAGGCAGCGAGTTCTGGCGCGGTTTGCGGCGCTACTTCGTACAGAGTCCGGCCAATGTGCTGTGAGGCCGGGATGCCATTTTGAGCGGCCATGGCATCATTCACCCGCAGATAACGCAGGTCCCGGTCGAGAATCGCGACACAGATGGGCGCCGTGCGGTAGAGGAGATCCAGTTCGGCGAACTGCTCGCGGACACGAGCCTCGCTCTGTTTCAGTGCGGCACTGCTGCGAGCGGCTTCGTCACGCAAGGCCTTTTCCTGGATGGCGCGCTGCAGAGCGACGGGAAGGCGCGAAAGGTGGTCCTTCAGGATGTAATCGTTAACGCCCTGCTTCATGCATTCGACTGCCGCTTCTTCCCCCAATGTGCCGGTTACGAGCAAGAATGGCGTATCGATTCCGGCGGCGCGCAATTCCTTCAGCGCGTCGAGGCCGGTCCAGCCGGGCAGGCGATAGTCCGAGAGGATGGCATCGAACGAATGGTCACGAAGCGCCGCGAGGAACTGGGCCTTATTCGTTGCGACGGTGTTGGTAACCGAAAATCCCGCATCTCGGAGCGCGAACAACACGAGGTCCACATCATCGGGTGTGTGCTCGAGAATCAGAAGCCGCAAGGGGCGCGTCGCTTGCAACGAGGCTGGTTCCAGGATTTCGGGTCTCATGCATGTTCTCCAGAGGCAAACGGCAAGGAATCCTCGCAGCGCATCGGGTTCTACCGGCCGGGAGCGTTGGCAAGCGCGGGAGTTCTGCGCAGCGTGGATTCGAGCGAGTCCAAGAGATGGGCGAAGGGCTCATCGTGCTCCGGTTGCCAGAAGCTCACGCCCAGCCGAAGCTCGATCGCCTGGCCCGAGTTTCGCGACTGATTGCAAGCCATCAGATGGCGCTCGATGCGCTGGCGCAGAATGGCCGCGCTGGGCTCCGCGGCGTCAACGGCGAGGACGGCGAATTCCGCGAGGCCGGTGCGCGCGATCACGTCGGAGCGCCGAAAGCTCGCGCTGAGCATTCCCGCGACATCGAGCAAAGCCTGTTCTTCCGCGGAGGAGCCGAAACACTCGCGCAAACCGCCGAGATTCTCCAGGAACAGGCAAGCCAGCACGAGGGTGCCGCCGGAACGCCGGGCGGATTCCATCTTGCGTTCCCCGATGGTCAGAAACGCGTCCCGGCTATACAGGCCGGTGAGCGAGTCGCGCAGGAGATCGGCCAGACCCTCGATCGTGTTGCGCTCGAACGCCGCGCGCAACAGGCGCTCGACAACGATTGTGTCCATGGCTTCCTTGAAGACGCGGTCCATGGCGCCTTGCCGCAAACAACGCGCGGCTTCGTCCTTTTCTCCCGCACTGGCGACAACGACCAGCGGAACCTGAGGAGCCGCGCGGCAGATGCGGCGCACCGTTTCCGGACTCGCGGGCCGGGCCAGCGCGAGATCGAGCAGCAAAAGGTCCGGCCGGGCTTTGGGAATGGTTGCCAAAAGTGCGGCGATACTCGCGGCCGAGACGAGCTCGATTTCAGCGTCCGGAAGTTGACACGCTGTTTCGAGCATCGCGCTGATTTCTCGAGCCGAGCTTTCAGCGACAAGGATGCGCAGTTTGGGCCGCAAGTTTCAGCCTCATCCGGGTGCAGGGATTGTCCTCGCCGCGGCCTGTCCGCAGTGCTAAGGCGGCGAGCGGTTCCGCATTGTGAGACTGGAGAGGGCAGCGCTCAGAAATGCGATGGAAGGGGTAGTGCCTATTGTGAGGAAGGTGAACCCGAAAGCAAGGCGGCAATAAAGCGAAGTTGCGAAGAAGAAAACGAGTACCAAATATTAGGTACCGCAGGCAGAGGGAAGCCGTCGTGAAATCAGCTGGTGAAAATGTCGTTGATCTTGGCGGCTAGCTCGAAATCGAGATTGCTGATGCCCTTCACGCTGTGCGTATTCAGGTCAATCACGACTTTATTCCACACGTTGAACCACTCGGGATGATGATTCATGGATTCGGCGATGAGGGCAACGCGCGTCATGTTACCGAAGGCGGTGACAAAATCCTTGCACTCGAAGGAACGGTGAAGCTTGCCATTGGCGAGCGTCCAGCCCGGCGTGCGAGTGAGCTGCTCCTGAATTTCCGCATCGGTCAGTTTCTTCGCAGGAGGCATGTTTCTTTTTCTCCCTGAGCGGCAGCACCGGTATTATGCGCGGGCGCGGAGGCGGGCCGCAAGACGAGGGAAGGAAGTCGCAGCGGGTGTTGAATGGCTCTGGTGATTGCTTTATCGTAGAGGTTTCATTTCGCGCGAAAATGCGCGGTGTCAGAGCCTCAGCCGCGCCCCGGGGGAGACCACAGTGAGAAAGAAAATACGCGCCATTCAGTATGGCGTAGGTCCGATTGGCGCATCCATTGCGAAGTTGATGCGGGAAAAGGAATCGCTCGAAATCTGCGGGGCCATTGATACCGATCCGGCAAAGGTTGGGAGGGACCTGGGCGAGGTCGTAGGCGCGCCGGATGCGCCCTGGGGTGTGACGGTGTCGGCGGATGCGAAGGAAGTGCTGCAGCAGGCCGCGGACGTGGTGATTCACTCGACATCCTCCGCGCTGCCGAAAGTGATGGACCAGTTGCTTGCGTGTCTCGAGGCGGAGTCCTGTGTGGTCTCGACTTGTGAGGAACTCTCTTATCCCTATCGCACGTATCCGGAGCTTTCCGCGAAGCTGGATGCGGCGGCGAAGGACTGGGGCGTCGCGCTCGTCGGCACCGGAGTCAATCCGGGCTTCGTGATGGACAAACTCGTGGTGACGCTTGCGGGCGTTTCACAGCGGATTGAGCATGCAAGGGCAACGCGCATCGTCGATGCGTCAAAACGGCGTTTGCCATTGCAGAAGAAAATCGGCGCGGGCATGACCGTGGAAGAGTTCCGCGAAAAAGTGAAGGCCGGAGTGATCAAGCACGTCGGTCTGCCGGAGTCGGTCGCCATGGTGGCGGACAGCTTGAGTCTCGAAGTGGATGAAATTACCGAGACGATCGAACCGAAGATCGCGCATGAACGCGTACAGACCGAATTTCTTACGGTCGAGTCCGGACAGGCGGCGGGTGTGCATCAGATCGCGCGCGGCCTGGCCGGCGGCAAGGAGCGTGTGTACCTCGAGCTCCAAATGTATGTGGGCGCGAAAGACCCGGCGGACAAAATTGAACTGCAGGGGCGCCCGAACATCAGCCTGGTCATTCCCGGCGGTTCGCACGGCGATATCGCGACCGCGTCCGTTGTGGTGAATTCCATTCCGGTTATCTTGAATGCGCCGGCGGGCCTGCGGACCTCGCGCGATTTGCCAATCGGCTTCTTCGCGCCGAACGCGAAACTATAGACTCAGCGGCAACGCTGGAATTTACTTGGTCCAGAATTTCATGACCGCCGAGTAGTCTAGGTCTTCCTTGGCTGCGCCTTTTACGGCGTTGTAGGTTTCGCGAGCGGCAGCCACCGCTGGCAGGGGCACGCCGACTTGATTGCCGAGGTCAAGAGCGAGGCCGAGGTCCTTGTGCATCAGACGCAAAGGGAAGCTCGGCGTGTAGTCGGCTTTCAGGAAGTTCTGCGATTTCACGTCCAGCACGGTCGAACGCGCCATGCTGGACTGCATGACCTCGATGAGCTTCTCTGGCGCCAGCCCCGCGCCGGAGACCAGCGCGACCGCTTCCGCCAAAGCGTCAACCTGCAGGGCCATCAGCGCATTCATCGCCAGCTTGATAGTCTGACCGGCGCCGTTTGGCCCGAGGTGGAACCATTTCTTGCCCATCACCCCAATGACAGGCTCGGCGTCTTTCAGCGTCTGGGCATCGCCGCCCACCATGAAGACGAGTTCGCCTTTCTTCGCGCCCCAGTCGCCGCCCGTCACCGGGGCATCCAGAAAGCGCACGCCGCGCTCCGCGCAGGCGGCTGAGATCTTGCGAGCAAGCGAAGGAGAAACCGTGCTCGAATCCATATAAATGCTTCCGCGCTTGAGAGCCTGCAGTGCGCCGTTTTCGCCCCAGAGAACCTCCTCGAGGGCCGGCGGATCACTCACCATGGTGATCAGAAAATCGCTGCCAGCTGCGGCTTCACGGGGCGATGCGGCCAGCTTCGCGCCGGCGGCAACCACCTCGCCGGCGCGGGATGGCGTGCGGTTCCACACAGTCACGGAATAGCCCGCCTTCACAAGATTCAGACTCATGGGGCGGCCCATCAACCCAAGGCCGATAAATCCGACGGCAGGTTTCAATGGAGTTCTCCTGAAATCAAATCGCGGGGTGCCGGAAGATTGTAGCCGATTGAAGTTCGTGCCGGAGGCCAGAGATGGAAGCGAGATCAGGCGGGCTTGGGACGGTGCGGCAAGGGGAGCATGCCTTTCTGACTGGCCGCGGCGCTTGCCGCCGCGGGTGAAGCCTCAGAACGGGTTTGCGAAGTTTCCGATGGAGAGGCGGCCGGACCCGGTGCGGCGCTAGGGAGAGTGTTGGTGTTTAAGCCGACCGATGCTTCGGCCGGCAATTTCTCTTCGATTCGAACCAGATATTGATAGGGGATTTCCCAGCGGAAGTGCTTGTGCTGCCCGCGTTGTTCAACGGTCTGTTCGAGAAAGATGGAACGGCCGGAATCGGCCACAAACGTACCCGAGGCGGGCAGCAGGATGTCGCCAGCGCGGTATTGCACTTCCACACTGCGGCCGAGGAATGCCGAGTAGCGGGCCATCTTGCCCTGAGTGTCGAGGCCCGAAAGTAATAGGGCAATAGTACGAAGGATTATTCAAGGCAAACTGGCGTGTGGAAGCGTGTGGAAATCGTGCTTCCCTGGTTACGGACAACGAACCTATCGCGGCGTTCTCTGGGCGCCACTCGAACCCGTCTGGTTGTGGACGGACTTTGGCGGAGTAAAGCCGGGTCCCTGGCTCGACCGCGTGATCGCATAGGCCGCCAGCGAGCTGAGCGTGGCGATCAGCAGGATGTCCGCCAGCAGCCGGACCGCACGCCGGCGGTGGATAAAATCCCGCGGCAAAACGTGCCAAGGACGGCGAAGCACACTGGACGCGAAGCCGCGCAGGCTGGACCCGGGCGCGATCTTGCGGACTCGCGGACCCGCGCGATGCTGAGCAGGTTCCTGGGACCCGGCGTTCCGCACAGGCTCCAATCTTGCGGCAGCGGACATGCTATCTCCTCGAGGACTGGAAAGCCAAGGCTTGCTAGCTTGGTGGGCGAATCCCGAAGGAGGGCCGAGGGACCTGCGGAAACGCAAGAATACTGTACCAAATCCTGGGTGGTGGGTGCACGGCATTCTCGCTTCCCTGGGGATTTCCTCCGCTCTCCTCTTGACATTTCTTGTGGCGCGGATATTGTCTGCCTGCGATTCGCCACCGGGAAAGCGCGAGGGTGATGTGGCGGCCGCGCTAGTTTGGAGAGAACGGAATGAGACGCTGGGCAATCGGCTTGGTGTGCACGGGGATCACCGTGCTTCTGCCGTTCGCGGGGACGGCGCAAGACCGCGCGCCGGGTAAGGCGTACGTGCTGAAAGCAGCACGGCTCTTCGACGGAAAAAGCAACACGCTCGTGAAGCCGGGCGTGGTGGTCGTCTCGGACGGCAAAATCCTGTCCGTCGGAAGTAGCGCGGAAACCCCGGCGGGTGCCGAGGTGATCGACTTGGGCGACGCCACGCTGCTGCCGGGTTTCATCGACGCGCATACCCATCTGACCATGCCGTATCGAGAGGACTACCTGCGTGCCCGGCTCGACGAAGTCGAGAAAGTCATACCGGAAATGGCCATCGAGACCCTTGCGAACGCGCGCGTCACGCTCCTGGCGGGCTTTACCACGGTTCGCGATGTCGGCTCCCGGGATTTTCTGGACGTTGGCCTGCGGAATGCCATCAACCGCGGTCTGGTCCCCGGTCCGCGCATGCTCGTTTCCGTGCATGCCATCGGAGCGACGGGCGGACATTGCGATGACGAAAATGGTTTTAGGGCCGGCCTCTTCGGCAAAGAGACCGGGCCTGAACAAGGCGTGATCAACAGTCCCTATGAGGCCCGCTTTGCCGTGCGGTACAACCACAAGTACGGCGCCACGATTATCAAAACGTGCGCCACGGGTGGAGTCCTTTCGATGGTGGACGCCGTAGATGCGCCGCAGCTCACGCAAGCGGAATTGGACGCGCTTGCTGACGAAGCGCATGCCCTGCACCTGAAGACGGCGGCGCATGCCCACGGCGCCGAGGGCGCCAAGCGCGCCATACGCGCGGGCATCGATTCCATCGAGCACGGGTCTTTCCTGGATGATGAAGCTCTTGAACTGATGAAGCAGCATGGGACCTACTACGTTCCCACGCTTATGGCCGTACAAGGACTGACCGAGCAAATGCAGAAGGGCATTAGCATTCCGCCTTCCATTCGCGCGAAAGCGGAGGCAGCCATTGCGTCGGTACACAAGACGTTCCCGAAAGCCGTGGCGAAGGGTATCAAGATCGGTCTCGGCACCGATGCCGCCGTTTATCCGCACGGCCGCAACGCAGAGGAGTTTCATCAAATGGTGGATTTGGGCATGAAACCGGTGGATGCGCTAAAGGCCGGCACTTCCGCCGATGCCGATCTGCTCGGGCTGGCAGATCGCATCGGCACGCTCGAACCCAATAAGCTGGCCGATATCGTGGCGGTTCCGGGCGACCCGCTCGAGAATATCCGGCAGACCGAGCACGTTTTCTTTGTGATGAAAGAAGGCGTGATTTACCGGAATGACCGCCTCGCGGCACACTAGATTCGGCGGATCACGAAATCCATGACCGAACTATCGCAAGCCGTTGCGACCGGATTCGATAACTACTACCGCTATATCGCCTCGCATCTTCATCGGTGGGTCGATCCGCTCACCCAGGAGCAGTTCTGGCGCAAACCGTATCCCTACGGAAACAGCGTTGGACATCTGGTACTGCACCTGACAGGGAACCTGAGTTACTACATTGGCGCGCGCGTGACGCAAAACGGTTACATCCGCCATCGCGACCGCGAATTCACCGAGCCGGAACGGCTCGACAAAGACGACGTGCTAAGAGATTTCGACCGGACGATCGACATGGTGGTGGCGGCCGTCCGTGACCAGCGCCCTGATGATTGGGTGGCGGCTTATTCCGCGGAACGCGAACCGGAAGCGGCAAACCGCTTCCAGATTTTCTTGCGTTGCGCCGGACATGCCTACCATCACGTGGGCCAGATCATCTATCTCAGCCGGGAGCTGGCGAGAGAAACCGAGTCACAGGCCGCGCCGGCGTAGTTGTGTTTACGCGTTCCGCGAAACGGAGCGTGACCTCGAGTGGTCGAACAAAACAAACTGACAAAGGGCAAGGCCGCCCTGGTAATGGGCGTTTCCGCGCTCGCGGTTCTGGTATCCGCCGCCAAACTTCACGGCTGGCATCTCTATGTCGGCTTGGGGGCCATCGGTGCGGCGATTTTCGCGGATTTTGTGCGATGGAATCGCAAATACTCAGATTCGTCAGGCTCCGTTCCGCGCCTTCGGTCTTGACCTTCCTGCGCCGGTCTTCAGCTCTCGAGCTTGAAACGTGAGGAAGCCAGCCGGTAGAGCCTTCTCCATACAAAACGATTGATGAGCACGACAATCGTGGCCATGATCAGCGTTGCCGCGAGCAATACGTCAAAGCGGCCCGAAGCGCTGGCGCTGCTGATGGCGCTGCCCAAACCGGCCGTCGATACGATGTGCCCTTGAAAATGGAAATATTCCGCAACGATGCTCGCGTTCCAGGCACCCCCGGACGCGGTCACCAGTCCGGTAATCAGGTAGGGAAAAATCCCGGGCAGGATCAAATAGCGCCAGCGGTCCCACGAACTGAACCGGAAGATGTGGGCGGCTTCCTTCAGGTCGGTCGGAATTGCCATGGCGCCGGCAATGACATTGAACAGGATGTACCACTGAGTGCCGAGAAGCATGAGGGCCATCGCCGCGATCTCGATGCCGCCGCGCAGCCGGATCAGAAATAGCAGGATCACCGGGAATAGCGCCGTAGCCGGAATCGATGCGGCAATTTGCGCCAGCGGCTGAGCCAGGCGTGCCAGGCGCGCGTTGAAGCCGATGGCCACGCCAACCGGCACGGCCCACAGGGCGCCTGCGGCGAGCGCAAGATTGACGCGGAGAAATGTCAGCGCGGCGCTGCGCATCAAATCAAAGTAGTCCTCGCGATGCAGGTTGGCCAGTTCTCGTCCCGCGTGATACATGCCCAAGCCGAGGCCGGCAAGCACGGCCAGGCCCAAAGCGTAGCCGAGCCAGCGGCGGGTACCTCTGCGCCGGGGCGCAGCCAGCTGATCCACCGCGCGCCGCGCGCTCACGGCAAACATCACCGTCAGCCAATTCAGCGCGGGACGCAGCACGTATCGGTAAATTCGCAGCACAACGGATGCACGTCCTAGCAGATTCAGGAGAGTGGTCTGGGCCGGGCCGGCCGCTTCCACCTGTTCGAACTTGAATTTGTCGGCCCAGGCGATAACGGGGCGCCACACGAGCTGGTCCAGCAACACGATCACGGCAATCATCGCCGCTACGCCCCACAGAATGGCGCGCGTATTTCCATTGCTGGCGGCCGTCTGCAAGAACGAACCGAGTCCTGGCAGGCGGAAATCTCGGTCTCCCAGCACGAACATTTCGCACGCCATCAGGAAGAACCAGCCGCCGGCAACGGACATCATCGAGTTCCACACCAAGCCGATGGTGGAGAACGGCAGGTCCAGCTCGATGAATCGTTGCCAGCGCGAAAAGCGGTAAATCCGCGCGGCTTCGTGCAGATCGCGCGGAATCGTTTTCAGGGATGAATAAAAACTGAAAGCGACGTTCCACACCTGGCCCGTGAAAATGAGGAGAATGGAGCCAAGCTCTACGCCCAGCTGGCTTCGCGGAAAGAGCGCCACCATCGCCAGCATGACACCCGGCAAAAAGCTGAGGACGGGAATGGACTGCAGAATATCGAGCAGCGGAACCAGGATCATTTCCGCGCTATGCGAACTGGCCGCGAAATAGCCGTAGCCGAGCGCGAAGACCAGACTGATGCCATAGGCAATGCCGATTCGCACCAGCGAATAGAATGCGTAAAGCGGCAGCGAGCGCGGGTCCTGCGATATCTCCGCCTGTGGCTGCGGAGGCCCGAGCCACGAAAGACCCAGGGCATAGATTCCGTAGATCGCCGCGAACACAAACAGGAAAATCGCAATATCAATCAGGAATCCCCAGCTCCAGCGCGATCCCGCGGGGCGCACGCCGCTTGGAGGAATCGGCGTCGCAGGTTGGCGGCGTTCGGCGGCGGCTTGAGTCGGCACGGGCAGGTCAAGCCTCGGTCAGTGTCAGCTTGCCGGTCGCGGCGTCATAGTCAAAAATTTCGGCGTAGCGTCCCCACTGAATGGCCGTTTCGAGCTGACGCCTCGATTCCTCCTCGCTGAAGTGTTCATCCAGCAGGTCGCGGAAGAACTCGTCGGGCAAGGTGCGGTCTGCCTTGCTGCGAAGAGCCTGCTCCATCTGGCGCAGCAGCGGAACGTTGGCAAGCGCGCCTTTGCGGAAAATGGCTTTGCGCTCCTGAATGTCGCCTTTCGCGAAGTCCAGGCCCTCTTGCGTAATGATCGCCTCGCCTTCTTCCAGCTTTAGGAGAGCCAGCAACCTTGCCGTGTCCACCGTCGGCAGCAGCGCATCCACCTCGAGGCCAAGCTCATCCGCCAGCTTGTGCAAATCAACTCGGCCGCCATGGTCGGCCAAGATTTCCAGGAGTCCCGCCATTCCACCGGGACGCGTGTGCGGCAACATGACCGGCTTCGGCGCCGCCGTACCAGTGGTGCTATCCCGCGGCGCCACCACGCGGCTGTGATCGTCCGGACGCGTCAGCACGCGATAAATTTCGTCCACGAGCGCCACGAACGCGGGAGCCTTGCGGTCCCGCGGATGCGCCAACCCCACCGCAAAGTCCGCGTGGATGTGCGCCGGATTGCGCCCGAGCACGATCACTCGGTCAGCCAGCACGACGGCTTCCTCGATATTGTGCGTGACGATGAAAATCGCTCGCGTCGGAATCTTTCGCTCGAGCCAGAGCTCGAGCAGTTCGCCGCGCAGCGTTTCCGCCGTCAAGACATCCAGCGCGGAAAACGGCTCGTCCATGAAAAGAACTTCCGGCTCGACCACCAGAGCGCGCGCCACGCCGACGCGCTGTTTCATGCCTCCCGAGAGTTCCTTGGGATAGGCGCTTTCGAAGCCATCAAGCCCAACTGCGTCAATGATGCGCAGCGCCCTTTTGTGCCGTTCAATCGGAGCCATGCCGCGCGCTTCGAGCGGCGCTTCCACATTTTCCAGCACCGTCAGCCAAGGAAACAGGGCGAAGCTCTGAAACACGATCGCAACGCTCGGCGTTCCTCCCTGCACCGGTTGTCCATGCCAATACACTCCGCCGCCGCTCGCAGGAGATAACCCGGTCAGCATTCGCAGCAGGGTCGACTTGCCCGCTCCGGAAGGACCCAGAACCGCAATGATTTGTCCGGGGTAGATGGCCAGATCCGTCGGCGCAATCACTTGAATGCGCGAGCCATCCGGACCGCGATAGAACTTTTCAAGGCGGCGCGCCTCGATGATTGGCGCGGAAGCCGCCGCGGCGGTATTCGTGGCTGCCGTTGCCGTGCTCATGGAAGCAAGCATTATCGCTCAAGTGCGGGTCGCTCGAGATATGCGCCGCGTTCGTGTCTCACCGGCCATACGTTTACAATACCTCGAGCCTCATGACCACGCCCGCGCCAAACCCCGCGCCGTCCTCCCTGCCGGCGATGGGCGCGCCATCCCAAGTCCCGCGCGACCGCTCGAACTGGATAGCGCTCGGGCTTTCCGCGCTCGCCGCGCTGCTCATCATCTCGCCGTGCTTCTGGTGGGGGAATCCTTCCGGGCACGATTTCGAGTTCCACGCCGCCTCCTGGCTGGATGCCGCTGCGCAGTGGCGCCAGGGCGTCTGGTATCCGCGTTGGCAAGAATGGGCCAATCACGGCTTCGGAGAACCCCGCTTTATTTTTTATCCGCCGCTCTCGTGGATGTTGGGAGCCGCGCTTGGTTCGTTCTTGCCCTGGAACGCCGTCCCAGCCGTTTTCATCGTGCTCGTGCAAACGCTGGCCGGCGCCGGGGCCTTTGCTCTGGTTCGCCATTTTACTTCCTCGCGCGCGGCCGTCTTCGCGGCGCTGTGCTACGCGGCCAATCCCTATGCGCTGCTCGTGATCTATATGCGGAGCGATTTTGCGGAGCAGTTGGCTTCGGCCATCTTGCCCTTTGCCGCGCTTTTTGCCTTGAGGCTTGCAGAGGCGCGCGCTCTCTCGCGGCGCGACCGGTTGCGTACCGCCGCGCGTTTCGCGGTTCCATTCGCCGCCCTGTGGCTTTCCAATGCTCCTGCCGGAGTCCTCGCGAGCTACAGCTTTGCTTTGCTCTTCGCGTGGCTGGCATTCGAACAGAGAAGCGCGGCCCCGCTGCTTTGGGGCGGTCTCGGCACGGCGCTGGGCCTGGGGCTAGCGGGCTTCTATATCTTGCCGGCCGCGTACGAGCAGCACTGGGTGAATATCGGGCAAGTGCTATCGAGCGGCTTGCTGCCTTCGGAAAATTTTCTTTACACGAATTTCGCCGATCCAGAGCACGACCTCTTTAACTGGATTGCCTCGACGGTTTCGATTCTGCTGATCCTGGTCGCTCTTGCGGCGGCGTTTTTTGTCTGCCGCAGCCGCGCAAGGGTTCGGCGGCCGGCGGGCGTGCCGCCGGATTCTGCTCGCTTTGGGAGAAACACGGAAAACGCGATGCTCTTGCTGGCCGCCGCTTCCATTTTCCTGATGTTACGCCTCAGTTCGTTTCTGTGGCCAATTCTTCCGAAACTTCGCTTTGTGCAATTTCCCTGGCGCTGGGCGCTGATCCTTGCAATACCCTATGCCTTCCTTCTGGGTCTGGCCTTCGAGAAATCGCGCCGCCGGATCGTGTGGGTGCTGGCCCTGCTCGCGGTCTCCGGCGCCAGCGCCGGCTACCTCATCACCCACACGTGGTGGGACACCGATGACATGCCTTCGCTGGCCGATGCGCTTGCCGAACAGCAAGGATTCGAGGGAACGGACGAATATGATCCGGTCGGGGATGATCACTACGACCTGGCCGCGCAGGCTCCGCAGGCCGCTGTGCTTACGGAGGATGCGGAGGACGCTCCGCGAACCGCCATCACCGTCCTTCAGTGGACCGCGGAGCGAAAAGAGCTGCGGGTCGTCTCGGCGGAGCCGTCGCGGATTGCGCTGCGCCTGCTGAATTATCCGGCTTGGCAAGTCCTGGTAAACGGAAGCCAAATCTTGCCGCTGAGAGAAGGACAAACGGCGCAAATGATTGTTCCCGTTCCACGTGGAACATCGGAGATCTCCGTTCGTTTTCAACGAACTCCGGACCGCACCATCGGCGGAGCCATTGCCCTTGCCAGCTTGGCCATGGCCGGCTTCTGTTTGGCCGGCGGAATCAGGCGCACCTGAAGACAAATGCTTCCTGCACAGCGGCAGGAGCGGTTCACCGGCGGTCCACCGTGGGGTGGCGCACGTCTTGCCCGTGCACGATGTAGATCACGTCTTCCGCGATATTCGTCGCGTGATCGCCGATTCGCTCGAGATTCTTCGCCACGAGAATCAGCTCGAACGCGGGAAACACCACGCTTGAGTCTCCCATCATGTAGGTCAGCAGTTCGCGGAAGATCTGGTCGCGATAGTGGTCCACGCGGTCGTCCATCGAGAGCACGCGGTGCGCCAGCGCTGCATCGCGCCGCACCACGGCATTCAGCGCGTCGCGCACCATCTCCTCGACGGATTCGCTCATTCGCGGCAGGTCAACATAGGGTTTAACGCGCGGGTGGCGAAGGATTCGGAGCGCTCCGTGTGCGATATTCACCGCTTGGTCGCCGATACGCTCGAGATCGTTGTTGATCCGGGAAACCGCGAGCACAAATCGCAGATCGGCGGCCATCAATTGATGCAAAGCCAGCAACTGCACCACCCGGTCGTCCAGTTCCAGCTGTACCTCGTTAATGGCGTCTTCTTCGCCAAGGACGCGCTTGGCGAGTTCCTCGTCCGAGTCCAGCACGGAATGCATCGCCTGGTGCACGGCGCGCTCGGCCAGACTGCCCATCCAGAGCAGGCGCTCCTTCAGCTCGCTCAAATCCCTTTCAAAGTGCCGTTCCATCGTCCGTCCAATCGCAAAGGGCGCTCATCCGAATCGCCCGGTGATATAAGCTTCCGTCCGTGGATCGCTTGGCGTGGTGAAAAGCTGCGGCGTCGGGCTGAATTCGATGAGCTGGCCGGTCAGGAGAAACGCGGTGTAGTCGCTAACCCGCGCCGCCTGCTGCATATTGTGCGTCACAATCACGATGGTGCACAGATCCTTCAGTTGCACCAGCAGCTCCTCAATTTTCGCCGTGCTGATGGGGTCCAGGGCCGAACAGGGTTCATCCAGCAGGAGAACTTCCGGCTCCACGGCCAGCGCCCGCGCCACACACAGCCGCTGCTGCTGCCCGCCGGAGAGCTCGTACGCCGATTTATGCAGATGGTCCTTTACTTCATCCCACAGGGCGGCGCGCCGCAAACTCATTTCCACCGCGTCCGAGATGGGCATCTTCGAGCCGTTGATGCGCGGTCCATAGGCCACGTTGTCGTAAATCGATTTCGGGAAGGGATTCGGCCGCTGGAAGACCATGCCGACGCGCCGGCGCAACACCGTGACGTCCTGCGTCAGAATGTTCACGCCGTCCAGCAGAATTTCGCCCTCGAGGCGCGCTCCCCGAACGGTTTCGTGCATGCGGTTCAACGTCCGCAGCAGTGTCGATTTGCCGCAGCCAGACGGGCCAATTAAAGCCGTGACTTTGCTGCTCGCGATTCCCATGCTGATTTCGAACAGCGTTTGTTTGCTGCCATAGTAAAAATTGGCCTTGGAAACTGACATACGGAGCGAACCGGCCGACGGAGCCTCCCGCGCCGCCGTGTTCGGCGGAGGAGGCGTGATGTTTACCTGCGCTGGAGACCTCACGAACGCTTGCGCCATTCAGGACCTCGGGACCGCCATGCCGCGCGCCAGCACGCCGCGCGCGATGACATTGACAACGAGAATCAACCCCAGCAGGACAAGGCCTGCGGCCCAGGCTTGCTCATGCCAATCCTCATACGGCGCGAGCGCGTATTGGTAGATCATTACCGGGAGTGAAGCCGTCGGCTGATTCCAGCCGGGGCTCCAGAACCGGTTTCCCAGAGCGGTGAAAAGGAGAGGCGCTGTTTCGCCCGCCACCCGCGCGAGCGCCAATAGAATTGCCGTCAGGATTCCGCGATAGGCCGCCGGGGCCACCACGGAAATGATTGTCTTCCAGCGGCTGGCGCCCAATGCCATGGCTCCCTCTCGCAGAGAGCGCGGTACCGACCGCAGAAAGTCCTCGGTGCTACGCAGGGTTGTGGGAATCATCAGCAAGGCCAGAGCAAAGGAACCCGCCAGGGTTGAATAGTGCCGGAACGGCAGCACCAAGATCGTGTAGGCGAAAATCCCGATCACGATTGACGGAACGCCATTCAGCAAATCCGCCGAATACCGCACAACAAATGCGGTGCGGGAGCCGCTGAATTCGGCCAGATACACGCCGCCGAAAAACCCGATCGGCACGCCTATGAGCGAGGCGAGCGCCAGAAGCTTTGCACTGCCCACGATCGCGTTGGCCATTCCGCCGCCGGTTTCGCCCACGGGCGCCGGCAACTTCGTGAAGAATTCCCAATGGATCGCGCTGCCTCCATGAAAGGCCAAATAGCCCAGTATGAAAAACAAAACCGAGACCGAGATCAGAGCGCAAACTCCGGTCATGGCCAGCATCAGGTGGCTGACAACCTTCCGCCAGCGCACGCGCGTGCTCATGCGTTCTCCAGTCCGCTCCCACGCTGCGATGTGAGCACGATCAACAAGCGCGCGAACCCATTCAGGATAAAGGTCAGCAGGAAGAGCACCAGTCCAAGCTCCACCAGCGATTGCAAATACAAGTCACCGGTAGCTTCGGTGAATTGGCTGGCAATTACCGAGGCGATGGAATCGCCGGGCGACAGCAACGAGGAGCTGATGACCGGCGTGCTTCCGATCACCATGGTGACCGCCATGGTTTCTCCCAGCGCCCGCGCGAGCGCCAGAAACACGGAGCCCAAAATGCCGGCGCGCGCGTAGGGAACCACAACCTTCCACGTCGATTCCCACCGCGTGGCACCGAGCGCCAGAGCGGCCTCACGCTGGTCCCGCGGCACCGAAAGAAGAATCTCTCGCGACACTGAAATGATGTACGGCACGATCATTGTCGCCAAAACGATGCCCGCCGTCAGAAGTCCCACGCCGTACGCGGGACCCTGAAACAAGGGCAGAAAGCCCAACGTGGCCTTCAACGCGGGAGCGATGTATTGCCGCATCAGCGGCACCAGAATGAAAATTCCCAGCATTCCGTAGATGACGCTCGGAACCGCCGCCAGCAGTTCGATCAGGAATTGCAGCATGTCGGAGACTCTCGGAGGAGCCAGCTCCGCGAGAAAAATCGCCGACCCGATTCCCAGCGGAACCGCCAGAAACAGCGCCAGGGCGGAGGTGACCAGCGTTCCATAGATAAATGGCAGCGCGCCGAACCGGTCGAAAACCGGGTCCCAAACCGAGGACACAAGAAACGCGAGGCCGAATTTGTGCCGGGGCAGCGCCGATTGCCGCCAAAGCTCGAAGACGAGAAACACCACGATGAGCACGACAAACATGGCAAACAGGAACGTAATCAGCCTCGCGACCTCGTCTCCATCGCGCAGCTTCGCAAGAAAAGTGCGCGAACCCGCCTTCGGGCTCGCGCCGTGCACTGTTGTCGCTGTTACTGCCACCTTGGCACCGGCCTATTGCACTTTCGCAAGCGCTTTCAGCTCTTTGTCCACCACGCTCTTCGGCAATTTCGCGTAGGAGAGAGCCTCCGCATAGCTCTGGCCATCCGTGAGGGCCCATTTCATGAAACCCTTGATGGCGTCGCGTTTTGCGGCATCATCGAACTTCGAGGGAATGAGCATCCAAGTGAAGCTCGAAATCGGATATGCCCTCTTGCCCGGAGCATTGGTGACGGACACGCGAAAATCCTCCGGCATATCCTTCGCCGCACCCGCCGCCGCTTCGCTCACGCTGGCCAAATCGGCCTTTACGAATACCCCTGCGGCGTTCTTCACCGCCCCGTAGGAAATGTTGTTCGAGGCCGCGTAGATCAATTCCACATAGCCCACCGCGCCAGGCGTCTGCTTCACCAGTGCCGCGACACCCTCATTGCCCTTGCCGCCAAGCCCCGCCGGCCAGTTGACCGAAGTGCCTTTGCCGACTCTGGTTTTCCATTCTTCGCTGACTTTCGATAGATAGTCCGTCCAAATGTAAGTTGTGCCGCTTCCATCGGACCGGTGGATGACGACGATGTCTTCGCTCGGCAGGCTGATGCCCGGGTTCGCAGAGCCAATCAACGGATCATTCCACTTGGTCACCTTTCCCAGAAAAATCCCGGCCAGAGCTTCCGGAGTGAAGTTGAGGCTCGCCTTCACGCCGCTGATGTTGTACGTGGGAACCACGGCTCCCAGCACAGTCGGAAAGTGCAGAATCGGCGAGTTGTGTTTGTCCAGGTAAGCTTTGAGCTGTTCATCGCTCATGGGACCATCAGACGCCCCGAAATCCACCGTGCCCTCGGTAATCTGCCGGATACCGGCCCCCGATCCGACGGACTGATAGTTGATCTGAGCGTGCGCGAATTTCTTGTGATACTCGTCGAACCACTTGGAGTAGATTGGGTACGGAAACGTCGCGCCCGCGCCGTTGATCAGTACCGGGTTATCCGCCGCGCCAAGAACTCCCCCGCCCAGGACGACAAGGGCCAGGAACATGCCGATCCTCTTCATTGCTCTTCTCCGTCAAGCCATATCTTGCTTTCGGAAGAAGTGTCCCTTGCTCTTGTTACGGAGTTGTTACAATCCATTCATAGTTGGTTGAATGGAGCCGAAGCGGGTTTCGGAAGCGGCATCTTGCAGATACGAAAGCCTTTGCGGCGCTATACGGCTCGGCCGCATCCGCCACACTCGGGCGCAGCACCCAGGCGGCCAATGCGGCGCCTTACAGGTGCGATTCGATGGCTTTGGTTATTTCGTCGTAAGTCACGATGCCGGTTACGCGCTTGACCTCTTTGCCATCACGCGAAATCAAAACTGTCGTCGGATAGCCGAGCAGCCCGCCGAATTTGTCGGCCACTTTGTCGTCGCCAAGCAGGATAGGGTAGCTCATCGGGAGCTGTTTGCCCTCGACGTCGAAGCGCTCTTTAGCGACGAAAGGCGAAACCACGCTCGCGCCCTCCTCGTCCATGGCAACTCCCAAAATCGTGAAGCCTTTGTCCGCATATTTTTGCTGGATTTCGATCAGTTCGGGAATCTCGATGCGGCAAGGATCGCACCACGTGGCCCAGAAATTCACCAGCACTACCTTACCCCTGTAGTCCGCGAGGGTCACGCTCTTGCCGTCCAGCGTTTTCAGCGTGACGTCCGGCGCCGCGATCCCGATCGATTTGGCTTCCTCGGAGACGCCACTGCCCGCTTGCATCGTGGATTTCTGCCGCGTCGCTTTGTCCGCGGCGTAGGTCGCCGCGATCAATGCAATCACCGTCGCAACCACAAAGATCACTTTTTTACCGGACACGGAGGAAGGCGCCCCCTGACGCCGCAAAATCCGATACCCAAAAATAGCGAAGGCCGCAACAACCAGAAACACGAAAATGCGCGCGCCGACTGGGCTCGTCACCGCGTGCTCCAGCCACAGCACGATCGAGCTCAGAAAACTCAGCTTGCCGGTCAGCCACGTCAGGCTGTTGAAGAAGATCAGCCCGCCGATGAAAAGCAGCAGCGTGCCGCTAAAAACTTCAACAGCATGCAGATATTTGCGGAACCGCTGATAAAACGTGAGGAACTGTCCAATGCCCAGAGCCGTGAGCAGGAACGGAACGGCCAGCCCCGCGGAGTAAGTGGCCAGTAGCAACACGCCTCGCGCCACGTGGTCCGCGGCAGCCGCCATCGCCAGCACCGTCGTCAGAATCGGGCCGATGCACGGAGTCCAGCCAAAGGCAAACGCAAAACCCAGCAGAAATCCGCTCCACGGGCCGGCCTGGCTGCCCGCGCTCCGCAGATGCACATCGCGATTCAGCCATCGGGCAAGCGCCGGTCCAAAAAACCCGATGATCGAGAGCGAAAAGAAATGCAGCGCGCCAAGTCCCCCAAAAAGTGGCGCATGGCGCGCGAGCGATATCGCTCCAAGTACAACCAGAATGGCACCGAGGGCAATCCCGAGTCGATAGCTCAGCTTGATCAGGAGGCCGAGCAGATGCAACCCGAACAGCAAGATCAATGCGCCCGCAACCGGCGTCAGATACCCGCGATTTTGCTTCAGGAAGACCCCGACCGCGCTTGCCGTGGCGCCAAACGAAACGAATACCAGCGAAAACCCGCATACGAATGCCAGCGAGGACGCGAACAAGCCGGAGCGAGGCGCCTCGCCCCGGCGCAGTTGTTCCATGCCGATGCCCGAGAGCATCGAAATATACCCGGGCACAAGCGGCAGCACGCAAGGCGAAAGAAACGAAACCAGCCCTGCCAGAAAAGCGCCACCAAGCGAAACATCAGTCATCGGTGCATATCCCTAGCCTGCTCGCCATGCGATTCGCCCGCGGGGCGAAAGGTTACGCGCGACCCAGACTGCCGCAACTCTCTATTTTCGCACAAACATCGCTTCTACGGGTTAGTCAGCCCCTGGCATCGCTGCCGCCGCCCGGCATGTGCAATACCCGTCGTGCGCCCGGGAAATTCCGCTTGCTCGAAAGGAGCAGACGGGAGAAATCGCTCGAAGCATACAGATGAAGGGTTTTGCTGGCGCAGGGCGATCTCCGTCCATCCACGACTAAATCTAAGCCGTTTGCCATCTGTGGTTTACCAGCTTCCTCGTTGGCCCGCGATTTGCTACCTGTTTGACCAATGCGCAATATCGCCAACCCTGCCGTCATCTGGACTCCCAACCGAGTCACAGCAGCCCGTGTCGCCCTAGGCTTTTTCGCCGTAACGCTTTTCGGCCGCGGACCTTGGTCCAATCTCGCCGCCGTCGCGCTCACCGTCGCCACCATCACGCTCGATGCGCTCGATGGCCACATAGCCCGCCGAAAAAATCTTGCCACGCCGCTCGGCGCGCAACTCGATATCCTCGGCGACCGCATGATCGAGAACGTTTACTTCACCTATTTCGCCGTGGTCGGCATGGTATCGCTCTGGGTCCCCGTGCTCTTCTTCTCGCGCGGCGCGGTTGTGGACTTTCTCCGCGGCTTCGCTCTCAAATCCGGCCGCTCCGGCTGGGGTGCAAAGTCTATGCTCGAAAGTCCCTGGGGGAGCGCGCTGGTGGCCTCGCGCTGGAGTCGCGGTCTCTACGCAACGGCCAAGTGTGCCTGTTTCTGCTATCTCGGGCTGGAACTCGCGCTGGCCCGCGGCCCCGTTGCGGTGCTGAGCTCGCTCTCCGCGGAGATGCACGCCGCCATTCGAACCGGCGCCCATGTGCTCGCATGGCTCACCGCCGCATTTTGCGTGCTCCGCGCCTTGCCCGTCTTGACCGAGGGGTGGCGCTATGTTTCCAGCAGTCTTTCCTCCTCTGGCCGCGAATTGCCTTGCGCGTGCAGCCAAGCGCCTCAGGAGTTCGCCCGGTGATCAGCCAAACGGGCGGCGCTGCCGCGTTCTTCGATTTGGATGGCACTCTCGCTCCGCTTCCATCCCTCGAGTGGCGCCTCTTCCGCAGCTTGCGCAATCAAGGCCTCGTTCCCGCGGCAAACTACCTCGCCTGGCTCGGCGCCACGCTGCGGCTCTTCGCCACTCGGGGCGCCAGTGCCGCGCGCCACGAAAACAAGCTGTACCTGCGAGGTCTTTCCGCGCGCGACCTCGCCCTCTACTGCGAACAGGAAGTGCGACTCGCCGAGCCGCTCTTCTTTGCGCCGGCAATGGAAAGACTGCTCGGACACGCGTTCGAAGGCCACGCCATCGTTATTGTCTCCGGAACCTTTCTTCCGCTCGCCCGCGCGACCGTCCGCCTTTTGGAAAGCGCCATGCACGCTCGCGGCGCGAATACGCGCGTGCTCCTGCGCTGCACGCATCTCGAAGAGCGTCACGGCCGCTGCACCGGCCGGGTCATCGGGCAGGCGATGTGCGGACTGGCAAAAGCCTCCGCGGTTCGGCGATTGGCGAATCAGCGGGGCTGGGATCTCACGCGGTGTTTCGCGTATGGCGATAGCGCCGGGGACCGTTGCATGCTGAGCTGTGTGGGCCACCCGGCGGCTGTGAATCCTTCGCCGGCTCTCCGGTGCATAGCGCGCAGACACGGATGGCCTGTTGTCGTTTGGCGCGGCGAGTCGCCCTCGGATGCGCGAGGTCTTGTCGAACGGTCGCAAGCTCGCTTGAAAACTCCGCTGGAGATGCGATGACTCGGCAAACGCAAAATGCGCCACTCGAACCTGGCACGCTGCCCTGGTGTCCGCCGAAGCCTGCGGACAGGCGCTCCCCTAACGCCCCCGTCCTCCGCTGGCAGGTTGATGTCCTCCCGCGGAACGCCTTGGCTCGGCTTTCCCATACCCTGCGCCAGGAGATCGCCGCGACTTGCGCCGCGTGCGGCCTGTTTGAGTACGTCGCCCTCGCCTACCTTCTCGTTTCCGCCGCTCTGATGCTGATCTTCTCGCGAAACCTGCAGCACCCCTTCCGCCTGCTTGCTTTGCAGAGCTTTGTCTCGCTAGCCATTTTGGCGCTTTGCCGGGTGCAAGCCTGCTTGGCACGGAGCGCGGCGCACGGCCATGAAACCTGGGCCACCGCTTTTTGGCATTTTTGGCGATTCTGGTATCCGCACCTTTTTTTCCTCTTCTGTTTCGAGGAGCTCGGCTCGCTCGTTCACCTTGTCCGGCCTTCCTGGCAAGACGCGAAGCTCATTGCTTTCGACCATTGGCTCTTCGGGGTGCATCCTTCCGTTTGGCTCGAGCATCTGGCCACTCCAACACGAAACGACTTCTTCCAGCTCGTCTATCTGACCTACTTTACTTATCTGCTCATCGTCGGTGGCGTCCTCTACTATCGTCGCGATTGGCGCGCCTACTGGTCCGTCATGACGTATTCCATGGTGGCCTACAGCTGTGGCTATCTCATCGCCATCTTCTTCCCCATCGAGAGCCCTTGGTTTGCCATGGCCGGCCGGTGGCACGGCGAATTGCAGGGCGGCCCCTTCACCGCCACGATCAACTTTATCGAGCACTACGGACGCGTGCGTGGCGCCGCGTTTCCCTCCGAGCATGTAGCTGGCTCGGTCGCTGCGCTTTGGGGCGCGTGGCGCCACCGGCGCTGGCTTTTCTGGGTTTTGCTTCCCTTCGCGGCCTGCATGTGCGTCTCCACCATTTGGGGACGCTATCACTACGTGGCGGATGTTTTCGCCGGCGTCGTTACCGGCACGCTGGGCTATCTCATCGGCGCCTGGCTCGTGCGGCGCCATGAAGCAAGAATCCCGCGCGAGCACTCACGCAATCACCGGTGGTTGCGCCAAACCCGGCCGCAAGGCCTCGACTCGCGCCGCGAGCTGCACGAGCACAGCTTCGCTGTTCGCCGCGCCGATGAACTGCAATCCCACCGGCAACCCGCTCTTTGTAGCCCCGCACGGAACGGAAATCGCCGGCACTCCGGCGAGGTTCGCCGGGCGGTTGAGCCGTAGCAGCAACGCGCGCGTCGAATAGCTCGCCTTTCCGATCGCGGTCTTCTCTTCGCCAACCAAGGGCGCGGCAATCGGCGTAGTGGGAACCACCAGCGCATCCACATTCGCATCCGCCAGCGCCAGATGGAGCTGCTGTATAAACTTCTCGCGCGTCTCAAGCGCACGCAAATACGTTGTGGCCGGCACCTTCGTCCCTGCCTCGAGCCTCGATCGCACGTCCTCGCTGTATTCCGCCGCGCGCGCCGGGAACCATCCGGCTTGCTCGTGGACGTGCGCCGCTTCGGGCCACGCGATTTGGTTCCCGGCGTCCTCGGATTCCGCCAGCAAAGGCAGCGAGACTTCCACGAAGCGCGCGCCGGATTTCCGCAGCGACCTTAGCGTCGCGTCCATCGCGCTTTTCACGTCCGGAGAAAGCACCTCGTAGAAAAACTCTCTCGGCACGCCGAGCCGCAGGCCGTCTCTCCGGTGTTTGCTCAAGCTCGCTTGCAACGAGGGCTCGCCTCGCCCGCGCACGAAAATCGCATCGCCCAGCAGCGCCGCATCCGCTGCACTCCGCCCGAAAGGCCCGGCACAATCGAGCGTCGGCGAAAGCGGTATCACTCCGTCCACGCTCGCCCGCCCAAGCGTTGGCTTCAGCCCCACTACTCCGCAGAGCGACGCCGGAATTCGAACCGAACCGCCGGTATCCGTCCCGATGCTCCCGTAGCAGAGCCCTGCCGCCACCGCCGCCGCCGAGCCTCCGCTCGAGCCCCCCGGAATCCGTTCCGGGTCCCAGGGATTTCGCGCCGGCCCGAAGTGCGGATTGTTCGTGGTCACGCCGTAGGCAAATTCGTGCAGGTTCGTCTTGCCCAGCAAAATCGCTCCGGCTTCCCGCAGTTGCCGGACGACGGTCGCATCGCGTTGCGGCACAAAATCCCGTAAAATCGCCGACCCTCCCGTGGTGCGCAAGCCCTTCGTGTAAATATTGTCCTTCAGCGAAATGGGGATTCCGTGCAGCGGCCCGCGATCCCTCGTTTTACCGCGCCGGCCAAGCAGTTCACTCTCCGCTTGTTTCGCTTGCGCGAGCGCCTGCTCTTCGTTCACCGTCAGAAACGCATTCAGCTGGGGATTCAGCCGCTCGATTCGCTCGAGCATCAGTTTTGTCAATTCGAAGGGAGAAAGCCTGCGCTTCCGGAAGAGCGCGCCAATTTCCCGAATCGGCGCAAATGCCAAATCGCGATCCTCTCCATGCCTTGCCGCCGCGTCTTGTCGCGAGTTCATTTCGCCAGCCTCGGTTCGCCCTCAGAAAATTCGCTCGGGGTGCCGCAAGTTTCCAAAGGTCCCGATGTTCGCGATGATCAGCGCCACGCGGAACTGATTCTCGTTGCGCACCGGACCCAGCGCCAATCGCTGATACCCCACCGCCAAGCCGCAGCATCCGCCGTTGTAGCTCACTTGCACCAGCTGGCTCAGCAGCGTGTTGTTCAGGATGTCAAAGCTCATCCCTCCCGTGACATTGAAGCCTTTGCGCGTTTCGCTGCCGTATCCCACCAGCGCCCGTATCTGATTCGAAAGCGGCTGCAACACCGGATTCGCCTGCAGCCGGAAATCGGCTACCGTCGCGAAAAATTCCTTATACGGCCTCACCTTCACCAGCGCGCCAATCGCCGAAATGTTCTGCAAGTTCGGGTCGTATTCCAGAAGCTGCTCGAAATCGTACGGCCCTCCCGGCGTAACTTTGAAGTCGCTCACAATCGGCGACCAGTGCACCGGGCCGTCCACAAACGCAAACGGTGTCAGCGCCGTGGTTGTCTGGAACACGTTTCGCTGGCCCGGCACCACCGCGCCCCCGAACGTCGGATCAAAAAAGTGCTTCTGGAGCACGCTCCACGACGCCAACTGATTCGGCTGCTCGTCTCCATCCTTTACGAAGAGCCGCTGAATCACTCCGTATTCCACCTCGTTGGTGTCCGTGAGCGTCGCGTCCGCGTCGAAGCGAATGAAATTCGCGAAATTGTTCACGCCGGTCACGTACCGATAGGTCACTTCCGGCTCGATGGTGTGCTTATACCGCCTCGCCTTCTTCTTCCCGGTGGCCGGCCGGTCAAAGAACCGCTCGAGCGTCGGCGGCCGCAGCTCGATGGCGAATTCGCCCGTATTCCTGGTGACCGGCTGCGCCACTACGACGGGAGATGGCCCGGAATTATCCAGCGAGTACCCGTAGCGTGTCGTTCGAAACGCGGCCGAGCCTGTCACCCCCAGCCAATCCCCGAAATGCAGCGGCAGGGTTGCTTTCGGCGCGATCTCCGTCGCGGAAACCAGCAGCGGCGTGTTGATCTGGACGTCCGCCCGGTGTTCCGCCTCTGCGAACGAATCGAACGAAAAATAGAGCGGCGTCTTTCGCCAGGGACTTTGCTCGGCCGAGCTGAACCGCGCCGACGGCATGTTTCGCAGCACAACCGTCGTCTGCGGATTGATGGTCAGAAAGTTTTTGTCGCTCAACGCCGCGATATTGAAGCTGAATCCGCTGAAATTCTTCGTCAAGAAGGCCGCGCTGGGCACTTCGGCGTTGATCGCTTCTCCGAACGTGCCGGAAAACGCGAGCCGGAAGGTCAGCGACGACAACTGGTTGTAGTCCGTCACGAAGCGCCAGCCGTCCGGCAGCTTCGATTGAATCTGCAGCCGCTGCTCCTCGCCTCCCTGCGGCTGCCGCACTCCCGCGGAATTTGCCAGTCCGCGGTCATCCACTCCAAAATAGTTGTACTCGATATTTGTGCCTTCAAACGGCTTTGCCCGGAACACTCCCCGTTCGCTCGCACCGCGCTTGCTCATGTACTGCGCGCCGAGCGTTGCATCCATCCACGGCTTCGGCGCCCAATAGAATGCGTCTCCGAAAATAAGTCCCTTTTGTGAACTGTCGCCCACGTCGGGGATCAGAAACCCGGACTGCCGCACCTTCTGCCCCGCCGGTGTGGTCGCGTACGGAAGCCAGATCAGCGGCACATGAATGAGCCGGAAGTTTGCGCTGACCAGAGCCACCGATTTATCCACGCGAACACGCGCGTGTTTCGCAAAAAACTGCCAGCGCGGATGCTCGGGGTCGCAGATGGTAATCCACGCCTGATCGATAAAATAGACGTCGCTCGACTCGCGCCGCACTTCGCGCGCTTCGAAATACAGCGGGTTCTGCGAAACCAGAATCGCCGGATTCGGCCGGCGCACGATGCGAATCGTGCCGCGCACGCGCAGAAAACGGCCGCGTCCCGTGCCGAGGTTATAGTGCGCTTCGTCCGCTTCCACGTGCTCGTTCTCGAACTCGTACACCACATGGCCCGCCGCCGCCGCTTCCGACGTTCTGTCGTTGTATTCGACGTGGTCCGCGCGAAGCTCCGTAGCGCCGTAGCGGATCCGCACATCGCCCTCGGCGATGAAGAGATCGCCCACCCGCTTCTGCGGCCCGCTCGAGGAAAGTTCCGCGATGCCGCCCTTAGCCGAAGGCAGCCGCACCTGCTGCCCCCTTGCCGCCGGCGCGCCGCACACCCAAAGCAGTGCAGCCGGCAGCGCAAGCGCCGGCAGCCGCGCCGCGAATTTCAGCCCTCGCGTGAAAAAAGGAATCCGAAGCATGCTCTGGGTGAAGCAGCCGTTTAGCCTAGCATGTTCGCCATACGCGGCGAACGCCAAGCCAACGTCCGCCTTTCTAGGATGGCGCGCTCCCTGCTCACGCTGCTTGCGCAAGATGACAAAACCGGCGCAGAACTGGCATAATACGGAAAACTCGCGTGTTGGCCGCAAGTGTCTGCCCCGAACTCCGGGGCGGCAGTCAACGGAAACAGGAAGATAGCTGGCGGGAGCCTTCAGGCTCCCGCTTTTTGTTTGCCCGGAGATACGGCGGACCTGCGTACAGGGCATAAATCGAGGGCTTCATCTGTCCTTTGATCCGGATGCAATGCGACCGGTCCATCGGAGTCAAACCGGCTCAAGGACTTGTCTAAAGGTATGCGAGGGTGACGACACGATGAGTTTGGGATGTGCCGCAAAGTTCCGCCGGGTGTTGTGGCTTGCGAAGGTTCTCGGCAGCCTGCTGACCCTAATCGCTGTGGCCTCTGCGGCGCCTGCGCAGACGGTGGATAGCGAGATTTCAGGGAGACTCGTCGATCCGCAGGGCGTGCCGGTTTCCGAAGCAACGGTGCGCGCGAAAGACGAGACAAACTCCGAGGTTCGTGAAGCGAAGACCGACGAGCAGGGGAAGTTTGCCTTCAGCGGTTTGCCTCCGGGCCGCTACCTGATCACCGCCGAGGCCGCGGCCTTCGCCAAACTCACCCTGGAGGTTGCTCTGGGTGACGGCGAGAGGAAGGAGCTTCGACTGGAATTCCGGCAATTGGCGGAAGTGGCGCAGTCCATCACGGTGGAGGGCTCACCAACGGCGCTGGCTCCTGACCCCACACAGCGAGTGGTCGTTCATGAGCAAGCCCTCGATGCCAACCCCGGCCGGCCCGGCGCGCCGATTTCCATCCCCGGATTGCCGGTGGAAACCGCTTCCGGAGGCATCAAAGCTCCGCAGTACTTCGCTCCGGGCGTTGCCGGCGATCACGGGGAGCCCATCGCGCAGTATTTCGTTGTCGGCGGCTATCTCGCCCAGAATAATCTGCCGGCCAACGCCCACGGGAACGGCTACGCGGACCCGAACGTTTTGATTCCGGCGACAATACAAAGCGTCGCCGTCGATGGAGGGGCTTTCAATGTGCGCCAGGGGAATCATTCGGTGGACCTGGCGGCAAGCTACACACCGCGCGAGCGGCTCGCGGATTTTGTGCAACTCACAGGGGACTACCGCGATCTGGACATGACCTCCGGCTGGAGCCCCGCAAATCCGAACACAAACGCATGGCTTGCCGCGGAAGTCTCCTACGGCAATGGCTTTCTGCGGCGCCTGGAACACCGCCAACAGTACAAGCTCAACGGATACCAACAAATCGAAAAGGGACGCCACGAGATCACGTTGCTGGGAATTGGCTACTACGGGTTCTCCTTCGTTCCCGGGCTCATTCCAATCGGAGTGCAGGTGCCAGGCGACACCTTGGACGACCACCAGCTCGACCGAACCCGCACGTTCCTCCTGGTAGCGACGGACACCTGGAAATTCGGTGACAAGAGCCAGCTGAGCTTTTCCGGCCTTTACAGGAACTACGCACTGACGTTGCGGTCGAATTTCGGCGACGGGCTCATTCAGCAGAGCGAATCGCGTAACGTTGCGGGCGCAGAAGCACTCTACCTCCGGAGCTTTCGGCCGTGGCTCGTAATCGAGGCAGGGTTGGATTTGCGAAGCGAGTGGCCATACGATCTCGACCTCAAACGTCTGGATGGCGCCGGCCAGTTCACGCCCGTGACGAGCAACGACCTGACGCTTTCCTTCGCCGAACCTTTCGCGTCCGCGGATGGAGCCCTCGGCCGGCACCTCCACTACGACGCGGGCGTTCGGCAAGAACAAGTGTGGATGAAAAACGTGGACAAGATGAACGCGGCGCATTCCTTTGACCGGCTCGCGACGCTGACGCTCCCGAAAGCGACGCTGACCTTCATCCCGCTGCCGGGAACGGCCGCGCCCACGCTGGCCTTCAGCTATGGCGAAGCGTTCCACACGGAAGATCCGCGCATCGGCACGGGAAACGGTAAACCAACTCTGCTGGCGCCCTCGCGGCTATACCAGTTGCGCGTTTCGGAGACGCTCAAACAGATCGAATTTGGCCTGACGCTGAAACGCGCCAGCAACGCGCAAGAGCTGGCGAAGATTGATCCTGATACCGGCCTGCAGCTCGCTGTCGGCCCATCCTACAACCGCGTGCTTGTCTTTTCAGCTCAGCGAAATTTTTCGCATGGCGCGCTTTACGCGTCCTATGCACAGGCGGATTCGCGAGACACGCTGACTGGCGCGCCGATTCCGGAGGCGCCGCGGATGATTTGGGACGTTGTCGGGTCGGCGAATCATTTACCGTTCGGATTGCAGGCTCGCGCCGAAGCGGAATACGTCCGTGCCAAACCGCTGGGCGATGGCTTCACCGGTGTCCCCGTGCGGGAACTGCGGGGAGCAGTGGCGCGGCCGTTCCGGGAGAGCCGCATGGTGCTGGGCGTGAATTTCCTGCTCGCGAGAGGGTACACGGGACAAACCACCGAAACGATTCCCTTCGTTGGCGGAACGTGTGCGGTCGAGTGCCCCGTGGGAGTGCCGCTGAAATCCTACCTGAGCGTTAGCTGGACGTATTCCTTCCGCAGGTGAACCCCAGCAGGCCTAGCCGGGCACAGGAAAGCTTGCGGCTGGTTCAGGCGGCGCGCACAGTCACCCATTTTTTTTGGGCGCGGCGGTCCCAGGGCGGTGACCTGAGCGCGGCCAGCCCGGCAAAACGTGATACCCGGTACAGCGCGGAAACACCGGCGCTGGTAGAATGGAAAATCGAACGTATGCCACGGTGCGGGTCTGAGACGAGGAAATGTTTGAAAATCTGACGGAAAAACTCCAACGGACATTCAAGAATCTGCGCGGTCAGGGCAAGCTCACGGAAGAGCACCTGGACGCGGCGCTAGCGGAGATTCGCGAGGCTTTGCTCGAGGGCGACGTCGCCGTCGGCGTCGTGGATGAACTGCTGGCCAATATTCGCGCAAAGGCCCTGGGCAGCGAAGTGATGCTTCAGCTTTCGCCGGACCAGCAAGTGGTGAAAATTGTGCGGGACGAACTGCTCGTCCTGCTCGGCAAGCACGCCAAGCCGCTCTTTGCATCGAAGCCGCCGTCGGTGTGGATGATCGTTGGCCTGCAAGGTTCGGGCAAGACCACCACAACCGGCAAGCTCGCTAAATGGCTGTCCGGGCACGGGCACCGGCCCATCGTGGTTTCCACCGACGTGTACCGTCCAGCGGCGCGCGAACAGCTTGCGCAGGTGGCCAAAGCCGTGGGCACTGCTCTCTGGCCGGGGAAAGGAACAGACCAGCCGCTGGAAATTGTTCGCGGCGCAATCAAGGAAGCAAAGCTTTCCGCAAGCGACGTCATCCTTGTGGATACGGCGGGCCGGCTGCACATTGAGGAAGAACTGATGAACGAGCTGCGCATGCTCAAGAAAGAATTGCAGCCGAGCGAGATTCTGTTCATCGCCGATTCGATGGTCGGACAAGACGCGGTGCGCTCAGCCGGCGAGTTCCACAAGCAACTGGGCCTTACGGGCGTGATTCTGACGAAGCTCGATGGCGATGCGCGCGGCGGCGCGGCGCTCTCCATTGGCAAGGTGACCGGAGCGCCGGTCAAGTTCGTGGGCCTCGGCGAAAAATACGACGCGCTCGAGGGCTTCTATCCGGAGCGCATCGTTTCGCGCGTGCTGGGCATGGGCGACATCCTGTCGCTCATCGAACGCGCCGAACAGGCCCTTGACCGCAAAGCCGCGCTTGAGCTCGAACGCAAGCTGCGCAAGGAAGAATTCACGCTCGAGGATTTCCGCGATCAGCTAAAGCAAATCCGCAAGATGGGCCCGCTCGAACAATTGGTGGACATGCTTCCGAAAGTCGGCCCGCTGCAAAACCTCCCCAAAGACGCAAAAGTCGATGAAAGCAAGCTGAAGCAGGTGGAAGCCATCATCAACTCGATGACCAACCAGGAGCGCCGGGACTACAACGTAATCGACGGGAAGCGCCGGAAACGCATCGCCAAGGGCAGCGGCACTTCCGTCCAGGACGTTAATCAGGTTCTTAAGCAATATCTCCAAATGCGGCAGATGATGAAGCAGTACGGAGCCATGGCCGCCCGAGCCAAGATGAAAGGCCTCGGCAAACTGGCGGGTCTGTCGTAAGGAGGACGCTGCTGGGGTTGCGGCGGACTCGCTGCATGCCATCCGAGCACTGCTCACTCGATCCGCGGACGGACTTTCCAAGGGAGAGTTGGCTGAACGGATTTGGGAAAACCCGGAACGACATGCGCGGCCGATCGCGGAATCAGCGCGGCAACATATACACGCTGGCCACAAGCTCCGCCAATTTTCCCGGGTCAAGGTCCGTGCGGTTGCAAAGCACCACCACGGTTAGCGGCTGGTCCGTGAAGCGCTCAATGTAGGTGCGGAAACCCATGGTGCTGCCGTAGTGCCACATGCGCGAATGGGCGCGCGAACCGGATTTCTCCTTCGCCGGATACGGATCCAGAAACCAGCCGTAGCCGTAGGAAACAGGCTGACCGGGGTGCAGATTGTCGTCTCCGGGTTCGGCGGGCCAGCGCGGCACCGCGCCGTCATTGAACCTAGCCGGTACCAGGGCGGGCGCCATTTCCGCGGCGCTCAGCAGGGTATGATTCCGCAGCGCATCGTCCCATTTCACAAGGTCCGCAAGACTGGAGTAGATGCCGCCATCGCCAAGCGTCGCGGAAGTCGCGCTTTGGTCCGTTTCGACGAACGATTCGCCGCGCTTCGAGTGTCCGTAAGCGCGATTCGCGACTTCATTTTGCCCCTTCTGAAAAACGACAGTGCCATCCATATGCAGCGGTTGAAAAATGCGCGTCGCCAGAAAATCCCGAAACGGCATCCCCGATACTTTCGCCACGATCAGCCCGAGGACGACATAGCCGGAGTTGCTGTAGGACCAGCTTGCGCCGGGAGCGAACTTTCCCGCGGGTTGCTTCTCGAGCAGTCCCAGCACTTCGCGGTCTTGAATCTGGTGTTGCGCCGACCAGACAGGACCGCGAATTTTCTCCTCGGCGTCCATCAGCTCCTCGTAATCGGGCAGCCCGGAAGTGTGCTGCAGCAGATGTCGAATGGTGATCGCGCGGCCATAGGCGGGGAATTCCGGGAAAATCTCGGTCAGCGATTCGTCGTACCGCAGCTTGCCATCATGCGCCAGCAGCATGACGGCCATCGCCGTGAATTGTTTGGTGAACGAGGCTAGCCGGAAGTTCGTCGCGGCCGTTATCTTCGCCTTGGTGCGCAAGTCGCGCACGCCGAATGTCTTTTCAAGCACTGTCCGACCGTTCACGCGCACCAGCGCCGCAAAGCCCGGTTCGCCAGGTTTGACGACACCGGCTAGCGCGGACTCCGCTGCGTCTTGGACCCGCGCGGCAGCCATGGCGAAAAACCATGTCCCTGCCAGGCCGATGCAACCAAGCACGCCGCAGCGGACCAAAATAGTGAATCGCGACAAGGAGTTCATCCCCGGTGGAAGCGCGGCAAGAGCATAGCATCTTGCCGCCTGCCGCTGAGCGTCGCTGCGCATGCCTCGAATAGAAACGGCGCCACACGACCGCAAATTCTCGGGCTGTTCCTCGTTTATACTCCTACCGCGTGACCATCGCCCCTTCGCGGCCCCTTGGGCCGACCGGACACGCAGGATACCGCGAATGCAGCCGTATGACATGATCGTGATTGGCTCCGGTCCGGGCGGACAGCGCGCCGCGATCCAGGGAGCCAAGGCTGGCAAGCGAGTCGGCATCATTGAAAAGCAGTCTTGCCTTGGGGGTGTTTGCATCAACACGGGCACCATCCCCAGCAAGACCATGCGCGAAGCCGTGCTGCATCTCTCCGGGTTTTACGACAAGAACTTTTACGGCTCGAATTACAACGGAAAAGACACCATCACCATGGCGGACCTGAGCTTCCGCGTGCAGCACGTCGTCGAAAACGAAGTCGGGGTGATCCAAAATCAACTCAAGCGCAATGGAGTGGATCTCATTCACGGCATGGGCCGCTTCCTCGACCCGCACCGCATTCGCGTCGAGAGCAGCGGTGGTTTCACGGAGCTTGAGTCCGAATACGTGGTGATCGCTACGGGCACCAAGCCGGCGGCCAATCCAAAGGTGCCCATCAACGGCCGCAATATCATCAACAGCGACCAGATTCTCAGCATGCCGCACATCCCCAAAACGATGATTGTTGTCGGCGGCGGCGTGATCGGCGTCGAGTACGCCTGCATGTTCGCCACGCTCGGCGTGCGCGTGATCATTGTTGAGAAGCGGCCGCGCCTGCTCGAGTTTGCCGATGCCGAAATGGTCGAAGCGCTCATGTACCACATGCGCGACCAGCGGACCACCATGCGGCTGAATGAGGAAGTCGAGAGCGTTGAGGAATTGCCGGACGGACGGGTCGCCGCGAACCTGGTCAGCAAAAAGCGCATCATCGCCGATGCGTTGCTCTATGCGGTCGGCCGGCAGGGCAATGTCGAGGACCTGAATCTGGCCGCCGCCGGGCTCGAAGCCGACGAGCGCGGCCGGGTTCGAGTTGATGCCAATTACCAGACCAGCCAGCCGCACATTTTTGCCGTCGGCGATGTCATCGGATTCCCGAGCCTGGCTTCAGTCTCGATGGAGCAGGGACGTCTGGCTGCAGCTCACGCCTTCGGTTTGCAGGTGCATAGCGATCCGGCTACATATCCTTACGGCATTTACACGATTCCGCAGATTTCCTTTATCGGCAAGACGGAAGAACAGCTTACCGACGCGGACGTGCCGTATGAGGTCGGCGTCGCCTACTACCGCGAGATTGCGCGCGGGCAGATCACCGGACACATTGACGGCCGCCTGAAGCTGCTTTTTCATCGCGAGACGCTCGACCTGCTCGGTGTGCATATCTTTGGGGAGGACGCGGCGGAGCTGCTGCACATTGGGCAGGCTGTGTTCACGCTGAAAGGCAAAGTGACCTACTTCATCAACACCGTTTTCAATTATCCGACGCTCGCCGAATGCTACAAGACCGCCGCCTTCAACGGACTCAATCGCCTCAGCTAAGATCGCCGGTCCGGACTGCTTGGTTCAGCGCCAAAAGGCGTCATTGCGCCCGCGTTCAGCCTGGTTGAAGACAAGAGCCTGTGAAAACACCTTGCGCGCAGACTGCGCCTCCGCTGCCCGGCGGTATAGGGGGAGTCTTGCATTGCCGGTTTGCGCCTGGGCAGGCTAAAATGAAACCAGAGGAGGCATCGCTTAGTGTTAACTATTCGTCTGTCTAGGATTGGCAAAAAGAAAAAGCCGTTTTATCGCGTGGTAGTTATGGAAAGAACCCGGCCTCGCGACGGACGCGTCAGAGAAGCAGTGGGAACGTATGATCCTCTGAAGAAGCCCGCAGAGATCAAGCTGGATGCCGAGCGCATTAAGTACTGGCTCGGCGTTGGCGCACAGCCCAGCGACACGGTGCGGAGTTTTATCCGCCAGCAGAAAATCGCGTAATCGCGGCTCCCCTCTGAAAATTGTTATTCCCTCCGGCAGCCCCGGAGGGATGCCAGTCTCAGGCTCCATGGCCCGCTATCGCAGATCCGCGCTTTCGGAGGCTTGATGAAGGAGCTGGTTGAAGCCATCGCCAGAGCCTTGGTGGATCACCCTGAAGGTGTTCAGGTGCGGTCCGTCGAGGGCTCGCAAGTGACTGTTCTCGAACTTCGCGTACATCCTGAAGATCTTGGCAAGGTGATCGGCCGGCAGGGCCGTACGGCGAAAGCGATTCGCACACTTCTGGGAGCGGCAGGAATGAAGCTGAAGAAGCGGTTTACGCTCGAGATACTGGAAGATTGAAGGCCGAAGCGCAACGCTGGGTCGCCATTGCGCGCGTGCTGCGCCCGCGCGGGAACCAGGGAGAGGTGGCGGTCGAGCTCTTGACGGATTTTCCGGAGCGGTTTGCGGGCCTGCGGCGGGTGTTTTTGGCGGCGGATGGACACCCTGCGGAGCCGCAAGCCTGCGACGTAGCAAGCTTCTGGCGCAAGCCAAATCAAACGAAACAAGGGGTTCTGCGGCTGGCCCAAGTCAATTCGATTGACGCAGCGGAGAAGCTCCGAGGAATGCACGTTCTGATTCCATTCGAGCAGCGCGTCACGCTTCCCGCGGGCCAATATTTTATAACCGACCTGATTGGTTGTACCGTCTTCGAGCAGCCTGCGGAGCGCGGGCGCCTGGCCTCGGCCCCGTGCTCGGCGGAAAGTGTCCCGAATGCGCTGGGCACGGTGACGGACGTCGAATTACTGGGCGAAGGCGTGGCCGGCACGCCCATCCTGCACGTTTCGACCGCACGGGGCGATCTGCTCGTCCCCTTGGCCGAAGATATCTGCATACGAGTGAACGTGACCGCGCGCCGCATTGATGTGGTTCTCCCCGAAGGACTCCGTGAGCTGAACGAGCCGGAGTGAGCCGTGGCGTGGCGTTTTTTCAAGACGCTGCTTTTTACGGTTTTAGTGCCCGGCACGGTGGCGGGATGGCTGCCTCAATGGCTGCTCGAAGAGCAGCGCCGCTTGGTTCCTCATCCCTTGCATGTTTGGCACTACGCTGGATTGGCGGTGCTTGCCGGCGGTGTGGCCGCTTATCTGTGGTGCGCCCGGGATTTCATGGTCAAGGGGCTTGGCACTCCGGCGCCGATTTCCGCGCCGAAAGTGCTGGTCGTCAAGGGGCTGTACCGCTGGGTCCGCAATCCGATGTACATCGGCGTTCTGCTGGTTATCCTCGGCCAGGCCATTTTCTGGGGTTCACGAATAGTCTTCGTTTACCTGATCGGTGTGGCACTTCTGTTTGAGATGTTCGTCGTCTTGTATGAGGAGCCCGTTCTGCGGGCTCGATTCGGCGAGCCGTACGAAGCCTACCGGCGCCAAGTGCACCGATGGATTCCTCGTCCGCCACGCTCATCGCCTGGGAATCGGCATCGCGGCGACGGAGTGTTCTTGGCGAGCGAATGACAGCGGCGGACCGCCTCCGCTACACTGGCATCCGAATGCGCTTCGATATCGTCACCATTTTTCCTGAATTTTTCGCCGGTCCCCTGAACCACGGCATCGTGCGCCGGGCGCGAGAAGCGGGCCTTATCGATCTGCACATTCAGGATCTCCGGGAGTTCACAAGAGATCGCCACCGTACCGTGGACGACCGCCCGTTCGGCGGCGGCGAAGGCATGGTACTCAAGCCGGAACCGCTCTTCGACGCGGTCGAATCGCTGACGGGCGCGCCCGCAGGCAGCGCGAGCGAGCCGGCGGCGCGCCATCCACGAACCGCGATTGTGCTGCTTTCCGCCGCGGGCAAGCTCTTCCGGCAGGAGACAGCGCGAGCTTTCGCAAACCTCGAACGAATTATTTTCCTTTGTGGCCGCTATGAAGGCGTGGACGAACGCGTTGCCGAGCACTTGGCCACTGACGAAATCTCGATTGGCGACTTCGTCCTCAGTGGCGGCGAGCTCGGCGCGGCCCTCGTCATTGATGCGGTGACCCGCCTCCTGCCGGGTGCGCTCGGCAACGAAGCCTCATCCCAAAATGAGTCGTTTACCATTGCCGACGATAGCTTGCAGGCAACGCCTGCCGAAATTCCCTCGCAATCCAGACCGGCTCTGCTTCTGGACTTTCCGCACTATACTCGCCCTGCCGAGTTTCGCGGCTGGAGCGTGCCGGAAGTGCTCGTGGGCGGCAATCACGCCGAAGTCGCGAAATGGCGCCGCGCCGCCGCTCTCGCGAAAACGCGGCGCAACCGCCCCGATCTGCTCGGGGGGAATCCGCCGAGCGCGGAATAAACCGCCCTCCGCGGTGGTTCTCTCGGAAGGATCAGGGCTGCTTGTCAGGTCCGGCCAGGCGCGTATAATCAGGCCGTGAACGCTCTGAGGGAATTCCTGCGGCATGCCGGAGGCAACGGCACGGTACGCGCGGCTTGCGCCTGTCTTTGCCGGGGAGGAGACATGTGCGCCTCGCTCCGCGGCATGGAAGCTCCCTTGGCTTAGCGCGAATCGCAGATGCAAGGGTTTTTCCGGGCCGCTCGTGAGGAGCGGCTTTCGTTTTCTGGAGCGAAGAAATCGAGAAATGATGATCCACGGAACAAACGGAAACGGCCGGGAACTGACCAAGCCCATCGGGATTTACTACGAGCATCCCGATTGGTTCCGCCCCTTGTTTCAACAAATGGAGTTGCGGGACGCGCCGTGGCACAAGATCGACGCGCGCCATCACTCTTATGATGTGGCCGCGAGCCGGCCGGAATACTCGCTGATCTTCAATCGCATGAGCCCCTCCGCCTGGCAGCGCGGCTTGGCCCACGGCATCTTCTACACGCTCAATTATCTGAATCACCTCGAGGAAATCGGCGTTCGCGTCGTCAATGGCTCGCGGGCCTTCACGCACGAAACATCAAAGGCGTTGCAGCTCCAGGTGCTGGAAAGCCTGGGCTTGCCGTACCCGAAAGCTCGCGTCATAAACCATCCGTCGCAGGCGCTGGCGGCCGCAGAAGCCATCGGCTATCCGGTGGTTACGAAGCCCAATATCGGCGGCAGCGGCGCGGGAGTTCAGCGCTTCGACACCGCCGATGAACTGCGGCACGCCGTCGAGCAAAATCAACTTTACTTCGGTATTGATTCGGTCGGTTTGGTGCAGGAAGCGTTCACTCCGCGCGACAACATCATCACGCGCGTGGAAGTCCTGGGCGGCGAGTATCTCTACGCCATCCGCATTCATCTTACTGGCCACGACGGTTTCAATCTTTGTCCCGGCGACATCTGCCAGAGCACCAAAGGGGAAGAGCTGACACGGTTGGCCTGCCCCGTGGACGCGCCGAAGAGCGGCCTGAAGGTGGAAGGATACGAGCCACCCCGCACCGTCATTGAAGATGTCGAGCGCATCATGGAAGTCGCCGGAATCGAGGTTGGCGGCATCGAGTACGTCACGGATGACCGCTCCGGCCGGCAAATGTATTACGACGTCAACGCGCTTTCGAACTTTGTAGCCGATCCCGAACGCGTCATCGGTTTCAACCCCTATGCCCGCCTTGCCGACTTTCTGATTTCCGAAGCGCAGCGCCACGAGCTGCATCACGGTGCGGTCGCCGGAGGAGCGCGGCGATGAGATTTGGTTACTGGCTTCCGGTGTTTGGCGGCTGGCTGCGCAACGTCGAAAATGAAAATATGGAAGCGAGCTGGCCCTACGTCAAGCGCCTGGCGCAGCGCAGCGAACAGATCGGCTTTGAAGTCACGCTGCTGGCCGAACTCAATCTCAACGACATCAAGGGCCCGCAAGCGCCTTCGCTCGACGCCTGGTCCACCGCCGCCGCGCTCGCCGCCGTTACCGAACGTCTTGAACTGATGGTGGCCGTCCGGCCCACCTTCCATAATCCCGCGCTGCTTGCGAAGCAAGCCTCGAATATCGACCACATCAGCGGTGGCCGCGTTTCGCTCAATGTGGTTTCTTCCTGGTGGGCGGATGAGGCTCGGAAATACGGCGTACACTTCGAGCAGCACGATGACCGCTACGCCCGCACCAGCGAATGGCTTGACGTCGTGAATGGCGTCTGGTCGCGCGACCACTTCTCGTATTCCGGCAAGTACTATCGCGTCGAGGACAACATTTTGCAGCCCAAGCCGGTTTCCAAGCCGCGGCCCACGCTCTATGCGGGCGGCGAATCTCCGGCCGCCAAAGAGCTCATCGCCGAAAAATGCGACGCTTACCTGATGCATGGCGATCCGCCCGAGCGGGTCAGGGAAAAAATTCGCGACCTCCGTGAGCGCCGCGCCAAGCATAATTTGCCCGCGATGAAATTCGGCGTAGCCGGCTACGCGATTGTCCGGGAAACCGAACGCGAAGCGCAGGACGAAATCCGCCGCATCACCGACGTGCGGCAATCCGCCGCCGGTTATGCCAACTACCAGCAATGGCTCGCCGGAACTCAGCTCGAACAGCGTGTTTCGCTCGAGGACTATTCGGTCTCGAATCGCGGTCTCCGGTCCGGCCTGGCCGGAACTCCCGAACAAGTCGCGGAGCGCATCGCGCAATTCGAGGCCGCCGGAGTGGATTTGTTGCTTCTGCAGTTCAGCCCGCAGCTAGAGGAAATGGAGCGCTTTGCTGCGGCGGTCATCGCGCGCCGCAACGCCTCCGCAGTAGCGTGATTCCGCCGCGAAAGAATACACCGCCTTCATTTTCGCCAATTTCGGCGGCGCTCGCGCGTTCACCTCGCCCGGTTGGACCGAGAACGCGCTGCTCTGGACCGTCAAGCCCGCCAATCCAGCCGGCGCCCCGCGCAGCGCTTCGTCTTCGCGCGCGAAAGGCCGGATGAACACTTCGTCGTCGGCTACGAAGTGAAAAAAGGGCGCCGATTGGAGGATCGACGACGCTCTTACCGGTACGCGGCGGCCTGCCGGCGAACCGCCATAAAACCGCTAGTGCATGCCGCCTCGTTTTCGCTATAATCAACGTTTACCTCTGAAGTGCCGGCCCCGCCTGAGTGGGTCTGCAGGGAATACGACAATGAACCCGGTGATTCGTAAATTGCATGAAGCGCAGTTGCGCAAAGATTTGCCCGAGTTCCGCCCCGGCGATACCGTCCGCGTCAACGTTCGTCTCAAGGAAGGCGAGGGGGAAAAAGAGAAGGAGCGTTTGCAGGCCTTTGAGGGCGTGGTCATTTCGAAAAAGGGTCGTGCCTCCAGCGCCACCTTTACCGTTCGCCGCGTCAGCTTCGGCACCGGAGTCGAACGTATCTTCCCGCTTCATTCGCCGACGATTGCCTCGATTGAGGTCGTGGGCAAAGGCAAGGTTCGCCGCGCCCGGCTTTATTATTTGCGCGATTTGAAGGGCAAGGCCGCGCGCATCAAGCGCGCCGGACGCGAGGAAGCCGCCGCCGTGGCCGCCGGTTCCGAAACGAGCGCCTAGTTTCCCCGGACAACATAAGCCGGCGCCCGCCATTTTCGGCGCGCGCTCCGCGCCATTCGCGGCGATCCTCTCGTAGCCTTGCCAAGGAATACATGTGCCGCCCGTCAAGCTGCTCGCCTTGCGGGTTTCGGCTCCGCGGCCCTGTGCTAGACTTTTTCGCCGATGGCGCGCCTTTGCTCATCCCGTTTCGAGCGCGCGGCCCGCAAACTCGGCTGGACCCGCATCGCCGGTCTCGATGAAGCTGGCCGCGGCGCGCTTTTCGGTCCGGTGGTTGCCGCTGCGGTCATTCTCAATCCCAAGCGCCGCATCGTCGGCCTCGACGATTCGAAGAAACTCACGCCTGAGCGTCGCGCCGAACTCGCCCCGCGGATCCGCGAACATGCTTTGGCCTATGCCATTGCTGAAATCGATGCGCAACGCATCGACGCCTGGAACATCTACCAAGCCTCGCGCCAGGCTATGACCGCTGCGCTTCAGCAGCTCCCGATTCAGCCGGACTATCTCCTTCTCGATGCCATGCAACTCGATGTGCTCATCGAGCAGAAATCGCTCATCCGGGGCGATGCCCGCTCCGTATCCATCGCGGCCGCCTCTATTCTCGCCAAGACCCACCGCGACGCCCGCATGGCCGAGTGGGACGACGTCTATCCCCAGTACGGCCTGGCCCAGCACAAGGGGTACGCCACTCCCGAGCACCTTGAAGCGCTCCGCATCCACGGACCTACCCCGCTCCATCGCTATTCCTTCTCTCCCGTGCGCGATGCCGGTTGCTGGGCCGCCACCGCCAAACAGGAGCCTCTTCCTCTCGGCGGCTAGCGACTTGCGAAAATCGCCGCGATCACGGACGTCCTGGCTGGCGCTTGGGCCAAAGTCCACTCGAAGCGTTCATTTTCCATGCAAAGGGCCATGCTCGAACGTCCCTATTCGCCATGTTTTCGCCCTCGAGTTTCCTGTTCGCAACGGGGATAACTCGCTGAGGACACCCGTCCCGGCCTTCGTTGACTTCGCGTTTCGCTCTGCTAGCGTACTGAAGTAGCGCTGCGACTCGCCCTTTCCTTTCAGCGGCCGAGCTCGGCTGTTTCGCGGCGATTTGAGGAGAACGTCTCGGACGGACTTCCCGGCGGGAGCCTGTCCGCACTGGCTGCATGGCCTACAACAAAAGCAAATACGTTGAAGCCGCACAGAAGCTGCTGAACCAGGGCAAGGTCCCTCAGGCCATCGCCGAATACCAGCAGATTCTCAAGTATGAGCCGCGCGACCAGGTCACCCTCATGACCATCGGCGAGCTGTACATTCGCCAGGGCGAAACCTTTCAGGCTATTGACTACTTCGAGCGCCTCGCGCAAATCTTCGTTGGCGACGGATTCCTCACCAAGGCCATCGCTGTTTACAAACGCATCGCCAAGCTCGCGCCAGAGGAGATTCGCCCGCTCGAAAAGCTTGCTGACCTTTACGTTCAGCAAGGCGTGATGAGCGAAGCGCGCCCGCTCTTCCTCCAGCTCGCCGAAATTCACCTCAAGAACAACCGCCAGCAGGAGGCGGTCACGCTCCTAAAAAAGCTTCTTCTTGCCGAGCCGGATAATCTGCGCATCCAGATTCGTCTCGCCGATCTGTACCAGGCCATGGGCCAGACCAGAGAGGCCGTCGAAGCCTATGTCTCTGCAGCACAGCGCGCTCTCGCTCGCGGCGATCAGGCGGAATGCGACAAGCTCGCCGATAAGGCGCTTAAACTCGAGCCCAATAATTCCGCTGCGATCATCGTCAAGGCGCGTTCCTCCTCGACGCAAGGCAATCCCGCTCACGCTGCTCAGGTGCTTGAGCACGTTCCCGATCTCGAAAAAGGCGGCGAGCAGGCCGAGCTTCTGCTTGATATCTATTTGAAGGGCCAGCAATGGGATAAGGCGGTTGCGCTCGGCATGCGCGTCTTTGAAGCCGACGCCAAGAATTTCGGCCCGCTGCAAAAGGTCCTCGATTCGCTCCTCGCGTCCGGCCACGCTGAAAAGGCCATGGGCATCATTGACCAAATTCGGATCCCAATGATCGATGCTGGCGAGCACGAAGTCATCAGCCATCTGCTCACCGAGCTCGCCAATCGTCTGCCCGGCCGCATCGAGCCGCGGGAGTGGCTCGTGGATATGTACGGCCGCACCAGCGATTCCTTCCGCCTGCCCGACGCCCTGGCGCAACTCGGCGACGCCCTCGTCGCCGCGAAGCAATTCGACCGCGCCAAGGCTACTTTCGAGCAGCTCGTGGACCGCCAGCCGGAAAGCGATTCCGCCAAGCGCAAACTCAACGACTGCCTCCGAAAAATGGGTTTGCTTCCGCCAGAAGCCGCGGCGCCCGCCGCTCCCGTCCTGCCGGAGGAGCATTTGCCGGCCGAGCTGCCCAAGGCCGAAGCCCCCCGCGTTCGACCCATCGAGCCCGCCGCTCCTGAGGTTGCTGCCACCCCGGCCCCGGCCGGAGAACCTGCTCTCGACGAGGAGACGCAAAAGTTCATCGCTCAGTCGCTCACCGACGTAGATCTCTTCGCCAGCTACGGCCTCACGCAAAAGGCCATTGGGCTTCTCGAAGCCATACTGCGCCGTGCTCCTCGCCACACCTCCACCCTCGAAAAGCTTCTAGATTTTGTCCTCGGAGCCGGAGACGACCGCCGCACCGCTGAGCTCGCCGCTCAACTCGAGCAGATTCATGCGGAGCGGGGCGATACGCGCAGTGCCGAGCGTTTCGGCGAATTGCGCCGTCGCTTCCAGCGCGCCGCGGGGCTGAGTGACGAGGACCTCGCCGCTGTCGCTGCGCCTCCTGCGGAATCGCAAACCGTCGCCGAGGAATTGGCCGTTCCCGAAGTGGAAGCTGCGCCTTCCATGCCCGCTCCTCCCGAGCTCGCCGAAACTCCTGTCGCAGAACCTGCTCCCGCGCCTGCCGAAGAAGTTCACGAAGTCGACCTCTCCGACGAATGGGCGTCCGTGCTCGAGCACCAGCCGGCTCCTGCGCCGCCCGAGCCGTCTCGCGCCGCTCACTCCCCTGCGCCCGCCGAATTTGAAGTTCCGGCTGCGGAGGCTCAGCAAGTCGACGAATTTTCCATTAGCGAAGAGCCGGTCGCTTCCGTGGCCGGCGAAGTGCCCGCCGCTGAAGAAATAGACCTGACCGAGATGGTCTCTGCCGCTCCTGCTGAAAAAGCTTCCAGCTCTGCTCCACCAAAACCAGCCAAGCCCGTTGAGCCGGAGCCCGAATTTGAAGTCGAGCAGGACTACGACCTCGTCATCGAGCCAGAGCCGCTCGTTCCCGCCCACGACCAGCGCCCGCCCGAAAAGCCCGTCGTGCCGCTGCCCGAGCCGGAACCTGTCGCTCAGGACGCCGCGGCCGGCAAGCCCAACGGAGCTTTCCAGTCCGATCAGTTCCTCGCCGACCTCGCGAACGAAATCGATCAGCTTGGCTTGGGCGAACTCACGCCTTCCGTTTCCGAGCCGGCCAATTCGCATGCGCCTGCTCCGTCGAAGCCCGCGGCTCCCGTCGCAGCCACTCCCACCGGGCCGCTGAAGGAAGTTTTCGAGGAGTTCCGCGCCGAACTTGGCGAAATGGGCGCCGAAGACGAAGACCTCGAAACCCACTACAACCTTGGTATCGCTTTCCGCGAAATGGGTTTGCTCGAGGAGGCCATCAGCGAATTTCAGAAAGTCGCCAAGGCCACCGACAACGGCCGCGCTTTCCGCTATTCCATGCAGTGCTGCACCTTGCTCGGCCTCGCCTTCATGGAAAAGGGCCAGCCCGGCATCGCCGCCATCTGGTATGAACGCGCTCTGAAAACTCCCGGAATCGACCCGGAAAGTGTTCTCGCCTTGCGGTATGATTTGGGTGTGGCCCAGGAATCCGCCGGCGATCCGGCTGCGGCCCTGAAGAGCTTCTCCCAGGTTTACGCCATGAACATCGATTATCGCGATGTGGCCGAACGCATCGCCGCTCTTCAGAAGCCCGCCCGCTGACCGGTTCCCGCCTCAGCGCCGTCGAATGAACCGCATACTTCGTGCATTGCAGGTCATCTTATGCTTCGAAATGGGAGCGCTGCTCTTCTATTTGCCCTGGACGGTTTTCTGGGAGCAAAATTTCTTCCTTAGCTGCTTTCCTTCGCTTGTCCCTCTCCTCCTGCATCCGTCCGTCCGCGGTTTGATCAGCGGAATAGGCATTCTCGACATTCTTCTAGCGCTCGGCATGATCAGCCCGCGCACCGCTCCCACCCGTGTCCCTCCGCCGCCTTCAGCTCCTTAACGCCAGGAGGCGGCACCTTCCGCTTCCGCAGTAAAATCACTCCGTCTTCGTCTCCAGGAGCTTCGCGACGTGCCGTCCCCGATTCGTCTCCGTGCGCCGATCCTCTGCTACGTAACGCACCGGCACGGTTTCCCCTTTCCGCCTGCCGAGCGCGAGGAGGCGTTGCTCCAAAGAATAGAACTGGCGTCCGCCGCCGGCATCGATTGGATTCAGATTCGCGAAAAGGATTTATCCGCCAAGGCCTGCTCCGCGCTCGTCCGCCGGGCCGTCGAGCGCGTGCAGCGAGCGTCCGAGTTGCAAAGCGACGAAACTTCCGATTCGCGCCGTGCGGCGCGCATTCTCGTCAACGACCGCCTCGATATCGCCCTCGCCGCAGGAGCTGCGGGAGCACACTTCGGCGAAAATTCCCTTCCGACGCAGGCGGTCGGCCGAATCCGCAGGCTCCTTGCAGCGCAGCCCGCGTCCGCCGCGCGCAATTTCTCTATCGGCTTCTCCTGCCATTCTCTTGAGAGCGCGCAAGCCGCCAACTCTGCTGGCGCCGACTACGTCTTTTTCGGCCCGATCTTTGCAACTCCGTCCAAAGCAGCCTTCGGCCCGCCCCAGGGTGTCGAGCGCCTCGCCGGAGTCTGCGCCGCAATCCCCTTACCGGTCATTGCTATCGGCGGCATCAGTCTCCAGAACGCTGCCGCCTGTGTCCAGGCCGGTGCCGCAGGAATAGCCGCCATTCGCCTCTTCCAGGACACTCCCGACTTACCCGCCACCATCGCCGCTCTCCGCGTCTCCCTCGAACGTTCATAGCCACACGGAGGACCGCTTGACACCCATGAGTTCCTGGCGCGGGCATCTGATGACGTCCGCGGCTTTGGGAATCGGTCATCGCCGCAAGACCATCGCATGGTTTGCCCGGCCCACGTGCCGCGCGGCGGCGGAGCTCCCGCGGAACCGACTCCTCTCAGTTATCCTCGGGCAGAACCGGCAGCGCGACCGTGCCAACCGTCGCCGGGTCATCTCGCAGCTTCAGATACAGCAGCGTGCCCACCGGGCGCGGCACGCTCAACGTATTGCTCACGAATCCTTCCGGCACGGCGACGGCGTTTTTGAAGTCCGCGTCCGCCGCGACCGAATCCAGCAGGAAGAGATCGGAGCCGCTCAGCGTGCACGGTCTGTCCGCGGAGTCTGGACAGCGGACTTCCTTCAGTGCGGGCGTGCGAACCAGAACAGCGAGCGGCTGCCAGTCTCCGTGCTCGCCGTCCGCTCCGACGAGACGAAAACGCAATGCGCCGAACGCGCCCGGACCAAACGCCTTTGCGGGATCCAAAATCGCCAGCATGCTTTTCGCATCCTGCGGGATGAGCGTGCCGCCGGTGACGCTCAGCATCGTATGAAATGTTCCATCCCTGGTGCCGACTTCGATCTTTGCGGCAGGCGAAAAATGCGCCGGACTCTCGGCTTTCACAAAAAACGAAAGCCGGGCGTTTTGCGGCAACTCCTCGGGGTTGGCGAAGCGCACCTGTAAAGAGCCAGCCGCCGGCTGAACGCTTTTGCTTGCCAGGACCACCTTGGGGCGGGGCGGTCTCGCCGTAACGGGAACTTCCAGCACGCGGCCGTCGTTCAAGGTGACGCGTGCGGTCGCCTTGCCAGACACCTTCAAGGCGGCTGTTTCCGCGGGCTCTTTCGCGGCGAGTTCCAGCTCGTCTCCGGGGACCGGCTCCGTGCGTTCCGGAATGAAGGTGACGCCTTTCATTTCCAGACGCGCTACCTGATCGAGCCGGTTTCCGCTGAGCACGCCTTTCGCATCACCCGTGCTGATGGCAAAAGAATCCAGTCTCGCGGGCTCCGCGTAGGCATGCAGCGAAACCACATCGGGTTGTGCCAGGCCAGATTGTGAGACGATCAGCTTCAGTTCGCCGGCGCTTTCACCTTTCAGCGATAACGACAGCTCCAGCCGGTCGTCCTCAGCCTGCTTCCATGCCGCTTTCAGCTCTCTGCCTGCCGAGTCCTGTGCCTCGATCTTTTCCACGCAAGCAGCGGACTCGGATTGCAGATGAAGCGTTGCTTCGCGGCCCGCCACCAAGCCGGCGGACTCGGTTTCCGGAATCGCCCAATGGCCCGGATGCGCCACGCGCAACGGGAAAGTCGGGCCGTCAAACGCGGCGAAGCCCCAATGGCCGCTGAGCGTGCCGGTTAGCTTCGAGTCCAGGTTGGCAGGCAACTGCCGCGTGTCAACCACGAAGCCGCCGCGCACCGCATCGGCGGTGGCGGGGAGCTCGAAGGGTTCGGCGGACTTACTGGTCACCCGAAGAACGAAATCGTGCGCGATGGAAGTGGAAAAGACCAGCGGAGCGCCCTCGACAGGAATGACCAGGGGCGACTTTTGGAGACAGAAGGTTTCTCTGGCATTCACCAGCCGCAGCGGAGGGAGTGGCGCCACGCCAATCGCCGGCAATCCGACCACCAGCACCGATTTCGGATTTTGAAAGGAAGGCGGGCTGTTGAGTTTCAGGTTCAGCTCATCCTTATCGGGCAGGGAAAGCGCGGGCAGATATTGATAGGTCGCCGTGTGCAGCTTGTTCATGAGCCGGGCGACGTCCACCACAGCGCCGAAGTACGGGCTGTAATATCCGCCGCGCGCCACGGGACTCGCGCCCAGCGCGCTGATCAAATCGGAAGAGGGTCCGGAGGTGAGCATGGCAACAACGGACTCGCTGTGGGCGTCGTCAATCACGAGTTGTTCGCTGTTTTGGGTCAGGCAAGAGGTCTGTTGCTCAACGGGTTTCTTGAAGCATTCCTCGTCCACTTTGATGTGCAGGGTCTGCGCGAGCAGCGCCGAGCGCTTTTTCAGCTCCGCGGGATCCGTTTCCGAGGTTTGGCGGATTTGCTCAAGATATTCGTCGAGGCGCGTCCGGTCCAGGCTGGCTTGCTCGAGGTCTCTGGTGGCGCGTACAAATACGCCGGGGCGGCCGCGAACGGTGGAGCGCAGCGTGCTGAAATCGCCGCCCGTTTCCGGCGCGAGAAACATCAGGGCTTGCTGCGCGCCCTGCGGCACCGTGATCACCGTGCCTTCCTGCTGAATCTGCTTGCTCCAGGTTTCCACGCGGATGAACCATTTCTCCGGCGGCGGATTCGTCGTCCCTTGCAAAAACGCCACGATCAAGAGGAAGTGAATGGATTGATCCGCCGGAAGGAGTGGATGAATCCACAGGCGGTCGCCTGCCTGAAGACCCGCGACTTGGGAAATGGGCAGTTTGTGGCCGGCGCGATCAACGGTCATTTCGAGGCGCGGTCCTGCCAGGTCAAAGCTCGGAGGCGCGGCGGAAAAAGCTCGCGGGGCGAGCGCAGCGAGCGTGACGCCGCAAGCCAGGGAAAGAGCGGCGAAATGGAGTCTCCTTGCCACACGAAGAATATTCATAGAGCAGGCCCTGATGAAAACGAAAGAGTGTTTCTCCCGGCGCATTCGTCGAACGATTCGCGACCCGGAAATCGCCGCCTGCGCGGCGAACGAGTCGCAGACAGGATGAACCAATGGCTCAAGCATCGGCAATTGCCGCGAAAACGGAACGCCGCTTAGCCGCCGGACTTGGGGCACCCGTTGGCCACTCCGGGAAGTCGCTTGATGCAAGTCTCCCGGAGGCAGCTCTCAGGATGAACGCAAAAAATCTTACCATTTAGATGCAAGCAAAACACGAACCGTGGCTTGGCACCGCGCGCGGTGCGGCGGTTTGCTTGCTGGCGGAAATTGGCTCGTGTAGGCTGATGCTATGCATGAGATTGTTGAATTGCGTCTGAACGCTTCCTTCGTTGCGCGGAAACGCAATCTTTTTCGTGCGTGCAAAGGGCGCCGGCTCGTTCCAGCGGGTGCGCTGGCGCTCGCCGCCTTGGTTTTGGCCTCTCGAGCAACGGCTTTGCGAGCGCAATCGCAGATACCTTCGGGCAAGGACGTCGTAACGCCGAGTGTTTATGTGTCGCTTGATCCGGCAGGGCGCGGCAGCACGGCGCGCATCGCGGTGATCATGAAGATTCGGCCGGGTTTCCACGTCAATGCGCGAGAAAAATCCGCCGAGTATCTCATCGCTACGGATTTGAAGGCGCAGGTTCCGGCCGGATTCGCGGCGGGCGAAGTGTCCTATCCGCGGGGCAAGCTGGAAACGTTCAGCTTTTCCAAGACGCCGCTGAATGTGTATCAGGACACCGTGAAGCTCCTGCTGCCGTTGACCGTCGGCGCGAACGCGCCGCTCGGACCGCAGCACGTGCCGCTGAAGCTGCGCTATCAAGCCTGCAGCACGGAAGTGTGCCTGCCTCCCGTGACCCTGAACCTGGATGCCACACTAAATGTTGCGGCTAGAGCCGCTGACTCGAAGCCCGCTCATCCCGACGTGTTCGGGAATCGCAAGTAGCGCGTCAGGGTTGCGTGGTCTTGCCGTAGCTGAGCGGCGCGCCGGCCTTGGGTACATCGTAGTCGTTCCAGAACCAGAGCGGGCCGAGTTTTTTCGGCTCCGGCCACACCTCGTTCAGAGTGTCGCCCTCGAATAATTCGCCGTTTTTCATCACCCAGTGAATGGTGTTGCTGTTGTGAATGTCGTCGAGCGGGCTTTTGTCGAAGATGACGAGGTCGGCGAGCTTGCCGGGTTCGATGGAGCCGACTTCATCGGGGCGCCCGATGATGCGAGCGCCGTTGATGGTGGCGCACTTGAGGACTTCAAGCGGAGTCATGCCGCCGCTGGCGATCATCCACATTTCCCAGTGATAGCCGAGACCCTGCAACTGCCCGTGGCTGCCGACGCCAATGAGGGCGCCGTCCCGCGCAAGCTTGGCGACTTGCGCGGCGAGCTTCGGAAACGCGTATTCATCCTTGCGGAACCATTCCGGGCGGCGCTTGGTCTTTTCGTCGATGATGCGATGCGGCGTGAAGTGGTTCAGCTTGGGATTGTCGTGAACTTCGCTGTACTCGTACCAATAATTCTCGCCGAAAGGTCCGCCGTAGTTGACGATAAGAGTTGGAGTGGCGGCGATGCCGGATTTCGCGAAGATTTGCAGCACATCGTTGTAGAGCGGAGTGATGGGCAAGGTGTGTTCGTTACCGTGGAAGCCGTCGATCACGTGTGTGAGATCGAGCTTGAGATCGAGCGCGCCCTCGGTCGTCGGCATCATCTCGAGCTCCTTCGAGGCCTGCACCATGAACTGGCGCTGCCTGCGGTTGCCGACGATGTAGCTCTTGATGTTGTGCGTGCCGTAGTAGTCGCGATATTTCGTCAGGACGCCTTTGACTTCCTGCTCGGACTGAAAATTGTTGTCGGAGAAAACGCCGGGACCCGTGGAATAGGCGCGAAGTCCGAGGATGTCCCCGGCGTCAACCAGGTCCTGGTAGGCGAACATGTCGTTTGTCCCGGTTTGCACGTCGAGGCCGGACGTCACGCCATAGGCGAGGTTGCTGAGGAAGGCCCAGTTCTGCGTATCGAGAATGCCGCGGCGAATCTCGGACCAGTGCGCGTGAGTATCCACGAAGCCCGGCGTAATGGTTTTGCCGCGCATGTCGAAGACCTTCGCGCCCGCGGGAACCGCGCCCTTGGGGCCGACGCTCTTGATGCGATTGTTTTCGATAACTATATCGGCGTCTTTGAGAATTTCGTCGTTTTTGGGACCGCGCATGGTGACCACCGTTGCGCCGCGGAGAAGAATCGTGCCTTTCGGCGTCTTGCGCGGAACTTCGAGATCAACGGCGATTTCCTGAACGTCTTTCTGCTGTTCCTTGAATTTTTCTGGCTTCTTTTCTTCCTGCTTGGCGTCGGCGGACGATGACGAATCCTTCTTGTCAGCATCTTTCTTCTCATCTTTAGGTGGCGCCAAGGAAATGGAGCTGAGCGGCTGGCGGAAAAAGCTGGCGCCAACACCCCAGGTAATCGTCTTTCCCTCATCGGCCCAGGCCCAATAGTCCGCGCCGATATCGGTGAGGCGCTTGACGGGAACGGAAGGAGACATGACGTTAACAACGGGCGCCTCACCGCTGGCTGCGGGCAGTGGCAGCAGGTACAGCTGGTTCATGACGTGAGCGAGCGCCCATTGGCCATCGGGGCTCGGAACGATGTCGTCAGCGGGGATGGGTTCCTCGAAAAAGTAGAGGCCCTGCCCTTTCACCTGAAGATGAGTGCGGCGATCCGTGCCGTCGTAGCGGAGAGAGACGAGGCCGCCGGGCGTGTAGACGTAGATGCGGTCTTTTTCGGCGGTGAAGTGGGGACCGCCGGCTCCGCGCGCCGGCAGAATGAGATTGGCTTCGCCGCCGTCGGCGGGAATCCAGATGAGATCGGCGTTGGAGGTCTGGCCGCCATCGAAATTGCTGTTTTCGCGGTCGTAAGCATTGCCGCGAAGGAGCACGATGCGCGAGCCGTCGGGCGAAAAGACGGGATTGCTATAGACAGCGAGCGACTTCGAGAGCTGCTGCGGCGTGCCGCCGGTGGAAGGAACTTTCCATAGTTCCCCTCCGCCGGCGCCCCAACTCACGTAGGCGATCCACTTGCCGTCGGGCGACCAGGCCGGCTGAAACTCCGTGGAATTGCTGGCGGTGAGGCGCTGGGGCTTGCCACTCGGAAGATCGAGCGTGTAGAGGTGCGTCATGGCGGAGAAGGCGAGCCTCTTGCCATCGGGAGACTGCACGGGGTCCATGATGAGCCGGACTTTTACGGGTCCGGTCGGTTCTTTCTGAGGGAAATCGAGTTTCGGACCAAGGTCCTGCGAAACCTTCGCGGTGAAGGGAATGACCTGTTCGGCGCCGGTTTCAAGATTGAGGCGGCGGATCTTGCCGTCCTGGTTGTAGACAATTTCCCGGGCGCCCGGGAGAAACGCGTAGCCGGGAAAGAGGTCGCGCGTGAAGAGCGATTCCTGGTCGTCGCGGGTGACTGGATAGCGGACCCAGCGGTCATCGCCGGTTTCGAGATTGCGGAGGCGGAGGCCGGATTCGGTTTCATAGCGGGTAACGTAGAGGAGGAATTTGCCATCAGGCGAAACGAGCGGGCGGAACGCGCTTTCGGGCTGCTGGATGATGGTGTCCTCGTCGCCGGTTCTGCGATCCTTGCGGATGATCACCCACTGCGGAAACATGGCGTTGTAGGAGAAATCGCCATGGCGCTCTGCGAAATAGAGATAGCGGCCATCGGCGGAAGCGACCACGCCCATGGCATTCGGGCGGTCCTGGCGGCGCGTGGCGGGCGTCGGCTTGGACTTGGTGATCTGAATGCCAGAGCCGCCGTCAACGTGGTACATCCAAATCTCGCGCGGTCCAATGCCGAAATTTGTCTTCGAGACAAAGATGTACTTGCCGTCGGGTGACCAACTCGGCGAAGCAAATTCGCTGTTGGGGTCCTTCGAGACTTGCTTCTGGTCCGAGCCGTCCGGATGCATGATGAACACGTTTTCGCTGCCTTCGCGGTCGGAGAGAAAGGCGATCCACTGCCCATCCGGAGAGAAGCGCGGCTGACTGTCAAAAGCCATGCCGCCATCGATCAGCTTGGCTTCGCCGCCTTCGATGGGAAGCGTATAAATGTCGCCGAGCAGTTCGAAGGCGATGGTCTTGCCGTCGGGGGAGACGTCTAAGGATAGCCAAGTTCCTTCATCGGTGGTGAACTCGACTTTGCGGCTGGGCTTGAGCGGGAGGCCCTTCTTCTCGTCCTTCTTATTGTCGTCTTTCTTTTCTTCCTTTTTTTCTTGGGCCTGAGCCGAGTCTTGAGCTTTGGCGACCGCCTGCGCGAACGAAGACGAGACAAAAACTGCCGCAAGAAACCAAGCGACCCAACGAAGTGACGGCTGCGCTTTCATTTATGTTCCTCCGCTAACCAGAACTGAAACAGGATGGAGCGCTCCGCAAGGTCCAATGCAAACGTCCTGCGTTCTTCGAGCAAGCGCATGCTGACCCGGGTAAGGGAGCCGCCAGATTCTACCGGAAAGCCGGTGGAAATGGGCGTATCGCGCCGCTTCTCCACCAGTGCCGGATTTGCCCAACCAGGTATAGCGACCCGGTTACGAAGATGGCATCCTCAGGAGATGCTTTCGCCAGCGCGTGCTCGACGGCCTGTTCCGCGTCTGGAATTACGCACATCGCTCGCGCGTGATGCGCCGCCATGTCTTCGAGCTGGCTTGCGGAAATCGCCCGCGAGGTTCGCGGTTCCGTGATCACCACTTCCGTTGCGCGCGGAAACAGCGTTCCGGCGATCTCATCCACCGCTTTGTCCCGCAAGGCTCCATAGACCAGCCAAATCCTTCGCTCGGCGAAGTGCTCTTCCCAAAACTCCGCCAGTTCCCGTGCCGCCGAAGGGTTATGCGCCCCATCCAGATAGATTTCTGGCCGCTCCTGTAACCGCTCCAGCCGCCCCGGCCACACGGCTTCCGCAACTCCCCGCTCGATGGCTTCGGTCGAAATCGATGGCAAGCCTCGCGCCGCCAGCAAGCGCGCCGCAGCCACGGCGTTGAGCGCGTTCTGCACCTGAAATTTGCCCCGCAAGCTCGGCCGCAGCTCGCACCTCCAGCCGGTGGCGGTCTCTTGCGCGCAAACTCGTAAACTTCCATCCGGCGCCGGTTCGGCGCCGTTCTTCGCTCCTGCCAGCATGTACTTGGTCGCGGTCTCAACCACCGGCGCGCCGAGCGCCGCCGCGCGCGCCAGAATCACTTCCCGCGCTTCCTCTGGCTGCGGCGCCACCACCAGCGGCACTCCCGCTTTTATGATTCCGGCCTTCTCGCCCGCAATCTCCCGCAGCGAATGCCCCAGGTAATTTTCGTGATCAAAATCCACCCGCGTAATGACCGTCACCGCCGGCGTCAAGACATTTGTCGCGTCGAGCCTTCCCCCAAGCCCCACCTCGAATACGCCGAACTCCACCCGTTCCCGCGCGAAATGCTCGAACGCCATCGCCGTAACGCACTCAAAATAAGTCGGGTGCGCGCGCAGTTTGCCTTCCGCCAGCAACTCCTCGATCACTCCCTGAATGTGCGTCAGCGTCTCCGCAAAGGCGGCATCGCGAATCTCTTCGCCATTCACGCGGATGCGTTCATTGATTCGTTCGAGGTGCGGCGAGGTGTTCAGGCCCGTGCGCAATCCCGCGCGTCGCAAAATCGATTCCAGAAAAGCCGCGGTCGAGCCTTTGCCGTTCGTTCCCGCTATGTGCGCCGTGGGATACGCGCGCTGCGGCTGCCCCAGGCGCTCCGCCAGCACACGAATATTTTCCAGATCAAACTTTGCCGCCGCTGCTTGCGTCGGCGCCGCCAGCTCCCGCCCCAGCGTCAGCAGGTACCGTACCGCCTCGTCGTAGTTCATGTTTTAATCAGGATGTCGGTTTCGCCGTGGCGTTGCGGCCGCCGTTTTCGGAGGCGGCGTTCCCCGGTTCGTTCGCATTCAGCTCATCAGCAAATCGAGCGCTGACGCGATATATGCTTTGAGTTCCTTCCGCGGCACCACCGCGTCCAAAAATCCATGCTCCAGCAAAAATTCCGACCGCTGAAATCCTTCCGGCAGCTTTTGCCGAATCGTCTGCTCGATCACGCGCGGGCCCGCAAATCCAATCAGCGCGCCGGGCTCCGCGATGTTGAGATCGCCGAGCATCGCGAAGCTCGCCGTCACCCCGCCTGTCGTCGGATCGGTCAGCACGGAAATGTACGGCAGCTTCTCATCATCCATTCGCGCCAGCGCCGCCGAGACTTTCGCCAGTTGCATCAGGCTGATCGTTCCCTCCATCATGCGCGCGCCGCCCGAGCATGAGACGACAATCAGCGGCTGCCGCGTCGCGATGGCCATCTCGATTCCGCGCGTCACCTTTTCCCCCACCACGGCTCCCATCGACCCGCCGATGAATCCGAACTCCATGGCGCAGCAGATCACTGGCCGCCCGTTCAGTTGCCCCTCGGCCGTGATGATCGCATCGTTCATTCCCAGTTTTTTCTGTGCTTCCTTGATTCGTTTCGCATACGGCTTCGTGTCCACGAACTTCAGCGGATCCGTCGAAGTCATCCCGGCATCGTGCTCCGTCCAGCCTCCGTCGAAAAGCATCTCCAGGCGCTGTTTCGCGCCCATCTTGAAATGGAATTGGCACTTTGGGCAGACGAAAAGATTCGCCTCGAGATCCTTGCGGAACACAATCGTCCGGCAGGATTCGCACTTGGTCCAGAGCCCCTCCGTGCGAACGCGCCGCTCCTCCGGAGGTGTCGACTCCTCGATCCCCTTCTTCTCTCTCTTGAACCAAGTCATATGAAATACGCGCGCTCGCGCGGGTCCCTTCGAGGATGTTCCCGGTTGAGGCGACTGCCGCCAGTCACTGGTTACTGCTCACCGCGATGGCTGGCCGCCGGCCGCTGCTCAATAGTCTATCCCACGCTGCGCCAAAATGCCCTTCGTATACGGATGTTTCACCTCTTTCATCTCCGTCACCAAATCCGCCAATTCCACCAGCTTCGGATGCGCGTTCCGCCCCGTACAGATCACATGAACGCGCTCGGGCCGGTTTCTCAGCGCCTCGACCACCACCTCCGGATCGAGCATCTTGTAGCTGATCGTGTAGTTGATTTCATCCAGCACCACCAAGTCATAGGCGCCGCTGTAGATCGCGGCTCGCCCGGCTTCCCAGCATTCCTCTGCCAGCTTAATGTCCTCGGGGTCCGTTTCCGCTCCGCCAATCTTCACGAATCCGCGGCCCATGGGCCGGATTTCAAACTTGTCGTCGCCGAGCATCTTCGCCGCATCCAGCTCGCCGTAGTGCCACGATCCCTTGATGAACTGCACCATCAACACGCGCAGCCCCTGCCCGACCGCGCGAAACGCTGTTCCGAGCGCGCAAGTCGTCTTTCCCTTGCCCGGCCCCGTATAAACAATCAGCAATCCCTTTTGATCCGTCATTCTTGATTCCACGCTCCCATTCCACACGAACCCGCCGCGCCACACCATCTTCTCCGCGCTATTCCAAACCGAGCCTTTCGGCCAAGTGCTGGACCGAGGATCGCACCATCTCCATCGAACGCTCGGAAAGCTTCGATTTCGGCGGAGCCTTTGCGTCCAGCACAATTATCCACACGCCCGGCCGGTACACTTCGTCGTCGCCGGGACAAATCGCGCCGGTGAACTGCGTGATCTGCAAACCTGTTCCGCTCAGCAACTCCGTCAACACGCCGCGGCCGTCGTCAATCAAATCGCGGAATCCCTGCGAGACCAGAATCCCGTCCACATCGCGAGGCGTCGGCTGCTCAATTTGTTCCAGATCGTAATCCGGCAGCGGCTTCGTCAGCGGAATTTCCACTGTCGCCGAAGGCTGCTCCTCATCCGCCTCTATGCGTATCGCCATAGGGCTTCCGTTGTACACGCTTCCCGCCCATTTTTCCAAATTGTTGCAAAGGGGGCCGCCGCTGCGGTGCCCCGGGCATGCGCTGCGGCGTCACCGAATCCCGGCATCGGCGCGATCCTATTTGGGATAAGGACCCCCGTGGAGGACAGCGAACGCGCGATAAAGCTGCTCCGCGAGCATGGCGCGCGCGAGCTCGTGCGAGTAGGTCATCGCGCTGAGAGACATTCTCTGCGGCACACGCTCCCGCAGATCGTCCGGAAAGCCGCTGGCACTGCCGCAAACGAAAACGATTTCGCGTGTTCCCCGGTTGCGTTCTTCGCCAATCCACTTCGCGAAGGACTCCGAATCAAGCGCTTTCCCGGCGGCGTCCAGAAGAACGGTGGTCGCCGCGCGATTCGCATCCAGTTTCTTCAGCGCGGCCTCGGCGTCGCGCGCTTCCGTCACTTCTGCGCCGCAAACGCGGCTAATGCGCTCCACGTAATCGTCTATGACAGCGCGCAACTCGGGCCGCCGCGTCTTCCCGAGCATCAGCAATCGAATCTTCATCCCCATAGCACCGGCGCTCAGCCGAGACGCTGGAACGCTGAATCATTCACCAATCACCGGTCGAGAGTCGCCAACCACAGTTCATTGCAACCCGTACTTCTTCCGCTTTTCCAGCAGCGTCTTCCGGCTGATGCCCAAAATCTCCGCCGAGCGGCTGATCTGAAATCGCGTCGCTTCCAGAGTGGCGGCAATCACTTCGCGTTCGACTTCTTCCAGCGAACGCAATCCCAAAAGAGTTCGCGCCGCGCCTGCCGCGCTGCGAATGCTTTCGGGGAAATCACCGGGCTCGAGCGTTTCGCTTTTCGCGAAGACAATCGCCCGCTCGAGCGCATTGCGCATTTCGCGCACGTTGCCGGGCCACGCATAGGCCGTGAGCATTCGCGCCGCGGCTTCGCTTAGAGTCGCATCCGGTTTCGCGTGGATCGCCCGCAGCGAACCCAGCAGGTGCTCGGCAAGCGGCAGGATGTCGCCCCGCCGCTCGCGCAGCGGCGGCACCACCAGCATCAGCACGTTCAGCCGGAAAAAGAGATCCTCGCGAAAGGCGCCGGCCTTCACGGCGGCAGGCAAATCCGCGTTTGTCAGCGCCATGAGTCGCGCCTCAATCCGCAGCGATTCCGTTCCGCCAAGACGCTCGAACTTCCGCTCCTGCAGCACGCGCAGCAGCTTGCCTTGCGCTTCCGGCGAAAGCGCTGCGACTTCGTCCAGCACGATCGTGCCGTTGCCGCCGAGTTCGAGCCGCCCGAGTTTGCGTTCGACCGCGCCGGTGAAGGCGCCGCGCTCATGGCCAAAAAGTTCGCTCTCGACCAGATGCGGCGGCAGGCTCGAGCAATCAATCTTCAAAAACGGGGCGTCACGCCGGGGACCAAATTCATGGATGTAGCGCGCCAGATGATCCTTGCCGGTGCCGCTTTCCCCGGTGATGAGCAGCGTGGTCGGCGCGGCGGCGACTTTTTCCGCGAGTTCCAGAAGTCGCGCCGAAGCCGGGTCTTGCGCGATCCACGGCAGCCGCTCCGTGCTCATGCGCAGTTCACCTTCGGTTTCACCCCGAAGCTGCTTCATCCATTGACGGCAATCCCACGAGTCCCGAGGATACCGCGGCATCCGGCCGGTCGGGGATCTCCAGTTTCGGAGCCGCCCGCCACAGCCGCTCGAGATCGTAATAGCGACGGCCCTGTTCGCTGAAGACGTGCAGAATGAATCCGCCGAAATCGAGCAGCGCCCAGTCCGTCGAGCGGTGGCCTTCGCGATGCTCCGGCTCGCGCTTCAGCTCTTTCCAAAGCTGCTCTTCCACTTCCGTGCAGATGGCTTGCACTTGCGGCGTGCTGAAGCCGGTGCAAATCACGAAGTAATCCGTGAACGTTTTCAGTTCGCTCAAGTCGATGACGGTAATGGCCGATGCTTTTTTATTTTGCGCTGCCTCGACGGCTAGGCGCACACCTGGCGGCAAAGTGTCGAATTTCACCGGTATAAACCTTGCTTCAAAATGTATTCCTCGACGCGCGCGGAGACAAGTCCGTGAATGGATTGCCCGCGCGCAACTCGTTTGCGGATGTCCGTTGCGGAAACTTCGCTGGCCACGTTTTCCAGCAAATACACGCTCGTCTTATGGAGATGCGCCACCACGGGCGAAGGATTCGAGGCTTCTCCTTCCTCCTTGCGCGCCGCTTGCCGGGACATCAAGTCGGGAGGAATCACGAGGCGCAGCGCCTCCATGCGGATGCCGGGCCGGTTGGCCACAAGGAAGTCGCAGAGACCCAGCAGCGTTTCGTATTCCTTCCACATGGGAATGTCGAGAAAGGCGTCCGCGCCGACCATAAAAAAAATGCGATCGCCTGGAGAATGGAAGCAATGACGGAAGTAACGCACGGTATCAACCGAGTAGTGCAGTTGCGTGCCGCTGAAATCATCGCCTGCTTCAGCCAGCGAAGGGACGAAATGAGGATGGTCAATGCAGGCTAGCGCCAACATCGCGAAGCGATGCGGAAAGGGAGCGAGGTGCTGCTTGAGCTTATGCGGGGGGCGGCTGGCGGGAACGAAATGGATTTCATCGAAATTGAATCGCCGGTCGGCTGCGCGGGCCACGGCGAGGTGCCCATTGTGAATCGGATCGAAGGAGCCGCCGAAAATGGCGATCCGGCGGGGATGATGTTTCGCGGCGGTGCGGTGCGCCTGCGCGGTGGTCAATGCGCCTCCCGAGAGGACGTCGAGGTGCTGGAGGTATTTTCGGCCGATGGACCCGGCAAGTCCAGAGCGGAATCTTGCGGAGTCTTCGGAATCTTGTCGAGAGCGTCCGCGATGGAGCGAACGAGTTCGCGCACTCCTTCGCCGGTGGCCGCGGAGATGGAGTGAAATTCGAGGTTCCGCCGCGCGCAAAACTCGCGCAGCGCTTCGAGGCGCGTGGGATCGCTGGTGGCGTCGAGCTTGCTGGCCACAACAATCATCGGCTTGGCCGCAAGCGTTTCACTGAAGGCGCGTAATTCGCTGGAAATCACTTCAAAAGAGCGGACCGGATCGGCGTCGTTCGCGTCGCTTGTGTCAACCAGATGGACGAGCAGCCGCGTGCGTTCCACGTGGCGCAAAAACCGGATGCCGAGGCCCGCGCCCTCGTGCGCGCCTTCGATCAGTCCTGGCAGATCCGCCACGACGAAGGTGCGGCCCAATTCGCGTCCTTCCTTTCCCGTTCCGCCGTCTGCATTCACCACGCCAAGATTCGGTTCGAGCGTGGTGAAAGGATAGTTGGCGATTTTCGGGCGCGCCGCGGAAATCACCGAGATGAGCGTGGACTTGCCTGCGTTCGGAAAGCCCACCAGGCCGGCGTCTGCGAGCAATTTGAGTTCGAGCCGCAGATGGCGCTCTTCGCCGGGAGTGCCTTCCTCGTACTCGCGGGGCGCCTGATGCCACGGTTTGGCGAAATGCTGGTTGCCGCGTCCCCCGCGTCCGCCGTGCGCAACGAGGATGCGCTGACCGGGCGCGGCGAGGTCCGCCAGCCTCTCGCCCGTGGTGTCATCGTAAACGAGCGTTCCCACGGGCACTTGCAGAATCAGATCGGCCCCGGAATGCCCCGTGCAGTTCGAGCCTTCGCCGTGGCGGCCGCGGTCGGCCCTGAATTCCCGGTTGTACCGATAGCGCAACAGCGTGTTGTCGTTGGGATTGGCCTCCAGATAAATGCTCCCGCCATTGCCGCCATCGCCGCCGGAAGGACCGCCGCGCGGAACGAATTTCTCGCGGCGAAAGGCAACGCAACCGTTGCCGCCGGCCCCGGCCTTGACGAAAATCTTTGCTTCATCAACGAACACGGATGGATGTTACTCCAAGTAATGGCGCGAAGGCTCAGCCCTCGCATATGGGCGACAGTTCCCTCGCGGACTGCTCGGACGGGCGCAACTCGTGCCTCGGGGACAGCAGCTTCGCGCGACCAAGGCAAGAGGGATCGCGGTACTCGGAAGCGGAAAGCACGACGAGGCCGCGCGCGAAAATACGGATAAACTCCGTATCAGTTCGCGGCCGGGGATTGAGCGGGCTGCACGCTGATGAAGCGGCCGTGGCGTCCCTTATCCTCGAACTTCACGTAGCCGGTGACAAGCGCGAAGAGCGTATCGTCCTTGCCCTGCCCCACGTTTTCTCCGGCGCGGTGCTTCGTGCCACGCTGGCGCACGAGGATCGTGCCCGCGTTCACGAGTTGGCCGCCGAAGCGCTTGACGCCGAGCCTCTGCCCATGAGAATCGCGGCCATTGGTCGAGGAGCCGCCGCCTTTTTTGTGTGCCATTGCGAAGTTCCTTCCAAAATCCAAATTCGAGAAGCGCCCGTTTGGTTTTATCCGGCGAACGCCAAAAGTCTGCTTGCCGCGAGAGCTGCTCGGACCAGACGCCGAACTGCCCGCAGTGGCGGCGAAGGCGCGTGGGCTACAGCTTGATTTCCCCGACTTGGACGGCGGTGTAATTCTGCCGGTGTCCGCGCTGAATCTTGTACTGATTCGTTTTCTTGAACTTCAACACCGTAAGCTTGGGTCCGCGGCCCTGGCGGATGATTTTGCCCGTCACGCTAACCTTCGAGGCCTCCTCGCCAACGAGAATGCGCTTATCGTCGGTGTGGACGGCCAGTACGGAGCCAAACTTGACCTGCTCGCCCACGTCGCCCTGAACGCGCTCGACTCGTATCGTGTCGCCGGGCGCGACACGATACTGCTTCCCCCCGGACTGAATCACGGCGTACATCTTTCCTCCAAGACCTAGAGACAAACCCTAATTATACGGAGGGAATCCCGGCAGGGTCAACGAAATCTCTTTGACCTTGTCTTAGCTCCATGTAATCTGCGGGTTGCTGGGTGCCGTCGTTCGCGTCGCCAGGCTCTTTTTGCCTTCTGCTGGTTAGGAACGGGACGCCAGCGGACGCATTCGAAACCCTGGATGTCTGGCTGAGGGTCATTCTATAGGCTTTGTCCTGAAAAGATGATTCGCCCTGAACTCCTTAGCCGGCTCTGCCATGCCCGCGATTTATTGCGAGATTGGGAGGATGACCCCCTCCCTGTCAGCGCGGTGGCTCGGGCTTCCGGCCTCACGCGTTTTCATTTCATTCGGTTGTTCAAGGCCATCTTTGGTGAAACCCCGCATCAGTATCGCTTGCGGGCGCAGATCGAGAAGGCCAAGGAACTGCTGATTCTAACTGATTTGTCGGTCACTGACATTGCATGGCAGTCGGTTTCTCGAGTCTCGGCAGCTTCAGCGCTCTTTTTTCGCACCGTGTTGGCCTGTCGCCGTCGGAATTTCAACGACGGTACCGGCCAGCATCATTACCGGAACAGAAGCTGCCCGCCTGCTTGATCCCCGGCTGCCTTTCGCTGATGGCTGAAATTTCGGAGAAAGAGCAATTTTCGAGAAGACAGCCCCCGGGCGAGGCTGATACGGTCTGAGGCTATGAAAATCAAACTCAGCAGCATCTTGGTCGAAAATCAGGCAACTGCCCTCGCGTTCTATACCGAAGTCCTTGGCTTCAAGAAGTCCAAGGACATTCCCGTTGGCGAATTCCGCTGGCTCACAGTTGTTTCGCCGGATGGTTACCCCGATGTGGAGTTGGTGCTTGAGCCTAATGCGAACCCTGCGGCAAAGGCTTTTCAAGAGGCGATGTTCAAGCAAGGAATTCCTCTCGCCGCATTTGAGGTGGCCGACATCGAAGCCGAGGCAAATCAACTGAAGAAGCGCGGTGTCAAGTTCACTATGGACCCGAAACAGCAGGGGCCCATCAAGCTTGCGATTTTTTCCGATACCTGCGGAAACCTGATCCAGATGTACCAGCCGCCTCAGAAAGCCTGATCCGGGATTCGGCGCTCATCGGACTTCGTTGCCGGAATCTCTGCGCGAGCCGTCGGCAATCCAGTGCCTCGGTCGGGGCGCGCCGGACCTGCGCGGCTTTCTTGCACTTCAAGTGCGCAAGACTCGTTCATTGACTGGGCTGAGTCAACGTAACAGCGGTGGGAGAGCAAGTTCAAGAAATGGAGCGGATTAACCGAGTTTGGCCGGAGAGCGCCGGACGCCGCCACGCTGCGTAGCCGAAATTCCTTGACGTGGAATTGTCATATAGTACGGCAGCTGGAGTGGGCGAATGGGATTTGTGGAGCTTGCCGAATCCGCGCACGCCGATGGAGTTCGGCCCGTGCGAATTCACTACCGGGAGGCCGGGCGCGGACGGACCGTGGTGTTCCTGCACGGAGGCTGGGGATATGGCGTGTATCCGATCGAGCGGCAGGTCCAGGCCTTTGGAAGCCAGGTCCGGTTTCTTATGCCGGATCGCTCGCGCTACGGGCAATCATCGCGAACCGCCGGGGAAATGCCCATTGATTTTCACCAGCGCGCGGCCCGCGAGACGCTGGCGCTGCTGAATGCGCTAGCGATCCGCCGAGCGATCTTTTGGGGGCACAGCGACGGAGCGGTGATTGCGGCCATGATCGCATTGACGGCGCCCGAACGATGCGAGCGGCTGGTGCTTGAGGCGTTTCACTATTACAAAAACAAGCCGGCCTCGCGGCGATTCTTCGAGCGCTTTTCAGCGCACCCGGAACATCTAGGCGAAAAGACGCAAGAAGCGCTGGCTGCGGACCATGGCCGGGACTGGCGGGAAATCGTTTCGCGGAATTGCGCGGCCTGGATGCGCATCGCGGACGGAGCGCGGCCGTGCACCGAGGATCTGTACGACGGGCAACTCGGGCGGCTCGCCGTGCCCGCGGTTTTCGTGCACGGAGCGCTCGATCCGCGAACGGAGGCGGGCGAAATGGAAGCAGTGCGCGGAGTGTTGCCGCGATCTGAGATTCGGATGCTGAGAAGCGGGCAGCACAGCCCGCACAGCGAACCATCGGCCTGGCGGAAATTCAATGCGGCAGCCGCGTTTGCGTGACGCCGGCGGCAACCGCCGCGCGAAGACCAGCCTTCCGCCGCATCAACCGGGTCTCCAGCCTCAAAAATCGAAGCGGTAGCCCAGAATCATCTTGGCGATGAGGTGGTCGGTCGAGTGGGTCACGCCGACGCCCAGACCGAAATTGATTTCCCAGCGCGGATTCACGTTGAGATCGATGGCGGGAAAGATCTGATGCTCCTGCTGGCCGGTGGGCAGGAAATCGGTGGCGGGACCGAGAGAGCCATAGTATTCGAGACCGGCGCTCACTTTTTTGCTGAGGTCGTAGCTGAATTTGAAATTGGGAGAGAATTCCCAGCCCCGGCCGGAGCTTTCGCCATGGAAGGACTTGTCAAACGTCGGGTTGAAGGACAGATACCAACGGCGGATTTGCTTATCGAGGATGGGGCGCATTTCCCAGGTCCAGGTGTCGGTGGAAAATGCCCGGCGCTGATAGCCGATTTCGTTCGATAGGCTCAGGCCGACGGGCCACTTCCATTCGGGAGGAATCCGGAAACGCGGCCGGATGTGATCCCCGACCCAATCGAAGCCGTAGCCGCTCCTGACGTACGTGAAGATGTAAAAGCCCAGCTCGAAGTAGTCGGTAAAACCGTGGGTGATTTCGATTGTCTCGTGCTGGGCGTGGTTCGAGGGATAAAGGCCGTTTTCGACGGTCTTGGTGCCATCGATGGTGAAATTACTGTGGAGTTCCACCATGGTGCGGTGCGGCTCGACGGTATCGTAACCATAGACCTGAATTTCGTAGTTATCCTGCGCGGAGGCGGGATAGGCGCCGAATACGAGAGCGAAAAAATACGTCAGGCAGATGGGCAACGCGGTTCGCATGAGGTCCCCGTTTGCGAGAGCGAGCACCGAGAATAGACCGGCTGCAGCGCGAAAGAAAGGTCAGCGGCCATAAAGTTTTCCTCAGATTTGCACCGAGTTGAGGGTTGTTATTCGCGCTTTCAAGTAGTAGTAATCTATATCCAATAAGCTTGCGGCACTTGGGAAGAGCGGAAGTGGGGGCCCGGAATGGGGCCGGCGGAGCAAAATGCCCTTCCGCAGATGCTGGCCGTTGGGCTGGGGTGGGCCGCGAGTTCCGTGGGATGTGAGCTGAAGTCGAGCAGCCGCAAACTCACCAAAAGCGCAGATGCTAGCGGTCAGGGACGCAGGGGGGCGAAAGCAGTGTGCCTTCCCCGGGGCGGTACGCGTCTCGGATTCAAACAAAGGGGTGAACGGATGAAAGGAACGCGGAGAAGTGTGGGAAGGGGCTCAGTTTGGGCAGTGTTGCTAGCGCTTATCGGCCTGGTTGGAGGCGGGCGCACGCTTGCGCAATCGACGACCGATGGGGCGATCGCGGGAACCGTGACGGACACTTCCGGCGCCGTGGTCGGCGGGGCGAAGGTGACAGCCACGAATCTGGCCACGGGGTTACAGCAAGAGGCAACAACCGACGAGACCGGATACTACCGCCTCGCAAAGCTGCAGCCTGCGGCCTATAAACTGACCGTCGAGGCGACCGGTTTTGCGAAGTTCACCGCGGAACGGGTCGTCGTGGAGGTCGGAACCGTAACGGACGTCAGCGCGAGACTCGGCGTTGCGTCGGCGGAAACGACCATCGTGGTGGGATCGGAGGCGCCTCAAATCAACACGACGTCGCCGGACTTCGCGCCGATTGTTGACCAGTTGGCGATTCACGATTTGCCGATCAACGGCGGACGGTGGTCCAACTTCGTGCTGCTGACGCCCGGCGTCGTCAATGACGCTAATGGATTCGGGTTGGTGAGTTTCCGGGGAATCAGTACACTGCTGAATAACAATACGGTCGACGGCGCCGACAACAACCAGGCCTTTTTTTCGGAAGAGAGGGGCCGGACGCGCGCGGGCTACTCCAGCGCAAAAGCGGCGGTGCAGGAGTTTCAGGTCAACACCTCCAACTATTCCGCGGAGTATGGCCGTTCGGCTGGCGGCGTGGTCAATACGGTGACGAAAAGCGGCGGCAACGAGCTTCACGGGGAAGGCTACTTTTATGACCGGAACAACGAGTGGGGAGCAACCAACCCGTTCACAACGGTGACCACCCAAACCTCGCCCGGTGTGTTCACCAGTTCGCCCTTCAAGCCTTCCGATGTGCGTTACATCGGCGGTTTCGGGGTGGGTGGACCGATCATCAAGGACAAGCTCTTTTTCTTCTTCGCGTTTGACCGGTATTCCCGCAACTTCCCGGGTGTGGCCACGGCCACCTCTCCCGCCGCGTTTTTCGCCGCGCCGACAGCCGCGCAAATCAATACGCTGGCGCAAAATATTTTCAACACCGCGACACCAAGCGCGAGCCAGTTGGCGCAGGCGCAAACCGACTATACGAACGGGCTGAATTCGCTTCTGGCGGAGCTTGGCAGCGTGCCGCGCACCGGCGACCAAACCATTTTCTTTCCTAAAATCGACTGGCAGATCAACAGCCGGAACCACGTCTCTTTCGAAGTGAACCGCATGCGCTGGGCTTCTCCGGCTGGGATCCAAACCCAAACCAGCGTGACGGATGGCATCGCCAGCTTCGGCAACGACTACGTCCGGGATACCTGGGGCGTGGCCAAACTCAATACGCTGCTCAGCAGCTCGATTTCGAACGAAGCTCGCTATCAATACGGACGCGATTTCGAGTTCGAATTCGCCCAGCCGCCTACGCAGTTTGAGCTGAACAATTTCGTGAATCCTCCCGGATACACCAACCCGCTGGGACTGCCTCCGGACATTTTCATCACCAATGGGTTTGATATGGGCGTGCCTACGTTTTTGCAGCGGCCCGCATTCCCGGATGAGCGCCGGCAGCAGTTCGCGGACACAGTCAGCTGGACCCGCGGAAAGCACATGTTTAAGTTCGGCATCGACTTCACTCATGTGCACGATCTCAGCCTGAATCTGCGCACGCAATTCGGATCCTACTCCTACAGCAATCTGGTGAACTTTTTCTCCGATTTTTACCGCCCGAACAGCTGTGGCGCGGCGCACAACGCCAGCTGCTACACCAGTTTTGCCCAGGCGTTTGGGCCGCTGGGCTTCTCCTTCACGACCAATGACTATGCCTTCTTCGCGGAAGACAGTTGGAGAGTGCTGCCAAGGCTTACTCTCAATTTCGGCCTGCGTTACGAATACGAGCAATTGCCGGGCGTGTTATCCAACCTCGTTAACCCCGCCATTCCGCAAACCGGCCAGTTGCCCAGCGATAAGAACAACCTCGGACCCCGGGTGGGTTTTGCCTGGGACATTTTCGGCGACGGCAAGACCTCGCTGCGCGGCGGCTACGGAATCTATTTCGGCCGGATTATCAATTCGGCCGTTTACAATGCCCTCATCAATACCGGTTCAAGCGCCGGTCAGCTTTCGTTCAGTTTCAACTCGGCGGCCGCCGGAGGGCCGACGTTCCCGCAGATTCTGCCCTCGGCACCCACTGCGGGCGGCACCAAGCCGAACGCGGTGTTCTTCGATCCCAACTTCCAGGCGCCGCAAATTCACGAGATGGATCTGACCCTCGAACGTGAAGTCGGATGGAACACGGTTGTTTCCCTGAGCTATCTCGGAAGCCTGGGACGGAGCCTCCCGGACTTCGTCGACACCAATATCGCCCCTTCGACAACGACAATCACCTACACCGTCGTGAACTCCAATACGGGCGGCAGCGGTCCATTGGCCAACGGGTCCACGTACACCACGCCGCTCTTTTCGACGCGCCCGAACACGAACTTCGGAGCCATCACTAAAGTCTTCAGCGGAGTCACCTCGAACTATAACGCACTCGCCGTACAGGCAAATCACCGTCTGAATCACAGCGTTCAGTTCAACGCCAGCTACACTTGGGCGCATGCGCTGGACGATGGCGTTAATGGAGCAACGTTCACGGACACCAATGATTTGCTCAATCCCTTCAGCATGCGGCCGGAATACGCGAACTCCAGCCTGGATGTTCCGAACCGATTTGTGCTTAACGCCATTGTCAATTCTCCGTGGCACAAGTCCGGCTGGCTCGCCTATGCCTTGAACGGATGGGAGCTTGCGCCGATCTATCAGATTCAAAATGGCTTGCCCTTTTCGCTGACGACTTCCGGCAACGCACCGGGAAGCCTCCCCAGCGGGGGAGGCGGCGTCAATGGGTCGGGTGGACGGCGGGGCATCGATATCATCGGACGGAACACGTTCCGCCTTCCGAGAACCCAGGTCGTGGATCTGCGGCTCTCCAAGAAGTTTGCCTTCACGGAAAGGTATAGCCTGGAGGTTTCGGGAGACGCGTTCAACTTGTTCAACCATGTGAATGTGACTTCCGAGAACACAACAGGCTATTTCGTAACAACGACTCCCGTTACCCTCTCCGGAGGGGGCACCGCGGCCTGTAGTGTCGCTGCGCCTTGCCTCAATTTCAACGTCAACAGCAAGACCTTCGCGCCCGTGTTCGGCACGCCGACGAACGCGAACAGCAATTTTGCGTACTCCAGCCGGCAGGTACAAATCGGCTTTCGCTTCGTTTTTTAGTTTCGCGGTCGTTCTTTATCGTTTCCCGCCGGGCGGCGACTACGGTCTCCGCCCGCTTTCTTTTTCGGGTATCGGGTCAGGCGTGAGGGTGGGCCTTGTCGTAGACCTCCATCAGGTGGCGGATGGAGGCGTGCGTATATTTCTGCGTGGTGGAGAGAGAGGCGTGGCCGAGAAGCTCCTGGATGGCGCGAAGGTCCGCGCCATCGGCAAGGAGGTGAGTCGCAAAGGCGTGCCGCAGGGAGTGCGGGTGCAGATCCCAGTTGATGTTGACAAGGCGGACGTACTTTTTCACGATTCGGCCCACCGACCGCTGCGTGAGGCGGCGCCCGGCGTAGTTGAGGAATACGGCCTGATAGCTGTTGGAGCCGCTCTCCGAGGCAGCGGCTGCACTGCTCCTTGCTGAGGAAGCCGAGCGCGCGGCGAGCAGCTTTTCTCGGACCGGCCAGTAATTCTGGAGAGCTTCGCGCGCCTTGGAACCGAACGGCACAATGCGCTCCTTATTGCCCTTTCCAACGACCCGGAGAATGCATTCCTTGTGGTCAATATCCGAGAGATTCAAGCCGGTGAGTTCGCTGACGCGAAGCCCGGCGGCGTAAAGGAGTTCGAGGAGAGCGCGGTCCCGGCGGAGGAGCAGGCTCTCGTCGTCGCGCCCACCAACACGCGAGACCTCCGCTCCGCGGGAAGGATCTTTTTGGACGCGAGCGCCTTTGGCCTGCGACTTCGGGCCCAGCGAAGCTAAATGGTTGAGGAAATCGTTCATCTCCTCCGCGGAGAGGACGGAAGGGATGCGCTTTGGGAGCTTGGGGGTGGGGACCAGGCGCGCCGGCGATTCGCGCAGCCACCCTTCCCGCACGCAGTACTTGAAAAAGGAACGAATGGCGGCGAGCTTGCGCGCGATGGAGCTTTTTTCGAGTCCTTGCTCATGCAGATGCGCGACAAATTCGCGGATGAGAGTGTGCGTGACGGCCGTGAGCGCCGGAGGCACGGCGCCCGGAGGCGAGAGATAGGCCAAAAACTGTTCCAGGTCCTTGCCGTAGTTGAGGATAGTGTGCGGCGAGGAATTCCTCACTGAACGAAGGTATTCGAGATATTTTTCGATGAACGGCTTCATGCGCGCGGGGACGCTCCGGAAACGGCGCATCCGCTTTTAGAATGCGCGGAAATGCCAGAAGGTCCAAGCGAAATTGCGCAAAGGCTGGGGACGCGGGAAAACAACGTTACGGCTTCGCTCCCACGGGAGTGGCTTCTTCCGGCTGCGTTTGCTGCGGGCTCTGCGGCTCGGGCGCGAGCTTCTCCCAATCGCAGCCTTCCTTGATGCAGGAGTGCACGGTGCCGATCTTTGATTTCTTCTCGACGACAAACGGCGCACCGCATTTGGGGCACGGCTCGGCAATGGGCATGTGCGGCGTGGTGAAGTCGCAATCCGGGTAGCGCGAGCAGCCATAGAAGACGCGCGGCCGGCCCCGGCCGCCCTTGCCCGCGCTGCCGCGGCGAACAAATTCGCCTTCGTTGCACTTGGGGCATTTGATGCCCATGGTGATGGGCCGCGTATACTTGCACTTCGGATAGCCGGAGCATCCGATGAATTCGCCGAAGCGGCCGTGCTTCTTCACCAGGCCCTTGCCGCACTCGGGACATTTCTCATCCAGCGGCTCGTCAGGTTGCAGCGCAATGCGCGTTCCCTGCACCATGCGCCGCGTCGTCTTGCATTCGGGATAGCCCGTGCAGGCGAGGAACGTGCCGAAGCGTCCCCGCTTAATGGCCATCTCGCGCCCGCAATTCTCGCAGTATTCCGTTTTGCTCTCGCCGTCGTCGCCCGGCAGATCCGGCGCCAGGTCCTGGATGAAGTCGCAATCCGGGTAGCGCGAGCATCCGAGAAAAAATCCATGCCGGCTGATCCGCTCGAGCAGTTCTCCCTGGCCGCACTTCTCACACTTCTTGCCGGTCGGAATACCGGCTTTGTACGAAACCATCTGCTCGTCGGCCTTTCCCAGATCCACGATGAACTTTTCCCAGAACTCGCGCACAGCGTCGCGCCAGGCCAGCTTGCCTTCCTCGATTTCGTCGAGCTCTTCCTCGAGACGCGCCGTGAACGTGACGTCGAAAATGTCGTCGAAGGCTTTCACCAGCAGCGCGCTGACGCGTTCGCCCAGCATCGTAGGCGTGAACCGGCCCTGATCCTTCTTGACGTATTCGCGTTCGACAATCGTCGAAATAATGGAGGCGTACGTCGACGGCCGGCCGATGCCCTTCTCCTCCAGCTCCTTCACCAGCGTCGCTTCCGTATAGCGCGGTGGCGGCTCGGTAAAATGCTGGTCGGGGCGAATCTGATCGAGACGAAGAACCTGCCCTTCGCTGACTCTCGGGAGATTCTTGCCTTCGCCTTCGTCGTCCTTTTCGTCGTCCTCCCGGTCGGCTCCCGCAACCGGCATCTGGTAAACACGCAGGTAGCCTTCGAATTTCTGCACTGAACCCGTGGCGCGGAACGTGTAATCGCCGGCGGAAATGTCGATCGTCGTCTGATCGAAAACCGCTGGAAGCATCTGCGAAGCCACAAAGCGCTGCCAAATGAGCTGGTACAGCTTGAACATATCCTCCGGAAGATACTTGCGCACTTCTTCCGGCGTTCGCGAGACGTCGGTCGGCCGAATGGCCTCGTGGGCTTCCTGCGCGTCCTTCTTCGACTTGTAAAAATTCGGCTTCTCCGGCAAGTAGTTGCTGCCAAAACGCTCGGGAATCAGCTCCCGGACCTGCGCCAGCGCATCGTTCGAAACATGCACCGAGTCCGTGCGCATGTAAGTGATCAGTGCAACGCTGCCCTCTTCCCCCAGCTCGACACCTTCATAGAGCCGCTGCGCCAGCCCCATCGTGCGCCTGGCCGTGTAACGCAGCCGGTTGTACGCGGCTTGCTGCAGCTTAGAGGTCGTGAAAGGCGGCGGCGCGTTGCGCTTCTTTTCCCGCTGCGCAATCGAGGCCACCTGCCATCTAGCCCTGCTCACCGCGGCCACGATCTTCTCCGCGCTCTGCTGATCCGCTACTTCGATGTCCTCGCCCCGGAACTTGGCCAGCTTGGCTTCAAAGATCGGCGGCTCGCCCGCATCCAGCATGGCGTGAATGGTCCAGTATTCCTGCGGCACAAATGCGCGGATTTCCTGCTCCCGCTCCACGATCAGGCGCAACGCTACGGTCTGCACCCGGCCCGCGGAAAGTCCCCGCCGCACCTTGTCCCAGAGCAGCGGCGAAATCTTGTAACCCACGATCCGGTCAAGCACGCGCCGCGCCTGCTGGGCATCCACGAGGTTGGTATCGAGCTGGCGAGGCTTCTCGAACGCGGCGCGAATCGCCTTCGGCGTAATCTCGTTGAAGGTGACGCGGAAAATCTTCTTCGGATCGATGGGCGCGACTGTGACCTCGTCCCGGTTCTTCTTTTTCGCTTTGCCCTTCGCCCCGGGATCTTCTTCCTTTTCCTTTCCGTTGCCGTTCGAAAACTCCTCTTCCGTGAATTTCGCGGGCTTTGAGAGCACCATGTGCAGATGCGCGGAAATCGCTTCGCCTTCCCGGTCCGGGTCGCCCGCGAGATACACGGCATCGGCGGAAGTCGCGGACTTTCTCAGGTCGTTGATCACCTTCCCCTTGCCGTTGATGATCAGCAGCGTTGGCTCGAAAACCTTCGGGTCATCAAGGGGAACCGGCTTCGGTCCGGGCTTCGCGGCCGTTTTGCCGGACGTCTTGCGCTTGCTCTTCTTCTTTTCCGCGATGCCGTCTTCGGGCAAACGAATGCCTATATTCTTCTTGGGCAGGTCCATGACGTGCCCGATGGACGCTTTGACCGTGTAGTCGCGCCCGAGATACTTGTTGATGGTCTTCGCCTTGGCAGGCGATTCCACAATGACCAGCGAACGTGCCATTTTGCCTTTGTAACTCCGTAACGCCCGCGAATCAGGGCGAACGCGAAGGCGTGTGCCCTTCTCGCTAACTTAACGAGATGCCTCTGCCGCTCGAAAAGGTGCAATGACCGGGATTAGATGACGAAAACGCCTCAGCGGTTCGGCCCGCTATGTGGCTCTACAGCAGTGCCTTACTGAACTGTTTGCCTGGCAACTGCCGGACAATCCCTTTCATTTCCATCTCAAAAAGCGTAGCGAGAACTTCCGAGGAGTTCAAGCCGGAGCGCTCCACGATGTCGTCAATGTGTCTCGATTGATCCACCGAGAGCAATTCATAAATCTTTTTCTCTGTGGCGGTGAGTCCCGTGCCGGCCAGCAAGTTGCGCTGCTCCGCTTCCGGCCGTTCCGGCTGCACCAGGGCAGCGCGGACCGGTGTCGGCAGTTCCTCGATTACATCCTCGGCGTTCGTCACCAGCTTCGCGCCCTGTTTGATCAGCTGATTCGGAGCGAAGCTGACTGTTTGCGTGACGTTCCCAGGCACGCCGAAAACCTCCCGGCCGAACTCCATCGCCAGCCGCGCGGTAATCAGCGAGCCGCTGTACTGCGCCCCCTCGACGACCACGACACCCAGCGGCATACCCGCGACGATGCGATTGCGGACCGGAAAATTTTCCGGCGCGGGATGCGTATGCAGCGGAAATTCGCTGACGATCGCGCCGCGCTCCAGCACTTTGTCGTAGAGTTTTCTATTTTCTTTCGGGTACCAGACATTGATCCCCGTGCCGAGCACGCCGAGCGCGCGCCCGTTCGCGGCCAGCGCCCCCTGGTGCGCAATCGCGTCTATGCCTCGCGCCATCCCGCTCACAATCACGATTCCTCGCGCCGCCAGGTCCCGGCCTAGCCGGTCCGCCATCTGCGTGCCGTAAAGGGTCGGCTTGCGCGTGCCCACAATGCTCAGGCTCGGCATGTTCAAGATCTGCGCATCGCCGCGGACGTACAAGAGCACCGGCGGATCATAAATTTGCAGCAGGTTTCGCGGATACTCCGGTTCCGTCCAGTTGACCAGCCGGCAGCCCTCCACCTTTCGCAGATATGCTAATTCTTTTTCCGCGCGCGCAAAGGCTTCCTTCTTCGCCACCGCTCGCGCCACATGCGCCGGCAGATTGCAGGATTCCAGTTGCGCAATGCTGGCGCGAAAGACGTTTTCCGGCGACTCAAATTCGCGTAGCAGCCGCGCGCAGAGACGTGCGGCAATGCCGGGCGTGAGCCCCAGCGCCAGCCAGGAAAGGGAAGCATCAAGCTCCATGGCGGAGCCCGAGTATCCTTTAGAATAGTAAATGTGTCAATGATACTACTAATGATTCTGCGTTACTGCTTGCCGGATGGGCCAGTCTCCGAGCTCCCTTGTCACGAGGACTTTGCGGCTAAATGTCGGAGCGCTCGCCCCGAACGTCGCTCAGCGGGCAAGCTCGCGCAGCGCCTTATTGATTTCCATCAGGTCGGAATCCAGCCGGTAGTAGCCCGGCCGCCACTGCTCGGTCGTTTCGTTCGAAGCGATGCTCAGAACGGCAAAATCCCGGTTTTCCTCTCCCCCAGCCGGGTTCGGGAACTCCTCCCCTACGTACGTGATCACGGCGCGGCTCGCCACACGCTCGCATTCCTGCACGGAAAGCACTGCCCGTAGCATTCCCTGATTTTTCGCATGCGGCTGGCAGAAGTAGAGGCTCGGCATATCCGTATCATCGGCAGCCAAAGAACAAACTTTAATGGAACCTGCGTACCAGCTTATCTAAAAGACCGACGTTGCCGCACCGCACGCTGGAGGAACCACGTTACGGAGCCGCGCCCTCATGCCAGGCGCGGCGAGAAATCGGTCAGCTCCAGAAAGGTCGAATCCACCTTTTCAACCAGCTTGCCATTCGCCTCCGATGCGGCTTGAACCTTCTTCCATTCGGGGTCTTCACGGAACGCGGCCCAGTTTGCCGTAGCGGCCTCCCGGCTGGCGTGCGCGAGGATGTAGACAAGCGTCTTGCCCTTGAGCGGCTCGTCGGTAGGCGTCCAATAAGCGACGTTCTTCATGCCATGGCGCTCGAAGATGGCCATGGTGTGCTCTCGGAAGCGCCGAAGCAAGTCCTCGAGCTTGCCGTCATAGGTGTGATAGATACGGAGCTCGTAGACGATGGAAGAAGTCCGCGGAGAGTCGCTTTCAGGAGCGTTGCCTCCTTTTGCAAAAGCGAAAGCAGCCCAGCCGCCAGTCGGCAACAGTGCGGCGATGGGAAAGGCTTGTACAAGAGTTCGGCGTTTCATGATGGAGCATGGTATCAAACGTGAATTTCGATGAAAGAAAAATCTCGCGCCTGCCAGCCCGGCGATTTCTACTGCGAAATCTCTTTGAACGAAAGCACTTGGTACGAAGCGCTCGGCGTGACCGCCCTCACCCAACAACTGCTGTAATAGATCCCGTTTCCGCCAGATATCTGGTGAAACGTCGGCGACTGTGGAGGACTGGATGGGGGCAGCGGGTTATTTCCGGAATCGAAGAGACGCGCGATCATTACCCCTCCGTCAATCTCACCGCTTCCCGCTTGGTGCGATTCGAAAATTCCCTTCCCAATCACCAGCACGATGCCATCCCAAGAACTATCCGGGTCGTAGGTCAGCTGGCCGGTGACCAGCAAAAGTCCATAGCCGGTGTTGTGCCAGGCGTTTGTGGAGAAATCTCCGTCCACGACAATCGTCATCGGATGGGAGGCACTCATCGTAAGGGAGTTGGGCCATAGCGGATCACTCGTGTCGGCATCGTGCCCGATGTACACATCCGCATTCTCCTTGATTTGCTGCACCAGTGCGTTCAGGCCTCCGACGGTCGTCAAGTTTGGCGCAAGCGGAGAAACGTAGGGAGCCGGAGCCGGCGCTGGACCAACATAGTTGACGTTTGGCGACGCAGGACCCGCGCCGAGGTATTGATTGGTGTGACCCGCCGCGGTGATCGCGGAATTGATGGTCGAGTAGCTGGTATCCGTGCTGTTGGTGAAGCCGACACCCGTCGTCGATATGCCTCCTGGATTGCACGACCCAAGCGAGTCGTGATCGTTGCCATTGATGCTAAAGCTGATGGCCGTCGGAACGGAGAAGACTTGCACATTGTCGCCGACCAGGCTAAGCGCCGCGGGAAAATTCGCGGCCGCGTTTGGCGCCACGAAGTTCAATGAGCCGGGCGCAACCACATATTGCAGCAGCCTCTGGCCCCCGTTTGGCAGCGCCGCCAAAGCCGTAACTTCCAGAGCCTGCACAGCCGTGGGAGGAGGCGAAGCGGCGGAGATCAAGGAAGGCTTCGGATTGCCGCCAGAATCCAGGTGCGCCGGGTCATAGTAGATTAGGTTGGTGTTGTCCAGTGGCGGTCCGCTCGAATCCACATCATAGCCGAGCGCTTGCTCCGTGAGAGCATTGATGCGCACCCATTTGTACGATGGTCCCGGAATTCCGGCCGCTCCCGAAACCGAATTGATGAAATGGAGCGTGCGCCCTGCCAGCGTGGCTGGCGTGAACTCGTTTCCATACTCGTTGTCGGGATACGATCCGGTCAGCGGATTTACCGTCGCATTCGTCTCCGACGGCCCAGGATTCAAAATGTAATAGACATCGGAAAGCTGGACCGGACTCACTACATTCAAGAAGTCCGGACTCTTTGGATCCAGCCTCCCGCGACCCTCTTCCAAGCCGGCCAGCGCCGCGTAGTATGCCGAGGTCGCGCTTCGATAATTTCCGCTGAGAGCCGATTCCGTGCCGGACGCAACGATGAGCGCAATGGCGACCACACCGATGAGGAGCAATGCAAAAAGCGCGATGAGCAGGGCGGTTCCACGCTCGTTTCGTGTCCTTCGTTTTGCGCCTTTTCGCTTCACTTCACTCCATCCTGGTCCGGCATTTGCATCACTGGTTGGGATTCACGCGCCGCCCGCGGCCGTTGAGTTCAACAAGCCGGGGCGCACCGGTCTGAGCATCAGGCACGGGAGCCATAACAATAAGCGTGATCCCCACGGCGCGCACGTTCCGAGGCGAATTGTCCGTGGCGGAGGCCGTCGAGCAGTCCTGCGCGAGGCCGCTTTGCGTGTCGCAGATATAGGTAAAAATCGGCACCGGCGCCCCGCTTGGAAACATGGAAGGATAGTACGTTTGAAATTGGGCGATTTGCGCCGCGGATGCGTTGTTCATGACATTCTGGACGTAGGGAGCCATGATTCCGGCCGCGCTTGTGGCCGCGTCGGGATCCGTGCTGGATTTGCAGGTAATCCCGCGATTGAGCGTCGTGCCGACTAATTGATAGCGAATCCAGGAAACTCCGTTGTTGGGACAGCCCTGAGCCGAAACATACGTCTCGATGATGATGTCGGTTCCCGTCGGAGTAATGCCGCACGTAATCCCCACCTGGCATGGAGTGGAGGGATAATTCGGAGTCCAAGCGACCGGCGAGGAAGCATAAATATTGGCCGGCGGCGTTGCCAGCCCAAAAGTGAACTGATTCCGCGGCGGATAGCCCGCGTCGTTCACGTCCCGTACGATTTGGTCGAGACCAAGCCGCGCCTCCTGAAAGGCGTTGAGAACTTCGGATTCCGTCGCGTAACGCTTTTGCGCGACCCCAAGCAGTGAAAAAGCCACTGCGCTGATCAGCAGAAAAATGACCAGAGCGGTCATCATCTCCATCAGCGAGAATCCACGCTGGCCGCCAGGCCGGCCATTGGGCGCTTTCATTTGCGCACCGCCGAATCCAGCGTAACCGGCGGGAAGAACCCGTTCCCGCCAAGCTTCCGGACACCCACGATGAAACGCTTTCCGCGGACCGTGGACCCGTTTCCCGTGATGATAACCGCCCAGCGAATGTCAAACGAGGCGCCGCTCGGGTCGTTCGGATCGACCCAAGGCGTCGAAAAGCAATACCCTGCCTGAGTGGCCGCCCCAAAATTCACGAGAAGGGTTGACCCGCTGCTGACCACCGGGCTGCCCACCACGACGTTCGGTTGCGTCGGGTCACCGAGATTGCAGGTGTCCCCCGGCGAACAGGCTAAGCCTGTAACATCCGTGTACGACGTCGAGGCCAAGGGCTGCTGCAAAAGCAAATCCATTTGGCGCTGTGCAATCACCAGCGAAGTGGAATCCATTCGATTGGCGCTGTTGAGCAGAACGGATACCGGCACGAGCTGCGCGACGGCGACCAAACCCACCAAAATGACCACTGTCGCCAGCATCATTTCGACGAGCGTGAAGCCTTCTTCGCGGCGGCCGGATTTTTTTCGTGCGGCTTGCATCGGCGCTTTCTTGCTTCGCTAACTGACTTGAGCCCAGGACGTTCCCGTCGAGTTCCAAACATGGACCACGCCTGACGCCATCACCACAACGGCACGATAGCCCAGGCTGGGGTCAGCGGTGTTCTGAATGAAAAAAACATACGGCAATGGACCAGCGTTCGGCACAACCGCCCCGCGCTGGTCGAACGTCACTGCGGCATTCGCGCCCGAGAGCGTGGTCAGCGCCGCTGCGTTCATGGAACTGGCGATGCTCGCCGAACTGGGACCTCCGCCGGCGACGAGCGTCGTGCTGCTCATCACGAATTGCGTGGGAGCGGCCGGCGAGTTGATCGAAATCTGCCACGTGCCGCCATTTTGTTGGAATTGGCAGGTAATCGGCGTGTTCCGGCGAATGGCTTCGAAGCGCGTGAGCTTCAGCATGCCGGAAAGCTGCGTGGCCGCGCTGTTCAGTTGATACGTCTGGTAGGAGCGCGTCAGCGAGGGAATCGCGATCGCCGTCAGGATCATCACCACGGCGCAGGACACCACCAGCTCAATGACACTGAAGCCGCGGGTTCTCCGGCTCTCGCCGGCTCTGGATTGTTTCAGCCGTCCCAAGGCAGCTCCGCTCGCCATCCTCCGCGAAATCACCCGGGCGCGGAAACTACCCATTCCATCGGATGGTCCAGGTTCCGTAGTCGGCGCTCGCGGGCGCTTGCAGTGGATGCGATTCGTTCCCTATATCCTAGTGCAAACTCTTACCCAAAGAATAGCAATACGCGGCGATGCCACAAAAACGTTATGGCTGCGCCGGCGGGCGTGGCAGCGCTTTGATGCGTTCCTCGATCGACTTTGGGAAAACCGGTTCGCCTTGCGGCATCTGTCCCTTGGTGATCGCCCACTGCTCGATCCAGCCCCGGCCTTCTTCGCCAACCCAGGTGTTCGGCAATCCGTAGGCGTCGTCGCTGAGCGCGTCCTCGAGGGTGATGAAACGATAGCCGCGGCGCCGCAGCAGAGCAAGCAATTCGTCAATATGCTCCGCTTCCAGCCAATTCCCGTGCAGCAGAATGATTTGCTTTGGTTCGCGGCCGAGCACGCTGCGCGCCAACTTTTCCGAAAATTCGAAACAGGCATCGCTGTATGCCAGGTACTCCTTCAGCACTTCCTCCTGAACCGCTTTGTCGCCCCGCCGGCGCGCGTCGTCGTACACCGGAGCAAAGTGCCAGTCCGATCCGTCCAGCGTGACCGGCGCAATGCGATAGCCCCGCTGCACCAGAAACGCTTCGGCCTCGCGCCGCGTCTGCAGATCGCGGCCCGTGTCCAGGTACGGATGCCGGAAATAGCGCAGCTTCATGCCATGCGCGGCAAGCAGCAGCTTGATCACCGGCTCTCCCTGGATCACGGCATCTTCCCATTCCGCCAGCGACACACGGTTTAGCCCAGTATGCGCGAACGTGTGATTGCCCAGCTCGAAGCCCAAATCCAGCCAAAGGTTTAGTGCGCGAATTCGGTCATCTGCATCACCCAGCTTGAAGTAGAGGCTGCGCTCGTTGACGAAACCAACGGCTGGCGCATTGGCCTCTTTCAGCTTCGCGAGCAGTTGCTTGGTCATTTCCAGGGTTTCCGCCCCGGACATCACCGGCGATGCAGCAGCGGGAAGGTCGTCTATGGTCAGGGCCACCTGGCGGTCCGGCATGCTTTCGCGTGCCGTTTTCGAGCCGGAGGCTCGCGTTGTGATTACCGCGCATAGAACCAAAGCCAGGCTTATCAAGAACATCGGTGCTTTTGCCGATGTCGCCGCCTTCTGGTATGTCGCCGCCTTCATGCCCGCTCCCCTCCCCGGCTGAGAGGCGAAATCTTACTCCGTTTCAGCTCGCGTTCCCAATCCACTTCCTCCACGCGCCCCACCATAAACTGCCAGCAACCCGCGCCCAGAAGTCCGACCGCCGCGGTGATTTCAAACGCCCAAAAAAAATGCCCGGTCCGCTGAACGAGGAAGCCCGTGACCGCGGGCACCACAGCGCCCGCCATGTTGCCGAAAAAATTCTGCAGGCCGGTCCACCGCCCTGCAGCCCGCGCGCCGCCAAGCGTCTGCGGAAAAATCCATTGGCCCGAGCCGAAAATGCCGAAACCAAAACTTACGACCATCAAAAGCGCCGTCGCGAGCTTCGCGGGAGCAACAGCGCAAAGCGCGAGCGCCAGCGCGGAAACAACGTGGCCGAAGACCACCACGCTTTTCCGCACCAGCGTGGCGCTCGCTCCTGAACGCACCCAAGCATCCGCAAGCCACCCCGCTATGGCCGCGAACACCGCGATCAGCAGATAGGCGGTGCCGCCGATTTTGGCCATTTCGTCCATCGAGTAACCGCGTTCGCGCACAAGATAAAACGGCAGCCACGTCAGCAGGAAATACCAGAAATAATTGCCGCAGAATTGTCCAAGGCACGTGCCCCATCCGGAGGAGTGCCGGAGAATATCGAGAATTCCCGGCTCGGGCCCCGAATGCCGCGTATCCGCCAGGATCTCCTGCTGCCCCGTGCTGGCGGTCTTCGGTGGCATCCACCGCAGCCACGGAAGCAGCCACAGCAAACTGCCCGTGCCCAGCACGATGAAAAATGGACGCCAGCCGTAGCGCGCCATCAGAACGCCGCCCGCGAAGGTGCCGATCGCGGGACCAAGCGCCAGCCCCGCGGTAATCAGCGCGTTCGCAAACCCGCGGCTCTCCTGCGGAAAATGCGTGGCAAAAATTTTGGAATAGGATGGATACGCAACCGATTCGCCGATGCCCAATACCAGCCGAATCGCCAGCAGCATGGCAAAACCGCGCACCGCCCCGGTTACCATCGTCGCCGTGGACCACACCGCAAAACCAAGCGCGAGCATCCGCCCGGCATGGAAGCGGTCCACCAGCCAGCCGGCAAGCGGCTGCATCAGGAAGTAGGTGTAGAAAAACGCGGAGAGCAGTATCCCGAGCTGCCCCGCGGAAATGCCAAGCTCCGTTTTCAGCAACGGGGCCGCCGTCGAGAGATTGCTGCGATCAATGTAGTTGATGAAGACAGAGAAGACGAGCAGCGCCAGCACTCTCCAATGCTTCACGCCCGAACGCTCTCGAACAGCCGCGTGTTGGATCGGCGAAGCCAAGCAAGCCCCCTGGGCGCATTTGCCGGCGCAACTGTAGCACTATTTCCACGCTCACAACCCTTGAGGAAAGCGCAGGGAGCAGAACCCGCTACTCGGCGGAGCCAAGGGGAAGGAAATACTGGGTGCCCTTCACGGGTTCCTGAAGCCGGCGCAGGAGCTGCTGCAGATCGTCGCTGCGCTCGACGAAATCGATTTCGGATGTGTTGATCACCAGCAGATCGGCGGCGGCGTAGCGGAAAAAAAAGTGTTCGTAGGCTCGTGCCACTTCTTCCACGTATTCCGGTGAAATTTGCGCCTCATCGCGCGCCGCTTTCTTGGCGATTCGCGAACGCAACACCTCCGGTTTGGCCTGCAAATAGATTACGAGGTCTGGAGCGGGCAGCTCCGCGGTAAGCGATTCGTAATAGCGCTCGTATAGCTTCAGTTCCTCGTCGTCAAGGTTCAGGTTCGCGAAAATGCGGTCCTTCTCCATCAGGAAATCGGAGATGACCGGTCCCGGCGCTTCGCCGGCCGGAGCCGCGAACGCCTCGCGAATGCGGCGCTGCCGCTCAATCAAGAAGTACATCTGCGCGCGAAACGCCGCGCCGCTTTTGGCATTGTAGAAATCGGCGAGGAAGGGATTATCCTCGCAATCGTAGATGCGCCGTGCATGGAGCCGCTCGGCAAGGATTCGCGCAAGCGTGGTTTTGCCCACGCGGAGCGGCCCTTCGAGCGCGATAAAACGCGGTGGCTGCGGAGCCCGGTGAGGAATGCGGGCGCGCTTGGCAGAAGAGGATTCGTGGGCTGCCATTCTGGTAGGCGGCCGGGGCGCCGCCAGCGGGCGAGATTATAGCACCGGCTGCAAGCGGCGGTGTCCCCGAGACGGCGGGCCCTTCGAAGTGCCGGATACAGCTTCGTCGCGAGACGCGGATGGCGGCACGTGTCTGTTGCGACACGCTTTCGAGGCTTTTGGGAAGCGGAAACAACAAGTGACCGCCGGAGATGGATTGCGAAGAATGGCAACGAACTTTCACAAATAGGGAAGAACTTTCGCTCTTTTGCCGCCTGCCATCGCGGGGAAACAACGTCAATCCACCGTAGTACTCTGGTTTTCCTGGGCTTAGGACCCCTCCGCTAGAGGGAAGTACCACCAAAAATGGGGCCAATGGGCCAGTGCGACTGTCCTTTGGTCCAGATAAAGTTCAGGCGTGGCGAGTGGGGACCGAAGTGCAGCATAAGTACAGGTTCGCGACACAACCGAGGTGAACTATGACGCTTGCAGCGCTCGTGCTGCTGTTGGCCGTTCCGCGGAGTGGGCCCGTCCCGCAAACCGGTGATGCTCAGAAGGCTGCAACATCGGCAGTTTCCACCGAGACGTCATCCGCGGACGATTCCGGCGCGAAACCCGCTTCTGCAACAGCGTCGGCCAGCGTTTCCGATACGCCGGTGGTCCCCGCGGCCACGAACGAGTCGCTTTCCGCGAGCAACCTGCTCCCCTCCATGCCTGAGCCGAAGTCGGCTCCTTCTGCCGCCGCAGGTGTGCCTGCGGCGTTCCCCGTGGCGCCGGTAAAAGCGCCGGTGGTTGTCTATTCCGAAACTCCGGCGCAGCGTAAGGTGTGGTACACGCTGGCGATTGTGGGACACAGCGCGGCCGCGTTTGACGCCTGGTCCACCCGGCGCGCGATCTCGGGCGGGTATGGAACGGAAGCGAATCCGCTACTGCGGCCCTTTGCTCATTCCAACGCGCTGTACGTGGCGACGCAAGTCAGCCCCGCGCTGATGGACTTTCTCGGCAAGCGGATGATGACGAGCCGCCACGCGATGTTCCGCAAACTATGGTGGCTGCCGCAAACGGCTGGCGCGGGCCTTTCGTTCGCTGCCGGCTCGCACAACGTCGCGCTCACGCAATAGCGGAGTTCCGCCTGTAGCAAGACAACTAGCGAAATACTCAACTTGCAGCGCTGCCGCGAGCTGCTTCTTAGAAAGCAGGAAATTTCTCAGAACTGCAGCCAGTTTTTCGGCGGGACGGCCCGTCTTGGCGAAGGATTCCCGCCCCCTGTGGATACCCTCCGGAATCTCTGCTTCCGAACGCCGGTGCTGCAAAACGACTACCACGTGACGCTGCGGAAAAATTCGCCAGACGCCGTGGTTGCCAAATCATGATCACTGCGGGGGCGGCGGCGCTCCTGGGGCTGTCGCAGCTGCCGTCTTGGTGGGCGCGGCAGGCGAGGGTGCCACGGACTTCTCGCGCGGAGTGGCCGGTTCATCCTCTGTCGGAGCCGTGTCGGGTGTGTCCACGTGAACGTGATGTTCCGCGGCCTGTTCTTCCAACGGCACGACGTTTGGAAAATCCAGGACTGGCATGCCCGCCAGCGCGCTTTGCATGAACTCGATCCAGATGGGCAGGGCCGCTCGCGCTCCCGTCTCTTTCTTGCCGAGCGAAATCTGTTTGTCATCAAAGCCGACCCAGACGCCCGCCGTGATCTGCGGCGTGAATCCCACGAACCACGCATCCGTGTAGTCCTGCGTCGTGCCGGTCTTTCCTCCTGCAGGGCGCTTCAGCACCTTCGCTTGGACTCCCGTCCCGAACTGGATGACTTCCTCGAGCATCGCCGTCATTGTCCGCGCGGTTTCCGGCGAAATGACGTCGTGCACTTCGGGGTGCGCTTCTTCGAGCAACGCGCCGTCGTAGCTCGCCACGCGGCGAATCATGTGCGGATCGATGCGGATCCCGTCATCCGGAAACACGGTGAATGCCGAAACGTGCTCGAGCAGTTGCATGTCCGCGGCGCCGAGCGCCAGCGGCAGATACGGCGGCAGCGGCGTGGTAATACCAAAGCGCCGGGCCATATCCACCACGCTGTTAATACCCACTTTTTCCGCCAGCTTTACCGCAGGCACGTTGCGGGACCCGGCAAGCGCTCGCCGCAGCGTAATGGTGCCCTCAAATTTCTCGTCGTAGTTGTGCGGCGAATACGGCTTTCCGCCGCTAATGGTTGTGAAGGGCGTATCCACAATCGTGTCAAAAGGCGAGGCGCCCTTTTCGACGGCGTCCGCATAGACATAAACCTTGAACGAACTCCCCACCTGCCGCAGCGCCTGCGTCGCGCGATTGAACTTGGAGTCCTCGAAGCTGTAGCCGCCGACCATCGCCTTGATCTCGCCGGTTGCGTTGTCGATGGCCACCATCGCGCCTTGCGGCCCGCACTGCTGTTCCAGTTGAACGCGCGCCGTGCCGTCCCGCAGTTCCTGGATCGAGAATTGCGCCAGGTCGCCCACTTTCAAGAGTTCAGTTGGCTTCTTCCGTCCGGTCCAGGCAAAATCCTGCGGAGAGAGAATGGCGCGATATGGGCCAATCTTGATCAAAGCGCTCTTGTCGTCCACCTGCATGACCAGCCCCGTAACATAACTGCCCTTCTCGATGGCATGGCGCCAGTCATCGTCCTCGTAGGTATCGAGCTTGCCCAAATTGTCGCGCAATACATTCGGCAGGTTCCCGCGCCAGCCGTGGCGCCGCTCGTATGCGTGCAATCCGTCGCGAATTGCCTGATTCGCCGCGCGCTGCATGGCGATGTTCAGCGTGGTGTAGACCCGGAGCCCGCCTTCATGCACAGCTTCGCTTCCGTACGTTGATTCCAGGTGCTTCCGAATCTCCTCGAAAAAGTAGGGCGCCAGGTCATTCCGCGGATATTGAACGTGCAGGCCCAGCGGCGTTCTTTTTGCCGCTTCTTCTTCCGCCGGGGTGATCTTTCCTTCTTCCTCCATGCGGTGCAGCACTAGATTCCGGCGTGCCAGCGCGCGTTGCGGGTCCGTCAACGGCGAATAAATCGGCCCGCGAATCATTCCGGCCAGCAGCGCGGCTTCCTGCAGCTTCAGGTCCGTTACCGGCTTCCCGAAATAAAACTGCGCCGCCGCCGCGAATCCGTAATTTCCGTGCGCCAGGTACACCTGATTCGCATACATCGTGAAAATCTGCGGCTTCGTGTAGAGCCTCTCGATTTGCAGAGCCAGCAGCATCTCCTGCATCTTGCGCCGGAAGCTGCGATCGCTGCGGTCGAGGAAGAGATTTCCCGCGAGCTGCATGGTGATCGTGCTCGCCCCTTCCGCGCGGCGATGCTTCAAGATGTTTCGATACGCCGCTCCGGCAACCCGCGGGAAATCGATGCCCCAGTGATCTTCAAAATGCTGGTCCTCGATTGCCGTTACGGCGTTGTACAGCACTCGGGGACACTGCTCATAGGTCATCAGGATCCGGCGCTGCAGCGCGAAGCTGCCCACCAACTGCCCATCGTCCGCGTAAATCTCGGTAACCACGGTCGGGCGATAGGTCTCGAGCGCGCGAATTTCCGGCAGGTCGCTCGCGTAAACAAATAACAGGCCGGCTCCCGCACCCAGCGCGATGGAACACAGCAGCAGGAATGCCAGCGCCACGCGGTCGATCAACTTCCACCCGCGCAGACGCAGCGTGATCGGAGGCAAACTCAACATGAAGGAAAGAGTTTATCCCAGCAAACCGACTCGCGGACCCGGCTCGCGCACGCCGGTTTCCACTCCCAAACCCGCCGTTCTACAAGCGCTCGTAATACCGCTCGCCCGCGCAGCCGCGGCACAGCGTGCGCCCGCCGCGCAGCACCTCTCGCTTGAAGTTGATCCCCTCGCCGCATTCTTCGCAAACCACGCGCGGTCCCTTGAATCCCGGCAAATCTTCCGGCCCCAGTTGTACCTGTACGTCCGAGACCGCAAAGAGCGTTTCATCCGGCAGTTGCGCGTAGGCCTTCTGCTGTCCCGCTTCCTTTTCCAGGTCAGGAAACATTTCCTTGGCGCACTGCTTCGCGGACTCCTTCGCCGCCACCCGCACCGCCCGGCCGGTCTTCAGGTCCACGAAGGTCGCCGCCACTTTGCCCCAGTCCCGGAACTTCAACGCGCGTTTCCCCAGCCGGCAGTTCGTCACCACCGCTACCGCATCCGTCACGCAGCGGTCAATCTCCACGTAGGTCACCAGACGCTTTCGGTCTGCGACCGGGTCCTCGATCCCCAGTTTGCGCAAGCCCAGCATCGCCAGCCGCACGCCAAGCACCTGCCCCGCGCACAGATGCCCATGCGCCACTTCCGCAAGCCTCAGATATTCCTCGAAGGATTTCATAGGGCCCGCTTGCCCGGCTCTCAAACGATCGCTTTCGTTTTCCGCGGCTCGCTCCAAGGATGCGGCTTCTTCGCTTCGATGAACGCGCAAACCGTCATGCCAACGCCTAACGCGGCGAAAGCGGCGTCCCGGAGAACTGTCCACCCCGTGAGTTTCTCCGGTGTTCCGAAGCAGCCGCAGTTGATGTCCATATGCAGCAGGTAGGCCCGCGTGACTGCAAACAGAAATACAAGCATCACCGCGCTGACTAGCCCAGCCCACAGCCGCAAGCCCCGCCCGATCAGCAGGAGCAAGCCCAGAGCGATTTCCACGAAAGGCAGCGCGTGCGCGAGCAGCGACGAAGCTCCCGAGGAAAGCAGCTGATAGGATTCCACCTGCGTCGCGAAGCTCGAGAGGTTCATCCGGATCGAGAATTTCAGCACGAACCACGGCCAGAGATGCGTGTTCGGGAAAATCAGCTTCGCTACGCCCGCGTAAACAAAGACGCTCCCAAGCACCAGCCGCCCGGTCCAAAGGACCGCGCGCCTTGCGTTCATTGGGCTGGATTGCATCACGTTCACCGTCCGTTTGCGTTCCGCCCGCTACTTCCCCGCGAGCAACTGGTCGAGGAATTGTTTCAGAAATTCGTAGCTAATCTGGCCGGCATAAGGATACACCTGCCCTTTGGCGTAGAAGATCATAGTCGGCGTCTGGTTTACGTTGTGATAGCGGCCCAGTTCAAGATCCTTTTGAATCGCCGCTTCCACCGATCCTGATTTCACGATCTCGCGCACTTTCTTCATCTCCGCCGCGGAGAGCACGCTGGCCACCGTTCCATCCACGTCACCCGACTGCTCCCACTTGTCTTGCATCTGGAAGAGGACCTGCTCCACCGGTTCCACTTTGCCGATTTCCGCCGCTGCGCGCGCGTATTGCGCCGCCACTCTCGAGTAGGCGTGCATCTGGAGCGGGAAATCACGGTGAATCAGATACACCTTTCCCGTGTTTACGTAGTTGTCCATCACCTGGCGGTTGGTGTTCAGGTAGAGCGCCCTGCACGCGGGACACTGAAAGTCGCTGAAGACTTCCATAATCACCGGCGCGTTCTTCGACCCAAACGCCTTGTGGGGGTCGACATCCGTGACCGGCCCGACCGTCAGCGCCGGAGCTGCCTGCGCCCAAGCCGCCAGAAGTCCGACTAACCCCAGGAAGACCGCTCCTGCCAAAACTCGACGACGATTCACTGAAAACCTCCCAGAAACCGATCCACGATTGGGGGCGACCCCACAGTTCCCTCGCCCTCGCCGTCCGATTCTAACCCGGGAAGGCCGAAAAGCCGAACCGCTTGCGCGCGCTGCTTCATTGGCCAGTAAACCCCGGCTTTGCAGTAAGATGCTGTCTGCTTGAGCAGGGCTGTTTCAAGGTCAATCGCAAACTTTTATGGTCCGGTATATCCGTAAGTTGCTGTATTTATAGCATGTTATTGCTGTCCAAATAAAACTTGACAATGTCTCACTCAATCTATATAGTGCACTCGTGACGCGGTTTCCGGCCGTCCAGCGCACGCCACTTTCTCTGCGGCATCGCACTTGGTGAGCGGCAGCGATTTAATGCCGGACCGAGTTTCAGCCAGTTTCAGGAGGAAGCAGCAGTATGAGCAAGATTATCGGAATTGACCTGGGGACGACCAACTCCGTCGTCTCCGTCATGCAGGGCGGCGAGCCCGTAGTCATCCCCAACCAGGAGGGTTCCCGCACCACTCCTTCCGTCGTGGCCATCACGAAGACCGGCGAGCGCCTCGTGGGCCAAGTCGCCAAGCGTCAGGCGGTAACGAATCCCGAAAACACGGTGTATTCCATCAAGCGCTTCATGGGCCGCCGCTACGACGAAGTGCAGGACGAAATTAAGCGTGTTCCGTATAAGGTTGTCAAAGGGCCGCACGATGACGCGCGCATTGAGATTGCCGGGAAGCAATACAGCCCGCCCGAAATCTCCGCGATGATCTTGACCAAACTCAAGAACGCCGCGGAAGACTTCCTTGGCGAAAAAGTCACCAAGGCGGTCATCACCGTTCCGGCTTACTTCAATGATGCGCAGCGCCAGGCCACCAAACAGGCCGGCGAAATCGCCGGCATGGAAGTCGTCCGCATCATCAACGAGCCAACCGCAGCTGCTCTCGCTTACGGCCTCGAGAAGAAGAGCGACGAGACTATCGCCGTGTACGACCTCGGCGGAGGCACGTTCGATATCTCTGTCCTCGAGGTTGGCAGTGGCGTCGTTGAAGTCAAATCCACCAATGGCGATACCCACCTCGGCGGTGACGATATCGACCAGCGCATCGTGGATTGGCTCATTGACGAATTCAAGAAAGAGCACAACATCGATCTCGGCAAGGACCGCATGGCGTTGCAACGCCTCAAGGAAGCCGCGGAAAAGGCCAAAATCGAGCTCTCGCAGCTCATGGAAACGGAAATCAACCTGCCCTTCATCACCGCCGGTCCTTCCGGTCCCATTCACATGCAGACCAAGCTGACGCGCATGCGCCTCGAGCAATTGATGAACGATTTGCTTGAACGCACCATGGGTCCGGTGAAGCAGGCTCTCGAGGACGCCAAGATGGCCCCGGCGAACATCCAGGAAGTTGTGCTTGTCGGCGGTTCGACGCGCATCCCCAAGGTGCAAGCGCTGGTCCGCAACTTCTTCTCCGGCAAAGAGCCGCACAAAGGCGTCAACCCCGATGAAGTCGTCGCCGTCGGCGCTGGCATTCAGGGCGCGGTGCTTGCGGGCGACGTGAAGGATATTTTGCTGCTTGACGTCACGCCGCTCTCTCTCGGTGTCGAGACGCTTGGCGGCGTGATGACCGTCCAAATTCCCCGAAACACCACCATTCCGACGCGCAAGGTCGAAACCTATTCGACCGCTGCCGACAATCAGCCCGGTGTGGAAATCCATGTGTTGCAGGGCGAGCGCAAATTCGCCAGCGACAACCGCTCCCTCGGGCGCTTCAAACTCGATGGTATTCCTCCCGCCCCGCGCGGCGTGCCGCAAATCGAAGTCGCTTTCGACATCGACGCCAACGGCATCCTCAACGTGAGCGCCAAGGACAAGGCCACCAACAAGGAGCAGAAAATCACCATCACGGCTTCCAGCGGACTCTCGAAAGAAGAGGCCGAAAGGATGCGCGCCGAAGCCGAAGCCCACAGCGAAGAAGACCGCCGCCGTATGGAAGAAGTCGAATCACGCAACCGCCTCGACGGTATCGTCTATCAGGCCGAGAAGATGATCCGCGAGAATCGCGACAAGCTGCCGGAAGCCGACGTGAAAACGGCCGAGCAGGCCATCGAAGATGCCAAGAAGGCCATGAACGAAGGTGGCTCTGCCCGCTTGCGCTCCGCGACGGAAACGATCGAGCGCTCCCTGCATAAACTCGCCGAAGTGCTCTATCAGGCGAATCAGGCCGCGGGCGCCCAGCAGCAGGCGGCGGGCGCAAGCGCGGGAGCCGGAACACCGGGCGCCCAACAGGGCCAGGGCGGCAAGAAGCCCGGCGACGTCATCGACGCCGAATACGTGGACGTTGACGAAACCAAGCGGCCCAATTGACGGGAAACCCTCGAGCGCGAGCGGCTCGCTATGCCGTGCCGCTCCAGCTCTTTCCGGTGCGGCTATGCTTTCTGCGGGTCTCGGATGCCTGAGCGGGCGGAGTGGCTGGTTAAGGGCTTGTCTCCGCGAGCGCGATCGAAGGCGCTCTCCGGCCCGCTTTCGGCTTTTAACTTTTCCTTTTGAACTGCCTTCATGACTACCACGACTAAACAGGACTACTACGACCTCCTTGGCGTTTCGCGCAAAGCCAGCGCCAAGGACATTCGCACCGCCTTCCGCAAACTCGCGCGCAAGTACCATCCCGACCTGAATCCCGGCGACAAATCCGCCGAGGAGAAATTCAAGCAGGTTCAGGAAGCCTACGACGTTCTTTCCGACTCCAAGAAGCGCCAAATGTATGACCAATACGGCTTTTACGCCGATAATCTCCCGCCCGGCGGACCTGGCGCCGGTGCGGGAACGCGTCCGGGCGAATCCGGAGTCAATTTCGATTTCGAAGGCTTCGACTTTGGCGGCGCCGGAGGCACGAGCGGCTCCAGCTTCCGCGATCTCTTCAGCCAGTTCTTCAACGTCGGCGGCCGCGGCCGAACAGCCGAGCCGGAAGTCGAACCCGGCGGCGACCTCGAATACCAGATCGAAATCGGTTTCTGGGACGCCGTGCGCGGCTCCGTCAAGAAAATGCAAATTACGCGCATGGACGTTTGCGAGACCTGCCGCGGCACCGGCGCCGTCGGCACTCCGCACACCTGCCCGGTTTGCAATGGTTCCGGCACGATTCAGCAAGCCGCCGGCAAAATGCGTTTCAATGTCCCTTGTACCCGTTGTGGCGGCACCGGCAAAATCCGCACCGCTTGCAAAACTTGCGGCGGCGAAGGACGCATTCGCCGCAGTGAAACCATCGACGTCCGCATTCCCCCCGGCGTGGATAATGGCGCACGCGTTCGCGTGCCCGGCAAAGGGAATTCCGGAACCATGGGCGCGCCCGCGGGCGACTTGTATCTCCGCGTTGTCGTGCAGCCGCACCCCGTTTTCGAGCGGCGAGGCAGCGATATCTACGTCAAGCTGCCTGTGACGGTCAGTGAAGCGACGCTGGGCGCCAAGGTCGAGGTCCCCACGATCGACGGCCGCTCCGTGGTTCGCATTCCGCCCTCGACCAGCTCCGGCCGCACGCTGCGCCTGCGCGAAAAAGGCGTGCCGAATCCTCGCACCGGAGCGCGCGGCGATGAGTACGTGGAAATCGAAATCATCGTGCCGGAACCGACCGATGAACGCGTCCGCAACCTGATGAAGGAATTGGAGCATGTGGCGCCCGCCGATCCCCGCAAAGCGCTCTTCAGCAAAGCGGGTGTTTGACGGGCCGCCCAGTTGAACGGAGAGATGGGCTTATGTCTCCGAAAGGCAAAAAACACGCCAGAGCCGGCTACATGATCAGCGCCGTGGCCGAGTTGTACAAGTTGCACCCGCAGACCCTGCGGCTTTACGAGCGCGTTGGCCTCCTGAAGCCCTCCCGCTCGCAAGGCAATACCCGCCTCTACACCGATGCCGACCTCGAGCGGCTCGATGTGATTCTGACTCTGGCTCGCGACATGGGTGTCAATCTCGCCGGCATCGAAATCATTCTCAACATGCGCGAAAAAATGATCGAGATGGAACACCAGATGAACGAGTTCGCTTCCGTCGTGCAACAGGAGCTTTCGCGCGTCGCCGCGCGCACGCAGTCGCATAACTCCGGCCACGCCATTGTCCGCGTCCCGTCGCGCCCCGTCCGCCGCGGCGGCTAGCCTTTCCACTCCTTTCCACAAGCGCAGAGCCTTGCGGTCCGGGGAGGGCGCTCGTATTCTGGCAACTGCCAAATGCCTCTCGAAAATTGCCAGCTATGCCGCGGTTCCGGGTGGAAGATGGTTCCGCGCCCCGACGGCGCGGGCCGCGTTGCCGTCGCTTGCGATTGCGGCATGGAAGAGCGCGCCTCTCGCGTGATGCTCCGGGCGCGCATTCCCAAACGCTACGAACATTGCGATTTCGAGAGTTACAGCACCGAGGTGGGCGCCACGCCCCAGCACGCCGCCTCACTTAAGAACGCGAAAATGCTGGCGCAGGCTTTCGTGCGCGATTATCCCGGCGCCGCGGAAAAAGGGTTGCTGCTGATGGGTCCTTCCGGCGTCGGCAAGACTCATCTCGCCGTTGCTGCGCTCAAGGAGCTGATTCGGCGCGGTCATCACTGTCTCTTCTGCGACTATCGCGAACTGCTCAAGGAAATTCAGGCCAGCTACAATCCGGCGAGCGAATCCACGGAGATGAGCATTCTCGATCCGGTTCGAACGGCGGAAGTCCTCGTGCTCGACGACCTCGGCGCCAGCAAGCCCTCCGCGTGGGTGCTCGATATCATCGGCCTGGTGCTCAACGGGCGTTACAACGAACGCCGCGTGACCATCCTCACGACAAATTATTTCGATGAAGCGGAAAGCGCCGCGGAGCCGCTGAAGGGACCGGGGGGCCAGCGCGTCGCCGTTCGCGAAGATACTCTTGCGGATCGTATCGGCGCACGCATGCGTTCGCGGCTTTACGAAATGTGCCGCACCGTTGAAGTGTTTGCCCCCGACTTTCGCCGCGAAGTCCGCCAAGCCGGCCGCTCTGGGGGCTGAATGGGTCAGCACGGCAGCCCGGCCCGCCCGCAACGGGCATTTGACAGCGCCGACGCGGGGCCGCTAACGTAAATCTCTTGTCTTTTTGCGATAAATCCTCCCTGGAGCGACGAGACCCTCATGAAAGTGATCGTGGCCGACAAGATCAGCGAGCGCGGAGTGCAACTGCTGAAGGAACAGCGCGGATGGAACGTCGTGCTCACGACGAAGGATACGCTGGGCGCGGAGTTGCCCGGTGCGGATGCGCTCATCGTTCGCAGCGCAACGAAAGTGACGGCGGAGCTGCTGGCGAAAGCACCGAAACTGCGCGTGGTCGGCCGCGCCGGGGTTGGCGTGGACAACATCGATCTGGAGGAAGCCACGAAACGCGGCGTCCTGGTGATGAGCACGCCGGGCGGCAATTCGGTCAGCGTCGCGGAGCACACGTTCGCGCTTATGCTCGCTCTCGCCCGGCAAGTGCCGCGGCTCGACAAAGCCATGCACGAAGGCCGCTGGGAGAAATCGAGCGCGGGGCAAACCGAATTGCGAGGCAAGACGCTCGGCTTGATCGGGCTGGGCCGCATCGGCAGCGAAGTCGCGGTTCGCGCGGAAGCCTTCGACATGCGCGTCCTCGGCTACGACCCCTTCATCAGCGAAGCCGCGGCGCGCGAACTGAACGTCGAGCTCGCTCCGCTCGACCGCGTGCTCGCGGAAAGCGATTTTCTTTCGCTGCACACGGCGGTGAGCCCTTCGACGCAAAATTTGATCAACGCCGCGAACATCGCAAAGATGAAAACGGGCGCGCGCATCATCAACACGGCGCGCGGCGAGTTGATTGACGAAGCCGCTCTCGCGGACGCCCTCAAATCCGGAAAACTCGCGGGCGCCGCTGTGGATGTCTTTGCCGAAGAACCGCCGAAAAATTCGCCGCTTCTCGGTTTGCCGAACGTAATCGGCACGCCTCACGTTGCTGGCTCGACGGCCGAGGCGCAGGAAGAAGTGGGGACGCAAGTGGCCGTTCAGATTCGCGATTATCTGGCCGAGGGCATCATCCGCAATGCCGTGAATCTGCCCGCTCTGTCGCCGGAGCAGTACCGCCGCGCGCGGCCCTATCTCGCTTTGGCGGAGCGGCTGGGCTCGCTGGTCTCGCAGGTGGCGCCGGCACGGCCGGCGCGCATTCGCATCCGCTATGCCGGCGAAGTAGCGGAGGTCGGCACACACCTGCTGCGCAGCGCCGTGCTCGCGGGAATTCTGAATTCCGTGCTGGACGAAAAAGTGAACGTGGTGAATGCGCCGGCGGTTGCCGCCGCGCGCGGGCTGCGCGTCGAAGAAGAAGCCCATGAACGCGAACAAGGCTTCCCCAACACCATCGAGGTGACATCCCTGGCTTCGGGAAGCGACACCAAAGGCTTTTCCGCCGAAGGCACCGTGCTGCGCGACGGTTCACCGCGAGCGGTGCAGCTCGAAGGCATTCCCGTGGAGGCGCATCTCGAAGGAACCATGCTGTATCTGCGCAACCGCGATGAACCCGGCGTGGTCGGGCAGGTGGGGACGACGCTCGGAAAGCTTGGCGTGAACATCGCGACCTTTGCCTTGGGCCGGCGCGACTCAAGCCGTGGCGCAGAAGCCGTCGCGCTGATCCGACTCGACGGCGAACCGAACGAATCGATTCTGGGCCCGATTCGCGCGATTCCCGCGATTACCCAAGCGAAGCTGCTGAGGCTGGCGTAAGCGAAATTTGCCGGAAGGGTCTGTGGCCCTCCCCTTATGGGGCCTGAGCGTGCCAGACCAGCCGGTGGCGGCGTGGATTGTGATTGGACTCCGGCGAATGGGACACTGAAGACGTGCCCGGACCTTAAGTCGAATACATCTGGAACCACTCCCACAGCATTAAAGTTTCTATCATGGTGCATTAAGACAACAGTCTTGACAGATTCCGAATCGCTGCAATAAAACCTTTACCTTTTGGTGTTGTCCTGTGGATAGGGAGTTGACCTGGCGGGGTGGGTTGCCGGCCATATTGCTCATAGCTCCGCTGGGTTGTGCTACTGACTGCGCCCATGACCCAGGTCGCGTGCATCCGGCCACGCGACGGATCTGAACACAGCGGCGATGCGACGTCCCAGAAAGGAGCTGTCATGAAGTGGTTTTCTCGCTTGGTTGGGGTACTTTGCCTTTCTAGTCTGGCCGTCGGATTGACTGCGGTGATGGCTCGGGGGCAAGGCGGAACGACATCGTTACGCGGCACCGTAACGGACCCGAACGGGGCGTCTGTGCCGGACGCCAGCGTGACCCTCAGCGATCCCTCGATCGGCATCGCACTGGAGACCAAAACCGCCAAGGACGGCTCTTATCAATTTCTGGAAGTACGGCCCGGAACCTACACGTTGACCGTGTCGGCGCCGGGATTCGCAACCTTGAAGCAGTCCGGCTTGGTGCTATTGGTAGCTACTCCAGCGACCAGCAATCTTGTACTGAAGGTGGCCAGCGTGGCGACCACGGTGGAAGTGTCGGCGGCAGTGCAGGCCATCAATACCACCGACGCCACCATCGGCAACGCCTTCAACCAAACGCAAATCTCCGCGTTGCCTTTTGAGGGACGCGACCCCACCGCCATTCTGAGTTTGCAGCCTGGCGTGGTTACTGTCGCTGACCGGGATCAGGTGAATCTGAACCAAGACAGCCGTGGCGGCGCCGTAAACGGCGCGCGAAGCGACCAGACCAACGTCACGCTGGATGGCGTCGACAACAACGACCAACTGAAGGGCTATGCCTTTACGGGCGCGCTGCGAGCCACCCTGGATTCCGTGGAAGAGTTCCGCGTAACCACCACCAATGCAGGCGCCGACCAAGGGCGCTCGTCCGGCGCGCAGGTGCAATTGCTGACCAAGAGCGGCACCAACCAGCTGCATGGCACGGCATATGAGTACAACCGCCCGACCAACCTCGTAGCCAACGACTATTTCAATAAGCACTCGGAACTGCAAAACGGCGAGCCGAACGTCCGGCCTCGCCTGCTTCGGAACACGTTCGGCGGAACGTTTGGCGGCCCAATCAAGAAGGATCGGCTGTTCTACTTTCTGGCATACGAAGGCCAGCGGACTCGCGAAAGCCAGCAAGTGACGCGCGCCGTGCCGAGCACCCTTCTGAGGGAAGGAATTATTGAATACCAATGCGCCACGCCTGCCCAGTGCCCCGGCGGGACGCAACAAATTCAGGGCGTTGACGCCAACTTTAACCCCGTGATGTATACCGTCAACGTCCCGAATGGCTTCAATGCGCTGGGAACTCCCCAAATCGCCAGCATGGACCCCAACTGCACCGGCAAGGGTACGTGTCCGCTGGGTCCGGGCGTCAATCCGGAAATCATCAAGACCCTCAACCAGTATCCGACTCCGAACAGCAACCAGCTTGGTTACGGATACAACTTCCAGGCTTTCACGTTCTCCTCGCCGGCGCCGAACAAACTGGACACCTATATCGCGAAATTCGACTACAACGTGAACCAGAGCGGGACGCAGCGCGTCTTCGCACGTTTAGAGCAGGAAAATGACCATGCCTCGGGTGCTGCGTGGTTTCCCGGACAACCTCCTGCGACGGTGGATACAAACAACTCAAAAGGACTGGTTTCCGGCTACAGTTGGATCATCAGTCCCACAAAGGTTAACAATCTCCATTACGGGTTCATCCGACAGGGCATCGGCAACAACGGATCATCGCAAACCCAATTCGTTTTCCTGCGCGGTCTGGCGACCCCCGCGTCCGATACGCGGTCCACGAATGTGGTCGTTCCGGTTAACAACCTGACGGATGATTTCAGTTGGTCCCGCGGACGGCACACGTGGCAATTCGGCGGCAACTGGCGCCTCATCAACACTCTCCGTGTCTCCGATGCCCAATCCTTTAGTGATGCCATTACCAATACCGGCTTTTTGCCCACCACCGGCTTCGCGAACAAGGGAACAAGCTTGGATCCAGCGCAATTTGGCTTTCCTGCCGTGGATAAGAATTCGGCGAACGCGTATGACTTCCCGATGGCTGCCCTCGCCGGCATCATTACGGAAATCGATGCAACCTACCAGCGCGACAAAAATGGCAACGTCTTGGCCGATCCGAGCAATCCCGGCGCTTTTATTCACCGCCACTTCCGAGCCAATGAGGCGGAGTTCTATCTCCAGGACGCCTACCGCATCAAACCCAATCTGACCTTTACCTACGGCTTGCGCTATTCCTTGTTGCAGCCGCCCTATGAGACGAACGGAAACCAGGTTGCCCCCGATATCAGCCTGGACAATTTCTTCCAAACCCGTATGCGGGACATGGTGCAGGGCATTGCTTATTCCCCTCTCTTCTCCCTGGATTTGTCCGGACAAGCGAATGGCCGCAAGCCTTACTGGGCTTGGGACTACAAGGACCTCGCGCCGCGCATTTCCCTGGCTTATTCTCCTGGATACAAGGAAGGGTTGCTCGGTGCGCTATTTGGCGGACCCGGGAAAAGCTCGATCCGCCTGGGTGCGGGAATCTACTTCGATCACTTCGGCCAGGGCATCGTCAACACGTTTGACAGAAACGGTTCGTTTGGTCTTACCACGACAGTGGCTGACGCCCCCGGAACTGTCAACGTTGATACGGCCCCGCGCTATTCCGGCCTCAGTGCCATCCCGGCCTCGCTCACTCCGCCGGGTCCAACGGGGCCGTTTCCCGTTCAGCCCCCGACGGCGGACCAACTGGGTGGGTTTGCCATCTATTGGGGCCTTGACGACAAGCTAAAGACGCCGTATTCCTACGCCCTTGATCTTTCCTTCTCCCGCGAATTGAAGAGCGGTTTCGTCTTCGAAGCCGCTTACGTCGGCCGGATCAGCCGGCGATTGCTCCAAGAAAAGGACCTCGCTCAGCCCGAGAATATCTACGACCCGAAATCGAAGACTTCGTACTTTCAAGCCGCGACCCAGTTCGCAAAGCTCGCTGAAGCCAACACGGACGTGGCCAGTATCCCCATGATTCCGTATTGGGAAGACATTTTTCCCGGTGCTACGGGATTCCAATATTCCACCTTTACCGATCCCAACATCTTCGGTTGCGCAGCCCCGAATGCGACAAACATACAAACTTTGACCGCCACACAAGCGATGTACAACCTCTTCTACTGCGGTCTCCATAATGAAACCACGCCGCTGTTTTTTGCGGATATCTTCGGTTTCCCAGCCTTCCCCACCATTCAAGGGGCCGACCCCAACAACAATCTGTTTGGCTACTATCAGTCACAATTCGCCTCCCTCTACGCCTGGACTTCGGGCGGGCGGGCCAACTACAACGCCGGCCAGTTCAGCTTGCGTCATCGCGCCTCGCGCGGCTTGACATTTGACTTCAACTACGTCTACTCCAAGTCCATCGACCTGACTTCGGACGCTGAGCGCGTCAATTTGTTCGAAGGCTATGGGTTCGGCGGCGGTCAGATCATCAACGCGTTCTCCCCGGCTCAAATGCGCGGCGTCTCCGATTACGACATGACGCACCAGTTCAACACAAACTGGATTTACGATCTGCCCTTTGGACGCGGCATGAAGTGGGGCCGCAACTGGAACAGGGGGCTTGACGCCCTTCTCGGCGGCTGGACCATTGCCGGATTGGGCCGCTGGTCAAGCGGTTTGCCCTTCATCGTGCAGAACGGGTTTGATTTCCCGACCAACTGGGAACTGAACGGATTCGCGGTATCCAAGGGTGCCAATCCAAAGACCGGCGTTTACACCGATTGCGACGGCGACCCAAACATCTTTGCGGGCTTGGCCGCAACCAATTCTGGTCTCTGCTCGAATTTTGGCCAAGGGGACTTCATCGCACAGAACTGGCGTTTCCCCTATCCTGGCGAGTCGGGCAATCGCAACATCATTCGGGGACAAGGCTACTTCGGCATTGACGCCTCGGTTCGCAAATCCTGGAAGATCACGGAAGGCCAGACCCTGGCGTTTAGTGCTCAGGCCTACAACGTCACGAACTCGGTGCGCTTCGATGCTGCCAACGCTTTTCCTACCATCGACAGCGCCGGGAGTTTCGGCAAGTACTCGAACACCCTGACGCGACCCCGCGTCATGGAGTTCATGCTTCGGTATAGTTTCTGAAGCGTAGTAATCCGCCGGGTATGCCGCGGATGCGGCCTGGATACCGGCACTGTTTGGGCGAGTTTCGCGGAAGCTGAGCGAACGTTTGCCGCCTGTGCGGGCTTTTAATGCAACTACCGGTTGGTCCGCGACGCGCTGCGGAACGAATCCCAGCCGCCGACCGAGAGGGGATGCGGCTCTCCATTGGCATCGAGGAGAAGGATGCTGCGGTTCTGCGTGACTTCGCCGATGGGAGTCACGGCAACTCCGCCGAGAGTCCTCGGCAGGCGCTTTGCGTGGCGAGGAGGCACGGTAAAGAGCAGTTCATAGTCATCGCCGCCGTGCAAAGCCAGAGCTAGGTCGCGCGATCGGCACGCTTCGTTCGCCGAGGAAGAACGCGGGAGCGGCAACCGGCGGGAATCCAACCGCGCGCCGGCGCGGCTCGAGGCGCAAAGGCGGGCTATGTCCGTCGAGAGCCCGTCCGACAAATCCATCATTGCCGTGGCCAGTCCGGCTTGGGCGAGTTCCCGGCCGAGGGCGATGCGCGGCTCCGGATAGAGGTGCTTGCGGAGAGCGCTGCTCCTCCATCGTCGGCGCGGATGTTTCGAGAGCAGCGCCTCGAGGCCAAGCTGGGCTTCGCCCAGCCTGCCGCTGACATAAATGATGTCGCCGGGCCGAGCGCCGGAGCGCAGGATGGCTCGCCCTTTTGTCACTTCCCCGGCGACCGTGAGCGCGATGAGAACTTTCTCCGAGCAGGTGGTGTCGCCTCCTGCAAGGGAGCAATGAAAGCGCCGAGCCCCTCGAATAAGCCCCGTGAGGAAATCGTCGAGCCAGCGCCCAGTAAGCTCCTCGGGAAGGGCCAAATTCAAGAGGAAATAGCGCGGCTCCGCACCCATAGCTGCGATATCGCTAAGCGCGCGCGCCAGGCACTTCCAGCCGACAGCCGCGGGCGGGTGCTTTTTGCGGAGGAAGTGCGTGCCTTCGAGGAACCAGTCGCAGCTCAGAACAGCCTCGCAGCCGGGCATGGGCAAAGAAAGCGCCGCATCATCGCCAACGCCGAGGCGAACGCGGCGGCTCTGTTGGGAAAGCGTCCTTGCCGCTTTCGCAATTCTGCGTACGAGCGCGTCTTCTGAGGTGGACATGAACGGTGGGACCAGTCGAGGGCCGCTTAGCGTGATGAGCATAGCCTGAGTTCGGACGGCTCCAGCCACCCGGCAACCTGTACCCTGGTACAGGGGACAGCTTGGCTCCCCCTGCCCCACGAACACCAAAATACAGGATTGACGGCCCGCGGCTCCAGAAATTAGTATGTCCAGCGTCGCGAACCGAAGCTCACGGTTCCGAATGGGTAGGTCGAGGTTCTGTAAGCGGGCAACCGGGTGTGACGCCCGCATTCGGAAAAGCAAGGCAGTGCTGAGGGGCCCTGCAGGCTATGACTGGCAAGAGCTACACATTTTATATTGCGTCCACACCGGGCAAGCTGCGAAAGCTGGTGGTGCCCGCATACATCCTGCACGGACTCGCTGTGCTCGTGGTAATCGGTGGAGTCACAGTGCTGGCTGCCGTCGGCTCCTACAGCCGGATGCTCTGGAAAGTGGGCAACTACAACGCACTGCGGCATGATCAGGAAACGCTGAAGAAGCAATATCAGGCTCTGCAGACAACCGTGAATGACACAAACCAGCGGCTGGACTCCCTGCAATCGCTGGCCACCGAAGTGGCGATGACCTACGGAGTGCTGCGCTATCACCCTGCCGCATTTGACGACCGAGACAGCTCGACTGCGCCGGAAGACGTGTTCGATCGTTCGGTGGAGCAGTACACGTTTCTGAAGCGCAACGCGGCCGTCATCGCCGTTTCCGCCGGCGGCCTGCGATTGATCCCGGCCATCAGCTTTGCCGAATCCAGCTACACGCCTTCAATTTGGCCGGTCATGGGGCATATCACGGATGGTTTCGGCGAGCGCCTGGATCCCTTTTCGGGGGAAGGCGCCTTTCACACGGGCGTCGATGTTGCGTCGGACTACGGCGCGCCGGTTCACGCAACGGCGGATGGAATCGTGACGACCGTGGAGAATCACGCGGGCTATGGCCGGCTCGTCATTGTTGATCACGGGTTCGGCATCACCACCTGGTACGCGCATCTTTCGGCTTTTTCGACGATCGTCGGCGCGCGAGTGAAGCGCGGCGAAGTTGTGGGTTATACGGGGATCAGCGGCCGCTCCACGGGTCCGCACGTGCACTACGAAGTGCGGATGAATAACGCGCCCGTGAATCCGTGGCGTTACATGAAAACTAGCGCCTCAGGCGACTGATTTCAGCGCGCTGGCCAAGGACACCTGGTTTTTTCTTTCCCGGCAAAAGAGGGCCTTCGGCTGGATTGTCCAAGGAGCTGGTTTCGGCTCGCGGAGAGGGCCGAGCCAGAGTGGCGTGTTTGTATAAAGTATTGAGAATCAGGTGTTTACGTTTAGCTTTTAGCGTGGGTCCTGAATCTTTTCCACAGTCTTGGTCATCTAAATGCCTCGGGTCTCCGGCCCTTGCTTGCAATTTCTCTTCCGGCTCTGCTATTCTTTCCCGGTTCGACTAGTGCTGGCGTAGCTCAGCTGGTAGAGCATCTGATTTGTAATCAGAGGGTCGGGGGTTCAAATCCCTCCGCCAGCTCCAGCAGAGTTTGGCGCAGGGGAGTGAGGCGGAGCAAATCCTCGCACGATAAACAAACGGGCTGGTGTCTTTCGACACGAGTCCTTTTTGTGTTTGATCGCGCGAATTTCAGAACATTTTGCATTTTCGGGACTTGCTGTGCGTCCCGATGATTTTTTCGCGGGACGGGTGGGTGAGTGGCTAAAACCAGCAGACTGTAAATCTGCCGCTCCTTGCGGGCTACGAAGGTTCGAATCCTTCCCCGTCCACCAGGGTTCTCGCAGCCGGCGCGCGGTTTCCTTGGACGGCGCGGTTGTGCAGTTGAAGTCACCGCAGGGCAATCGCGCAAAGCGTTGATCGCGCGGCGATCACACCAAGCGATGTTCTTGGGCGGTTGGGAATCGCGGCAAAAGTCAGAGGGGGCCGCTGCGGAATGGTGCGCCGCGAAAGAGATTCGGGAGGGAGCGGGTTCGGCCTGGGTAGCTCAGTTGGTAGAGCGCGTCCTTGGTAAGGACGAGGTCACCGGTTCAATCCCGGTCCCAGGCTCCAGTTTGGAAGTCCGAGGTTCGAGATGGGAAATGAGGATTCGGGCGGGGGTAACTCAACGGTAGAGTCTCACTCTTCCAAGGTGATGGTTGCGGGTTCAAATCCCGTCCCCCGCTCCAGTTTTAGAGGTCGGTGGTTGGAAGCCAGAGTTTAGAAGCAGCGCAGAGGAACAAAGGATATGGCGAAGGAGAAATTCGAGCGCAGTAAGCCGCATGTGAACATCGGGACGATCGGGCACATTGACCACGGGAAGACGACGCTGACGGCGGCGATCACGAAAGTGCTGTCGAAGCACAATCCGAAGG
>Ga0209810_1000215_pt1 | contig 165278 bp, 131 predicted proteins | sample Coa_R1_7_FD_187159 | JGI IMG/M metagenome (GOLD analysis project Ga0209810, IMG submission 187159) | Surface soil microbial communities from Centralia Pennsylvania, which are recovering from an underground coalmine fire - Coalmine... | ecosystem: Environmental > Terrestrial > Soil >... | reverse complement strand
AGAAACGCACGAGATGTGAGAGCATCCCGGGAAGAGGCCGTTGACGGAACCAGAAGCAGAGAGTACAATGAGCAACAGAGAGGCATCCCGGGACTCTTCCCGGGATTTTGCAAGTGCAACTGTAGTGAGGATGAACCAGAAGATATATTTGGCATCCCAGCGGCTAAATGGCCTGAGACGCCCGTTGGGGATTGAAACGTACTGTACCGTTGGGGTTCACCTGTTTCTTTGGGAGGGCTAAATGGCCTGAGACGCCCGTTGGGGATTGAAACGATAATTTTATATAATTTTCAGAAAGTTTTTTTATAAGGCTAAATGGCCTGAGACGCCCGTTGGGGATTGAAACGAGTAGAGTTGACCAGCACCAATGTTATTCAATGGGGCGGCTAAATGGCCTGAGACGCCCGTTGGGGATTGAAACGCCCACGTAAAAAGCAGGATGGCTCATCATTTACAGCGGCTAAATGGCCTGAGACGCCCGTTGGGGATTGAAACGAGGAAAGGCGGGCTCGAAACGCAAGGGCAAGAGCAAGGCTAAATGGCCTGAGACGCCCGTTGGGGATTGAAACCATCTCTGCAAATTGCGGTGGCAAGGTCGGTTTGTCGGCTAAATGGCCTGAGACGCCCGTTGGGGATTGAAACTATTTCCCATCTGTGGCGTAGTCGGGATCTAATGCCCGGCTAAATGGCCTGGGACGCCCGTTGAAGGAAAGCAACAAACTCATAGGGGATTTAAGACATGGGAAACAACAAACGTTTCTACCTTGATCCAGATCGAGAGCAGATAAATAGTTTTTGGGAAAAAGCTTTCGAGTAACAAGAAAGAAGATTTAGACGCAAAGAAAAACCTTCTCTTGGTGTTTATATAATTATCTTTAGTGCATTGATTGCCGCCCTACTAAGTTCTTTTATCCCTCTCATCGTGGGTGGCATAATTGGATTACTTTTGATTATCCCGGTACTGCTTTGAAAATGACTAACTAGCCTGGGAAGCCTATTGGGAATTGAACCCCTTTATTGCCATACTATGGAATTCAAAATTCTTACCGTTTCTGTGAATTGTAGTAGTTCTATTCAGACTATCATGCAGGGGAAAGGAGAAAACCAATGGAAGACTACATTTATCAAGTTCTGAAGCAAGCAGAAGCAATAAAAGATGAGTTATATTGTACTAAGCCTTCCGAAAGCCAGTTTGGGAAGCTTGCCGGCGAGGTGTATAGGCTGCTTAATTACATCATTATTGACTCAGACGCTGATGATTTAGCATATACAGAACACATCAAAGGGAAGGTTGATGAACTCGCGGCAAGTGTATATAGTGATAAACAAGCTCGTCTTTTCATGGCGAAACACAATTATCAAAGTGCAGTAAATCACGCAAAACAGGGTTCAGGAAAATATGGGAGAAGCGCTGTTTTTTATGAAGACGAGTTAGCAGAGTTTCGGATTCATTGGCCAAATGCCTGACATAATTAGGGCCTAACCGCTTTGGCAATCTCATTTTTCAAACGACTTAGACTACTCACAAAAGTTGCCGAACAGCTTGATAGTGCTGTGAAAACTGTTAATGCCGCTCCACCTGTAAGATATAATCGTCCAGGTTGCCGTGTTCGACCAACCTGGATAAGAAAGTGTTCAATTTCCTGTTGCCCCACCTTTTGTCGCATGCTCATAATGACACTTCTTTCTTACCTCAGGCACTCAGTTGCACGAGCGCTTTCCTCAAATTATCAGACAATTCACGCTGATGGGCTTCCTCCTGCATGAGCAAATGATTGATCTGATTCTGCCAATCGTCAAGAAAATTGAGAGGAACAGCGTACCTCTCCTGCTGATACTCCTGGAGTGTTAGTAGTCCGGTTAATCCATAACCCACTGATGGCGGCGGCAAATGACGTTCTTCCCATAGAGCAGCAAAAGGTGCTTCGGGAAAAGAGGGGAGGCAACCAAGCGCAAATGCCAGACGGAAGAACCACCACTGCTGAAGATAGAGTGTAGCAAGTGTGACAACCGCGATATTTTCAGCAATTCCACCTTGACTGCGCTGAAGTGCTTCCACAACAGCAGGCGCAAGCTCTGGATGTAAGATGAACAGGGAAATACTCGCATTCTCGACGAGTGGATAGCCACACGCTGCCAGTCGCTGAATAAGGTCAACCGGGTCCACGTCCTCATGATCCTCATTCACCGCCGAACCATTTCCTATGAGATAGAAAATTCCTTGTGCGCGTAAAAACGTGATCAGCGCATCAACTTCATCCCAGTCAAATGTGCTATTCATCATCCCGTTATTCCTCTCACAGAACTTCTGATTGTATCTTTTGGGAGCATAGCATAATCAATGCGGTCTCGCAATGGGCCATTCATTGTTCATCTTCGTTTATTTTCCAGTCTTTCCTACAGATGAGGTGAAAAGAGCATATTTCCATGTTCTTCTCTGATACAGTGCGGTCAGGTTGCCTGGAACTGATGAGAACCTATCCCTGTTCCCCGTTCTCCAATGTCTTTACCATGCGCAGGTAGCGCCGTTGGTAGAGGATGGTGTGCCGGGTGACTACATAGTGCAGGTGCGTATACAGCTCCAATGCCTTCTGGTTCCCCTCGGCGACATTAAGCGCGATCCTGGAATAGTGATGCTGACCTGCCAGCTGCTCCGCTGTTTGCAGCAGGCGCGTGCCAATTCCCTTCCGACTCCAATTTTTGAATACAGCGAGCGCGTCAACATACCATTCATCGTCCTCCGCCTCGCGTTCGAGCCAGCTTCCAACGGCAGCATTCAGCCGTACCTCGTCTCGTCCCCCAAAGCTCAAAACCAGTCCGACCACCTCCGAGCCATGTTCAGCGAGTTGGACGTTTTGATAGCTGAAACGATCGCCTTCCTGCCGGAAGAAGTGCCGCAAACGCTCGCTCCACCCGCTCTCGTGTTCTGTGCCCAGAGGATAGGTGACCTGTGTATGTATGTATGCTGAGTAAAGCAAGACTGCCGCTACCTCAGCATCGACCGGCACGGCTGGTCTGATCTGTATCGAATCTCGCATCGCTTCTCATAGAGATGGTTACCATCGCTGTGTTTGATGGCAGGATGACCTGTACCTGGTCACTATACCACACCGCACCAGGCCGATGCCGGGAAATGCCGGAACCCAACCGGTACCTTACTCTAGTGGGACTTCAACGACCACGTCTTATTTGGGATATAAGGAGCTATCTCCTACTCGGCCCGCCGCTAAAGGCCTGCAAAATTGCCACTAATATGCACGCTCCAAGGAAGGCGATAATGACGGTGCCCCAAAAATGAAAGGTGCCCGTAATATTCAGCAGGCCTGCCAGAAAACCCCCGATTACAGCTCCGATTAGCCCGACGATGATGTTGCCGATGCAGCCGTAACCGCGACCGCGAATGACGGCGCTGGCGAGAAAGCCTGCGATCAGGCCGACAACAAGCCAGGTGAGCAGATCATTTATGGCGAAAGTGACGGTAGTGGCTAGAACTGTCATAGTATGCATCTCCTTTTGCTTCTTATTATTATTCTGTTTACTTTTTTGTTATTGAGCAAACGCTAGACGTACCATCATTAGTACGTAGAAGAAGCTCTGGAGTTGTGTGTACCTCGCTCACGCCAACCTGTTTCTTTTTGCCAAAAAATATGGGAGGGCGGCTCAACTTGTTTGAGCCGCCCTCCACGTTTTGCACGAATTGGGCATCCCCGCTATCCTGAGCAGGCATTCGTGCTTACCCCGCTACTTCTCCCTACCATCCATTATAGCGTGCGTCGTGGTCCATAACTGCCACTGATCAGGCGCAGGATAGCAATCAGGATACACGCGCCGATGAAGGCGACGATGATGCTCCCGATAAATCCGCCTGTTCCTATACCTATCAGGCTGAACAGCCAGCCACCGATGAACGCGCCGATGATGCCGACAATGATATCACCAATGATACCATAGCCGCCGCCGCGCATTACCAGGCTGGCAAGAAAACCTGCGATTAACCCTACTACTAACCACCAGATCACGGCACCAACACTAAGGTCTGCAAGAACCATCATTGTAAAATCCTCCTAACTATTCTCTAGTCGATACTTTCGCAAATGCTGATATCGAGCAACGATTATTTCTACTCGAAAATTGCCTAAGCAATCTTCACCAATCCTCCGAACTTTACGCATTTGCTGATAATACATTAACCTGATTGATTCCATAAGGCAAGTCAACAATAAAAACGTTAAGTAAGCTCCAAACTAGTGTTAATCTTTTTAAGTTTCTATCAATAGTGTAAATAGCGTTTAGCTCGCCTGCCCTCCTGTCCTTTTGTCCATTGTTCGCGCCGGGGCGATATGGTACTCTATCTACTACATACACGTTTGCAGTAAGCAGGAGTATTCATTATGTCCTTCGTGCCCGATTCCCCGGAGACAACGCCGGAGATAGTGGCGGCGGATACACGGGTATCACGAAAGCCTCGTTTTGGTTTATCGCTGTCGCGTTTGCCATTAAATGTCTATCTGTTGCTCCTTTTCACGTTGGGGAAAGGGTTCCAACTCAGCATAAGCGCGTTGACGCTCAATTACTATGTGCATAGCCTGGGCTACCGTCCCGACTTCATCGGCGTTTTCAATGCCATGCCCGCCCTGGGAGCGCTGGTCAGCGCCGTTCCCGTTGGGATGCTTTCAGATCGTATCGGACGCAAGCCGGTGCTGGTATTGACGGCCATCCTCACGCCGCTCTTTCTCGCCTTCTGCGGGCTGGTCGCCGCCCCTTTCTGGTTGCTGTTCTGTGCTTTTATGCAAGGCGTCGTCTCCACCGCCTACTGGGTGACGAATCTGCCGCTGTTGACCGAAAGCACGACCGAAAGGCAGCGCGTCGGTGTGTTTGCACTGAATAGCTTTCTCTTGCTTGGTGTTGGCGCTTTCGGCAACCTGCTAGGTGGCGGCTTGCCCGAATTTGTGGCCGGTTTGCTGCATGTTTCTGCTGCCAGTACGATCGCGCTGCGTTGGGGAGTGTTTGCTGCCGCGCTTTTTACCTTTGTCTTTGGCCTTCCCCTCTGGTTGTTGCGCGAACCAAAGCGAGCCAGGGCAAAAACAGCGAGCAACGTAACGGAGAAGGCGGTCTTAGAGGAAACCATGCGCACTGGCGAGCCGGTGGTTGAAACGGTGCTCCATAAAAAGCGAGAGCGACTGCCCATTGTGCTGTTCGCGAAATTACTGGTGCCTGACCTCCTTTTTACCATGGGCGAGGGCGCTGTTGTTGCGCTCATGCAGCTATTTTTCATCTTACGCTTCCACCTGTTACCAGGCCCCCTGGGTCTCATTTTCACCTTTTCGGGTCTGACCGGTGGCGTCTTCTCACTGACTGCGCCCCTGTTTGTCAAACGCTGGAGTAAATTACGCCTCATCACCTCTGTACAGTATCTCAGCGCGCCCTTGATGGTGCTGATAGGTTTTTCCCCCACGTTACCTGTAGCAATAGGTGGCGAGTACACGCGTTCACTTATGCGTACCTTGATAGAACCCGTCTATGCCGCTTTTGCTATGGAACAGGTCTCAGACCGCCACAGGGCGACGCTGTCAGGTTTCTATTCGGTCACCTGGAGCATTGGATATAGCATCGGGCCTTCTGCTGGTGGATGGTTGCAGTCCAATGTCAGTCTTTCCGCCTCCTTTGTCTTCGGAGCGTTCTGCCTTGTGCTGGCCGCCAGCCTGTTGCTCGTATTTTTTGGTAGCCAGCTGAGAAGCCCTCGTGCGATTGAAAATCAGGCTGTGAAAAAGGAATAAGGGGTAAGATGCAACAAATTGGTTCACCCTTTCGTCTTTTTAAAAGAAAGGCCTGTACTCATTTTTGCCTGTCGAAATGGGTGGGAGTCCCATTTTCACCGGGCCATAAGCCCTGCCTTAAACTGAACGCGGTCTGAACCACCGGGATGCGAAATTGTGAACTACTGCATAGCCTTCTTGTGAGTTGTGTCGTATACTAGCAAGAAGCATCGTATGTTTCTACTGCTATTGTCTTGCCTGATAGGGGCAAGAGAGCGATACCCTTGATGAACTAGAAGCCAGCTCAGGGTGCCAGAGAAGGTAAACCTGTGGCTATAGAGGAGCCTGTTGATGCGGTCCAGTGTAGTTGAGCCTCAAAACCCACGCGGCGTTGGGACTCGTAGTAGTAATGCGCCTCGATCAGATATACGTCCTCCCTATCCTCAGCAGCGCATGCCGAAGCCGCCCAGATATGAAACAAAATCGTCGATCATCCCGGTACCGGCTGAAGGCTGGCTGGCTATGCTATTACTGGCCGTATCCGTCTATTGCGTTGTCTTCTCGATTGTCGCCGCGAACTGGGTCAGTCACAGCTTCATACTCTTCTGGAGTACGGCCGCCGGACTGCTGCTGGGGCTGGTGGTGGCGAAAATTCACCGCTTTCCGCAGGCCATCCTGCACCTCGCGGCCTGTCTCGCGGGCCACTGGCTGTCCATCTGGCTGACGAGCGTCCTGGCCTATCATATTTCGTGGCTGCTATTACTCGAAAATTTACGCTCCGTGATCGGCGGGGGCTTCACATCCGCCGTCTCTCCCGGCAGCGCGATGGTCTTTCTCTTTTACCTCTCGTTCCTCTGCTTCTTCCTGGGCTATTTTGGGTCCTGGTTGATCTACCGCGCGCACCTGCCCTGGCTGGTGGCGCTGGTCTACTGCGCCATCATGCTCGTCAACCTCAACTATGTCAAGCAGGACCTCTCATTGCTGGTCATTGTCATGCTGGGGGCCTTGATACTGCTGATCGCGCGCATTCACCTCGTCAATCAATTGAACCAGTGGATGAATGATGGGCTGCATACCGATCGCACCTGGCTGCGGAACATCTCGCGCCGCTTCGTGCAGATTCCCGCGGTCTTTGCGTTGCTGGCGCTGCTCGCTGCCTCAATCCTGCCGGTCCTGGCCCAGCCTGCATCCGGCGTCTCTTTCTGGAACATGCTGGATAACGCCTGGACGAACATAACCAGTGGGCAATTCTCTCTCAGCGCGCCGGGTCAGTTATTTTCGCCCTACGAAGCCCCGGCCAACTTTTTTGGCGATACGCTTGCCATTACAGGCAACGTCAATTTGCCCAGCGGCGAGGTGCTTTACTATAGCAGCACGGCCCAGCAACAGTCGCAATACCTGGAAGGCTTCACCTACGATCACTTCGATGGGCATATCTGGACAAGCAGCATTCCCGGCCAGGCGCAGCTTTATCCCGCCAACAGTCCCTTACCATTTGATGATTCCGGCAATGGTACTCATCAGCAGGTCACCACCTCGGTAACAGTATTGCTTCCACCTGAAGGGACGAAGCATTATATCTTCGCGCCCGCCGATCCGCAGAGCTTTAACGTAGATACCATCGTTTATGACAATGGGTCTAACCTCACTACTGCCTGGACGCAGCGGGCGCCCCTGACCGCGGGCGAGCATTATACAGCGGTTTCTATGGTCTCAACGGCAGGAGCGACGGATTTATCGACCGTGCCATTGTACCAGGATAACCAGGATTTCTGGGCGAGCGATGGATACTTCCAACAACTCCAGAATTATTATTTGCAGACCCCCGCCGATCTTTCGCGGGCCGTCTTTCAGACGGCTCTAAATTGGACGCAGAGCGCGACAAATGAGTATGACGCGGCTCTGATGCTGGAACAACATCTGAACAATTCCTCGCAGTTCACGTACTCGGTCAGCAATCCCCCGGTTCCCAGTAACGTGGATGCCGTGGACTGGCTGTTGCAGACCCACCGTGGTTACTGCACCTACTATGCCACGGCGATGACTATTATGGCTCGCCTGCTGGGTATGCCCGCGCGCGTGGTCAATGGCTTTAGCCAGGGGCATTACGATTCCACCCGTAAAGCATGGGTAGTAGATGGCACTGATGCCCATAGCTGGGTGCAGGTCTATTTCCCCGGTTTCGGCTGGATCAACTTCGATCCAACGCCCGGTTTTTCGTTCAACGGGGCTGCCAATCCACAGCCGATCCCTTCGCCCGCGCCAACGCAGCACCGGCCTACGCCAACGCCCACGGTTACCGGTGGTTCTACTCCGGGCAAGCATCATACTCCCACACCGGCCTCTTCCGGTTCGGGAGGCAATTCCAGCGCTAAGCCGGAGACGCAGGGTCTCTTTTTGGGCTTCTCAATACTCATCCTGCTGGCATCGCTCTTCATGCTGCTGCTGGCAATAGCCAGGTACAGGCGCGTTACCGCTGCCGGCGTTACGACCATATCCAGCATATTCTGGCGCCTTTCGCGGCTTGCCAGTCTCGCGGGTATGCCGCCCCAGCCATGGCAGACGCCTTACGAATACACCCGTACCCTCAGCCGCCACTATCCGCAGGCCAGGACGCCCTTGCGCCGCCTCGCTGAACTCTTCGTACGCGAGCGCTGGGCCCCTGCTCACCAGGCGCCGCGGGCCGCGGAAGCTGAGGATATCGAGAAGCTCTGGCCCACTTTGCGCAACAGCCTGCTGCGATCCCTCTTCAGGCGACTGGCCAGGATTGGGAGAAAGTGACCCGCGTGAGGAAAGGCGAGCAAAACGTGCCGATTTTCATATACGGAGATTAGAAAGTCCAGCCTGCTCCTCGCCCTCATCATCCTGGTTTTGCCCCATACGGTACTTGATATCATAATTGATGATGAAGTCCAGTTCTTCACCGGTGAAGCCGTAGTGTTGCGCAAGAACGCGGTCTATTTCGTCGATGATGGGCTTGGAGTGCCTGGGATAAAACTCATCATAGATCACTCTCCCGGTAGCCTTATACTGTGCCTCTTTGCGTACCGCATGCCTCCTATAATCATCCATCAGTCTCTGGCAAATTGATGCGAGCACCTGCTTGTCGCATTCTCGCATGGAATCCAATCCCAGTGGGAAATGCTCTATTTCCCGCATCGTCAGATCGCGGCAGTTTGATAGGACAATAAACCACCAGTAAAACAGGCTGCTGTTCATCACCCCTGCCACTACATCGCTGTCTATCTTCTCAGATAGGAGCAGAGATTTTACATGTGAGGAGATTTGCTCACCGTCGCGCTCATTCCAAAAGTAAGGCGCAAAAGTCATAGCCCTGATCCAATAACGAGGAGCATTGTGGAAGAAAACAGGTGTTCCTGTATCTGAAAGCTGAGATAAGAGTTCTCTGAAAGTAGTTAATTTCTTCCAGATGTTCTTTTCGCTAGCAGTGTGAATCTTCGGTATCGAGTTATGAAAAGCTACACCCGTCACATCTTTGTATTCCAATGTAGTGAATAAGGCTGGTCGCGCCTCCTCCTGCCAGCGATGATATTGGGTAGAATAGAGTACCGCCGGACCAGCGCCAGGTTCACTCACAAAAATAGCAAGCCGCTGATCAACACCGGCAAAAAGCTTAGCAGGCCGGATACAATAGGTGGATATCCACATGCTTACGCAAGAATGAATGCACAAATCCATCAATGGCTCCATCCTGTCGGTGCAAAATGCCGAATGCGGTACGATCATTCCAAATCTGCTATGTCGATGTTGTAACTTCAGTGAACGCTCTACGGTATAAGCATAGAGATTCCCACAAGATGCAGTCATATACTGCTGAATAGTGTATAACCCTCGAACCTTGCCATACTCCACATATGGCGGATTCCCAATGATTACGTCGAAGCCGCCACGCTTCATAATGCCATAAAACTCAACCCACCAGTGGAAAGGCTGATCCTGGGCTTTCTGCTCCAGGCGATCATCAAAGATCACCTGGTTCTGGAAAGCCCTTTCTTCGCGGGTGCTGCCCTTGCCGGTGGTCTTGCCCTCGATAGCACGCTTTGTCTCTTCTTCCGAGGCAAAGCCCACCAGTGTATTGCCGGCGCGAATGTTGAAGCCGATGCCGGGCAGCGATTCGATGTCGTTGAACTGGCTGGCCTGGGAGACGAGCTTGAGGAAGAGGCGCAGCTTGCAGATTTCGGTGGCCTCTTCCATGATATCGACACCGTAGAGATTATTGATGATGATGGATTTGTAGATGAAATATGTGCGACTGGGATGGCTTGCAATCTCGCGCAGGATGGCGCGGAAATAGTCCAGCCGGGGATGCTGCTGGCGTTTGTTGGCGAGTAGAGCGGCATCGAGCAGGTCGCGCTCATCGATCATCTGCTGCATGCGCTCCAGGCAGGCTTCGTAAAGACGTTCCAGGATGTTGAGCGCGGCGAAGAGGAAGGCGCCGGAGCCACAGGTCGGGTCAAGCACGGTGACGCTGCGAATGCTCTCATAGAAGGCGCGCAGCAGGTCGGACTCCCCGCAATTGCTGATGGCATCCCCGGCGAAGGCGACGATATCCAGGTTGTATGTCACCAGGTCGTTGATCGAGGTGATCTCGCCCGCCGCCAGCTTCGCCCGCACCTCCTGGTAGCGATTGTGCCGGGCCACCACCTCGCGCCAGATTTCGCTGGGCAGGGCATATTCTTCCGGCGCTGTCCTGTTCCATTCGTCGCGCTGTGCCACATCATGCAAGCCGGCCTCGATTTTAGGGGGCAGCGGCAAATCACTGCCTTTTTTGACGGCCTCGTAGATGTAGCGGTCGGGGTCTGCGCGCAGCAGCGACCAGGCCGGCCCATCGGAGTTGAAGGCCACCGGGCACTGCTGCTGGGCGGCATCGAAGATATAGGGGATGATGGTATTCTTGCTGATGTACCTGGTAATGTCCTCTTTGGTGTAGTAGGCGCCCATCTGCTTCTGGTTGATGTCTTTCTCGAAGATGTAGCCCAGCACGTCGGGGTTGATGTCTTTCTCGTTGCGCAGTGGCCGGTCGTCCAGGCGCCAATCATAATCGTCGAAGAAGCTAAACAGTTTTTCAAATGCCTCGTCTGGAATGTTGAGGTCGGGATAGCTACGTTCGAGCGTGTGGATATCGAACAGGCCGCCGTTGAGATAGGGAATGTTGCCCAGCAGCACCTCGAGTTCGGGCGAGCGCTCGCGCTTGCTCAGCCCATCATGAAACAACGGGAGCAGGAAATAGCGATAGAAGCTATGGAACTGGTCTTCTCCACACTGCTGCTGCACCCATTTCAGGCGATTGGACAGGTAATGGGGATCGCCATCCAGCGCGCCCGGCGTTTTCGTATCGAGAAAGCCCTTGCGCTGGATGAAGTAGATGCACATCAGGCGATTGAGCATCAGCGAGGCGTACCACTCGCGATCTTCTTTTGAGGGAATGCCCTGGATAAATTTGAGGAAGGCGTCGCGTTCGAGCTTGAACCGGTCGTAGAAGCGCCGCGTGACGCGCTCGACATCAAGGACCCTCGCCGCGCGCTCAACCATCACTGCCGTGTGAACGCTTGTGCTGGTTGCCATCTACGTTTTTTCCGTCTACTCTCACCGCTTTTGTTCTGTCCTGCACCTGAGCTACTTCATGATTGAGGATGGCATGAGTATAGCAAAGTGGCGCGTAGAACTCAAGTAACATGCGTAGGCATGCATGGATGTATCAATCAACGTTACATCCATGCATGCCTTTCGTCTCATCTAATTGGAAGATATATTGCTATATATATCTTGCTTGCGTGTTGAAATGTAGCGGTTGGGCATCCATAAAGGTGCCAGAGGTGGGGAGCGATGGAAGAGGAGTGGGTGGCACAAGATCGTCCGCTTGTCGCGTGCGCATTTGGTTGGGGTCGAACCTTTCGCCTGTATCGCAATCGTCTCGATGTCGATGGTGAATCCTATGACTTAAAGGACCTCACACACGTCAACCTGGTGTATCATGGTTTTCTGGGCATTCAGTCGGCGCGGCTGGAATTGCGTTTTGCCCGCAAACGCCTCGTCCTGCGTGGCATTGCCGCCATTAATGAGGCCCGGGAAGCCGCCGACTACTTGAAAACATGGTATGAAGATAGCAGGCAGGTCACCGATTACAGCGCCGCGTCCTGTAGAGACAGCGCCTGGTGCCTGTCCCCCGCAATAGAAGCCCAGGCAACCGCGGGAACACCCTCTGCTGAATCATTTCCCGCGTTTCGCCCCGGGTCTGACATCGCATCGCACGATGATGTTTCCACAGCCGATTGGGAACACGAAAGGATTGCGGCACCAGCTCAACCTCCGGCAGACCGCCTTGAAATGATCAAAACAAATATAAGCCTGCCTGTTGTGCGCGTCCCTGTACGATTGCTGCCTGGCGAATATGCTCATTACAGCACCAGTGCCACTCTTTGTGGTGAGCGCGCCGGTCTAGAACAGGAGATTCGCAAGCACCCCGCCGGTTACTACCCGGAGCGAGACCATGGCATGCTCATACTCACGAACAGGCGCATGATCTATATCGGGCGTAACGATCAAATTGTGCTGGAGTATAACTCCCTATTGCACTTTTCGCGCCTGCGCACCGCCGTCGCATTTCAAGCCGATCATTGGCAAAAACGCGTCATCTTTACAGTGCCCCAACCCATCGAGTGCGCGCTGTACATGGAAGCAATATTGCACCGCTTGCAACAATCCGTGTCATATCACGAGCAACTTTTGTGATTGCTCTGTAATACGGGGGAAGAATAGGATAGGGTAGAAAAATGATAGATACGCTCATGGCTCTCTGGAATCTCATTTTCCGCAGGAATGTAGCCCACTACGCGCTGGCGCGTCCTCGTCGCTTCAAAGCGATACCGCTTGTGCTGGCTTTGCTCCTCATTTGCACCAGTATATCCCTACTTCTGGTTACGATTGGCGGCATATGGCCCTCCTTGCAACATTCAGGGAAAAACTCGCATGGCAATGGCAAAGCAGGCGCTCATCAAATAACCTTAAGTACCGCGACTCCTCAATCGACAATACCCGCGATAGCTACAGTTCCGGGGACAATAACGCCAATGATTACCAGCACGGTAACAACCTGTAGCGGCACTCCTACAATGACCGGTTCGCGTGGCATACCCGCAAGTCCGACGCCAACGCGTGGACAGGGTGGCAAGGGTAAGCAACCGGGCACGCCCACACCTGTACCCACACAACAGGGTTCGCAGCCCACCCCCCCCATCATCTCCGTGTCGCCGGTCGTGAATACCACGCCTCCATCAACACCTGTGCCCACGCCGACAGTGCCGCCCTCACCAACAGCCTCGCCCACTCCCAGCGTTACGCCGACCGGCACACCTACGTCCAGTCCGACTGTAACTCCTTCGCCTGGCGTCACGCCTTCTGTTACGGCCACGTCAACTCCAGGTGGCAGCCCGACAGTGACGCCAACCGGTAGTATCGAGGCTCCGGCCAGCGGAGGAGGTCCAGGTGCGGGCGCCGGGCAAAATGGTTACCCTGCCGCGGCAAATTGCCTGAACGATAGTCTGGGTATAGATGGCAATCAAGATATCCTATGGACTGTAGGGCAGTATATATGGATCATCCTGGGTTGTGCCATTCTGGGCGCGCTGGCAGTTTGTGGGAGCATCTATCGTTTACGACGGGGTAGGGACAGATAATGGCATGTAATTATTTCATCCGGCCCCAATTATCTTTTAATCCGTCTCTACACCATGACTAACACGGGATGGCTCAACTGGCCTGATGCCACGACCGGCCCGGCGGGGGCATTTTTGCTGCCGTTTGGGCCGCGCTCCAGGCTCACGGCTGCCGCTGAATAGCTGCTAATATCGCCGGGAAAGTCTACGCTCGCAATACCATTCTGAACCGAGAGCAGGCCAATGTTTACCGTCCTGCCGTTTTGAATCAACCAGCCCTGGTACACTTGCTGGGCCTGTAGTTTTGGCAGTCCCTGCATAATCAAAATCGTCAGGTGCTGCTTCGGCAGGTAGATCAGTTTGCCCGAAGCATTCTGAGTAGATGGAGTTCTACCGGTGAGAATATATGATTCGGCCACCTCGGGCCGGAGCCCATTCACCTCCTGCGCCAGAGCGCCATTTTGTTGTTGAAGAGATGCCACGGTATGCTGCAACGAAATATTCCAGGCCGTCATGCCGCCCAGCAGGGCCAGCATCAATACCGCTGCCGCTGCGATACCTGCCAGGCGCCGGCTCCATCGTCTCGCCCCAATAGCGCGGGCAGACCGCACCTGGCCGCCTCTCTCTAGCGGAGGAACATCCTGTTCCCCGCGAATAGTCGCCAGCAGCCTGTCTTTTGCCTCTGGCGGCGGATTTACCTGCGTGACAGACAATGGCAGCAGATCCACGACGGAGCGCAGTTCCTCGTAGAGATGCGCGCATTTCACGCATCCCGCCAGGTGCTCTCGCGCCGCCTGGCGTTCTTCGGGAGTCACAGCATCTAACGCAAATGCGCCCGAAAGCTCTTCAAATTCTTCACAGGTCATATGCCCTCATGCTCCATTCTGTCTCTCCATTTGCACTGTACTACGAAAAGAGGTGCTTACCAGATTACCTTTTATAGCCCTGCTATATGCTACCAAAACTCAGGCATACGTTATGACGTGTAATGATACTATCGTATCTTTTGAAGGTGAGGGCAGGTCACCTATCACGCTCTGGTACTTCATAGCGTATAATGGGTAAACAGGGTAATGAACCCCTCAAACTCTCAGGTTTCCGGTACATATGGATACATCACTCCTACTCGCTGAAAAAGTCGCGGCATCAGCGGCCATCGGTCTGCTCATCGGCCTCGAACGCGAATGGGCACATAAAGAAGCCGGCGTCAGAAGTTTCGCTATTGCTACGCTGCTCGGTACGCTGGCCTGGATCGTCTCGCCCACGCTGGGCTTCATCGAAGTCAGCGCTGTCCTGGTCGCGATCATCCTTGTGAATCTCTATTCGCTGACACAAAGCCAACCCTTGCAGATTACCACATCTTTGGCATTAGCGGCAACAAATGTACTTGGCATCCTGGTAGGAGCAGGCTACTTCTTCCTTGCTTTTGGGTGCGCCATTGTCATCGCTGCCCTGCTGTCGTGGAAGACCGAACTTATTTCTTTCACCAGCAAGCTAACGGTGCCCGAAATTCGCGGCGCACTGCTGCTCGCCTTCATCGCCGTCGTCGTTTATCCCTTGCTGCCGGATCAGAATGTTGGCCCGCTCAGCATCGTCAATCCACATGCCATCTGGCTAACGGTCATCATCGTATGCGCCCTTAACTTCTTCAACTACATCCTCCTGCGCCTCATGGGGCCAAGGGGCATCCCCTATAGCGCGCTGCTTGGCGGGCTGGTCAACAGCGCGGCCATCTCTCACTTCCTGGCCGAGGAACTCAAGCGTGATAAAGGAGCCTCTGCCATCCGGGCTCCTACAAACCTGATCCTGGCAGACCTGGCCATGATGTTGCGCAACGCCGTACTGGTTATCTTCTTTTCATGGGCCGCCGAACTGCAGGCCGCCGTCGCTACCGCGGTCGTACTTGGGCCAATGATCCTGGTCGCGGGAATCGTCGTGCTCATTGCCTGGCTCCGCTTGCATATAACAGGCAAGGAGAAGGCATCCGAATTCACATCTCCCCAGAAGGCGCCCCTCATGTCGCCGCTTGACCTGCGCTATGTACTCACTTTTGCTCTCTTATTCTTCTTGCTGACCGTCTTCAGCGGTATTGGGCAGCACTTTTTTGGCGCGGTAGGCTTCATCGTCGTCGCCATCGTCGGGGCATTGATCAGCGCCACCTCTTCATCTATCCTCATCGGAAATCATGCCAGCATGCACCTGCTCGCGCCTGCTCCTGTGGCCGCGGTGATCTTCGCCGCCACGCTAATGGGACTGGTAGAGAATGTGGCCATCTTTCTTGTGGTTTCGCGCCAGCGACAGATAGCGCTGCGTATGGCGCTGTTGACGCTGCCGGTTATCGCAGTGGGGGTAATAGCTCTTGTACTGCTCGTCATCTTTGGATGAGGAAAAGAATTTCTGTGATGTTCCCGTGATAGTTTTACCTCGTCCGGTGATGAGTTCGTGATCTCCAAACCTTATCCTGTAAGTGGCGGAAGAAAAGCAAACAAAGAGTACCTCACGAAACAGGGTGAGGCCACAAAACAGGCACATTCCGCCTGCAAGAGATAAATAAAGGAGCAAGAGATCATGAGTATCGTAAGCACTATTCATCCCAAAGATTCGACCCATATTCCTGAGCCGCCGATTGCGAAATTCCTCTTTGCGGATACGCGCATGGCCTGGTTCTGGCTGATCGTCCGTGTGTATGTTGGCTATCAGTGGTTGACCGCCGGGCTGGAGAAGTTGACCGGGCGCGACTTCACGATTGGAGCCTCGTTCAGTAAAGTAGTCAGCACGCCCTGGGTCTTTAATGCCCACGCGGGAGCCGGTCTGAAAGGCTTTATTATGGGAGCGATTGCCCAGGCGAATGGATCGTATGCGCCGGTGCAAGGCTGGTATGCCTCGTTCCTGCAGCATTTCGTCCTGCCAAATGTGGGTGTCTTCGCCTACGTCGTCACCTTCGGGGAAATCCTGGTGGGACTTGGTTTGATCTTCGGCGTATTGACCGGTATAGCGGCCTTCTTCGGAGTATTCATGAACCTGAACTTCATGCTGGCAGGTGCGGTGAGCATTAATCCGATCATCGGCACGCTGGCCTTGTTCATCGTACTGGCCTGGAGAGTGGCGGGCTACTACGGCGTCGATAGTCTTCTGCTCCCACTGCTGGGCACTCCCTGGACGGGCAGGTTGGCCAAAGGTGGCAAAGCAGTTCCAAAAGAGAAGGCAGCCTGACAGTAGGGTAGTTGAAGTAACCGGGGAGTATAACGCTATCTCGAATTGAGGCGGGTGGCCGGAAAGCTTTCTTCCGCTTTCCGGCCACCTGGTTTTTTCTATGGGAGAGAGGTAAGTATCCTTCTGCTCATTTGACACGCTCAACAATGAGAGCGCACAATAGAAAGTGTTCTATCAAAGAGAAAAGAGGCAACAAACAGGTTGAGCTGGCACATTCCCAACGCCGTCATGCTGGCCGCCGACAAGGTGACCCAGTTTCTCTACTGGTCCACCGGCGGGCGGTTGGGCGAAAAGCAGTTAAGCTATTCGATGCTCCTGCTGCACACCATTGGACGCAAAACCGGCAAGCGGCGCACGCATACACTTTTATATTTTCGCGATGGAGAAAACCTGGTTATCTGCGCCTCCAATAATGGCTCCCCGCAGCTTCCTGCCTGGTATCTGAATTTACAGGCACACCCGCGCGTCTGGATTCAACATGGGCGCACCAGGCGCGAGGTGATCGCGGAAACGGTTGGTGTGGAGGAACGGCAACGCCTCTGGCAGCGACTATTGCAAATCCGTCCTCAATATGCCGACTATCAAAAGTATACCTCGCGTGTATTTCCCATCGTTATTCTCAAGCCTCTTCCTGGAGAAGAGCATGGTTGATCAGATCAAGGAGAAACGTTGCGTATGGCCAACTATGTATTCGATCCGCAAGTCATTCACGAAATCAGCCTCAAACATCTGGGGAAGCCGCTGGAGCAGATGTTTGCGGATATTAGCGCCGAATTATCGGAACGCTATCCAGGCATGATAGATGATTCTAAGCCCTGGATCTTCAATAACGCGGGCGGCGTGATGCTCGAAATGAAGCTGCTGTACGCCTCGACGAAAGAATACATCATGCTCTGGGGCACACCTATTGGAAGCGAGGGACATACCGGGCGTCACCTGGTCGAATTTTATGATACCGTGCTCGATGGCGAGGCCTGGTACTATACCGAGGGCCAGTTTACGCGCGATGTCTATACGCCGGGGGATCATATCTTTGTCGGCAAGGGGCAAAGCGCCGGAATGCATTATCCAGATCACGTGTGGATGATTGAATACGCTCGTGGCCCCCTGCCGACGCTGCTCCCATTCGGCCTTGCCGATGCCCTGACCAGCACGCACGATTTCAAAACTGCCATCCAGACGGTCGTCATCTACTTTTCGCTTACCGGTCGCCAGATGTCAAGAGGCCAGAAGATGGCGCTCGGCTCGCTTGCCGCCGCCGTCCTGCTCTTATGGAGTGTCAGAGGCAAAAGAGGGCGGCGGCGGGGATAAGTTACCTGTGGTAATAGGGCGACATGCGCAAAATCCACCAGCGGGCGGCGGGACGTACCATGCGCGTGAGATAGCGTTTATAGCCGACGATGCGCGTCAATTGCCGCATGATGTCGTCGAACGAATAACGCTGGTAGTGCAGCAGGCGCTGGCTCTCTTCTGTATCAAGCCAGTCCGTGCAATAGGGTTTGTGGCCAAAGGCGCTCTCCGGCAACATGCCGATGCCCATCATCTCCAGCATGCGCCCCAGGTAGTCGCGGTAGAGCATCTGGCAGCTGGGGCCACCGCCGATGAGCAGCGTTTTGCCCCAGGCCTCTTCGCAACGGATGCCGTTGGCGATTGCCATGCCCGCATCGTAGGTGTGAACGACCTCGAAGCGTGTGACAAGAGGAATTTCGAACATGATAGGATGCGGGCTGCGCAGGCTCAGCGGCGGGACATCGGCAAAACGGAAGATACTCCACTCGAGGCCAGATGTCTTGACCATCTCCTCACAGGCAATTTTGTGTGTCGAGTAGTGGTCCGTCGCCTGAACCGGGTCGGTTATTCTGCGTGGCGGGGGTTGCTCCTGCGTATAGCCGAAGACATCGAAACTGGATGCGAAGAAAAACCTGGGCGGTCTGGATAAGCTGCGAGCAGCGACGAGCAGGTTGCGCGTTCCGCCAATATTGATCTGATGCGCGAGCTCAGGATGTTCCTCGCTGTATGGCGGCAGCATGTAGGCCAGGTGAATGATCGCGTCTCGATCCTGCACTGCCTTCGACACGTCCGCCGGTTGCCGGATGTCACCCTGTATCAATTCTATCCTGCCCGCGAAACGCCTGGCAGTGCGTGCATGAGCCTTGCGCCTGGATACGAAGCAACGCACTTCGTGTCCCTGGCGCAATAACTCATGCAGCGTACTCATCCCGATATTGCCAAAAGCGCCGGTCAGTAAAATCTTCATCTCGTTCCATCCTATCCTGTCTTACCTCAAGCATTGTCTTTGACAGTATAGCACAGGACGAGGGGAGAGAGTTTACAGCAACCCGTAAATCTCCAGACTCCCTTGCGTGCCCACGAAGACCTCGCCATTGGCAACGGTTGGTGTCGAGAATTTGACATAACTGGGTAGTCCATCACGGCCCGGATTCTGGTTCGTGTTGTAGAGTTCGGTGCCCAGATTGGTGGCATCGTAGGCGTGCAGGATGGCGTTGGGATCAAGCGTCCAGAGGATGCCTGTGCCAGGAGTCGCGCCATTGCTGGAGATGACGGTATTGCCGCCCGTGAAGCCGAAGCTCTCTGGCGTGCGCGATGTAGGACTCTTCGAGAGCAGCCCGTTACTCAATTGATACGCCTTCACCGAATCGCCATTTCCGCCGAAATAGACATATTCCCCATTGGAGCCGTTCCAGTATGCCGGCGTGCTGAAGAGACCGCCAATGGTTCCAGGCGCAAATTCCTGCACGATTCTGTCCACATTGGTGCGGTACTGCTTGCTACAAGGATTCTGGATCGAATGATATCCTCCCATCGATTGACTATTGACGACGTAGATGCGTCCTTCTTTTCCGGCGCTGATGATCTCGTTCTCGGCAGGCAGCAGCAGTGGCCCTCCTGAACCCAGGTCAGTATCTTGCTGCTCAAGGCATAATTGATTGAAAGGCGTGAAGTAGCTCACAACCGATAAATTTTGTGAGTTCAATTTGACGAAGCTATCTCCGGCATCCTTTCCGCCTCCTTTAAGGTCGAAGGTGCCGTTGCCGGACATGAAGTAGATGTTGCCATTGCTATCGGCGGCCAATCCACCGCCGGCTTGCCAGATACCTGCCTCGGAACCGTTTGGAGAGTCGTTATAGACGGCAACGCGCTTGAGAGTGGAAGCATTATACCCCATCACCCACCCATGATAGGGGCCGATATCGCAGTGTGAGGCCCAGGCGATATAAACCACGCCGTTCAGCAGCAAGAGGCCGGCACGCTGGCCTTCGCGCAAAGCATTAAAGGTAATATGCCCATTGATGCTGCCATCGCCGCTGCCCTTAACTTTCGCGGCAATCGTTGCCGGCTGTTTCACCTCGTTACCGGTCGTGATATCGATGGCGTGCAGGCGCTGGAAGTATTGACCGTGTTCTTTAGTCGCGGCCACCGCGTACAAAATGTTGGCATTGGCATCGATCACCGGCGTGCTGGTGATGCCAATCTCCGGTGTGAGGTCGCCGCAACCCGTATCGCTGCTGGGGATGGGGGTGATAGCGGGAGGATTGATAAAGCTGGCGTGCCACAACAGCAGATTCTGGTCGGCATCGAAGGCGTAGACACTGTCATGTTCGGTCGCTACGATGACCATGTTGTGCAGGCTGCCACCGGTATTGACATTGGGCACGAAGAGCGGCTGCGCATAGACCTGCCCGTCAACCGGGTACGAGAGTTTTTTGCCGAACTGCTTCACATTGACATTGCCTGTAGTGAGGATGGTTTCATTCAGGTTTTCGCCTGTGCGATAGGTGTCATACTTGTTGGTTAGCACGGCTGTGTTTGATGGCGCCGGGTGATAGGCGCCTGGTGCGGCACCTGCTTGAGCATAAGCCGTACTTGTTAGTCCTGTTGCTCCCGCGAGCATGAGAAGGAGAAGGCCCGCTCTTATTATAAAGAGAGCGCCGGGAGACGAAAAAGGCCCGTTTTTGGGCCAGAGAATCATGCGGTCTTTTGACATAAAGCATGTCAATCCTTTCTTCATCACAAAACGAGAGGGGCGTAGCGCATGAACTCCAGCCGGGATAAGAGCCATCCCTTGCCCTCACAAAGCAAACGAGCATTGCAAGGAAATTATAAACATATTCTCTATTTTATTCAAGCAATAAGATGATATTTTTTGAAATATAATGAAACAATATGAGGTGATTTGAAGTGGTGACGCTCAGATTTCCTCTCTGCATGATTTCTCCCCCTCAAAAATGGCAGGATCAGAACATCTAGTACTTTGTGGGCCGCCTGTCAAAAAATGAAACTTGCTTGCTTACTGCATCGTACAAACTTGTAGATATTGGACATCTCCGTTTTTGGCAACTTCCACAATCGTTACTCAACCCGGAGGGTATGACGATGAATAACAATCCTATCAATCCTCGTCGGAATCGCAATCTGCTCATCTTTTTCGTGTTGCTGGCTGTAGTCGTCTTGATCGCCAGCTTTGCTTTATCGTATGTGTTTTTACACAGGCCTAACTCGTCGCTAACGACTTCCGCTACACCCACGCCAGCTGGAACCTCATCGGGGCCGGCCACGTGCAACGGCCAGGGTGTGACAAAAAATCCCGATGGCTCCTATACCTTTTCCTGGCTGCACATCAATTCGCAGGGGCAGGTCGTCGATTCGCATAATTGCCTGGTTCACCTGCTTGGCGTGAATATGGGCGGTCTGTTCCTCAGTTCAGCCGGACACGAACCGCTGGCATCGGTTAGCTGGTATAAGCAGAATGTTCCAATGAACGTGGTACGCGAAGCCATCAACACCTACTGGTGGGACACTAACGTCTACGTGCCGGACGCGCACATGCATTACCAGCAGTGGCTCGAAACGGTGATCAACTGGCAAAAGCAGAACGGCAACTACGTGATTATCGACGCTGCCACGCAATTCCACAATCCACCCTGCGGCACGGGAGTCACTGTTCCCTGCCCCTCGCAGAACCAGGCGAGCAAGAATACTCCACCCAACCCGCAAGAGCAATCAACCTATCAGCCTACACCTTTGCAGGCGCTCACTGACCTGGCAAAGTTATATGGCAATGACCCACAGATCATCTTTGACGTGTGGAACGAACCCTCGCCCAAGGAGATCAGCGGCATCAGCATGCAAACCTACTTCCAGTACATGAACCAGCGCATCGACACGGTGCGGCAATATGCGCCCAATTCCATCGTTATGGTCTACGAAAACGGCCTGTCGCAGATCATGTCCGGTCAATATCCCATGTACGCGCAAAAAAATCTTATGTTTGATGCCCACATCTACGATGCTGGCTGGAAGCCGGGTGACACAACCGGGCTTGTCTCCTTCGTACATGCGCACGGAGACGCCTTTATCGTCGGCGAATGGGGTGGAGTTCCTGGTCAACCCTCGCCCAGCGTCATGATCCCTTTTCTCAAGCAGTATGATGTCGAGGCCTGCTACTTCGGTTCGAAAGACCTGGTAAAAGGCAGCGCCGCTAAGTCCGCTCAGTTGCAGCTCAACAGCATCGGCCAGGCTGTCGCCAGCGGCTATGGCTCGATCTTCTCTTCATAAGGAGGATACCCAGGGACGTAGAGCCAGGTAGAACGCTCATTTGCCTTGCTGCTATCCTCTGATGTATATTTTTTGTGAAGAGCAATATATATCATGAGGATGAAAGGCAGAACGTACAGTGACCGAGACAAACAACACCACCGACCGGTGGAGCGAGAGCGATTCACAGATATTCCTGAACCACAGCGAGGTATTTGTGCCGGGGCGCGCGGAACAGCTCGCGAGCCTGCTACATCTCATTCCCGCACAGGCGGATGAGGCTTGCACGATTGTCGAATTGGCGGCGGGTGGCGGCATACTGGCACGCGCAATCCTGGAGCGCTTTCCTGCCTGCCATTACGTGGCGCTGGATGGTTCGGAGGTTATGCGCGACCACCTGAGCCGTTCGCTGGCCATGTTCGGGAATCGCCTCGAGGTACGTCCTTTTGAGCTTGAGGAGCAGGATTGGCGCGTGGCTCTGCCTGCTCCCTTGCGCTGCGTGCTATCATCGCTGGCCGTCCATCACCTATCGGACGAGGGCAAGCGCCAGCTTTTCAAGGATATAAGCGAGCGATTGGAGCCGGGCGGAGCCTTACTGCTGGCCGATATCGTCAAACCCGCGACGCCCCACATTGCCGAACTCTTCGCGCGGCAATATGATGACATCGTGCGCGCGCAAAGCGTGGCCACCTATGGCGATTTGCGCGGCTACGAATCGTTCCAGGAGTTGAAATGGAACTATTTCATCTACGACTATGCCGACCCCAACTCCTACGATAAGCCATCCCTGCTCAGCGACCAGCTTCTATGGCTCCGCGAAGCAGGATTCGGCATGGCAGATTGTTTCTGGATGCAGGCCGGGCATGCAATCTACGGCGGCTACAAGTAGTTCCAATCCCCAGTGGGAAGCCGGGAAAAGGTCCGGTTCCTGCCGCTTCTCCGTGGGGAGCGTATAGTGATCAAACCCGAACATGTCAGGTGCAAATGCACTAAGAGGTGTTACAGATGGCAAAGCACCATGTAACTGTGGCTATCAAGCGTGTATACGACCCGCCTGAACCCGGCGACGGCACGCGCGTCCTGGTGGATCGTCTCTGGCCGCGTGGCCTCTCCAAAGAGCGCGCAAAGGTCGATCTCTGGCTCAAAGAGGTCGCGCCCAGCAATGACCTGCGCAAATGGTTCGGCCACGATCCAGAGAAATTCCCAGAATTTCGCCGCCGCTACGAGGCCGAGCTGCGATCTGAACCAGGTCAGGAAGCGCTGGCAAAATTGCGCGACCTGGCCGGTCAGGGGAAGGTGACGCTAGTGTTTGCCGCGCACGACAGCGAACATAATAACGCGGTCGTCTTGCGCGATTTGCTGGCATAGTGGAGCCGGTAAACGCGGACAATGTTGTGTTTGCGTTCGGGGGCTTATCTGCATTAGGATTCCCTGGCAGGTAAATTTCTCAATACTCGCTTACCCTCGCCAAAATGTGGCAGAGAGCAGGGATTATATACTCAGGAGAAATGCAGCATGGACCCGAAACCAGGTGCAGAAGATCCGGCGGCGCAGCAGACGAGCGATAGACCAGCACAGGTGGGTATGCAGAGCGGCATGAACCGGCGCTGGCGGTATCGTATTGATCGCGAACACCCTATCGGCGGTGAAATGTCCGATATCGTCAAGGGTCTTTTCACACGCATGCGTTTGCCCTGGCTCTTAGGCCACCATGCGCAGACGCCGGTTCTTGCCATCTTCAGCTTCATTAATGGCTGCATCAGCATTGGCATCATGTCGGCGCTGGCCCTCGTTACGCACACTGCATTTATCTTCCCTTCGCTCGGTCCCACTGCTTTCCTCTTTTTCTATACGCCTACCGCTCCAGCCGCCTCTCCGCGCAACACCATCGTCGGTCATGCTATCGGTGTGCTGGCCGGCTATTTCAGCCTGGTCGTGACCGGTCTAACGATGGCCGGGCCGGCTCTTTCCGTCGGCGTCACCTGGCCGCGTGTCCTCGCTGCGGCTCTCTCGCTTGGCCTCACCGCGGGATTGATGGTTTTGCTCAGATCTCCACACCCGCCGGCAGGCGCTACCACGCTTATCATCTCGCTTGGCCTGTTGACGAAACCACTGCAGCTGCTCATACTGATGGTGGCTGTGGTACTGCTTACTTTACAGGCTTTCATTATCAATCGCCTTTCCGGCATTCCCTACCCACTCTGGAATCCACGTCGCGAGCCTGACGAGGAGGGAAAGAAAACCCGGGATAGCGTGAAGTCGAGTTGAGATAGGAGGTGTAAGCGTATCCGGTTGTTACCGGCAAAGCGTGATATACTATGACAGATTGGCCTGACAAGACAACTGGTTACATACATTTCATGCAGGCCACGAGGAGGAAAGCAATGAATGATAGTGAAATCCTGCATCGTATCACGGCTCTGGTGGACGAAGAACATCACCTGATGCAACAATCAGAAGAAGAAGGCGGTCTGAGTGACGAGGAACGCACGCGCATGCACGAACTACAGCTTCAACTGGATCAATGCTGGGACCTCTTGCGCCAGCGTCGCGCCCGCCGTGAATTTGGCCTCAATCCAAACGAGGCGCAGGTGCGCGATCCGAACATCGTGGAACACTACCAACAGTAATCGCATACTATGACAAACATCTTGATCATCACCTCTCGCACCGGTGGGGGCCATATGAACCTCGCGCTGTCGCTTAAGGATATGCTTGGCGCGAGGTTCTCTATTGATATCGTTGATCCTTTCCCACCTGTTGTTGACAGGTATTACGCCGGGCTCAGCCGCAACTTCCTCACACTGTGGGATTGGCAATACAAATATACCGATAATGAATTTGCCTCGCTCTGCCTGCATAAAGGGCTGGCGTTACTCGGCCAGAAACGGATCGCAGGCCTTATCGAGCAAGCTGCCCCTCAACTCATCGTTTCAACGCACGCGCTCTTGTCTTACGTCGTCGCGTCTGCAAACCGGCAAACCGGTCTGCATATCCCGCTGGCGTTCCAATTGACCGATCTCGAATGCGTGCATACCACCTGGTTTAGTGAGAAGTTTGCCGATGCCTACCTGACCCCTACGCGTGAAATCTTTGCCCAGGCGAGCGCGGAGGGAATTGAGCAGGGCCGCCTGCACATAACGGGCAGGCCCGTGCGCAAGCAATTCTTACAAACATATGATTCCGCTTGCAGGGCTGAAACGCTCGCGAGCCTGGGACTCTCGCCGGACGCCTTTACCGTCTTTCTCCAGGGTGGCGCGAAAGGTTCCGCCAGAATCGAACGCACCATCTCCAGCATTTTTGCTGCCGGCAGCGCGCGGGCACCCATTCAGATTATCCTGGCAGCAGGCAGCAACAGCGCCATCATCTCGCGCTTCTCAGCTATACCCAGCCTGCGAGTGCTGCCATTCACCGAAACCATCGCGCCTTACATGGCCGCTTCGGACCTCATCGTTGGCAAAGCGGGGGCGAGCTTCCTGACGGAAGCCATCATGCTCGAGAAACCATCGCTCATCACCACCTACATCCCCGGTCAGGAAGGGCCAAACCTGCGCTTCATCGAACGCTATAACCTTGGCTGGACCTGCCTGGATGCGCGCGGCCAGCAAAAACTGCTGACTCGCATCGTGCGGAACCCCGACCTCATCGCCGAAAAAGTCAGCAGCATTCAATCATACAAGCAATGGAATATGTCGGCCAATGCCAGCATTCCGTCCGTCTTCAATAGACTGCTGGGCTATCAAGACACTCTTGAGGCTTAATGCCTTCAATCTGGCCCCTACCCTGCCTTTACTTGAAAGCCTGTTTCCCTGGCTTCGAAACGACATTGCTGGCATTGCGCCAGTTTACCGTCGGCGTGATCAAACTGTGATCGATATGCTCGCGGTGTTCGATGGCCAGCTCGATCAACGATTGTAGCACGCCGTCGTTCAGCAGGTGTGGATCGAGGCCAAGCTCGATCAGGCGCGTATGCACTGCGTTGTAATAGTGCTGCTCCGCCTCAACGCGAGGATTGGCCATGTGCGCGATTTCCACCTTCAATCCCATCTCCTTGCCCTGCCGCACCACCATGTGCGCCAGGTCGAGCAGCGAGAATTGTTCCGTGATCTGATTGAACACCCGGTACTCACCCGCACGGATTGGAGACAGGATCGCCAGTTCGATACAGCGAATCGTGTCTCGTATGTTGATATAGCCGCGTGTCTGCCCGCCCTCACCATAGACGGTCAGGGGATGGCCCACCGCAACCTGCACGCAGAAACGGTTCAGCGCCGTGCCATAAATCTGATCGTAATCAAAGCGCGTTGCCAACACCGGATCGAGCATCGTCTCATCCGTCTCGACTCCGTAAACGACTCCCTGGTTGAGGTCGGTTGCGCGCAGCCCCCAGATTTTGCAGCAGAACATGATGTTATGGCTGTCATGGACTTTAGAATTTCCACACCAGAGAGGTTTACCATTGCGCCGAACCAGAATGATACCATCTCCTGGAACTTCACAACAATAAACCATGCCTGCGTAATCCTCTATCCAGTCGTTAGGATCATCTGGGAGCTGATTGACCTGAAAAACTGTCGTCTTTGTGAAGTTTACTCGATATTCGCGATTCTTTGCCCACCCAGTACCTCCTGCTCGATCAAAGTAAGAGATGTTTGCGGAAAGTCCTAACTTGAGAGCCATTTCCTGCACCTCATCTGCGAGCTGCCGCGAAGATGTATAGTAGCGCCCGTAATCACGCTCATTATCCATCCATAAGCCATCACCTGACATCATTGCCTCGAAAAGAATACGGAGTTGCCGCTTTGACAGGTTTAGCAATTCGCGCGGTATGTGTTTGGTTAGACTTGTGCCAATCTGAGTAAGGTAAACAGCAAGCTGTGTAGAGAACAAATAATGCCCCTCTAGCTCATTGTTCCTATCTGGATAGGAATATACACTATAGGTACAGCCTAGTAAGGCGGCTATCCTCTCGAAGACTGTTTTTACTTTCCTGGACTTTGCACCTGGTTTCTGATTGATACAGATACAGTTTGGCACTTTTTTAAGCCATACTCCATCAACAGATCCCTCAGCAATGTACCATCCCAGGAAACGTAGCCAGTCATCCATAGGTAACTCTATAGCTGGCTTACGAGCATTTATATCGCCAAAGACATAGTAGCCGGGTAGAGTAAATGTTTCACGTTCTTCGCCATTCCACTCACAGGTGAGATGATAGCGATTGTACTTACCAAGTATGTCTTTTGCCTCCTCAAAGCGCATCGCTTCGGTACCATCCCGGCGTTTGAAAGAAGTAACCATGCGGTGATTTGGTGTCACACACAGATCAATGCGTCTTTGCTCAAGGTAGTACATAGGACCTTCATATAGGTACGATGTAAGGGCTGTTGGTTTCTCATAAACGATATGAGGATCGTCAAGTTGTCTTGTAGCTATCTCATCATTGTAACTCAGATCCTTGAAGAGTTTCCACCCACTCCGTGTCAGAACCTCAGTTCTATCATCATAACATAAATGATAGATTGAGCCAGGCTGCTTGGGATACGGCAGCACGTCCGAACGACCCTTGTGATGAATTTCGATAAAGCCCTCTTCGATATCGATATTCGGCGTCCCATATTCGCCCATCGTGCCTAATTTTACCAGGTGGCTCTCTGGCGCGTATTCGCGCATGGCATACAGCACATTCAGCGTGCCGATCACATTGTTCGTTTGCGTAAAGACCGCGTGCTTGCGATCGATCATAGAATAAGGGGCGGAGCGCTGTTCGGCAAAATGTACAATTGCCTCCGGTTCGCTTGCTTGTATCGCGGCAACAAGCGCATCATAGTCCATTGTATCGCCGACATGTATATGGATGGTGCGCCCTGTGATCTCTTTCCACCTCTTCACCCGTTCATACAGCGTCGAGATAGGCAGGAGGCTATTAAACCCGCGTTCTAGATCAAACTGCCTGCGCATGAAATTATCAAAGACCGTTACTTCGTGTCCCTTTTTCGAAAGGTACATCGCTTGTGCCCAACCGAGGTATCCGTCTCCGCCGAGTATCAGAATACGCATAGTTCCTCCAAAAGACAAAGATCAGTTTCACCCTTGCTTGTTACGATATCACAAAAAAGCAATTCGCAACAGGCCTGAGATGCTCGTTCATAAATATCGTTCAGAAAGTATACGTAGCACCACGCTCCTGGATATACACGGGCACTATGACTTTTTTCCTAATCCCTCTCTAAAATTTCCAGCATTTTTGCCGATTATTTGAGGTCAAAGGAATAACTTGAAACAGGGTGAAGTATTGACTCATGCGTTTATCTTGTTAGAATGCTAAACAGCCATTCTAGGGGTTGTTTTATATGAAACCTATGGGGTGACCATTCTGGTGGCCCATGAAAAAGGGAGTCGTAGATGTCACGTTCATTTAAAGTAATTGCTGCCAGTATCATATTGCTGGCTATAGTCGCCGTAGGGGTCCTCTGGTACGCACCAAAGGGCTCATCGAATGCTGCCTCCAATGGTATTCGACCGGCCGTCACCCAGGCTAATGGCCCGTATAGCGTCAGTGGCAATCAAATTCTCGACGCTCAGGGGCATCCCTATTTATTTCATGGAATTGGCCGTGACTCACTGGAGTATGACTGCAATACCGACGGCTATTTCGATTCCACTCACCTGTCCTATATGGGGTATGGACACAGCGGCAATGGCATTACCTATTGGGATGCCAATACTATTCGTCTTCCACTCACCGAGGGCTACTGGCTGAGAGATTTTCCTTCCAAACATTGTGTGCATACCCAGTACCAGAACCTCGTGAAGAGTGTAGTTTCGACCCTCACCGGCATGAATATGAATGTCATTATCGATCTGCAATGGACTGATGCCGGTGGAGCGGCCCCCGGCAGCGGTGCCGCATTTGAAATGCCGGATGCTGATAGCGTCACCTTCTGGACACAGGTTGCTACCATGTTTGCCGGTAACCCCAATGTCCTTTTTGAATTATACAATGAGCCTCATCCTGCTCCAGGCAACTGGGCATGCCTGATATCAGGTTGCGCGATTAGCGGCGATAAATCGTATGTCGTCGATTGTAATTGCTACATTACCGCCAACTATACGGCTGTTGGTATGCAGGCGCTGGTCAATGCTGTGCGCGGCACCAAAGCGAATAACCTGGTTCTTGTTGCTGGAATGGACTGGGGCTTTGACCTCAGCGGCTTCGGCCAGAATCCTATCACGGGCGGAAATGTCATCTATGACACGCATCCCTATCCTTATTCTGAGAAGATGCCCCAATACTGGGACAATGCTTTTGGCAATATCAGCAAAACCTATCCTGTCATCTCTGCTGAGAATGGCGAATATGATTGTGGCACCAGTTATATGAGCCGCCTGCTGACCTACTTTGATGCTCATAACATCAGCTGGATTGGTTGGGCGTGGGTCAACATCAACTCTGCCTGTGGTTATCCACAACTCATTATCGATTATAATGGCACGCCGGCCCCCAATATGGGTGTGTTGATCTGGCAATATCTGACGAGTTATGCCAATGGTACGCTCCTACCAGGGCCAATCAGTTCTACCTGGTACTTTGCCGAGGGTAAGGTTGGCCAGGGCTTTATCGAATGGCTCACCATACAGAACCCTGATCCCGTCAATTCCTGTTCGGTCAAAATTCAGTATCTTCTGACGACCGGTACAGTGACCTATAACCGCACCGTCAATCCCAAAAGCCGGTATACGGCGTCGGTCAATAGTGATTTAGGTACTCCACCCAGTTCTAGTTCATACAAGACAGATTCCATTATCGTTACCGTCAATAATCCGACCACCTGTTTCGGTGTCGTGGCGGAGCGCCCCATCTACTTCACCAACTTCTTTGGCGAGAGTAGTGGCAGTGTCGTCATGGGTACGGTAACGCCCGCCAAGGTCTTCTACTTTGCCGACATGCCCACGGTGAAGGGTTCCGACTCGTTTATCACCATCCTGAACCCGCCCGGCGGCAGTACGGCAACCGTTACCGCGACATATTACGCGGGAGGCAAGCAGGTTGGCTCCGCTCAAACAACCACAGTCACGGGCGGCAGGCGCCAGACGATCAATCCACCGCCAATGTCGCAGCGTGTCATTGCCATTGTAACCTCATCGCAGCCGGTGGTAGTGGAGCGACCCACCTACTTCAGCAGCTTCCCGGCAGGTAGCGTTGGCAATGTCTCCGGTGCAGCCTCGGTTGTAGGCGCGCTCAGTTCCGCCAACGAGTGGTTCTTTGCTGAGGGTCATAGCGGCAGCGGTTACCAGGAGTACTTCGTGATTGGCAACCCCGATCCGTCGAACACTGCACAGGTGAATATTAAACTTGAGGGCGCGGGTGGATCGCAATCGTTCCCCGTCACCGTCGGGCCGCGCAGCCAGGCCATCTGGGATGTGAACGCGCATAGCAGTGCCGATGTCTCGGCAGATATCACCTCTCCTACCGCGGGCATCGTTGTGGAGCGTGAGATCTTCTTCCACTATACCGGTCAGAATATGAACAATGCCACGGGCGCGACCGATATCACTGGCGCCGTTGGTCCGGCGGCCTCTCGCTCCGAGTCATTCGCCGAGGGCTATGTCAACACGGACTTCAACGAATGGCTTACGCTCTTCAATCCTACCGGCAGCAATGAAAACATTTCGGTGACAATTGTCAATGGCTTTGGCAGCGTCTATTCGTTTAACGTCAATGTACCTGCCAACTCGCGGTCGGTCCAAAATATTACGACCATCGTACACCAGAACCTGTATAATGGCAGCCAATCCCAGGGCTACAACATTTCAATGACTGTGCAATCGTCCGGCTACTTCTTCGCCGAACGCGTCATGTATTGGAATGTAGGTACCACACAAGGCGGCAGCGATGATATAGGCTACATGGGTCTCTAAACTCCAGCGATAGTTGGAAGTGCAGAGAGGCCAGCGTATCCGATCCCGGCCGGGATCGGATACGCTGGCCTCTCTGCACTTCCAACTTAGGAAATTGAAATGCGCTTCAATGCCTGCGACGCTTGCCGGAACAAATCCGGCCCACTAAAGCCGGAGAATTGTCCCTCTGCCGCCAGGTGTGGCTCCAGCGAGAAAAAGCCATCATAGCCATCCGCGCGCAATCGTCGCAGCAGTTCGGGCCATCTTGCCACGCCCTCTCCGGCAGGCACAACTTTTCCATCGGCACGCGCGTCCTTCACATGTACATAACGCAGCCAGGGATGTATGGCCTCATAGGCGTCGGGGTAAGGTATCTGGCCGCACTGGATAAAATTTGCCGGGTCGAGAATGGCCTGGAAATGAGCATCATTGATGCTTTCCAGCAAGTCAACGCAGCGAGCGATAGTATCCCCGTAAATATCCTTCTCGTTTTCATGCAGCAGCGTAATGCCGGCAGCATCCGCCCTGGCAGTCATCTCACGCAGGCGCCGCAGTACCTCGTCTCGCCATTCTGCCGGATCGCTTTTCGCGGCTTGTGGGGGATAAAAGGAGAAAATGCGTATGTAGGGCGTGTCAAAAAAATGTGCCAGCGCAATAGCCCGCTCGAAGCGCCCTAAATGCTCATCGAAGGGACTATCCACAGGCACTTTATCGATGGGCGAAGCAATGGCGGAAACTGCCATGCCCTGCTCATTAAGCATGCGCCGCAGTTCGTCTACCTGCCCATCGCTCAGATCCAGCACATTCGTTCCCCAGGCAGCGCGCAGGTCGAGGAAATGAATATCTTCGCTTTGTAATACCGCGATCTGTTCGCGTGGGTCGAGAGCAATTTCGTCGGCAAAAGCGGAAATGTGTATCATGCCAGCAGGACCTCCTTATGCGTGCGGGCCGATTCATAAATGCCCAGGATAATTTCCACGGGGCGCCGTCCTGCATAACCATCTACAAGCGGCGTCCCATTCTCACGAATAGCGCGCATCATATCCGCTATCTGCGCGGCATGGCTCCTGATAGCCAATGCGGCAGGATTCTGAGCCGCCCCCTCCGCATCCTGTGTGCCCGTCCGGGTCTCTTTCTGGCTGCCTCCACTGGCTCCATAGGCTCCCACTTCCTGCTGATCGTCTCGCGCCAGGTGCAGGTAGCCCAATCGATCATCCTCGATCACTGCCGATCCCCTATCGCCAAAAATTTCGACGCGCGTCGTCACGCCCGGATAGGCTCCCGTTGTAGCCACAATCGCGCCCAGCGCACCATTCGTGAAGCGCAGCACGGCCACGGCCACATCTTCCGTCTCCATGCAATGCGCCAGCGTATCCGTATAGGCGTAGATACTTTTGACCCTCCCCATCAACCATTGCAGCAGATCAATCGAATGGATAGCCTGATTCATCAATACCCCTCCACCGTCCAATGCCCAGGTGCCGCGCCATGCGCCGCTATCATAATAGGCCTGCGATCTCCACCACGGCACAAGCGCGTTGCCGAGTACCAGCCGTCCAAGGGCCTGCTCCTCAACCAGTTGATGCACGCGCATCGACGCCGGATCAAAGCGATGCTGGCTGATAACCGCCAGCTTCACATTCATTTCGCGCTGTACGCGCAGCATCTCATCAATCGCCTCAAGGCTAATCTCCATTGGCTTCTCTACAATCACGTGTTTTCCCGCCCGCATCGCCAGGCACGCGAATTCGCCGTGCAAACCGCTGGGCACGCAGATATCCACCACGTCCAATTGCTCGCGTGCCAGCATCTCCCGCGCATCAGTATAGGCGTGAATGCCGTGCTTTCCGGCAAGCTTCTGCGCCGCGGCTGGCACGATATCGGCTACGGCGACCAGTTCAGCACCGGGCAGAGTGCGAATCGCATCGGCGTGCGTCGGACCAATTACACCGCCTCCAATAATCCCAAAGCGTAGTTTCTCTGACATCGCTCTAATTCTCCTGGCTCAGTATCTTTGTCGTTTCCTGGAAAAAACGCTCAAGCGACTCGTATAGGGCATCTCTAGAACTCTCCAGAATCATCAGCAGGCATGTTCGCCCGACCTCGATCATCGCCTGCCACGTGCTTACCGCCTGGGCGCGCAAAAATGTATCGTTATAGCTGCCAAGGAGCATGGTTTCGGAGTCGCGCACCAGCAAGCGCAGGCTCACCAGGCGAGGCGGCCCATCCATCTCGCTCTGCTCGGTCGAATGGTAAGCAGCAGGCGCGCGGCGAATCTTTACAGGAACACCCAGCAGTACGTTGCCGATCCGGTACATGTGCGAGGCGATCAGCTTCAATACATCCGCGGCTATCTCACCGTTGATGGTGAAATCCAGGTAAGAGAGGGATGCAGGGGAGATAGCCTGCCCATTTGGGGCAGTCAGCGCTAATCGCAATGCGGCAGCATACATGGATGCAGGATCTCCCTGTACCCTCATCTCTGGTGGGGCATACAGCATAATGGTTCCACTCGAGACGCTTGCTTTCCAGCCCTGCACGAACTGCAAAGGATCATTCATCATGCGCAGTGACCGCGCTCGTGTTTTATAGTTCTCGACGGCAGGTTGACCGGCGAATCGAATGCGATGCAGGTATCCATAGAGAGCCATGCTCAATTGCCATTCCAGGAAACTGGCCGTCAGGGCGATCAAGCGGCGTCGCGGCTCATCGCTGGCAAGCAATGGCTGGTAGAGCACGAAATGCCCGGCTTCGTCCTCCCTTTCTGCGATATCCGTCTCCATCCGTACATGCAATAAACCGCGCGCCGAATAGCCGGGTGCTTTGGGGTTGAGCGCCTGGTTCTCGAAGACCACGACTCCCTTACCGCTCTTGCCCAGGCTCTCCTCCATCAACTGTTCCACCCAGGGTATGAACGCCGACCATCCAGGGGGCATTTGCAGCGGCATCCCGCATCTTCCATCCACGCTTGCATCGCTCAGCGCAGCTGCCAGTTGCACAAATGGCGAATCCGCCGGACGCGAGGTCGCGAGCTCCAGATTATACTCGCCCCAGGCTTGCTGGAGCAATGTTTCAAGCAGGCCTGCTTTTCTTACTGGCTGGCCGTCTGTAGGATTTTCTTCGTGAATGTCGGGACCTGTATCATGTGAGGGTGGTGGCCGATGAATCGGCGATGGGCGCGATAAATCGGCCACCGGTGGTTGAACCGGCTCTTGTGGCTGTTCGCTGTCTGATTTCTGCTGCAGGCGTGTCAGGTAAAGGGCGGCGGGCAGCAAGAAAACTCTTGTGGTTGGAGCGCTCATACGCCCGCCGGTGCCGGTTCCACCATCCAACTGCAAAGAACGTGTGGGTACCTGGTGTTCCTGGGCAAATGTGTCGAGGTAAGAACCCGGCAGTGTCATCACGAGTAGATGCCGTGCCGCTCGCAGGCGCGCCTGTTTCAGCAGGCCGGTAAACCATTCCAGGTGCGTGATAGGTTCCTCAGAGGTCATTCCCATCGAAACGCCGATCATCATCACATCATCTAGCAGCGCGCGCAAAAACTCGGGGTTTGATATTGTGCCAACTGCCGGCAGCCTCAGATTCTTAGCGGCCGCTATCCTGCGCACAATTTCATTCAATGCTGCCGGGTCTGTGCTATCAAGTGGATAGATCGTGAAGTGATCCGGGTCACTGCCACTGCAAAAGCCGAGATCGGTGAAGACGCGCACGGCGATGACAGAGCCACCCATGCCTGCCCAGATAACATGGCGAATGCCGCGCTCCCATAATTCCCGTGCCTCAATTTCTACCTCCTCCAGCATGATAGGATCGGCCAGCAGGCGAGGTATACCCTCCACCCAATCCAATTTGAGAGCGCCATCCTCGCTGCCGAGTACGGCCATCAGTCCTTCCTGCCGCCGCAATTGACCGATGGCATCCTCCTGGATGAGCCTGCGCATTGAGGGCGAATCTTCTATGTTCATGGCTTGAACTCTTTCCTTCTAAACTCCGGCGGATTTTTCAGATATCTGTCCAGATCAGGATCGTACTTCTACAAATTTTTTGCGCGGTAAAGCATTTCTCCCGCATGTGGCACGACCAGAATTCCTTGGTTCTCTCGCCCTTTCCATGCTTCGGGGCCGATTTTCTTATAGTCAGCATAACCCAGGTTGACATGGCGGCAGCGGGCTTCGGAAATGCCGGTTGCCAGCGTCACCTGGATGCGCGGCGTTTCGATGCCGGTTTTTGCATCGTAAGTGCCTGTACCTTTTACGTGTGTGCTGTGGGCCAGGATACTGCCGGGCACATCTTTGAAGCGATCCCACTGCTTCAGAAAATAATCTCGCACGTGGTAACCTACCTGGTCGATCAGTTTGCCATGCGTGTAGGATATTTCTTGAAGGTGTGGAGCATAGATGATGACCTCGCCACCATCGGCTATCGCCGGCTCCGTTTTGTACATGGCCTTGGCAGCAGTCCACAGGTCGTCGTACATCTCCGACGGCATGGAGAGAACGCGGCGAAATGGCGTATCGACCGTAATGATGTTGAGGCGCGCGGAGAGATCGGCTGCCTGGCTCCAGGCGTCTTTGCAAGGGCCGATGTAAAGGCCGTGCAGATCGGTTCCCTGCATGACAAGCGCCATGCATAGCAGCGGTTTTTGGACAAACTCTGCTGCTCGCTCGATCACCCGGCGTACAGGAGTATCTTTGATGCCGATGGTTTTCATGCTCGTGATGAGCGCCCCCAGCCAGTGGGTGAAATTGATGATATCCGCCCCGGCGATGCCTGGAAAGAGGTATTTGGCGCCGCCGGAGAAGCCAGCCACCTCGTGAGGGAAGACAGGGCCACAGATAATCAACTGGTCGTATTCATGAATCAGGCGATTAAGCGTGACCGGTATTTCATCGACCAGCAGACCATCTGTGAGCCGGTCGGCCTCCGCGCGCGATATCACGCCTATCGTTTGCAGCTGATCGGGCTTATCCCAGTGGTGATTGTAAATCTGTAGGTTGGGGTAGCGCTCTTTGCGCTCACCTGCTCTAACTCCCACCAGGTGGTCGATTGCCTCGTCCGGCATGGCCGCGTGTGTCCCCAGGGCGATGAGATAGTCCAGTTGCGCGACACGACGGCCAAGCTGTTCATAAAGTAGCCGGAAGAAGAGTGGAATCGGTGCCGTGCGCGTCCCATCAGGAATGATGATCAGTACGCGCCTCCCATCGAGCGGCAAGGGATCAATGGCCCGCGCTATGAGTTGGCGGATATCGTCAACCGCCAGAATCGCGGTTGTTGAGCCTTTTCCTATGGTCATAAATCGTTCTCCCGGCTATTGCCGCAAAAGGGATCGCTCTACACGCCGCTGTATGCCGAAAATCCGCCATCAACGGGGATAACCGTCCCTGTGACGAAGGCAGAGGCAGGGCTGACCAGCCATAACAGCGTTCCGACCAGGTCTTCTGGCATTCCCATACGTCCCATAGGCGTATGCTCGATGATGGACTTTCCGCGTGCTGTCCAGGCGCCGCTTCCGGCATCGGTGAGTAAATAGCGATTTTGTTCCGTCAAGAAGAAGCCGGGGGCCAGAGCGTTGACGCGGATACGCGGGCTATATTCCTGTGCCATGTAGACTGCCAGCCATTGCGTAAAGTTGGTCACGGCTGCCTTGGCCGCGCTGTAAGCAGGAATGCGGGTCAGGGGTCGCAGTGCGTTCATAGAGGCGACATTGACGATGCAGCCCTCTCCTCGCTCGGCCATATCGCGTCCGAATACCTGGCAGCTCGAAAATGTGCCCATAAAATTCAGGTCGAACACTTCACGCGTAGCATGCAAGTCCAGGTCAAAAAAAGACCGTTCGGGGGTCGTTGTAGCATGCGGATTATTGCCTCCAGCGGCATTAATCAGAATATCGACCTGGCCAAACTCCCTGTGTACCTGCTCAAGCGCCTGCTCAAGCGCAACGCGATCAAGCACATTACAGGCTATCCCAAGCCCCTGGCCTCCGCCTGCCTGGATTGCCTTTGCGGTCCGTTCCGCTGATTCCATATGCAGGCTCAAGACTGCCACCCGCGCGCCTCCCTGCGCGAGCGCGGAAGCCAAAGCTCCTCCCAGACCACCACTACCACCTGTGACAACTGCGTTCCTGTTTTGTATGGCGAAGAGCGCTTGAAGATCCATCCTCTTTTCTCGCTTTTGCTGTTCTCTCACAGTATGACAATACCTATTTTACGCTGAAACGCTCTATTGTTGCACGTGAACCGTTACAATAGGACACCTTCCATATTACCATTATCTTGCCTGGATACGATATTGATACCATGCGTACTCAAAACCGGACCTTGTTCGCGCGCTATATAATAGGAAGAATCTATCTGCCTTGAAAGCATCTCGTTGTATACTATGAAACAAAGGCCGGGACATGTCATTCTGAGTGCAGCGAAGAATCCGTGCTGCGTTGGGACATGTCATTCTGAGGCAGCGAAGAATCCGTGCATACTATGAAACAAGGGCCGGGACATGTCATTCTGAGTGCAGCGAAGAATCCGCAGGAACCACGGCGCGACCTGGCTCAGGAGAGATTCTTCGTTGCACTCAGAATGACAAGCGAGAGGGTCTTTTTCGTAACAAGCGGGAGGTTTTTTTTTTCATGACAAGCGAGAGGGTCTTTTTCGTGACAAGCGGGAGGATCTTTTTTTCGTGATAGATATACGAGAGGGTCTTTTTTCATGGCTAGCCATAAAGAGAGGAAATATCATGGCAACAGAAGTAGGACAGGCACACCAGACGGATTTTTATTTGATGGATGAATTGCTGACACCTGAGGAGCGCAGCATTCGCGACAAGGTACGTGCATTCTCCGAAAAAGAGGTCATTCCTATCATTAACGATTACTGGGAGCGAGCCGAATTTCCATTTGAGCTTATTCCCAGGCTCGCGGCCCTGAATATTGCCGGTGGCAGTATTCAGGGCTATGGTTGTCCCGGCATGAGCGCCATCGCATCAGGCCTGATCGCGCTTGAACTGGCGCGCGGTGATGCCAGCATTTGCACCTTCTTCGGCGTCCATTCGGGCCTCGCCATGTCCTCGATTGCTATGCTCGGTTCAGAAGAGCAGAAGCAGCGCTGGCTGCCGCTCATGGCGCGTATGGAGAAGATCGGCGCTTTTGGCCTGACCGAGCCGAATCACGGCTCCGACGCCGTGATGCTCGAAACGCGCGCGCGGCGTGATGGCAACGAATACATCATCAATGGCGCCAAACGTTGGATTGGCAACGCCTCTTTTGCCGATGTCACCATCATCTGGGCGCGCGATGACGAGGGCAAGGTGGGAGGCTTCCTGGTCGAAAAAGGCACTCCGGGCTTCGAACCAAAGGTCATGACCGGCAAGGTGGCCAAGCGGGCCGTCTGGCAGGCCGATATCACGCTCACAGACGTGCGTGTGCCCGCCGAAAATAGGCTGGCCAATGCGCGTAGCTTCAAAGATACCTCGCGGGTGCTGACTGCTACCCGTTCCGGTGTTGCCTGGGAGGCCGTAGGTCATGCAGTGGCCGCCTACGAAATCGCGCGGGACTATACGAGGCAGCGCGTGCAGTTTGGACGCCCGCTCAACAATTTCCAGATCATCCAGACCAAGCTGGCCTCGATGCTTGCCAACGTCACCAGCATGCAATTGCTGTGCCTGCGCCTCGGCCAGTTGCAGCAGGAGGGCAAGATGACGGATGCGATGGCCTCGCTGGCGAAGATGAACAATGCACGGCTGGCGCGCGAAGTTGTCGCGGAGGCCCGCGAGATGCTGGGCGGCAATGGCATTCTGCTGGACTATCATATCGCGCGTCACCACGCCGATATCGAGGCCGTCTTTACCTACGAGGGAACGGATACAATCCAGTCGCTGATCGTTGGCCGGGATATTACGGGAACGTCGGCGTTCGCGCCTCACTAACCTATTGTTCCATCGGCGGCATCTCTTGTGGATATTGCACTGTAGGCTCCTCGTACTGTGCGTTACTGCGGGATTGTTCTTCTGGCGGATACGAATAAGGAGGTACAGGCTCCTGGGCGCTGCCCTGCGTGGGAGTCGGAGTGTATCCCTGCTCATAAGGTGCATAAGGCTCTTCAGGCGGTGGCTCCGGCTCTCCATAGGGTTGGTAGGATTGGTATGGTTGCTGGGGCGGCTGTTGCTGCTGGTAAGGCGAGTATGGCTGCTGCGGCCCCATAAACGAATTGCCGGCCATGGCCCTGCGCAGCAGGCCCAGGATAATTGCCGCGACCACCACCGCGAATATTCCGGCGACGAGCCATGCCCAGATATGGGTGAAAATAAAGGCGAGTAACAGTACCAGAAAGACCATACCGACGATGCCGCCTCCCGGCCTTCCGTATCTATATCGATAGGCGCGGCGGGCATTTCGATAGGCTAATCTCTGCATACGCCACTGCATTCTGGCGGCTCGCCGTGCATCCCGTGCCGCTCGTCTCGCCTGCCATGGGTCCTGGTACGACATACTTTGCTCCTCGGAAATTGTAGCCTGATGAAAACTATTCGCTTGTGCTCTAAAATACTATACCCCACTACCTCGATCATTACCAGAGGAATTTTTAGACTCTACAAAACTTGAAGATGACTAAGCAGGCTCGGGGTTATAAGTGGTAGGCGCAGGATCATCATTATCGTTTTTTATTCCTCTCTCCGTACAATGTTTCTCATTGACGGATAACCAGAATGTCCTTTCGGCGTGGTTAGTGTATCACTTCCGAACCTGGGGGCTAAATTACTTTGCCAGAACACCTCTGGCAAGTTTCTAACCTCTATTGTATGTATACGCAGCAGGGTTGATTTTTACAATTATGAAAAAGGCCATATATGACGTTTTGCAATAATTGAAAGTAAGAGATGCCAGAGAACCGGCATCCCTTGTTTACATCTGCTGTCTTTTAGGCACGATAATCAATATGAGTACCGGAGCCAGCCCCAACAACCCGACTCCTGCCAGCAGACCAAAGCGGCTGGCAACCAGCCCTACGATCCCTGGCAGGACGATCTCAAATGGCGCTCCTAAGCCAATCACCGTGCGTACCATGGCTGAATGTCCTGGCTGGCGTGCATATGCTCCGGCCTGCGCAATTGGATAAAGACCAGAGGCTCCCAGGCTCATTACAAAGAGCGAACAGGCGACCAGCCAGATGGAGTGCAGGGCCAGAAATCCAATCATGCCGGGCAGCGTCAGCACTGCCAGGCCTATCAGGAGCCGGTGAGCTGCGATGCGCTTCACGAGGCGATCAAGGATCATCAATCCTAGAAAACCACCGATCATATGGATAACAATCACCAGGCCGATTACCACCTCGCTTACATGCAGCACATCGTGCATGTAGAGGGCGGCGAAACCAATGAATATCTCATCCAGCATCGTCGGCAAAATTGCAAGGATAGCCCAGCGCAACAGGAGTGGGTCCCGCAGCGCCTTACGCAAGCTTTTTAGTATGCCAATCGATTCGCTTTCCTCTTCATTATGGTGTGAGGAGACTGGACGCGGGAAAGGTCGCAAACTGAGAATCGTTGCTACTCCTAACCATAGGCCCACAGCTAGCCAGCACAGCCCTGTCCAGCCCATGCTCAGCGTGACGAAAGCTGAGACGACCAGGGGCGAGAGCAAATCACCGATACTGCTCATCAATGTCCAGCGCGTCATCGTTCGCATACCATCACCTGGCGCGCTATCGATCAAAGCCGCTTCCGAGAGTCCCACCGCTGTGCCGATGGCCGGATACAGCACAATAAACACGAACAATAACCAGCCGAAGCTGCGTATAGTTCCGGCCAGCGCAAAATCGCAGGCCAGTACAAGCAGACCTCCCAGGATCCACCAGCGTTTTGAGCCACGGTCGCTTACCAGGTTAATGATGGGCTCGAGGATCATACTCGAGATGGCACCGGCGCTGAAAAGCAATCCTACCTGCGCGTATGTCAGTCCCAATTGATCGCGCAAGAGCGGCATGCCCACTATTAGAAAACCCGTCATCAGCTCATCAAACAGGCCCATGCTGAGCAAAATCAGGCGTAATGGCGAAAGATTGCGGAAGCGCGAAACGATATGTGAATTGAACATGCAGGATATAGTCCTCTCTGAAAATGCACACGTGAAATCAAAATGGCGGCGTTTATGAATACATTTTCAGAGAAGGAGGGGCACGCGAATGTTGACACGAATACTTGCGGACACACTGAATAGAGCCGGTTCCGGCTCGAATGTGGAGAAGAGGCTCACAAGTGCTTATGAACCTCAGATAGTATTGAAGCTGTGAAAGTTAGCAGGGGCTACGAGTACTCATATGAATGAACAGGCTCCTCATGCTAAAGGATGTTCCGTACCATGGTCTAAGGCCAGAGAATCAAATTCCTTCCATGGATTACGCAGGGTAGGTGTAGCGAGCAAGGGCAACATGGGTGAGTTTTTCGGAAGCTCCAGGATACGCGCAATAAGACCCTCGGGCGGCTCTAGTTTCTGTAATTTATCAAAGAGCGTATCCACATCGTCCTTCGGCAACGTAGCATCCGGCAAGCGGATATCTGAGGAGTTATCATTTAAAACATAGACATCTGGAGCAAATCGCATGGCTCACTCTCTTTTCCTTACAACACTAACTATCTCTTCTGTTAGTACGTAATAGACAACCAGGAAGTTTCAGTTTTCTCATCGAAATTTAAAGCTTTTTGCGCTCTTCTGATTTTTTTCTTATTTTTCGTTTCTAAAAGCTGAGCATTTTTTAATTGGATCTTCATAGAAAAGTGCTTTTGATGAAAATTCTTTCATCTTCATCAAAACAAGTAAGCAAGAGACTTGACGCGAGAAGGAACGTAGAGGTCTGATGGATCGGGCCTCGAAAGGGACTTGCCTATTGAGCATCCTCGTGTTACACTGCTAGCAAGAGATTACAACTTTTTTAGGCATTCGTCGTATGTATAGTCAGGAAAAGATTTTTCTAATATAACCATATGGTTACTAATGAAAATAGATAATGAGCGGTGAGAGAAATGGAATCGACACTAAATCCTTCAGGGGCACTGGAAGTCTTTGGACCTCTAGGTAAGCCAGCGCGTAAGACACGCCGCCGGCAAAGTACCGGGACGGTCTCACCCCAGGGTATTTTAAGCCAGGACCAGGCGATGGGTAGCGATGCTTCGGCAGTAATGCAGGGTATATCTGGCGCCTATGCGCGAGGGGCAACTGTCGAGGAATTGAGCGACGCGGAGCTTGTCGAACTGGTGCTTACAGGTACGCAGGAGGCTTTTGAGGTACTGGTCGAGCGCTATAAAGATGCTGTACAGAATCTTGCCTATCGTATGTTGAGTAATGTCACGGAAGCCGAGGATGTGACGCAGGAAGTCTTTGTACGCGCATATACTCAACTCTCCACATATAAACCGGCGCATAAATTTAGCACGTGGCTGCTTTCGATTGCCTCGCACCTGGCTATTGACCAGCTGCGACGCCGGCGTTTTCTAGCGTTACCGTTAGAAGATGTGCCATTCCTGGAATGGATTACCGACCTCGGCGCAGGCCCGGAACAATCGGCCCTGCAGGGGGAGCAACACGACGAGATCCAGGCCTACTTGCAGAAGTTGCCCAGCAAGTATCGCGCCGTTATACTTCTGCGTTACTGGTACGACTTATCTTATGAAGAAATTGCCATGGCTCTTAACCTGACACCGGCTCTGGTCAAAGCCCGCTTACACCGCGCGCGTGAGCTACTGGCTCGCTACATACAGGAAAACAAGGAGAACGAGGAGGAGCAGAGCGATGCGTTGCCACGACGCTGACCATCGGCTCACCGCTCAAGATGCAGGGAAATTCGCGCAGCCAGATACCTCGCCGGTACAGGAACAGCTGGTTGATCGTGGCACTGTCCATTCATCAGGACTGCCCCAGCAGCATCTCGATAACATGCTCCAGCCCCCGTTATCGCACATGTACCAGCCGATATCGACCTACCGTATCATGCAGGCAGTGCAGCAGCAAAGGCAGATAACCCGGCAGCTTGAGGAAATCCGCACTCAACAGAAGGCTCGTCTGCGTATCCTTCCGCCGCTGTTGGCATTCATTTTTTCGCTGCTGGGTGCGCTGGCGGTGTTAATAGTGATACTGGCATTTTTCCGGCCTGAGGTACTGGTAGGAATTCTATCGGGGATGGGTGATGTAATTGCAGGCTTTTTCGTTGTCGCGCAGTACCTGCGGGCAGGGTTGACATTCATCACCGGCAACAGTTTGATTCTCTCAGGGATAGCACTTGTCCTGGTGGTCATGATGGGAATGTGGCTTCGCTTGATGCGTTATCCACAAACGTAGAGAAAGCGCCTGTCCTGGCGTCCATTTCGGCATGTGTGGTGTAGAAGGCGAAGGTCATGGTTGCCCAACCATGATAGGGAGTTCCTGTATGCGTAAGACCGGACGTACACCCTGGGTTCTGTTAGTATTGTTTGGACTATTCCTGATACTGGTACTTCCAATCGGCGGACCCCAAAATCTACCGGCACAGTTCATACCAACAATCGTTCAGGCATCGGGTAGACAGAGCGTGGGTCCTACAAGCCAATGTACAACAAGTCACGAAGGGCCATCTTTTGGTGGAACGCTTGTTATCAATGGGCAAGAAGTAATATGTAGCGACATAACCTCGTTTGGTGGGGTAATTACTATTAAGGGTCAGGTACGCGGCGATGTAGTTGCCTTTGGCAGCAGTGTCATTATTGACGGCATCGTGACCGGAAATGTGGACCTGTACGGAAGCAACGCGGTCCTGCATAATGGTTCTCATGTACATGGGAATATTCTTCTTTATGGAGGCAGTTTTTATAAAGACAAAGGGGCGCTGCTTGATGGGCGGCCCATTTACAATTCAGGGCACTTCGGTTGGGTTTTTGGCAGTGATGACACATTCAGTTTCCCTTTCTTGTCTATCCTCACATGGGTAGCGCTGGGTCTGATATTCACTCTACTACTCCCCGAACATGTAATGTTAGTGCGCACAACGGCGGCAAATCATAAAGGCCGCAGCTTCGTTGTCGGATTATTAACGGTATTGATTGCTCCGGCGGTCCTGGTTGTATTGATAGCGCTTATTCTGCCTATTCCGCTGGCAATTATAGTGGCATTAGGGCTGATTGCGGCATGGGCTTTGGGCACGGTGGCAGTCGGGTGGCTCATCGGCGAGCACCTGGTACATGCAATAGCGCCGCAGTACAATAGACGCACCTTGCAGCTACTGGTTGGACTGACAGTGCTGACGCTGGCAGGAGGGTTGCCCCTGATTGGCTGGTTTATCACGGTTGTAGCTGGATTAGTAGGACTTGGAGCAGTCCTCTTAAGCCGTTTTGGGACGCGGCTCTACGGTCGGCCCAAAGGACCCTTGAATCTCTGATGATTGCTTTTATCGACCTGGACTGGAGGTCATCTCTTTACAGGACGAGATTGAACCGTACAAATATATTGGAAAGTTGGGACGGACACCAGAAATGCAGTAGCCAGGAGAAGTAGAGACAGTGCCTTATGCCTGTCCTCGTAGGAGCGCAAGGACAGGCATAAGGCACTATCCCTACCCCTCTCTCTCTCTCTATCTTGCAGGTGTGCCGCCGAGGTGTATATGAGCATTGACGTTGAACTAACCGATCTTGCCTACGGTGGAGATGCCGTGGGCCGTTACGAGGGGCGAGTACTCTTTGTACCTGGAGGGATTCCTGGTGAACGAGTGCGCGTAGAGGTCGTCGAAGAGCGCCGCGGACATGCGCGCGCTGCTCTTTTGGAAATCCTGCGTCCTGCCCCTGAGCGAGTCGAACCGGCCTACCCTCTGCTCACGGATAGTGGTTGCCAGTGGCAACATATCGCCTACCCCGCGCAACTGACCTGGAAAGCGCACATCGTGCGCCAGCTTCTTGTACGCATCGGCAAGCAGCCTGACGCGCTTGTCCATCCTACTATTGGTATGCCTGCCGGTAGCTCGGCCTGGGGCTATCGCAACATCGCATTATTTTCGGTAGGCCCGGAGGGAGAAATCGGCTTCAAACTCACCGACAGCCACGAAGTACAGGACCTCGAAACGTGCGAATTATTGCATCCTGCCCTGGATATGGTCTACCAGCGAGTGCGCAGCAAGCTTAAAGCGTATTTCGGCGATTCTCTCCCTCAAATGATTCAGGGCTTTACCATACGCGGCGCTATCGGCGCGGTCAGCACCCCCAGCTCAAATGCAGAGAGCGTGAGGGCAGTACCCACATTGCTCTGCATGCATGCGCGTCCCGGTTCAACGATTGAAGCGCCACAGCAGTTGGCACAGGAACTGGTGACTACCGCTCCCGGCATTGTCGGCGTCATTATTGAGCGTGTCGGTGGCCGCTACGGTCGTGTCGTGGCAGGTCAGGAGTTCTTGACCGATGTCGTATCCGGTCGCCGCTTCCGGGTTTCCGCCGATTCCTTCTTCCAGGTCAACATGGTACAGACACCGGTGCTGGTTGATCGCGCCATAGCAATGTTGGAGCCTCAACGCGGGGATACGGTGCTGGATGGCTACAGTGGCGTCGGTCTCTTCTCAGCATTCCTGGCTGCTCGCGCCGGTCGCGTGATTGCCATCGAATCGCAGCCCAGCGCTGTGATGGATGCGCGCGCCAATACTACCCTGAACAACCAGAATAACATCACGACGCTGGAAGGGACCTTAGAGCGGCTCCTGGGCCAGTTGTACTACCGCCGTGAACGAGTCGACCTGGCGCTGGTCGATCCACCGCGCGCCGGTTGTCATCCTAAGGCATTGCAGGCGCTGCAATCGCTTGCCCCGCGCGTCATCTGTTACGTCTCGTGCGACCCCAGTACGCTGGCACGTGATATCGCCACGCTCTGTGGCAGCGAGCGCTACCGCCTTGTGGCCGCACAGCCCATCGATATGTTCCCGCAAACATACCATATCGAATGCATCGCGTTGTTGGCACGTACAGGGATGAGATAGATAAATTTCTAGAGTAGAAAGAGACGGGGATGCTTGAGGCTTTCGTGAAGGCCTCAAGCATCCCTTACTTACTCAGCAATACCCGAATCTCCGGTCGCTCGCCTGTATCCAGATCGACGTGAATAACAGCCCCGGCGGGAGGTTCCTGGCTTACGATTACGCCCGCGGGAATCTGGGGGTAGGATGGAACCTCGCCGATGGGAACCACCTTCATGCCAAATTCCTCGGCCCGCTCCACCGCCGTCAGCAAATCCAACTTCTGCAAGTTCGGCACGCCACGGTTGACCATCTGTTTTTCGAGGATCGTCACAACGTTGCTGAACCACTCGTTCAATTCTTGCTTGCGTTTATTATTCGCCTCGATCTTGTCTGCCTTCTCTTTAAATCCCTTGATGGCATAGATCTTATCCTGAATGAAGAAAGGATGATCAATATGGGTCATCTTAATGTCCGGACTGGAACCCGGTGTCTCAACATAGACATCCCCGTATCCAAGCAAGAACTCAAAGACGTTGCTCATCCTCACCTTGACATCGCGGATATTTCTGTACTCCGTCTCGTCACGGGCCTCGTAAAAGAAGATGAACTTGCGCTCGATATCGATGATGCGCTTGTTGGTTAGAATGAACACATCGTCAAAGTAATTGATGATGGTCAGCAGGATGCCGATGATTAAGATCAACACTCCGGCAACAACAAAGCTGGTAAATTGATGGGGGAGATAGATGATGCCAACAAATCCCAGCAGAAGGAGCAGTACAGGAACAGTAAGGCGCATAGCAAGCACATACCTGGACCGCTGAATGTACATGACTGTAAATTCGTCGGTTTGATAGTGAACGTCGGCAGGAATACGTAGCGGCCCTCCAAATGTCCGCAAAGGGCCACGCGGGGCATCTGGTTTTTGCCGGCGTGCATATTTAGCATCTGCATCCTGCAGTTTTGGAACATCTTCCTCTTTTGCCAGTTTCGAAAGTACTTCATCTAGCTCCGGGTTGGCCGGTCTGGGAGGTTTCGCTTTGGCTTGTTTGGCCGCTTTATATGCCTCAGAGACGCCCAGGATGGCATCTCTAATCGCCTTCGGGTTGGGTACATCCTTGATATCTAGACGACCCCCTACCAGGTAGACGTGGACAGTACCATAGGATGCCAGGAAACTCATAGGAGTAGCGCGGTCAACCCCCACCTGCTGTACCCTATCGAGGCCTGTTTCCTGGCGTGTTTGTTGCAGAAAACCGCGCCAGGTCAGAATACGCTTATTGGTAATAATATCGACTTCGAGCCACCAGAGGATGAGGTCTTTGTAAACGAAATAAGCCGCGGTGATGATAACAAGCAGTCCGACGAGCAGGGTTAAAAATGTGAAGAGCGGCTTCAGAGTTGTTTGACCAATATCTACTCCCAGCAGGATGATAAGCAGGAGCAGAGAACCAAGAAAGGGTAAAGCAGAGCGGATAAGAAACCAGGGATGCCTGCGCACCACTTTCCTGACCACTTCATCCGGCTCCTGGCCACGGAAATGCAACTGCTTGTCACGGCCACGCCACAACTGGCGCAGACCGCCATGTATGCGTCGGGGACGCCATGCCTCATCAGGTGCCTGTTGGGGTGCATTGCTGCTCATTTACTCACCTCGGTCTTTCGAGCGGGCAGCCGCAAGGGCCTGCCCCTGGCATTCCTACTGTGCTGTGTCGTCTATGTTTGGATGGACGACCACAAGGCCGCCCCTACTTTTTCCCGCCTGCGCCGCCTTTCTTCGCGTTTGCCGCTATCAGGCCTGCGATGACCGCTATTACCGCAACTACAAAGATGATCAACAAATAATTGCCGACCTGGCTCTGACTCGGCGTACTCACACCGACCGTAATCAGAGGAGATTTGGCAAAGACATTCGTTACGTACTCAATCAAAGCATAGCCGGTGATAACTGCCGGAATCACACCTAAAAAACGTTCGGCGGGCGTAGCCGGCTTTGGAAATGCCCTGTTACCAATAATATACCCCAAACCGACAATAACAACAAAGGCAATGATAGTTACCACCAGTACATTCACATCCGTAGGAGCCGATGGCGTTTTTGTAGAGGATGAGGAGCCACCTGCGATGATTTGCAGAATGACGGGAAGGCGCACAAAAACGAAATCCGCGAGCCCCTTTCCGCCGCCCAGGAACAAAAATAACACCCCTGCCAGCGAAAATGCCATTGAGACTATCTCACGACGCCATCCCCGCATAAAGCCCAGCACGCCAAAAGCAAGCATGGCTATGAAAAAGCACTGCGGTGCCGTTAATAACAAAGCCATATGTTTCTGTTCCCCTCCCTCAAGCGTCAAAGACAATACGATAGTGGGCCAATCAACCGGTAAAGCATGAAGTCGTAGTCTCCCTAAAAACATCTATTACCGTTATCTTACCACAGCTTTACGACAAAATATAGAGTATTACGGCCCAATTTGCTGAGATATCCCTAAATGCCGGGTAAATTCATAAGAACTGGTGATACGAAGAATATGCCGGGGGATTCTTCGCTGCGCTCAGAATGACATGCTCCCGAACATATCTGGGGCATGTCATTCTGAGCGCAGCGAAGAATCTCTCACCGACGTACCAGTAACCACCAGCAATCCATCCTCGGTTCTGCTATAATCATCAATCAGAATAAGTATCTGCTCTCAAAAAGGATACTTCTTTTCAAAACTTAAGTAGTTGATACAGAGACAGGAATAAGTCATTTGCGCTTGAACGTCTTCTTCACTCCTTCATCCGTCATTGTGGGGGAGCCAGCAACTCATCACATTTACATTGTCATAGATGTCATTCGTGCCACCACCACGCTTGCCGTTATCTTCGAGCAGGGCGCTACCCATGTTCTGGCCGGAGAAACGCTTGAGCAGGCGCAAGCAGCTGCACAGAAATTGCCTGGATGGTTCCTCTGCGGTGAACGTAACGTGAAGCCGTTGCCCGGTTTTGACTATGGTAATTCGCCCGTCCAGTTTTCTCAACTCGACCTGAAAGGTCGCGAACTGATTTTGACCACCACCAACGGCACGCGCGCTTTCTATGCCTGCCCCGAACAATCAATTCGCATGGCCGGCAGCTTCTACAATGCTCACGCAGTGACTGCCAAAGCGCTGGAGCTTGCGCGACAGTACAGGAGCGACATCAGCCTGGTATGTTCCGGGGAATATGGTTTATTCGCGCTCGACGATACTGTGTGCGCCGGGTATCTGGCCCTTGAACTGCAGCGCCAATACGAGGCCTATCCTCACGCTGAGCCTCTATTGATCGATGAAAGCGTGCATGCCGCCATCACCCTGTACCGCGCTTACCCGGTACCGGAATTGATCGAGCATAGCCAATCGGCGCAGTCCGTAATCAACGCGGGTTTGCCGGATGATGTAACGTTTTGCCTGCAAAAAGATGGCGGGATGAGCGTACCAGTGGTGGTGGGGAAAGACGAGGGAACCGGATTATTGTTATTAGAACGTATTTCAATCCCGGCCAGGAAGTCGTGAAAAGATCCGGCTCCCGCCGCTTCTCTGTAGGGGGAGTATAGCGGCCACACCCGATCATGCCAAGAGCAAATGCACGAGACAGGAAATGCTCGCATGGCTGCGCGCAGCCATGCGAGCATTTCCTGTCTAGCTATCCTACCCTCACGATCAACTTGCCAAAATTCTTATTCTCGCCCATCGCCCTGTGAGCCTCTGCAATCTCATCGAATGCGTAGACATGTTCGATAATCGGCTTCACCGTCCCGTTTGACAGCAGAGGCAGAACACTTGTTGCGAAACGACGTGTTACCGCCAGCTTCTCCTCAAGGGTGCGCGTGCGCAGGGTCACGCCGCGCATCGATATGCGCTTACCCATCAGCATGCCCAGGTTCACGTTTGCCTGGACGCCGCCCATCGTTGCCAGAAAGACGATGCGACCCCATGGCGCCATGGCCTGCAGATTCTGTTCCAGGTAGGGCGCGCCAACAAAGTCGATAATCACGTGTACGCCCGCCCCGTTGGTCAACCGCTGCACCGCCTCCGCGAAGTTCTGGTCAGAGAAACCGGCATCCAGACCCAGGGCCTTAGCTCGCTCCAGCTTCTCTGGCGTGCGTGAGGTGCCAAAAGTGGTCGCGCCTGTCGCGTGTGCGAGTTGGATGGCCGCCGTTCCGACTCCGCTGCCTGCCGCGTGAATCAGCACGCGCTCGCCCATTTGCAGGCCTGCCTGCGTAAAGAGCGCGTCATGCGCCGTCATGAAGACCTCCGGGATGCCTGCTGCCTGCTCAAAATCCAGGTTCGCCGGAATTTCTACCAGCATCCCCTCGTGAACCACGATATATTCCGCCTGCGCTCCTCCACCTGCCAGGCCCATCACCCTCTGTCCCGGCTTCCACATGCGTGCCAGGGGACCAACCGCATCGACCTCGCCCGCGAATTCCATTCCAGGAATATTAGAAGGCCAGCCCGGGGGCGCGGGATATCCCCCCGCACGCTGCAATAAGTCTGCGCGGTTAATCCCCGCCGCCCTGACTCTTACTCTCACCTGGTCGCCTGCCGGTTCCGGCGTCTCGACATCCTGGATTTCCAGCACGTCCGGCCCGCCGGGACGAGTGATTATTACTGCACGCATGAGCTTTGCTCCTCATCTCGCTCCTACGCCTGAAGCAACTTCTGTAAATCCGTGGTCATCTCGCTATTGGTGAAATTCTGATCTAGCAGCACCTGTTCGCGGCCCTGCTTATCGATCAGGTACAGCACCGAGGTATGCATACTCGTGCTGGCGGATATGCTTTGCGCATCGACAGCGTAGGCACTCCAGATTGGCGAGAGTTGATTTTGCGTTCCGGTGAGATAGTGCCAGTAGTCGGTCATCTGGTGCTGCTCGGAAAAGGTCAGGGCCGAGGCTTGCGTATCGCCTTTGGGATCGACACTGACTACCAGGATTGCCACCTTTTGCGCGTTGCTGCCCAGGCTCTGCATCGCGGTATGCAACTTTTCAGCGATCAATGGGCACACGGTGGGACAGTGCGTATACATGAAAGTCACAATGACAGGTTCGCCTTTGAATTGGGCCAGCGAAACCGTGTGGCCGAACTGGTCCGTCAATTGAAATCCGGGCGCAGGCGAGCCACCAAGGTCAATACCCTGCAAGCCCAATGCGTTGCTTGTAGTTGAGGAACTACTGCCGGACCCTCCTGTCGTGTTGCGCAAGCTCAAGAGGGCCACGATCAATACGACAAGCAGGGCCATCGTTATAACTGATAAACGTGAAGCCAGGCGCCAACTCATACTCATGATTTTGATTCCTCTAGAATATATTCCTGATGCCCTACCCCGAGCGCGCTATATCTGCTCCCTATGGCCTAGCAATCGCCTTCAAGGGTAGCGGCTCTCCCTCTTTACTTAATGAAGAACTCTATCTAACACCATTGCGGCGAAGATCATCGCCAGGTAGCAATTAGAGTACCAGAAAAGCGTGCGCGCCCATTTCTTTGTCTTATCGCGCAGCAAACGCACGGCCATGTATACCAGTATACCACCCAACACGAGCGCCGCTGCCAGGTAGAGAAATCCCATTGCCCTCATCGCAAATAGCACCAGGGTAACCGCCAGCAATAACAGCGAGTACAGGAAAATCTGCTTGCGCGTCTCAGATTCGCCCATCACCACCGGCATCATAGGAATATGTGCCTTCTCGTAGTCTTTTTGAATTAACAACGAGAGCGCCCAGAAATGCGGCGGCGTCCAGTAGAAGATGATGGCGAAGAGCCAGATGGCCGGCAGTGAAATGCTATTCGTTACCGCCGCCCAGCCTACCAGCACGGGTACAGCGCCCGCCGCACCACCGATGACGATATTTTGCGCCGAGGTGCGTTTGAGCCAGATCGTATACACGAAAACATAGAAAAGAATGGCCGAAGTCGCCAGCAGCGCGCTGAGCAGGTTGACGAAAAACGCCAGAATCAGGAATGATCCGATGCCTAATAGCAGGCCAAAGATCAGCGCCTGCGCTGGCTGCACCCTGCCTGATGGCAGTGAGCGACGCTGCGTGCGCCCCATCACCTGGTCGATATCACGGTCGATGTAGCAGTTGATGCAGTTGGCGCTGCCCGCCGACATCGCTCCACCCAGCAGCGTTGCCAGCACCAGACCCAGCGATGGGAATCCTCGCTCCGCGATAGCCATAGTTGCCACCGTCGTGCCAAGCAGTAGAACCGTCACATGCGGCTTCATCAGGTCGATATAGGCACCGATTGTTTGTTTGATTGGCCGGGCCTCTCGCTGCTCCTCTATTCCTTCAAGCTCTTCCAGCTGTTGTACTGTCTTCATGCGAAACGAAATATCCTTCATGTATTGTTGATGAGGCAAGAATAATTAAGACATCTTGTATTGTCATGGATGCTCCTGTTACCATCCTTGCAAAAAATGATGCCTGCCTTACAGGTTCCTGAACGGTCTTGCCCCCCCTTCCCACCCCTGCTATAGTATCTAACGAGTAAGTGTGTATAGGTGAAAGGTCCCGGTTATGACGGCAAATATAGATCTCAACTTCTGGCTCACACAATGGAATCTTGATCCATCAATTCTTATCGGCACGGCATTGATTATCGGTGCCTATCTATATGCTATCGGCCCGCTGCGCAGGCGCTATAACTTTGAGAAGGCTACACGCGGCCAGGTTTTCGCGTTCTTATCCGGGATGATTATCATGTTCCTGGCGCTTATCACCCCGCTGGACGAGCTTGGCGACTCCTACCTGTTCAGCGCGCATATGGTGCAGCATTTGCTGATCACTATGATCGGACCGCCATTGCTGCTGATTGGCACACCCGAATGGTTCTTGAGGCCAATAGTACGCAACCCGGCGCTATTTCGTATCGCGAAGTTTTTGACGATGCCTGTTATTTGCTTTGCCCTTTTCAATATCGACTTCTGGCTCTGGCACGGGCCGCCGCTCTATGATGCCACGCTGGAAAACGAGTCCATTCACATCATCGAACACCTGACCTTTATCGTCTTTGGCGTCCTGAACTGGTGGCCGATGTTTAGCCCATCGAAGGATTTGCCGCGCCTATCTATCGGCGGGCAGGTCCTCTATCTCTTCCTCAGCGGCATGCCCACCGTCGCGCTGGGGGCCGGTCTCACCTTCTTACCGCCGCTCTATGCTCCCTACATTACTGCTCCGCGTGTGTGGGGCATTTCTGCGGCTACCGACCAGCAGTTGGGCGGCCTCATCATGTGGATCCCCGGCAATATCCTCTATATCGTCATCATGAGCGCCCTCTTCATTCGCTGGATGCAACAACAAGAGGCAAAGCAGATGGCGCAGGAACGAGAGCAATATGAAAAAGAGGATGCGAGCGGCGCTGTGATATAGTTCCTCTTCCCATCCATGCTATAATCGCATCAGCATTTCCACTTTTCCACGCCGGTAGCAGAATAGGGAAGTGGAGATAACTATATTTCAGCTTGTTTGTTGGGAAGGCTGCATTGCAATGCTCATTACACGCATCGAGTTAGAGAACATCAAGAGCTATCGTCACCTCACGGTCGATTTCCGGCGCGGCACCACCGCTATCAGCGGCCCTAACGGGTCAGGCAAAACCACGCTTGTTGAAGCCATCGGCTACGCCCTGTTCGACTTTCTTCCCTATAATCAGACACAATTCGTGCGCGAAGGCGAAAAATTTGGCCGCGTCGTTGTCCACTTCCTCGGCAATGATGACCGCCCCTACGAGGTCGAGCGGCGTTGCGGTGCGGGCGCGAAGTGGTTCGTGTATGACTGCGAAGCCGATATGCGCCTTGAGCAAAGCACCGATGTACTCGACAAACTACACGAACTCTTCGGCATCGACCGCGAGCGCCCCCTGGACAGCCTCTTCCGCGATGCGCTGGGCGTGCCCCAGGGAACATTCACCGCCAGTTTCTTGCTCACTCCGGCCAAACGCAAGCAAGTCTTCGATGCGCTGCTGCAAATAGAAGACTACAAAACCGCCTTCGACTATCTCCTGGAGGTGAAAAATAGCTACAGAGATCAAGCCCAGGTTCAAGTGCGTGAAATTGACCGCCTCACTGTTGAGACACGCGAATTGGAGCATTGGCGCTCAACATTGGCGGAGAAGCGCCTGGAAGACCGCCAGAAGAAAGAGCAAAATGTGCAGGTAATGCAGCGCCTCGCCGATTGTAGAGAACGTGAGACGGTTCTGAAGCAGAACCAGGAGCGCCTCAATCAGTGCAGAGCGCAACTTGATCTGAGCCGCATGAAACATGAAGGCGCTCAACAGGAGCTGTCCAGGAGCGAAGCAACTCTGAACGAAGCTCGCTCCGCGAGTCAGGCAGTTGAAAATTCGCTGCTGGATTACCGGCGCTATCAACAGGCTGAAACAGCGCTAGTTGCCCTGCGTAAGAATGAACGAGAGCGCAACACCTTGCGGCAGCAACACGCGGAGCAGCAAAAGCAGCTGGCGACCATCATCGCCACCATCGCTCATCTGCAGGTGCGACTTGACGAGGTAGCCACCGCCCGGCAGCGCCTGGAAGCATTATTGCCCGCCTATGAGCAGCAAGTTGAACTGGAAAAGCAGAAAGAGCTGCTGGCGCAGCAGGTGACCAGCTACGAGGGCCTGAAAAAAGAAGCACGAAATTTCAGTCAGAAACTGGCGGACTGCCGCCAGCAACAGGAAAAACTGCAAAGGCGCATCGCGGAGATCGAACCGCTCCGGCCACTGGCCGAAAAATTGACCGAACGTGTCGAAAAGGTCGTCCAGCTTCAGACACGGCTGCTTGATCGCGGCACGAAACGCAAGCAATACGAGGAGAAACGCGGCCAGTTACAGGAGAAACTGGCGGATCAGGAGCATACTGCCACCCAGTTACGCAAGGCTGAAGACTATATCACCAGGGCCGAGCAGCATCGCGCGGAGGCCGAGGAACTGCCGGGCTTGCAGGAGCAATTTGAACGGCTTTCGGCGCAGAAACATAGGCTCGAAGGCAACATCGAAAGCTACCAGGAATCGCGTCGTCTATCGGCGGGTGGTCAATGTCCACTGCTTCACCAGCCTTGCCTCAATATCAAGCAAATAGGGCTGGTGAGCCTCGAATCCTATTTTGATGGCCTGCTGGTCGAGGAGCATACGCAATACGAAGCGCTCGCGCAACGATTGGAGGCCATCAGCGCACGTATCGTTTATGTGAAGAAACATGCCGACGCGCTGGAAAAAGTAGGGCAGTATATCGAAAGGCGCGACATCTGTACCGATAAATTGCAGCGTTTGAATATCGACATCACGCGCCTGCAACGCGAGATTGCGGACCTTGAGCAGGGTTTGGAGGAATTGAAGCTCGTTGATAAACTCATTCTCAAGGCAACGTCAGACCGCGATGAGAGCCAGAAAGCGGATCAACAGGTGCGCGAACTGGAGGGGTTCCGCAAGCAGTTCGAGCAAGTGCAGGCACAGATTGAACAATATACAGCCGACCTGGAGGAGCGCAGGAGGCAGGCAGATGCTATCAGCGGCAGCGCAGCACAACTCGAAGAGGTGAACCAGGCATTGAAGGCCCTGAACGACCCGCGCTCGCTCCTGAAAGTCCAGCAAGAAACCATCAAGCAGGAGCCTGTCCACCAGCAACAATTGCAAGCAGAGCAGCAAAAGCGCCAGCAGGCTGAACAACGGCTGCACAACCTGGAGGAGCAATTACAGCGTTTCGCGGAGCTTGACGTGCAAATCGGCGAGCAGGAGGCAATTCGCGCCCAATGCAAATCCGGGCATGATGCCTATATTCAAAACGAGAACGTCGCCAGGCTGCTGCCCGCGCGCGAACAGTCCTACATACAGGCAGCGAGCAAAGCAGAACAGGCTGAACAGGAATTGCGCAAGGCAGAAGTAGCCTACCAGCAAGCGGCATCCACGTTTGACGAGCAGGAACTCCTCTCCATCCAGACAGAGATCAGTCTACTTCAGAAAACACAGGGGCAACTGGCAGAAGAAATGAATAATCTCCAGTCAAAGATTAACGAACTGGAGCAAAATATTGCGCACGCTGAAGCGTTGCTAAAGGAGTTGGAGGCCGCGCAGCGGGAGAAGAGTACGCTCGAAGACCTGCAAACGATGGTGGAGCAGTTCCGTAAGTTGATCAAAGAGGCCGCGCCACACGTGCTGAAGGCGATGCTGAACGATATCTCAGCCGAGGCCAATCGCATCTTCGGGGAGATCATGGGCGACCGCAGCGCGCAGCTTTTCTGGGAGAACGACTATGAGATCGTCCTGCGCCGCCAGGGGGTCAATCGCACCTTTGCCCAGTTGAGCGGCGGCGAGCAGATGAGCGCGGCGCTGGCCGTTCGCCTGGCGCTGCTCAAGAAGCTCTCCACGCTCAATATCGCCTTCTTCGATGAGCCGACGCAGAACATGGACCTCTTGCGCCGCTCGAACCTGGCCGAGCAGATCCGGCGCGTGCGCGGCTTCGACCAGCTCTTCGTCATCAGCCATGACGATACATTTGAGCAAGGACTTGATAGCCTGGTGCGCCTGCACAAAATAGACGGCGAGACACGCCTGCTGACCGAAGACGATGACAATATGTTTGCGATAGAAGAGCAGGTGCCAGTCCATGCTGCACAAAGGTAAACTTCAGGCGGCTCTGAACGTCAAGCGCGGCCAGTTCAGCGCCTACGACGATTCGTTCAACGACCAGGTGCAGGCCTACCGCGAAGCACTGGAAACGCTGTACCAAAAATACTCATCGGGCTTCTTGCTTGAACAGGACCTTCCAGATGATGGCCCAGGTATGCAACCGGCGGGAGCGCGTCCCAGCATCGAATTTGATCGCTGGCTGGTCAACGCGCCCTACAGCTTCTATCACGGTCCGCTTTTTCCATTCGGGCGCGAATTCGCCAATCACGAACAGGCGCGCCAGTGGGCTGAGTGCATCGAGGGAGTGACGACGCTGGCGGTCGATGGCAGCCAGCTGCAGCCCTGGCGCGACGCCTCAATTCCCGTGGCGCTCATTCAAGTCGGCTTCTTCGCTAATCCTCACGCGCATGGCCGTCCATATACCAAGGATGTGCGCATGGAAGTACTCGCGCCGGATGAAATCATGGAAGCGTCCAGAAGCGAGGGCAAAGACCCCGATAGCTACCCCTATTCCGAAATCCAGGTCACGCTGCGCCGCTACAAATTAGAGGTCGAGACGCTTTGCGAACAAATGATACATTTTGCGAGCATGCGCCGTCCAGGCGATCCCGCCCATAGTCCCGTCGTCTTTTTTGATGGCTCGCTGGTCGTCTCATTTGCGCTGACGATGCCCAGCCCTTACCGCGAGCAATACATCGCCTCAGCCGTCTCGCTACTGCAAACTTCGGAGGAGTACCGCATCCCGCTGATCGGCTACATTGATACCAGCTACGCGCGCGATGTCATTACCATGCTGCTGCGCCTGGATTCCTCAGAACGTCATGGCCGACCCATGCTGCGAGAAACAAAGAAAGTCCACGATGCGCTACTCTGGCAGGGACACATGCGCTGGGGAGATCGGACACCCGCGATGATCTGCGCCCGCGGCGACATCCTTGAAGGCTACGGTGCCTACCGCGAAAGCGTGGCGTTCTGCTACCTGCAAACCACGGCTAACCGTCCCCCGGCGCGCTTAGAATTCCCGCGCTGGATGCTCGACGATGGCGTGCTGGAACCCGTACTGGATGTTGTGCGGGCCGAGGTGATCGCGGGCCAGGGCTATCCCTACGCCATCGAAACGGCGGATGCTGTTTCGGTGATTACCATGCAGGATCGGGCCGAGTTCTACCAGCAATTCCAGGAGTTCATCGAGCGCCAGGGCCTGAAGTTTTCGTTTTCGACGAAGGCGGTGAGCAAAAGCCGGAGGAGGTGAAAATGACTACTATCTGTGTTTTAGGCTTTTATTCTTCAGGATGCTTATTAAGCCAATGATGAATCTTAGTTCTGGCTTGGCGCGTCCGGGCAAAAACATAGTACATATAATTATTTATCTCATCATTAATATCTATAGGCTTTTGTGAATTCGGCTCGTCTTTACTCTCAAGTCCCTCCTCATTCTTAGGTTCTTTAGTCTCTTTATCTCTATTCCTATTAGCATCCTCTTTTTTGTAAAGCCATTGAGGGATTCGACCATTTTCAATGCTAGTGATGAGAAATTCAGCTAAACCGGTACTTTTTAACTCATCATCCAATCTACTCTTACTAAGCCATTCAGGATTCGGCCCTTTTCTCGTGCGAGAAGTGATGACCTCAATAATATCACCATTCTTCAATTCGTAGTCTATAGATACAAAGCGACCTCCAACCTTAGCCCCAAGATATTTATGGCCAAGATCGGTATGGATACGGTAGGCGAAGTCTAATGGAGTCGCTCCTGTGGGGAGATCAATAATGTGTCCCTTGGGAGTAATCACATAGATGCGATCCTTTAGAATCCTATTCTTTGACTGCTCAGTAGAATCCTGCTTTTTTTCTTCGACCACACTTTTGCGCAACTGAGCCAGCTCTTGATCCCAGATTTGTTCTTTCGTCTTCAGAACTCGTGGCGTCTTGCCCTTCCGGTATGTCTTGCTCTCTTTATAACGCCAGTGCGCTGAAGCTACGCCATATTCCGCAATCTCATGCATCTCTTTGGTGCGAATTTGAATCTCAACTATCTTACCCTCAATTTTTACCGTGGTATGCAGGGATTGATATTGATTTTCTTTGGGCCTTGCTATCCAGTCTCTATATGTTTCACCGTTATACACATCTGTCTCTGCTGGCCATGTGTCTAGAATAATTTCCAATACATCATAACAATCCTGCTTGCTATCCACGATGATACGAATGCCAAGCAGGTCCTTCACTTCCTCGAAGGACAGGTTTTTGGCGACCATCTTGTTATAAATGCTATAGATATGTTTGGCCCGACCAGTAATCACTGCTTCAATCCCAAATTCCTTAAGTTCTGCCTGAATCTGTGGGATGATATTATTGATCTCTTTCTCACGCTCTTCCTTTTTTACTGCAAGTTGTTTGGCTATCTTTTTGTATTGTTCAGGGTCTATCAAGCGGAAAGACATATCTTCCAGATTTGATTTGAGTTGCCATATGCCTATTCTATCGGCAAGTTGCGCATAAATTGCTAAGGTTATTTTTGCCAGTTGCAAATGATTGATGGCTTCTTGCTTCTCCGAAGATAAATCCTTCAGCCGTTTGATCAGATACAGCCGGTCAATAAGCTTAATGATGAGAGCATTCATGTTAGTTGCAATCGCAAGAAACATTCTGATGATATTTTCAATTTGCTTTTCTTTTTTTTGGAAATGAAGCATTGCTAGGGAAAGAAGTTCGGCATCCTTACTACTTACTTCGTCAATGGCTAAAGCATACATTTTACGCAATACATCCTGGCGGTCTCTGCATTGATCGTAATCATTCTGATCGTGAGCTAATGGCCAGATGCCCCATTCGAGAAGGGATAATTGTAGCATTGATTGGACAAGTTCCACTAGTTTAACTTCGTTCTTGAACTGCTTCTTCAGGTCATCGAAAACTTTTTGTGGGCTAATTGGTGGTGGGCAGACTATAGCGGCCGCAATTGCGATGGGACTAGCTCCAAACTCACACAATAATTCGGTGGCATCACAGATATATTCGAGGTAAGGTCTACCAATTGGATGGTCGAGATGAGCATAGTGATTTTCTGCAAATGAGCATGCTCTTCTAATGAGGTTTACTTCCTCCTCAGAGAAATGCTCTGGTAAATTCTTCAGCAATTTTTCTTTCAACAGATCAGTTTTTTTTAAAGCTTCTGTTATCATTGTACTCTCCCACCAAGAATACTTTCTATCGGGATGGATCGTTTCATTAAGTCGTCGAAGTGCTGCTCAAGGCCCATGAACAGAGGGCCACCCTCTCGTGAAATTTGCAGCATTTTCTCGTTCTCATCGTTCTTCGGTGTTCCGGCAGCGAAAGAACTGACAAACATGACATCGTCGAACAAGAGAATCTTGAAATTAGGTGCCTCGTTATAGCATCTCACCTCAAAGTTTTTGTTCTGGCTGGCAATATGCGCCAGGTAATTCAGGATAATACGCATCTTTGTCCTGATTTCTTCCGCCGAACGATGGCCAAGAGTACTGGCATGTTCATCCGTAATGTGTTCAGAATCAGGCGAGAGGACTAACACTTCAATTTTAGCTCCTCCCGCTCGCTTTAATGAATATACGACCTCATAAAGCAGGCTCTTTGGTCCTAAAAAATACTTTTCACCTCTAATGGTCAGTATTTTGATTTTTTTCGCGTTGCGTGCAGCTTCTTTGATATGATCTTCACATGACTCTTGATTAAGAAACTCAACAACTGAGTTGTTCTGTTGCAGTTCTATCCCAGAGCTTGCTAATTGCACCCTCTCGATAACCTTTTTCTTAAATGCAATTTTATCCTCATCGGTTTCATTTGCGCTGATCCTGAGCGCCCTTTCTACGAGCCGCTCCGTCAATGTTCTTACGTAAACTGGATAGTACTTTCTCACAACCACAAAAAGTATCAGCAAAGCAAATAGTGCGAAGACAGCAGCGATTACAGACCTTTGTGTGCTAAACCCAAAAGCTTGCAGGATTAACCCTAAAACTGTTGATAAAACTGTGAAAAATATGCTCGCGATTATGCCATCAACCACATTCTTGTTCATTAGCGTTTCTGTTAGTTGATTGTGCCTTTGTTGTTGTTGATAGCATATCATATACTGCATCGATTTGAAAGTCAAAAAATCATCGTTTGAATCAAAAAAGACAACTCCATTAAAAAATACTATTATCCACATGTAGAAACGAAGAAAGGGCAAGAAGGTAAAAAAACTAGCCTGTTTCCTATCCCTTAACATTTACGCTTTGTCATAGCGAAACGGGAAAATGCCACGCTCGACCGAATTTCTATCTCCTCGCCCATATGATATACTTACCTTAACGTATTCGCCTGGTAGATAGTTAACTCTGGAAAGTTTCTATGTCTCGTTCGATTAAACACACGCTTACCTGCCCGTGCGGGCAGGTTTTCGAGAGCACGATTTATGATTATGTCAATGTTGCGCAAGACCCGCAACTGCAATATACCGTTCTGGCAGGGCTTTTGAACGTTTCTACGTGCCCATCCTGCGGGCGTCGTGCCGCTATCGCTCGCCCTTTCATTTACTCGGACCCGGCCCATAAGCTGCTCGCTTATGTTCATCCTCGCAGCGATGCTCCTGAAGAGGCGCGGCTCATGATCCTGGAGCGGCTTCGCGATACGTACGTCAATATTGTCGGTGATGCCGAAGAACATCTCAACGAGGAAGCTGGCGGCGATATTAGTAGCATCGAGCCTACCGGCCAGGTGCCACGGGTAGTGGAAACACCGCCCTTACAGGTCGTTTTTGGAGTCGATCAATTGCAGGAACTTATCAACGCCGTGCTGAGCCAGGATGAGCGCCTGGGCAAAATCGCCTTGAGCACACAGAGCCATGATGAGGCCGAACGCGCGCAATTACATACCATCGCTCGCAAGCTGGCCTCCGAAATGCAATGCCAGATCGAGGTGGAAGACCTCTCGGACGAATATACTGTCTGGCTTTTCGGCTCCCGCCGCCAGATCGGTGCTATTATGCGGGAGCTAGCCGCGCGCAGTTAACCATATTATTAAGAGGGCGACCAGGCCGTGTCATTCTGAGCGATAGCGAAGAATCTCTGGCTCGGTGGATGCGGATTCTTCGCTATCGCTCAGAATGACATTATAGAGAATGGCATCATAGAGAATGACATCATAGAGAATGGCATCATAGAGAATGACATCATAGAGAATGACATTATAGAGAATGGCATCTTAAAGGAACAGGCAGGCGCACATCATGATCACCATTGGAGTTCTTACCATCAGCGATAGCGGCGCGGTTGGTGCCCGCGTTGATACCAGCGGCGAAAATATTCGCTCGCTGGTCACGCAATTGCCGGAAGCTGTCATCAGCGCGGGCGCGATCATACCTGATGAGCGGGAACAGATCGAGGCTACATTGATCGAGTGGTGCGATGAGAAGCATCTCAACCTGATCATCACCACCGGCGGAACCGGCCTCGCGCCTCGCGATGTCACTCCGGAGGCGACAAAAGCGGTCATCGACCGCGAGGCGCCAGGTATTGCAGAGGCCATGCGCGCAATCAGCCTGCAACATACTCCCTTTGGTATGCTTTCTCGGGGAGTCGCGGGCACACGCGGCCGCTCGCTGATCATTAATCTCCCCGGCAGCCCGAAAGCGGTGAAAGAGTGCCTCGAATATATCCTGCCTGTCCTGCCCCATGCTGTGAATTTGCTGACCGGCGGGCCGAGGGAACACTAAATTTGTCTAACGATAATTCTACAACCTCTCTATTCACCTACGCGGGCCATACGGACTACGTTTTTGCTGTTGCGTGGTCACCTGATGGCGTGTCTATCGCCTCGGCTTCGCAGGACACTACTGTGCGCACCTGGGATGCGGCAACGGGCGAGGATAGATATGTCTACCGGGGGCATTCAAGCTGCGTGCTTTCCGTGGCGTGGTCGCCTGATGGTCACTACCTGGCTTCTGGCGATACGAGCGGCAGCATTCATGTATGGGAAGTTCGTACGGGCCGCGCTATTCTTACATATCGCGGCCACACGCGTTTTGTGAGAAGCATTGCGTGGTCGCCAGATGGCAAGTACATCGCTTCGGGTGGCGACTTTGGGGACAGTACGACAAAAGTCTGGGAAGCTTTTAGCGGCGGCACGATTTATACTGACAAGAATCAGTACAGAGTGTTTGCCGTGGCCTGGTCACCTGGTGGCAGCCGGCTCGCTTCCGCCAGCTTTGATGGCAGCGTGCATATCTGGGATGCCTTTACGGGTGGCAATCTTCTCCATTATAAAGGGCATGATGCCCCGGTTTACGCCATGAGCTGGTCACCTGGTGGACGATGTATCGCCTCCGCGGGCCAGGATACGACCGTGCGCACCTGGTCGGCGGCAACAGGAGATACTCTTCGTATTTACAAGGGCCACACCCGGCCGGTCAAAGCCCTGTCATGGTCACCCAATAGCCGGTATATTGCGTCCGGCGGCGATGACTGGACTATTCAGGTATGGGATGCTACTACGGGAAAGAGTCTTATCGAATATGGCCGTTATCCCAGATGGATACGTACCGTTGCATGGTCACCGGATGGCCGGTGTATCGCCTTTGCGTATGACCAGGCGGTGCGGATTGTGGAGGCACGTGTCCAGTAGGCAGCCGTTGTGGTTGCACTCCACGAGAGCGTACCGACCAGTTAGCCCTCATTATTCTCTAGTGGCAGCGAGAAGTAGAACGTGCAGCCCTCGCCGGGTTTGCTTTCTACCCACATGCGGCCACCCTGCCGCGCGATGATCTCGTGCGCGATGTAGAGTCCAAGGCCCAGGCCTGCAACTTGCTCCTCGTTGCCATTGGAAGCTCGGTAGAAACGTTCAAAAATACGGGCCTGGTCTTCCTGGCTAATACCTCGCCCTTCATCTTTCACGGAGACGACGACCTCTGCATCCTGTCGCTTCACTCCGACTACGACGGGTCGGCCCGCGGGACTATACTTAATGGCATTGCTGACCAGGTTGTTCAGCACCTGCTCCAGGCGCTCTGCATCCCAGTTGCCGCTGATAGCTTCCTCATCTGCTTCGAGTTTCAGGGGATGATCATCCAGGTCAGAGTACGTTTCAATTACGCGGCGGGCCAGCGCCACAATATCGACATTTTCCTGCTTGTGTAGTTCGAACATGTTGACGCCAATACGTGTAATATCTAGCATCTCATCAAGGAAGTGGGAGAGGCGATGAACCTGGCGGATGATGCTATCCAGAAGGCGAACCAGGTTTTCCTGCTCTGTAGCTGCTGCCCCGCGCGTGAGAAAACGTTTGACCATTTGCGTATTTCCCAGGATCGAGGTGAGCGGGTTGCGCAATTCATGGCTGGCGAGCGAGAGAAATTCATCCTTCAGCCTGTTGAGTTGCTCCATTTCCTCGCGGGCTTTTACCTGCTGGGTTATTTCAACCTTTGAGATCAAGACGAAATCCACAACATCTTCCCGCCTCGTATTCAAGAGGGGTATGAGATTGTAGTACCACACGGTTTCCTGTTCGTCCGGTGGAATTTTCAGGCGAACCTCAGGAAGATTTACCGGAATGTGAGTCTCAACCGCAGATTTGAACAGTCGCTCTGCCTCCTCGCGAGAAGGTAGAACGGTCAATTCACTCCACTTGCGACCTATCAACTCATCGCGATTGAGCTGGCGTACCTGAGACACAATATCCAGGTAGCGCGGGCTTGCCATAAGCAGGTTGGTCGATTGCGCATCATAGAGGGCCAGTGGCACCATATCGACGTTGTCAAAAACGAGCCTGAGCCTCTGGAGCTCATCTACAGCTTCGCTGGCCTGCTGCTGTGTCTGGTCTGCCGCGTAAATAATTACGCCGGACACGCGACCCATGGAATCGTGTGAAGGAACAACGGTAAAAGCGAAGTAATTTTCGGTATATCCATTCTGGCCCGGTCCCTTTGGCAAGTGAACCTGCGTGCGGGATGTAGTACGCACCAGGTCCAGCTGGTAGGCCTCGCGCGCCAGGTGCATGATCGGTATCTCGAACTCTCTAAAGAATTCGGCGATTTCTTCAAGCGTGCGCCCATGCATCGGGATGCCTCTCTCCTCGAGCAGGTTCTCGAAACCGGGGCTGGCGGCTTCGACGACCAGGTTCGGCCCGCGCAGGACAAGGATATAGAAAGGAGCCAGCTCGACCATCTCTCCGAGGCGCATACGCTCGCTTTCAAGCATGCTGGTCGTTTCTTGCAGTTCATTTGTACGCGCCCGCAGCTCATCATTCGTCGTTTCCAGTTCCTCGTTGGTGGCCTGCAGTTCTTCGTTGCTGGTCTCCAGTTCCTCGTTGGTGGCCTGCAATTCTTCGTTGGTCGTTTCAAATTCTTCGATGGTAGCCTGAAGCTCCTCCTGCGTCAGCATCAGCTCTTCATTAGCGACCTGCAGTTCCTCGTTGGAATCCAGCAATTCTTTGTTTACATCGTTCAGGCGCTTATTGACCGTGCTGATTTCATTCATGAGGTTATTCTGCTCGGCCTGAGCCGCCTCCAGCTGTCGTCGTATCTGCACCTGTTCGGTGACATCGTTCACGCTGATAGCCGCCAGGTCCTGCGAATTGCTATCCATATGCATCAGCGCTATCGAAAGCGAAATGAAGCGCCCGTTGCCGCCTGACGCATTATCCAGGCTAATTTCGTTCAGAGTGACGGTATTGCGCTCGCGAAAGACGGTGTCAATGGCCGTGCGCACTTCGAGATAGGGGATACTGCGCACGGAATGCAAAAAATCCTGTTTATTCGTCGTATCACGCAATCCCAGCAACAGGCGAGCAGCGTTGTTGGCCGATAATACGTGGTACGTGCGATCAATCACCACCACGCCAATGGGCAGAAAGCGCAGCAGCATCTCATTGAAGCGGCGCATCTGCCCCAATTCAGTGGTAGAATAGGAAAGCTCCTGTTCAATATTCTTTTTGCCCGCGGCGGGAAGAGTATTGGCCGGGTTATGCGTTTCTAGAGATCGCACGTTGAGTTCCAGCAAAGCGGGGCGACGGGCCATCGGCACAAGATTGCCTGTGCGGCGGTAGACTTTCCAATGCTTATTGACCAGCTCGAAATAGGATGAGGTGGGGCGAACGGTCTCAGCTTTGCCCAGGAAGAGATAGCCATTGGGAATGAGCGAGAAAGCGAACTGGTTGAGTACATATTCTTGAAGTTCTGGCGTGAAATAAATCAGGACGTTCCGGCACATCACCATGTCGATGCGTGGGAAAGGGGCGCTTCGGCTCAGATCCTGCTGCCCGAAGATCACCATCTGCCGCAGGGTCTTGGAGATGCGATACCCCTGGTCAAAATGCTCGAAGAAGCGCTCGCGATATTCAGCAGGAACCGTTTTGAGCAGGGTCTCGGAATACAGGCCGTGGCGCGCGAAGTTGATGGCTGCCTCGTCGAGGTCGGTCGCGAATATCTTCACGCTCCACTCGGGCAGTTCCGCGCCCAGTTGATCCGTCAACAGCATGGCCAACGAGTATGGTTCCTCGCCCGAGGCACAGCCGGCGGCCCATAAGCGCAACACGCGGTCTCGCTCGCGCGCCTGCATAATGATGCGCGGCAAGATCTCATTCCTGATATACGTGAACGCTTCGGGATCGCGAAAGAACTGCGTGACGTTGATCAGGAACGCCTTGACAAGTTCTCTTACTTCCTCCGGGTGCGCTTCCAGGTACTCCGCGTAATCGCGCATCGTCTGGCAGTGTGTGACCGTCATGCGGCGTCCGATACGTCGTAGAATCGTGGTGGTTTTGTAGGGGCGAAAATCGATGCTGGCCTGGCGGCTCACGCGTTCGAGGATGACGCGTAGCACATCTTCGGTTTTGCCCTCGATACGAGGAAGTTCAATGCCGGTGAGCAGATCGTAGAGCAGCGGGCCGATTTGTTCTACATCGACCTCGAAGTCTATCACGGCAGGCGGTAAAGCCAACGGCATAGAGGGATAGCGGGCCGTTTCAGGGTCCTGCACGATGACAATGCCACCTGCATCCTTCACATCTATGGCCCCGGCGGCGCCATCCGAACCTGAGCCGGTCAGGATGACCGCGATCAAATGGTCGCCGTAGATCTGCGCGGCGCTTGAAAGCAGCATATCTACTGAAGGCCGCGGGCGGAGCCGTTTCGTGCTATCCTCCTGCACGATCACACTGCTGTCCTGTATGGAAACCATCCGATTGGAAGGAACAACATAGATTTTTCCAGGTTCAAGATGGCTCTTCGTACTGACTAACTCGACTGGAAGAGATGTACGCCTACGTAAAATATAGTCCAGGGAACTGGGACGGTTGGGATCGAGATGCTGCGCCAGGACAATGGGAGCCGGAAAATCCAGGGGCAAATTGCTGACAAGGATCGAGAGTGCCTCAATCCCACCGGCAGACGAGCCGATGACAACCAGGTCGCCAGGATTTTTATTGGGGGTCTCACTTTCACCTGCGGGACTTAGTTCAACTTCGCTCATGCTCTACACCTTCCTCACAACATGCAGTAATACCGGCAAACCGGCGGAGGCAGCAAAGTCTAGAATAATGATGAAGATCTCTTTTCTTAATGATGCTGGCTTTTCCGAGGGCGAGCCAGTATTTTCTCGCCCGTTACTATAGCACATAAACAGGGGATATACAAGAGAAGAATTTAATCCTGCGCTTCTACCACATCCATAGTCGTCTGCACCTTATTCCTGAACAGCGCTGAGCGAATCAACCCGGCGCGATGTTCGGCCTCGCGCACTCGCTGTTCAAAACGCTGAACTAACCAGTCCTGGCCGCGCTCGCGCGCCTGTTGAGCCAGGTTGCGAGAGAGATTCGCGCTTTCCTCAAGCGTCTTGAGCGCAGCCCAGAGCGCATCTTCTACCTGTTCGGCCTGCGCCGCCATGATGCTCTCGGTAGAGAACGCGTGACCGACGCGGCAGCGGTAGCGGGTTAACTCTCCATCTTTGATTTCCCATAGCACCCCGCCACATTCAGGGCACGAGAAAACTGAAGGGGTTCCAGCAGGGTTCCCATTGAATGCATCCATGTTCATTTCTGCCATTTTCACTTCTAGCTCCATATCTTCGGGCACGGAATGAAGACCCTCCCTGGCTATGGGCTTGCTTGCCAGGCGCGCTATGAGAGGGGCCATTTCGGATAACGGTAATGTATAGTCTACTGCCACATGGCGCAGGGCATTGAGGGGCATACTTGGATAAAGAGCTTCTCGCGGGTCTTGAACAATGGCTACACCGCCAAGCCGTTTGATTGCCAGGAGTCCCGCCGTGCCATCATCGAGCGAGCCGGTGAGTATGACTCCTACCACTCGCGCACCATAGGCGACTGCTGCCGAGCGAAATAAAGGATCAATGGCGGGCCGGCGGCGGTTCTCCCTGGGACCGCGCACAAGATGAATATGCTGATCCTCCAACAGCATGTGCAGGTCCGGCGGAGCCACATACATCCATCCATGCTCTATAACTTCGCCGTCCGAGGGATGGACGGCTTTGAGCGGACACGATCGGCTTAAAATTTCGGGCAGCAGGCTCGGACTGTGAGCCGGTATGTGAAGAATGATGAATATCGAAGCCGGTAGGTCCGCCGGAAGTTCGCTCGCCAGCTTCATTAACGCTTCCACACCGCCAGCTGATGCTCCTATAACGATGATATCGTGACCAGGCATATGTTTCTCCTGACCGCGTGCAGGTGGCAACAAACATGCAACTCAACAGCAGTGCCTCTTCCGCGTTCCTTTCCATGATGCTGCCGCAAAACTTCTCCGCGCTATGACGAAATGCCCTCTTTAGTAATACGTAGTTGTTCACCTGTTCAGTGACAAAGAGTACGAGCGAACAGAGCTTCTTCCCCTTCGTTCCTCAGAGCTCCGGCTTCTTGCGCTCAGCATGAGACGCCTGAACTGGTTTTCAGTGGCTTGCTTGCTTGCTCTGTATTCATTTTGAAGTGAGGTCCGTATTATACGAGGGACGCACATCGTTTAGCGCCCGCGGGTCACCACAGGCGATATGCGAAAGGCGGCCCGGCGAGAGGATCGGAGGGCATCCACCTGTGGGCGTCCTCCAAATCACGTAGAGCAACGTAGAGATAACTAGCAAAGGAGCTACAACACACATGGCAATTCAAAGTGCGAAAGAACTTTTCTTGACAGAAATGGGCGATATGTACAGCGCGGAGCAGATGATCTTGCAGATGCTGCCGCAACTGGCAAAGGAAAGTAATAGCCAGCAGGCTGTCAAAGCCTATAACATGCACGAACAGCAGACAAGGCAGCAGATCCAGAACCTGGAGCAATGCTTCCAGATTCTTGGCCAGCGGCCCCCCAATGTTGCCTGCTACGCCGTTGCAGGCCTGAAGCAGGAGCATGATACCTTTGTGAAGGAGAATCCCACGCAGGATATCCTGACGGCGTTCGACCTTGGAGCCGCGGCCAAAACCGAATATTACGAAATGGCTTGCTATAAAGGTCTGATCGAGAAAGCCAACATGATGGGGCAGTCCCAGGTTGCGCAACTCTTGCAGCAGAACTTCCAGCAGGAACAGGCCATGGCGCAGACGGTCGAGCAAATTTCACGCCAGCTTGGCCAGCAGATGGTACAGGAAACAAGGTAGAAAACAAACAGGCGATGAAACACTTCACAGTGCCGTGGGGTGTTTCATTGCCTGTTATGTTACTGTTACCTGGAATTGTACCTGCAGCGGCTGTTGCCCAGGGCGCTCGACGCGTACAAAGATATCCCACACACCTTCCATATCGAACGCCTCGCCGCTGGCGAAGGTCGCGACATAGGCGGGCTTCCCCCCTGAAATCGATTTGCTGGCCGTACCCATATCCATAATCTCCATGTTCGTGCTGAGCTGCACTTTCGCGTCCGTTACCGGCCTGCCGCTGCTATCTTTCAGCGTTACTGTGACGGTGTTCGCCTCGTCAACGCGGGCCGGAGCTACCTGCAATGTGACCAGGAGGTTGCCCGCGGTCTTTGTCTGCGCGGCTGGAGGAGCGGCAGGCGAGCCTGGATTCTGGCTGTAATGAACATTCGGAAAGACTATCGGCGGCGCGAAGAATGACATCAGGGACGCGCACAGCAGAACGGCAGCTCCCAGGCAGGCTGCTATCGCCAGCGCGCGCTTCAACCTGCGCCTGGTCTTTTCGAGAGCCGATTGACGAACGCGCCTGGCCGGCAGCCCGGCATTCACCACCGGCAGCAATGCTACCTGTCTTGCCAGCCGCGGAAGCAGGTAGTACAGGGCATAGGCCACCGGGATCAGCAGAAGGAGCGCGAGCCCGCCCCTGACCAGCAAGGCTCTACCGTATGGGTCGGCGAGCAGTTGGTGCGCGTTGCTCAGGGCTGTTTCGCCGAGGAAGAGGCCGCTGAGTAACGCTACCCCGGTCGCGCCTATCAACACGGGCGTATATCGCTGCAGCACGGTCACCAGCGATTTCCCATACTGACGCGATTCGCCGGCGGGCAAGTGCGGCAGCAGCACCAGCGCGAGGTAGGCAACACTGCCCAGCGATATGCCCTGAGCTACCAGGAAGATCCAGTTCAGGACGATGGTATTGGGCTGCGGCTGTGCCTGGGCCGCGGCATTACCCGAAAGCGCCAGCGTCAGGAGGATGAGCCCGGCCAGGATAAGCCAGGTGATCGCCTGCCATCGCGGTAGCGCGCTCGTTCCCTGCCCTGGCGGCGCAGCTCCCACGACGGGCGCCGTCTCCTTTTCCTGTCGCGCCGCCGTGATATCTTCACGTGTCTCGCCGGGAGGAGATGGAGTGGCATCGCGCGCGGATTCCTGGCGCGAGGTGGTTGATGCCCTGAGCGCGGCCTGCTGGCGCGGCTTGTTAAAGTGACGCGTGCCGGTCGCACGGGCCGCGCGCCGCGATACACCTGCGCTAGCGGTAGTGGCCTGCTCGCGCGTTGTCCACCACAGCAATCCGAGGGCGGCGGCGACGAGGATGACGCGCGCCAGCCAGAGATAGCCATAATTCGTACCCAGAAGCACCTGGATGACCGTCGCCAGGTGAACGCCGTCGTTGCCCTGGAATTGAGTGAAGGTGGTGGCCCGCAAGAGAAGGTTGATGATCTCGCCACATAGCAGCGCCAGCAGGCAGAGGCGCTGCACGGGGACGGACTGCTTCCTCAAGGCGAGCAATGGCAGGTCGTCTTCTTTCTGCCCGCGCGCCAGGACGAGTCCCTCTCCGACCAGGATGCCCAGCCAGAAGACGAGCGCGACCATTGCCAGCCAGTCCCAGGCGACGACCAGAATGCCCAGCGTATCGAGCTGCGGGAGAATATTGCTCGTACTGGGCCCCAGAATGACCTCGCCAGGCAGGCCCAGGCTGGAATGGCCGATATTGAAACCGATCACGCCGTGGGTGGCCCGCCCATCGACGCGCGACAGGGCCGTCCAGCGCACGATGTAGCTGCCCTGTGGCAGGCGGGCAGATGGCAGCAAGGGGGTATCCAGCTCGCGCGGATTGCTGCTGGGGACGACGCTGCGCCCGCCATCCATCAATTGACCATCTGGCGCGAAAGAGATATGCGCGATGCTGGCCGGGCTGATCTCCTCGTTGAAGAAGATGCGTATGACTCTGGGCGCGCTATTGATGGTAGAGCCATCGACGGGGTCGGAGCCAATCACAAAGGACTGAGCGGCCGCCTCTGGGGGAGCCGCTAGCAATGGCAACCAGGTACAGGCAAGCAACAGGCCCAGGCCGGGCAGCGCCAGCAGCAGGAGCCAGGGAAATCGCCTTGATCGCATTCTCTTTGTTTGTCTTATCCTTATCACAGATCGCCTGAAAGGTTGTAGTATGTCATAATGAATGATCTCTGTGGATTGTACCTGCATTGGTGGATATGCGCAAGAGGTGACTATGACGCCAGATGTCTCATTCGTTGCGTCTCAATTTGTCTCTATGCCCTGATCCTCTTTATAATTATGAAGAATACATTCTCTAGAATAGAGCAAACTGATGAAAAAACAACGTTTCTGGTCCCTGTCGCGCCTGCTTCTATGGGGCCATATAGTGGGGATTGTCACCTTTTACCTTGCCCTCTGGCTGCGCACCAGGCCGCCCAAAGAAGAGCGCCTACAGCAATTGCCGCCCGCGTACCAGGCCCCTTTTTTCCCGGAACATCACCCGCTGGTCTCTATCATCCTGCCCGCTCGTGACGAGGAGCGCAACATCCGCCGCTGCGTTGAATCACTGCTCGCGCAAGATTACGACAACTATGAAGTAATCGTGGTTGACGATGGCTCGACCGACGCCACGCCGCACATCCTCGATGATCTGCTGGCAACTCACCCGCGCAGAAATCGCCTGTACGTGCTGCGATTGCGCGACGAGTTACCGGAGGGTTGGGCCGGTAAACCTCACGCCATCCATAAAGGCGCGCAGGAGGCGCGTGGCTCGTGGCTGCTTTTTACCGACGCGGATACCTGGCACGCGCCGGCGGCTCTGAGTACTGCCCTCGCGCGGGCAACCCGCGAGCAGATCGACATGCTCTCTTATGGCACGCAGCAGGAACTACCCGGCTTCTGGGAGAAGGTCGTGATGCCGCTTGCCTACATGGGCATCATGATGCAGTATCCGCCGCGGAAGATCAACGATCCGCTCAGTTCTATTGCGCTGGCGAATGGGCAATTCATCCTGATACGCCGCTCCGTCTATGACATCCTGGGTGGCTATGCGCGCCCGGACCTGCGCGATACGCTGATCGATGACCGCGACCTGGCGCATATCGTCAAATGGAGCGGCTTTCGCCTGCGCATGTTCGATGGTCGAGACCTGGTACACGCGCGCATGTATCGCGGGCTGCGAGACACCTGGCGCGGCTGGCTCAAAAATGCCTTCTTAGGCAGCCGCGGTGGCAATGCTTTCACGCTCTTGCAGCTTATTGGATTGCCCATGATTTCTATTGTACCGTTTCTTTTGCCGCTGCTGTTGTGGATAAGATGGTTAGGGACAAGGCTGGTTCCTGGGAAGGAGCAGACAGGGACGTTCCCACCCTGCACGAAGATTACCCCGGCCGAGTTGGGTGCGGTTACATTACTTGAACTGCTGCCCTTGCTCGCGTACAAGAATTGGGTAGACAGAGAACTTCGGGTGCCCTGGTATTACGCGTTCACGTTTCCCCTGGCGGGCGCGATATTTGAGGGAATCGTGGCACAATCCGCGTGGCGCGTGCTTACGGGCAGGGGCGTAGATTGGCGCGGGCGGCGGTACTTCAAGACGAAAGCATAGCTTCAGTGGGGCCATGTATGGTTTTTCACAGAGTACAGCGGCAAGGGACGCGGGCCGATACATCGGCGCTGGGCGCGATCAATCGGCCCCTACGGTATATTGTTTTCAGGCCGCCTGGCGTGCGATAATATCTTTGTCAAAATGCGGAACTAGAAAGAGAAATAGATGCTGGAAACAAGTTTGCCACCTGAATTGCAACGACGCAGGGAAGACATTCCACTGATAACCGGCCAGGGACATTACGTGGATGATCTCAGACCCCCTGAAGGGCGACCGGCTATTTTGCATATGGCGGTAGTGCGCAGTCCCTATGCCCATGCCACGATAAAGCATATGCAGCTAGATGCGGCACGAGCAGTGCCAGGCGTGGTTGCCGTCTTTTCTGGCGCGGAACTTGTGCGGAATATGCCCACGCTTTTTTCTATTCCCATGCCCGGCCTCAAGAAGCCGGAACGCCGGCCCATGGCCATGGACAGGGTACGTTATGTAGGCGACCCGGTTGCGGTCCTGGTGGCTGAGAGCCTGTATGCCGCGGAGGATGCTCGCGACCTGGTTGAGATAGACTACGAGCCATTGCCTGCTGTGACCGACCCGGAAGCCGCGCTGGCCCCGGACGCGCCGCTCCTGTATGACGATTTCGGCTCGAATATGGCCGTCCTCGCGCCTGCCGGGGGCGGCGATATCGAGGCGGCTTTCAAGAACGCGGATGGGGTGGTGCGCCTGCGCGTGGTCAACCAGCGTGTAGCTCCCAGCACTATGGAACCTCGTGCCTGTATGTTCGATTATGATCCGGCGAGCGGCCAGCTCACAGCCTGGTTATCCTCGCAAGCCATTTACACGGCGCGGGATACGCTGGCAAACTTCCTGGGTATCGATCGCGGTCGCATTCACGCATATAACGCCGATGTGGGTGGTGGCTTCGGCACGAAGTCGGGCTTCGTGGGCGAAGAGATTGTGGCAGCTTCCCTGGCAGTGAGGCTGGGACGGCCCGTCAAGTGGATCGAGACGCGCAACGAAAATTTGCAGGCCCAATCGCATGGCCGGGGCCAGATCAACTATATCGAGGCCGCTTACAAAAATGACGGACAACTACTCGGTATCAGGATACGTACCATTGCCGACCTGGGCGCCTTTCTGCTGGGTGTAACGGTCATGGTGCCGAACGGCACGCCGTATATGTTGAGCGGTCCTTATCGCGTGCAGGCGGTTGATAGCCAGGTGGCCGGCGTCTTTACTAACAAAATACCGACGGCACCATACCGGGGAGCGGGCAGGCCCGAGGCAGCGTACGTCCTTGAGCGCACGATGGATCGTATCGCGCAAGAACTGCATCTCGATCCTGTTGATGTGCGGCGTCGCAATTTTATCCCGCCGGACGCCTTTCCTTATAAAACGGTGACAGGCCTGGAATATGATAGCGGCAATTACGTGCTGGCGTTGAATAAGGCGCTGGAACTGGCCGATTACGCGGGCTGGCGAGCGAAGCAGCAGGAGCAGCGCAAGACGAACAGTGCAAGGTTACTGGGCATCGGGCTATGTACGTTTGTCGAAAATTCGGGCGGCGCTATGAGCAGGCCGGGTATGCCGCAGGAAGCGGCGACGGTACGCATTCGCCGCGATGGGACAATACTGGTGCTCAGCGGTGTGGCAACCAATGGGCAGGGGCACTTCACGGCCTTCGCGCAGATTGCGTCCCAGACCTTCAACCTGCCCGCCTCGAAGATCGAGGTGCGCATGAACGATACGGCGCTGCCAGCTTTCGGTATTGGCACCTTTGGCAGCCGCACGCTCCAGACATCCGGTTCAGCTGTGCTGCTGGCGGCGGAGGCGGTGCGCGACAAGGCGTTCTCGGTAGCGGCGCGCCAGCTGGAGGCCGACCCGGCAGACTTGATGATGGAAAATGGACGTGTGGTGGTGCGCGGTGTTCCCTCGCGAGCAATTGAACTGGGCGAGCTTGCACGGCTGGTGGAGGAGCAGCCGGATTTGATTGAAAACGAGGCTCCCAATCCGGCCAACGGTGTGCCTATCGAGGGGCTGGCGGCATGGCGCGAGTTCAGCCCGCCCAATTCGACGTTTTCTTCCGGCACGCACCTCGCGGTGGTCGAGGTAGATACGGATACGGGAGAAGTGCATTTCCGAAAGTTTGTGGCGGTCGATGACTGCGGGCGCGTATTCAATCCCTACCTGGTAGATGCGCAGGTGCATGGCGCGCTGGCGCAGGGCATCGGCCAGGCGCTCTACGAAGAGGTGCTTTACGACACGAATGGGCAGCTACTCACCGGTACGTTGATGGACTATACGATGCCCAACAGCGAGCAGATACCAGAATTTGTGACCGTGACAGTGGAGACGCCCTCTTTCCGCAATCCTCTCGGCGCCAAAGGTGTGGGCGAGGGTGGCACTATCGGAGCGCCGCCCGCGGTCGTTAACGCTGTGCTGGACGCGCTGGCCCCTCTTGGCATCAAGACGATTGATATGCCGCTCAAGCCGGAGAAAATCTGGTCGCTCATCCAGGCGGCTCGCAATGGTACGCTGCAACAGGAGGTGCCCGAGCCGCCGCCCGTCTTTAAGGCCGGGACGGAGAAACCAAAAGGGGATGTGCCTGATTTTGCCTGAGTTGCCACATTTTTGGCATCCTCAAGCCAGAATTTTACCAGAAGTATGAGACAATCTTCAGATTTGAGCCTTCTACGAAGTAGGTATATTATATCTGGTGCGAGCTACAATGAAATCCTATCAATCACATTACCGCGAGGTCACCCTTCTGCTAGTCTGCGCCGCGCCCAATCGCTGGGAGTCCCGCCTGGGGTAGCACGTGGACGCGACGGCAGGAGGGGGTTTACGGAGTGCGCTCCGATGCCTGGCCCCGCTCAGGGGGTGTAGAGTTCAGCCGAGGCCAGAGCATCGCTATCACTTCCATATCCCCCGGCGACCAGGACGTTGCCATTGCTGAGTCTGGTGGCTGTGTGGAACACACGGGCATCATGCAGAGAACTAGTAAGCAACCAGATACCAGTATTGGGATCATAGAGTTCGGCCGAGGCCAGAGGGGGGCTGCTATCATCTGCCTGTCCTCCAACGACCAGGACGGTGCCGTTGGGGAGCAGGGTGGCGGTGTGTTCCTCACGGGCATCATTCATGGAGCCAGTCTTTGACCAGTAGCCTTTCCTGGGATGATACAGTTCAGCCGATGCGTCGTTTCCCCAACCCCCGGCGACCAGGACTTTGCCATTAGTGAGTAAGGTGGCCGTGTGATTCCAACGGCCTGAGTGCAGGGAGCCAGTCTCCGACCAGGTACCGGTCCTGGGATCATACAGTTCAGCTAACATCCCTGGGTCAGGCCCGTCGTTTGAGAAGCCGCCAGCGACCAGGACGTGGCCGTCCGGGAGCAAGGTAGACGTGTGAAGAGTACGGTAAGTACTCATGAAGCCAGTATACGCCCAGGTGCCATGCCTGGCATGGGGGATCGCTTCTGGCCGGGCCAGCACTCGCTCAGGCAACCAGGCAGCAAGCGTTGCTGCGGCCACGACTCCCACCATGCTCCTCACGGCCTGGCGACGTGTCAATTTGTCATCCACTATCGTTGTGGTGAGGTCTTCCAACCACTGTGCCATGATTATTTCCTTCTGTACTGAAAACGACGATAAGAATGCTGCTTGCTCATTCTACGATTTTGACGGCTCAGTTTCCATAAAGACCCCTGTTGAGTGGCGAGACCTTGAAGCAGTAATTGATCGGCCCTTTCGTCCATGCTGGATTATTTTGTCAAACTCCATAATCTGGCCCCTATCACCCGTAGGCCGCCTTATCCCTCCTACCTCAAATTGATCCACACCGTCTTCATCTGCGTATACGCATCCAGCACGGCGTGTCCCATTTCGCGACCGTAGCCGCTTTGTTTGTAGCCACCGAAAGGCGCGGCCGCGTCGAACATGTTGTAGGTGTTGACCCAGACGACACCGGATTTGAGCAGCGCCGCCATGCGATGCGCTTTTTTGATATCGCTCGTCCAGACACCGGCGGCGAGGCCGTAGATCGATTTGTTGGCGCGAGCGGCCACTTCCTCGATATCCTCGAACGGCAGGGCTACGACGACCGGCCCGAAAATCTCTTCGCGGGCGATGGTCATATCGTCGCGTACGTTATCGAACACGGTGGGCTGGACAAAGTAGCCTTGAGCCAGCTCACCGTCGAGTTTTGGACGCTCCCCGCCGCTGGTAACGACCGCGCCCTCACGTTTGCCAGCATCGATGTAGCCGGTGACGCGCTCGAGTTGCTCCTGCGAGACGAGCGGGCCGATATCGGTGGCCTGGTCGATACCCGCTCCCAGATTCATTTTGTTGGCCGCATCCGCCAATCCCTGCACTACCTGCTCATAGACCGACTTATGCACGAAGAGGCGACTGCCCGCCGTGCATACCTGGCCCTGATTGAAGAAAATCGCATTCATCGCACCGCGAATGGCATATTTCATATCGGCGTCTGGGAAGATGATGTCGGGCGATTTGCCGCCGAGTTCCAGCGTAACCTTTTTCAGGTTGCCCGCGCTGGCCTGCAAGATCTTCTTGCCGACCTCGGTCGAGCCGGTGAAGGCGATCTTGTCCACGTCGGGATGCGCGGCCAGCGCGGCCCCGGCCGTTTCGCCAAAACCGGGGACGATATTGACCACGCCCTCGGGAATGCCGGCTTCGAGCACCAGTTCTCCCAGGCGCAGGGCTGTGAGCGGCGTTTGCTCCGCCGGTTTGAGAACGGCGGTGTTGCCACAGGCCAGCGCGGGTGCCAGCTTCCAGGCCGCCATCTGCAAGGGGAAGTTCCAGGGGATGATCTGGCCCACGACGCCGAGCGGCTCGCGCAGGGTATAGGTGAACATGTTGGGGATCGAAACCGGAATGGTATCGCCCTCCAGCTTGGTGGCCCAGCCCGCGAAATAGCGGAAGTGATCGGCGGTCAGCGGCACATCTCCACCTCTGGAATATTTGATGGGCTTGCCGTTGTCCAGCGTCTCCAGCAATGCCAGTTCCTCGGCGTGTTGCTCGATCAGCTCGGCGACGCGCCAGAGCAGGCGACCGCGTTGGGAAGGGGTGAGTCTGGGCCAGGGGCCGCTTTCGAAGGCCTTGCGCGCGGCGGAGACGGCGCGATTGATATCTTCGGCATCGCCCTCTGCGACTTTCGCCAGCACCTGCCCATTGGCCGGGTTGATGGTGTCGAAGGTTTTGCCGCTGGCCGCCTCAACCCATTGCCCGCCGATGAGCATTTTGACCGGTTGCTGCCGCAAAAAGGGGATCCGGGTCGTATCTGCTGTATTTGTTGTCATGGTTGTTGGTCTCCTTGATACGCTTACTTTTTGGGCGGCGTGGCGGTGGGGATGATGGCGGGGATGTCCGCCTGCCGCACGCGGTCGTTCAACGCTTTGACGTCGGTATCGATGATCTCCTGCAGGCGTTGCAGTTGCGCGTCGATACGGGCTACGAGGTCGTCAAACAGTTCGTACTCCTGCCGCGTTGGAGCGGCATCGGCGCTCGAGACGACACCGCCCAGGGTGGCGAGCTTGGCGTTGAGTTTGGCCGGATAGTTGAGCGTGTCCTGCCGGCTCCTGGCCTTGAACTGTATCAGTTCATCCTCGACCGGCAGCAGGTGATCCTTGATGGTTTTCCCTAGCCGGGCGATGGCTTCATGCTCCGGCAGTTCCTGCGTGCGCTGCTCCCAATCTTCCACCTGCCGGCGAATAGTGCGCAGCGTGTTGATGGCCTCGTGGGTCTGCGAAAGCTTCTCATGGATTTTCATACGCAGGTCGAACTGCGCTTCCAGCTCCTGCTGGGTTGCCGTTACGCGTGGGTCTTTGCGAATCTCGAACGACTCGATGAGCGACTGATCGCCAACGGTCAACCGCACGCGATAGACGCCTGGTGGCACGAGCGGGCCTGCAAGTGTGGCCTCGGAGGCTACATAGCCCTGCACGCGCTTCGCGTCCGGGTAGCGCATATTCCAGACGAAGCGATTCGCGCCCGACTCTTTGGGGATCGGCGGCCCTTTTTCTCCCGATTCCTGCTCCTCTTCCTTCGTATCGAGGGTTTCATCCGTATCGGCGGGTGGGTCGGTAAAGGTTGGTGGCGCGGTCGCCTCCAGTTCTTCCGTCTCGACCTTGCTGCTGAACGAGCGAATCTCCCTGTCCTGAGCATCCAGGAAGGTGAGTGTGATCTCCCCGGCGGGCTTTTCTTTGAGGTAATAGCTGACAATCACGCCGTTGGGCGGGTTCTGGCCGGCATTGAGATTGCGTTCCACCTTTTTGCCGTCCGGCTGCACTTCGACACGCGCGGTAATCATGGTAGTGCCTGTGCCGCGGTAATATTTGCCCGATTCAGGCGCGCGGGCGTAGCCATAGTTGGTCTGGAAACGAGTGGTGGGACGAGGCCTGAAAAGGTACACCGGGCTATTCTGGACATCCTGATCTACCTGGCGCAAGGGTGTGATGTCGTCCAGTATCCAGAACGAGCGCCCGTGGGTGGCGGCGATGAGATCGTCATCCTTGACTGCCAGGTCGTGAATGGGGACGATGGGCAGGTTGCGCTGCAGCGATTGCCAGTGCGCGCCATCGTCAAAGGAGACGAGGATGCCCAGCTCGGTTCCGGCATAGAGCAGGCCGCGCCGCTGCGGGTCTTCGCGAATGACGCGCGTGAAGGCATTTCCGGCGATGCCATTGGTGATCTTTGTCCAGGTCTGCCCGTAATTGTTGGTTTTATACAGGTAGGGCTGGAAGTCGTCGAGCTTGTAGCGCGTGGCGGCAAGGTAGGCCGTGGCCGGGTCGTGCGGCGATGGCTCGATGATGCTGATGAGCGCCCATTCGGGCAGGTCTTCAGGTGTGACGTTCTGCCAGCTCGCGCCGTTATCGCGCGAGATATGCACGAGGCCATCGTCGGAACCGGCCCAGAACAGGCCCTGTTTGAGTGGCGATTCGGCGAAGGCGAAGATGGTGCAGTAGTATTCCGCGCCGGTATTGTCTTTGGTAATGGGGCCGCCAGAGGCTTCCAACTTCGTGACATCGTTGCGTGTCAGGTCTGGACTGATGATCTGCCAGCTGCTGCCCTCGTCGGTTGAGCGGAAGACATGGTTGCCGGTGACATACAGCACGTTGGGGTCATGTGGCGAAATGAGGATGGGATAGGTCCACTGGAAGCGATATTTCTGGTCCTTCGCGCCCCAACCGGAGGCCAGTTCGGGCCAGACATCGATGTTGCGCTCCTGGCCGCTGCGATGGTCGTAACGGCTCAGGTAGCCCTGGTAGCTTCCGGCAAAGACGATGTTGGGATCGTCGGGCCGCACGGCGATGTAGCCGCTTTCGCCGCCGCCGATTTCATACGTATCGACCTCGGTAATGCCGGCAAGGTTTGAACGACTCGGCACGCTGATAGTGGAGTTATCCTGCTGGGCGCCATACAGACGATAGGGCACCTGGTTGTCGGTGGTGATGTGATAAAACTCCACGGTGGGCTGGTTGTAGATGCTGGACCAGCTTTCTCCACCATTGAAGGTGACAGTCGCGCCTCCATCGTTGCCTTCAATCATACGCTGCGGATTGTGGGGGTCGATCCACAGGTCGTGGTGATCGCCGTGCGGTATGGAGACTTCAAAGAAGGTGCGCCCGCCATCGTTCGATTTCCAGGCCTGCACATTGAGTATCCAGAGCGTTTCGGGGTCCTGCGGATGGGCGTAGATATGCATGTAGTACCAGGGCCGACCGCGCAGGCTGCGATCTTCGCTAAGCCGCTGCCAGCTCGCGCCTCCATCATCGGAGCGGAAGAGCGCGCCATCTTCGGCCTCGATAATAGCCCAGACGCGATCAGTTCTGGCGGGCGAGACGGTGATGCCGATTTTGCCCAGCAGTCCTTTTGGCAGGCCAGGGTTGCGGGTGATCTCCGTCCAGGTATCGCCGCCGTCGGTGGATTTGAAGATGCCGCTGCCTTCGCCGCCGCTGGTGAGCGTCCACGGCCATCTGCGCGCCTCCCAGAACGTGGCATAGAGGATGCGCGGATTGTTGGGGTCCATTGCCAGGTCGATGGCTCCGGCGTGCTCGCTTCTAAAGAGGATGTGTTCCCAGGTTTTGCCGCCATCCTTTGAGCGATAGACGCCGCGTTCGGGATTGGGTCCGTGGGCATGGCCCAATGCCGCTACGTAGACCAGGTCGGGATTATGGGGATGGATGCGCACCTTGGCGATGTGGCGGGTATTCTCCAGACCGAGGTGTATCCAGGTTTTGCCCGCATCGGTCGATTTGTAGACGCCATCGCCATGCGAGACGTTGCCGCGAATAGTTGTCTCGCCCATGCCAGCGTAGATGACGTTGGGATCGGAGGAGGAGACGGCTATTGCGCCGACGGAGGCGCGTTTGAAGAAGCCATCGGAGACGTTTTCCCAGATCAGGCCGCCATCGATGGTTTTCCAGACGCCGCCACCGGTAGAGCCGAAATAAAATACCTGCGCGTGCTGCGGGTCTCCGGCGACGGCGACGACACGCCCGCCGCGGAAAGGGCCGACCAGCCGCCATTCAAGCGAATTGAGCAGGTCGGGATCAATGATAGCTTCTTGAACCGCGGAATCGGTGACGGCGGGTGATTGTCCCTGCCGGGCCTGCCGCGATTGCTGCTGGTGAGTCATGTGCTACGGTTCTCTTTTCTAAGTGCTCGCGTTGTTCTAAAAAGCAGAAGCCAGGGCGACACCCGCGGTTGCCCTGGAGGGGGACGGCCCTTCAGTAATTTTATCATATCCTGCCTGGTCTGTGTCCGGGAAAGAAGTATTCTTTTTATCTCAGAAATACGTGTCAAATACAGCTACCCTGTGTATGTCAGGAAGTCTGGCCTTGCAGGATGATTGAGAGGAACCGGGGAGAAAAGCATGCATGTTGAAAGGAAAGGAAAGAACGTATGAGGCCAAACGTTTCAACGGCGACGAGAAATGCGCATAGAGCGGAATACGCGGCGCGAGGGGCCGCGACCAGCCGGTGGATGACAGGATTTGCGCGCCTGGGCTACGCGGCTAAAGGAGTCGTGTACCTGATTATTGGAGGGCTGGCGCTAGAACTGGCAATCGGTCATGGAGGCGCGGCAACCGACCAGCGCGGCGCCTTGCAGACGATCTATGAGCAGCCCTTTGGGAAATTTCTGTTGATTGTAGTCGGCATTGGGCTGGCAGGCTACGCCTTGTGGAGCTTTATTCAGGCCATTTTTGATACCGAGGGCAAGGGGAGAGACGCGAAAGGTATTCTAGCTCGTATTGGCTATGGCGCTGTAGGTGTCGCTTACGCTTTGATCGCGTTCGGCGCTTTCCAGCTGGCTTTGGGAACTGGCAGCGTGGGGCAACATTCGTCCACTTCGACGCAGGACTGGACGGCAAGGCTGTTGAAGTTGCCCTTTGGCCAGGCGGTGGTGGTGATTGTGGGGCTGATCGTGCTAGGTATTGCCTTTTACCTCTTCGCTAAGGCCTGGAACGCGAAATTCCAGAATCGGCTGGCTTTATCCGGGGTGGCCGCGCGCTTGAGAAGATGGATTGTGGGTTCTGGCAGGCTCGGCTATGGAGCGCTGGGCGTGGTTTTCACCATCATTGGCTTCTTCCTGATCGTGGCAGCGTTACAGCATAATCCGAGCCAGGCGAAGGGGCTGGATACCGCCTTACAGGAATTGTTGCGCCAGCCATTCGGCCCGGTGCTGCTGGGCATCGTAGCCTTCGGGCTGTTCTGCTACGGCATCTATTCGCTGGTGGAGGCACGCTATCGACGCGTGGGCAGGTAAAGCGGGTTCTGGCAAAATAAGCCGGTGAGAGGGGCCGGAGATGAACGCTCGCGATCAACACCGGTAATGCAGACGTGGCTGTGACATGCTGGGGACTGTGACATCCCCGGCATGTTTGTACGTAATCATCTTAGCGATGCGTGTTATACGACCAATGAAAGCAGAGCGAGATGATATGATGCCGTTTCACAGCAGAATTTGCAGAGGCGAGGAAGAATACCCTGTAGGGACAGCGCCTGGCGCCTGCCCCGCGCCGGGAGCGGTGGTCGCCCGTCTTTGCAGGCGAATGTGGCTGTTCCTCTTCAACGGGGTATTGTTCCTGCTGTTCTGCCTGTCCCTGTTACCCGCTCAACAGGCTTTTGCGTATAGCGCGGGCGGGCGTTCATCTCCCCCGGCGTTGCAGGTGAGCCTGGGCTTTCAAGCAACGTACAGGCTGGGCTTCTGGACGCCGGTATTTGTTACCGCAAGCAACGCGAGCCAGGCCGGTTTCTCAGGCACGCTTTCGGTCAGTACTTACGCCGGTTCGCCTCGCACCTCGAATAATGCCAGCGCCTATTGGACCTACGAGGAACCCGTTTCCCTGCGTCCAGGCGAGCAAAAACGCTATACATTGAATGTGCCGTTCTATTTTGGGGTGGGAGCGCGCGGCCTCACCGCGACCGCTCGCCTGCTCGATGCCCAGGGGAGGCTTATCGCCACCCAGGATTCCCCGCGCAGCTATGAAGTGCAGCCCGGAGACCTCTTCATCGGCACGCTTTCTGACCCGGGCGCGAACTTCAATGCCCTGGGCAATGCTCCTTTGCCGCACCAGGGCAGCTCGCCGACGCTGTCCGCGCTGGATGCCAGCACCATGCCGGCGATGGAGTCAATGCTTGAGAATTTCGATGCCATCGTCCTGGAGAATTTCGCGACGAGTTCGCTCAGCGCGGTCCAGCTCGCGGCCCTGCAAACCTGGGTAAACCAGGGCGGCATATTGATCGAGATTGGCGGCGCGCGGTGGCAAAGAACCTTGAGCGCGCTCCCCCCGGGCTTATCGCCCGTGATCGCCAGCGGCACGCGTTCAATCCCGGCAGGAACGCACCTGTTGCCGCCCGGTAGCCCTGCCATTACGACCTACGATAACACGATCCTGAAAGATACGCTGCCTGCCGCCTTAGATGCCAGCACGGGGACGGTACGCGCGCGGGACGCGTTATTCAGCAGCGAGGTGCTGCTCGCTTACGGAACGACGCCGTTGATTGCGCGGGCGCGAGAGGGACAGGGGGCGATCTATTACCTGGCTTTTGATCCCACACAGGCCCCACTCGCGGGCTGGGTTGGCACGCCGACGCTGTGGGCCGCGCTGCTGGAACACGCGATGGGAGACAAGTTTCTCATTCCCGGCACAACACCGAACTATTACAGCGGGCCGGGCCAGTTGCTGACCCGCGGGGGCATTCTCAGCATCATAGCGCCGCGAACGCTTTTTGGCCCCTGGATATTGCTCGCGCTCCTGCTCGGCTACATACTCGTGATCGGGCCGGTACGCGTGCTGGTAGTGAGGCGCTTACCACGACCGGCGGCGGGAGAGGCGCCAGGCGCTGCCCCTACGGCGCGGTTGCGGCGCGCGCGGCGCAGCTGGCTCATTATTTTGAGCAGTATTGTGCTTTTTTCCCTGCTGGCCTATGGGCTGGCGGCGATTGAACGGGGATCGGAGCTGAGCGATAACAGCGTCTCGATCATCGCGCTCAATGCCGATGGGTCGATGGCGCATATTACGACCTATCACGGCATATTCTCACCTGCCAGGGGCGATGTGACGCTGCACATCCCTGGGAATAGCGCGGCCCAACCGGTGCCCAACTCGTTGTTGGAGAATAGCAACGCCGGTATACTCGACGATAACGCGGCCGCGTCGATTGTCTCCGGGCCGGGTGGGACGGATGTGACGCTGACCAACATTGGCCCCTGGACATTTCACCCGGTTGTCAGCGAGGCAGACGAACGACTGCCAGGCGGTCTCGCGGCCCACCTGGCGCTGCAAAACAACCGGCTGGCGGGAACACTCACCAATACACTGGCGACATCGCTGAGCGACGTGTATATCCTGTTTGCTTCGGGCGCGGTTGCCGTTGGACAGCTACCGGCGGGTTCGACGCGGCGGATCTCTTTGCCCCTGGACGGCTCTTTGCTACGTCCGGGCCAATCGCTGGCGGACGAGCTTGCCGGGCGCGGCGGGCTGGCGGTCCCCTACTTTCCTTACGCACAAAACAAGCAGCCGCGAACGGATTTCCAGCAACACATGGCGCTGCTGGCGGCGCTAAGCGGAGCCGGTTTTTCCTTCTCACCGTGCAAGGGTTCCTGCGCGATGCACGCGATCGCGAGCCAGGGGAGCATCTTCATTACCGGGGGCAACGTACCCAACCCGGCGGCGATCAACCCGCCCGAACCATTGTTGCTGCCGGGCGCGCCTGCCACGCTGATCGGCTGGGCGGACGCATCCATTCCTGGCATAGACGATGTGACGATCAATGGCTCGCGGCCCGCGGGCCAGCATGAGAAACTGGTGCGGATGCCGCTTGCTCTTTCCGCCGGCGCGTCGTCCCCCACGGGCGCGCTCGCGGGGGCGATCAGCGGCCAGCTGGTCGATATCGAAAGCTACGACGCCCGACTTGTGTTGCCCGGCACGTATGCGATGGGCCACGGCTACCTGACGTTTGAATTTTCGGTGCCGGCGGCGGCGAGCCAGCAGGCACGGGGTCTGACGATCAGGCAACCCGACCTGCTGGCAGCCAGCTCAGGTGCGGCGGCAGGCGCGACCGGTTATGTGCGGGCGCGTCTCTACAACTGGCAGGCGGGCGCGTGGGACGGCGTGTCGCTCAACGCGGAAACGCTCTCCACATCCGACGCGCGGGCATACCTCGGCCCGGGAGGTCGCGTTTTGATGCAGGTGTCCGGTCGAAGCGGCTTCCAGGGGGAGATCTATTTTGGGACGCCTGCTTTGAGCGTGATTGGATAAAGAGAAAAGGTACCTGAACTATCTCAAAACATTGCCGGAAGCCGCGATGATAGCCCATCCCGGGTTGGATAGACACATCATAGTAACTGGTCAGGATCAATGCCTAAAGAGCGTAGTTTTTCGGCAAACATTCTTTTTTGCGCGGCCTCGGTTTCTGCTCTACGTTCCGCGGCCTCGGTCCTCGTTAGCCGCAGATTTCTATTGGAGTCATAGAGGCGCAACAACGCGCCCTCTGGCACCAGGTAGCTTTCGAGATGCGGGCTCCACAGGCTGCCGTCAGGAAGAGAAGGGGCTTTGCGCATCTGACCGGTTCGCCCATCGCGATGCCAGCCAAACAATCGCCCGCCCTTACGCCTGCTCAAGGGTAATGGAGTCTTGTAGGGATCATAGGCATAGTATTCTTGCACCCCCATCGCGGCGTACGCGGCCGGTTTCTCTTCCAGGTCACGCGCCCGGGTTTTTGGCGAGGCGATCTCGAAGACGACCTGGGGAGGCGGCCCATCGACCCCCACGCGCCAGCTGATATCCGGGGTTTTAGTGACGCCTTTGATCAGAGCCACGTCGGGCGCCAGGGGATATTCATATTCATCAGGAGTTTGAAAGAAGTTGAGATTCTCATAGACCGCGCATGATTGGTCGCGAAAGAGCCATTCGAGCACCTGTTTCAGGTATTCGGCCAGGCTGCGATGCGCAGGCGATTCCCCCATCAAGTCCTCCCCGGTGGGGTGGCAGTCGTAGTAGTAGCGGACTGCTCCTGCGTCATTATTGGTTCGCTCGATCATGGCGCGCTCCTTTTGTCTCTCGTCGCTTCGTTGCGTCCAGGTCGCTTTCCCCTCTGTACGCCTCGACCCCTACCTTTTTCATGTAGAGTGACTTTTCGTGCAGCGATAAAGCCACCTGTCTTTATGGTAGCAGAATTGCATCCCCTCTACAAGCCCTTTTCTAGTAGAGCGGTTTAAAGAATACGTATGGCCCGCTCAAACGGCTGCGGCGCGGCTGTATACCTCTGGTTGATTTCTTGCGTGTCCTGCATAGAGGGGTGGTGGGAGCAAACGCCAGGTGGTGCTATCGATGTTGAAATAGATGGGAGGATACATATATGCCAGATGAGGTCAGCAATTCGAACGAGCCACGCGCCGGGCAGGATCAGTATGCGAACCTTGGTTCGCAAGGAAACGACCAGCCCATAGCGCAATATGGAAGCAGGGATGGCACGGGGAAATTCGGCGACCAGGGCAGCGAGCCCGGCTATAGCCGCTTTGGGCCTCACGGCCTGGATAGGGGCGACGAGGAGCATATCGCCCCGGATGGTTACGGGCCGCAGGATCAATTTGGCGACCTGGACGACCAGGACCCTTACAGCAACCTTGAGAATACCGATCCCGGTGAAAGCCCGGGCGGAGAGGGACTGTATGATATCGAGGATACGTTGTATGGCCTGGCCGAACCCCTTGCTAAGCCCGGCGATGAGAGCCTGAAAGAGCGCGATAAGGATTCGTTTGGAACGCGGGGAAGCCAGGATCAATACGGTTACCAGAAATAGCAGCAAAGCATATGATCATAGAGGGTGATTACGATGCCAGATCAGGAACATTTGAATCTGCTTAAACAGGGTGCAAACGGTTGGAATGCCTGGAGGCAGGCACATCCAGAGGCCGAGCCAAATTTGAATGAGGCGGACCTGAGCAGTATCGAACTAAAAGGGGCCAATCTAAGCAGAACCAATCTGAGCGGCGCGAAGCTCACCAGGACCGTCCTGCGGGATGCAGACCTGGGCTGGTCGAGCCTTGTCGGAGCGGATCTGAGTGGAGCCGATTTAAGCAGGGCCAATTTGAGCGGAGCGGATCTGAGCGGGGCGATTATGCAGGAGGCAAACCTGAGTAACGCCAATCTCAGTAAAGCGATGCTTCTCGGTGCCAATTGTATTGGTGCTAACTTGAGCGAAGCGAACTTGCAAGACGCGAACCTGCAAGGCGCGTATCTGAGGCTGGCGGATCTGCGCGGAGCGATCATTTCGCAGGAACAGCTCAACCAGGCCCATTCGCCGGATGACATCCCTTGATCGCGTTTGATGTGGTGATCGTGGGCGTCGGCCTGCCGGATTGAGCGCCGCGTTGATTCTTGGGCGTTGTCGCCGCCATGTTTTGATCTGCGATATGGGCCAGCATCGCATCGCGCCGGGCGAGTACGAAGAGACCGGCGTTCCCGGCCTCTTCGTAGCCGGTGATGCCTCGCGGCGGCGGAAAGGGCCGGGGCGGCATTCGCGATCAACGCGGTGTTGTTGAAAGCGGGCCTGGGGCGATGTGTTGCTCGAACCAGGCGCGGATGTGCCGCAGGCGTTCGAGGCGCAATTTTGGATGCCCGCCGCGCGAAAGCCCGTGGCTCTGCCCCTCGAAGCGCGCGAAGAGCACCTCGCGCCCCAGGTATTTCAGGGCGGCGAATAGCTGCTCCCCCTGCTCTATATTGCAGCGCAGGTCGTTTTCGCTGTGAATGATGAGCAGCGGTGTGTGGATATGTTTCACATAGGTGATCGGCGACATGCGGCGGTAGAAGTCGGGATCATCCCAGGGCGCGGCGTCCACATGCTCCATGGTGAAGGCGGGGCCGATATCGCTGCTGCCGAAAAATGAGGCGCGATCATTGACGGCCCGGTCGCTCACGGCGGCTTTGAAGCGGTCGCTGTGGCCGATGAGCCAGCTGGTCATGAAGCCGCCATAGCTGCCGCCGATGACTCCCAGGCGTTGCTCGTCGATGTAGCCTTTTTGTAGCGCGGCGTCCACTCCTGCCATGATGTCCAGCGAGTCTTTGACGGCCCAGGCGTTTTGCACGGCCAGGGCGAAGTCCCGTCCATAGCCAATGCTGCCCCGCGGGTTGGTGAAGAGGATGACGTAGCCGGCCCCGGCGAGCATTTGCATTTCGTGCAGGAAGCCGTAGCCATACTGTGTGTTCGGCCCTCCATGGATCTCGACGAGTAGCGGGTATTTCCTGCTGGGATCAAAGTTGGGGGGCTTGAGCAGCCAGCCGTCGATGGGCCAGTCGTCCGCACCGCTATAGGGCAGGTATTCGGGGGTCGATAGCTCCAGCTCGGAGAATAGCTGGTCGTTGAACCCGGTGAGGCGCTGCACTTCGCCCGCCGGGGCCATGGGGCAGAGATATATTTCGCCGGCATGGGTGGGATTTTCGATCAGGGCGGCGATCTTGCCCGAGGCCTGGGCGGCGCTGAAGTCGAGGACGTGAATGTCGCCAGGGGTGACGGTGGGCGGTTGCTTGCCGGCGCCCGTTTCGATGGAGATGGCGTAGATGCGCGATGAGCCGTGATATGCCGCCGGGGCGTAGAGGGTTTTGCCGTCGGACGACCAGGCAGGTGGCGGCATGAGCTGGTCGTTGGTCATGTCGCTATTGGTGAGGCCGTCGAAGCTGCCGTCGAATTCGGCGGTGAGGTTACGGGGCGAGGGCCGATCAATCGGCGATGGGCGCGATAAATCGGCGGCTGTTGCTGCTGGGATGGTGAAGAGTTCGACGTGGTTGCCGTGGTGCATTTTGGGGGTGGCTAGAAATGCGATGGTGCTGCCATCGGGCGACCAGGATGGCGAGCTACAGTTCCGCGTTCCATCCGTTAAACAGTGCAACTGGCCGGGCGCGTTGCTTTCTATTGAGAGGATATACAGGTCGAACGTTGGTAGATACCAGCGGTCTTCTGCGCGGTTGGATGTGAAGGCAATGCGCGTGCCATCGGGCGACCAGGTGGCGTCTTTATCGTCCCAGTCGCCGTCTGTCAGCTGCCGCGGCTCGCCGCCTGCCGCGTCGATCAAAAAGAGGTGCTGGCGATGTTCGTGAATGAAGCCAACGCCGTCGCGGCGGTAGACAAGCCTGTCGATCACGCGCGCTTTGGGCAGCGGTTTTCCATCTTCTGTCTCCTCGTCGAGCGGCCCGACGGCGGCATTGAAGACGAGGCCGCGGCTATCGGGCGACCAGGCGGGATTGCCTGCTCCATGCGGCATGAATGTCAGCTGGTGCGCTTCGCCGCCGGCGGTAGGGAGCAGCCATAGCTGGCCCTTGCCTTTCCCGGCCTTGCGCGGCTCTTTCGCGTATTTCGCCGGCAGCTCGCCTTCGCGGTCGGATACGAATGCGAGCCAGCGCCCATCCGGCGACCAGGATGGACTATGCGCGTTGCCTGGCCCCTGGGTGAGGCGCCTCGCTTCTCCGCCGTCTGCTGGGGCGAGCCAGATGGCGGATTGATAGGTGTGCTTGCGCTCGTCGATGGTTGTGACGACGAAGGCAACGCTCTCGCCATCCGGTGAGATGCGCGGCCTGCTGAGAAATTTCAACTGGTAGAGGTCTTCGATTGTGATTGAACGTGACATGTGTGACTCCAAAAAAGGGTTATATTACTCCTTCGCTTGTTTCCTGTATTAATTGGTCGACGACGGCTTTGAAGTCGCCGGTTCTTTGATAGGTGGCCAGCTGGCGGTCGGCGCTCGAACCATTTTCCAGGATATGGTAGGCGTATTCGACTTCGTGGCGGCTGCCCAGTTCATCGACTACGTCGCCGATAAACCATTCGATCAATTCACGTATCAGGTCGCGCGCCGGTAACTCCTGCTGCTTGCCGAAGTCGATCAGTTTCCCGTCCAGGCCATAGCGCACGGCGCGCCATTTGTTCTCTTCGATCAGGTCGACGGGATAGATGCGGAAGGTGAGGTTGTCGCGGCGCAAACGCCAGAGCTTGGCGATGATGGCCTGGAAGATGGCGGCGACGCACACGGCCTCTTCAATGCGCGTGCATACGTCGCAGATACGAAATTCAAGCGTGGGGTACGACCAGTTGGGCCGCACATCCCACCAGATTTTGCTGCCGTCGGGGATGGTATGGGTCTGTGCCAGCGTATTCACCATGTAGACGTACTCGTCCCAGGAGTTGAACACCCGTGGAATGCCGGTGCGCGGAAAGTTGCGGAAGATGATGCTGCGGTACGACTTGAGGCCGGTCACGCGCCCCATCCAGAAAGGCGAGCTGGTGGACAGGCACAAGACGTGGGGCATGAAGTAACGGGCAACATTCATGGCGTCGATCAGGAATTCGCGGTCTTCGATTCCAACATGAATATGCGTGCCGAAGATCAACAGGCGCTGCGCGAGTTCCTGCAAGTCCTGCTTGACGCCCATATAGCGCTCCATGGGCGTGATCTCCTGCTCCATCCACGAGGAAAAGGGGTGCGTTCCGGCGGCGGCGATCTTCAAACCGTTCTTGCCGGCCAGTTCCAGCAGCGCGCCCCGCAGGCGTGCCAGTTCGGTGCGTATTTGAGCCGGCGTCTGGCAGACGGATGACCCGACCTCAACAATGGATTGATGCAGTTCGGGTTTGACCTGCTCGCGAAGCAGTATCTTGCCCTCTTCAAGAATCTGGGTGATATACGAGCGCAGCTCGCGTGTTTGCGGATCGACGATTTGATACTCTTCCTCGATGCCAAGGGTAAGCGAAGGTTCTTTCATATCATCCTTGCCTTTCCGGGGTGACGACCCCTGTCGGGGGGGTGCAGGGCGACCGGTAGAGAGCCGATTGATCGCGCTCGTGGTCGCCCCAACCCGCGTCAGCGTTTTTCAACGATAAAGGTCGCGACAGCTGAGCCGCTGCCTGCTGAGACGTTGAGCAGGGCCTGAGTCGAGAGGCGCGAGAGGCAGCCGTCCACGTAATCGCCATAGAAGACGAGCGGGTTGGTATCGAGCATGCGATCAATCAACACAACCTGCCCATCAATCCAGTTGGGATAGGGTTCGCTGGGAATGGCGACCCGCTCTTGCACGATATATGGTTGCTCCAGGGCAAGCTGGAGTGTCTTTGCCCATGTCTCCGCGTCCGCCTCCCAGCCCAGGACAATACCGTGGCCGCCGTAATCGTCGTTAGGCTTGAGCACGAGTTCCTCGCGATGCTCAAAAATGAACGGAACCAGGTCAACCGGTTTGCCACGATAGCTGGCAATGCGCTCCTCAACACGGCACGTCCAGGGGATATGTGCGTTGATGGCCTCCAATTCGCTGGTCGTGAAAAGTTCGGCGTTGCGTTCATCGCTCAGCACGGCCAGGCTGGCCTTTTTATGCAGGATTTTGCAGCGGGCGGGATTGACCATGCAGACGGCCCCATCGCGTACAGCTTGCAGGACGGGTTGCTCCAGCCCGCCGCGTTCCACCAGTTCGCTGAGCAGGACGCGCTTATAAATCAAGGTAATGGGAAAATCCCCGGCCATCAAGCGCCCTTCGCGATACTCGACTTCGCGCGGATCAGTGATGATGCATTCGATGCCCTGCGATTTGAAATAGTCGGCGAATAGCACAAACTCGCTATAGCTGGGCACTTCGCGCCAGTCCAGAATGGCGATGCGAGGTGCTTCGCGGCGTCCCAGCCATTGTTGAAACGAATCGATCAGCGCGTGCAGGACGCCATGGCGCGAGGGCAGCGGGCGAACCTCGTACTGGCGCAGGAATTCGCGCATCACCGGCAGGCCATAAAATACTTCCGCGAGAGCATCATTGTAGGCCGGGCTGGCCGGTGTCTCAGCGTTGTATTCGGTAAGGCGCAGGCCACCACGTTCGGTGACGAAGAATGTGTCAACGCGCGAAGTCGGGCTGGGGTCGCGAAAACCCGGGTTGTGCGCGATCAGCGTCTCTTCCCAATCGAGCAGGCCAAATTGAGCGCGGAAAGCGGGGTTCTCGATGGCGACGGCATAGATTTTGTTGAAAGCGCCCATCAGCACATGCACGCGTTTTTGCAGGAACAGGTATTGCTCCGGCGTCAAGAAGCGCGGGCGCAGCACATTGCAGAGCGGGCGCTGCCCAAAGAAGAGGCCGCGCACCCGCTGCTGGCTCTCAAGCTGGAATTGGGACTCGCCCGCCAGTTCGTCGGTGAGGAGATCGTGATAGCTGTTAATGGCTTCTCGTAGTGACATTGGTGCTTCTGCTTTCTAACACACCGCACAGGCGGCAGGCGACCTGACGAGTGCGATGAATCGACTCTCTACCAATCCGCACGCTACCCCTACAGAGCAAGGGGGCATCCATTTATACACGAATATCAGATTCCAGACCTGCATTGGCCTTAAAAAGGGCGTCCCAGCGCAGTTCTTTCGCCTGCGAGCGCGGCTGCTTTGCCAGGCGGATAGCCATATCCGCCATATGTTTGACGACCCAGTCGAAATAAAACGGTGTGAGTGAATAGATATCCATATCGGGCGCGGGGTTCATGAAATCGATGGCATACGGGATGCCGTCGCGAATGGCCCACTCGAGGGAGTTCATGTCGTATCCCAGGGCCCTCACAAGCTTGAGCGAATCTTCTACGACGCGGCTGCCAAGCTCAGGAGAGAGGTGTTCGTGTTCGACATGATACTTGCGCTCGTGTGGGTCGTATTTAATGGGCAGCACTTCTTGCTGGCCCAGGGCGATGCAGCGCACGTACTGGTCCCACTGAATAAATTCCTGCACGATGCCGGTACGCAGGCCGAACTGGTTATAGTGATACAACAACTCGTCCAGCGAATGGCAGATGAAAACGTCTTTCCAGCCGCCGCCCAGGGCATCCTTAAAGACACAGGGCAGGCCGACATAATCGATGATTGCCTGCCAGTCCAGCGGGTAGAGCAGGTTGCGCAGGCTTTCGGTATGCACGATGCCGGGAACATAGTCTTTGTTGGGCAGCACGACGGTCTTCGGGCTGGCGATGCCTAACTTCGTGGCAAGCGCGGCCTCAAAAAACTTGTCATCGGCCGTCCACATGAACGGGTTATTGACGACGGTCACGCCCTGCAAAACGGCATATTTAAGATAGATGCGATAGTATGGTACCTCGTGCGAAATACGGTCGATGATGACGGAGTAAGGGCATGGCTCGTCCATGCGCGTACCACCCAGCTTCACTAACTCTGCTTCAACGCCTTCATCGCGGCGGTTGACCTCTTCTATGAAAGCGGGCGGAAAAGACCATTCTCGTCCTATAATGAGACCAACTTTTAGGGTCATATCCTTTTCCTTTCGGTACGCAAATGCGGAACCTAATCGTGACCGCCGATATAGAGCTGGATCATCTGCTTCCACCAGGGCCAGTCATGCGCCCAGCCATCCCAGATACGCAGCGCGTGCCAGATATTTTTGTCCCAGAGGATCTGTGACAGGTGCTCATTATTCGGGCATGACGGGTCATCACGCCCGATGGCCAGAATAATATCCATGTGCCGGAATGCCTGGAGCCGTTCCGGTTCGTGTTCGCCTTTCATGAAATCGCTGGGGCTGTTGAAATAGACGTTCTCGTCCGAGAAGCCGCCGGTGAAGCGCTTGATGTCATACAGGCCGCTCAGGCCGATGACGCGATCAACCAGGTGCGGGTAGCGAAAGGCGAAGTTGACCGAGTGGTAGGCGCCGAAGCTGGTTCCAGCCGCGATCAGGTACGGGTTCGAGTTGTGCTGGACGGTGAAAGGTAACACCTCGCGCAGGAGATACTGGTCGTACTGCACGTGACGAAACGCGCGTTCAGACGGTGGCCGCCATTTGGCATACCAGCTTTCTGCGTCGACACTATCGACGCAGAACAATTGCAGGCCGCCTTCTTCCAACTGACCGCGCAGTGCATCGACCATGCCGGTATCTTCCCATTGGAAAAAACGACCCTGGGAAGTGGGAAAGATCAAGGCGCGAGCGCCTGCATGGCCAAAGACGAGCAGCTCCATATCGCGCTGCAAAGAGGGACTATACCAACGATGATACTCACGATTCATACAATTATACACTCATATCCGGCTTCATGGCCGGCTCAACATTGTGGGACGGTTCGGCTGCGCACTTGCCGTTCTTAACCCGTCTTGCCAGCGTCGCTCGCTCGTTGGCCTTGTCCATCTTATGAACGCCGCTCGCTCGCGGCTTCGCCGTCACATGAGATGCAGGGCGGCTAGCGCTCGCACTCGGACAAGACAAGCAGCTGTTTCAGGCGACAATCGGTGATCGGGGTGCCTGGCCAGGTAATAGAAAAAATGGGCAGAGGACAGACCATTGCCTGCGTAAAATCTTATCACGCTTGTTAAGAGAATGTCAAATCGGAAGAAGCCGGTGATTCCTATAAGTGGGAGAGAGATGCTTCGTGGCACTCAGCATGACATGCCCCGCGCTGTCATGCTGAGTGCCACGAAGCATCTCCCGCCCGACCGTCGCCCCGTACTCCATGGAACTATGATATAGTACATGTAATGATTTCGAATACCCGCGTGTTCTGTAGGGGTAGCGTGCGGATTGGCAGAGAGTCGATTCATCGCACTCGTCAGGTCGCCTGCCGCCTGCCTTCGTCCCCCGGTCGGGACAGGGACGGGCCGCTGCCCTTACAGAGCATGGTGCTAGCGGAGCTGATAGTGCAGAAAACAACCCCAATGCTCGCGGACGAACGAATTACTCTTCCCTGGCGTCGCTTCGTCGTCTGCGCCTTGATCGTCGCGGTAGGTTTCAATTTACGTTCGATTATGCTAGCCGTTCCACCGGTTTTGCCGCTGATCCAGCATGACCTCGGCCTTTCATATACGGAGACCGGCCTGCTTACGGCGCTGCCGGTGCTGGCGCTGGCATGCCTGGCATGGCCGTCGGGCTTCTTTATCGACCGGGTTGGCAGCCGGCCAGCGGTCATTATTGGTCTGACGCTGCTCGCGGGCGGCACTTTTTTGCGCGTTCTGAGCGTCCAGATCGCGCCGGAAGCAGGTGCGGCGCTACTTTTCCTCTTCACATTGCTTTTCAGCATGGGGGTCGCTTTGACTCAGACGACCATACCAGTGCTGATACGCCACTGGTTCCCGGCGCAGATCGGCTTTGTATCGGCGCTCTTCAGCGATGGGCTGATCATTGGAGAAGCGGTGGCGGCAGGGATCACCGTCCCGTTGATGCTGCAACTGGCGGGAAAAGATGGCTGGGCAGCAACCTTTATCTTTTGGGGCCTGCCAATAGTGGTAGTATTCGTCCTCTGGCTCTGGCTTGCTCCACCCGCGCATACCAGGCCGGTCAGAGCCGGTCGCGGACAGGCAGCAGGCGCTATCCCGACAGCGATGGAAGACGCGGCGGCGCAATCAGTAGCGATGAGCGATAGGCTTCCTGAAGATACCGGCAAAAGACCTCGTGTCAACGCGCTGCACCTCGGTATCCTGATCGGTGGGGGCAGCCTCATTTATTTTGGTATGAATGGCTGGATCGCGCCCTATAATGTGGCGATCCATGCCAGCGCCTTAACGCCGCCAGCGCTGGCGATCTTGAATGCCGCGCAATTGCCGGTCAGCCTGGCAGTCACACTTTTCGCGCAGCGACTGGCGGGCCGCCGCTTGCCCTTTATTATCGCGGGCCTGGTCTGCGGCCTCTCAATTGCCGGCTGGCTACTGGCGCCGGCGACCCTGGAACCGCTATGGGCCGCCCTGCTGGGGGGAAGTTCCGCTTTCGTCTTCACACTCGGCATCGCGCTGCCGCCCCTGCTAGCGTTGCCTCACGAAGTAGCGCGCCTGACGGGCATCACTATCTCCCTTACCTACGCGGTCGCTTTCGTAGGGCCTTTCGCAGGCGGGGAGTTATGGGATATCCTGCACATACCCGCCATGGCCTTTCTGCCGGTAATCATTGCCTCCTTAATGCTCATCATTCTGGGCACATTGCTGCCCTCTCGCGCCCAGTTCGGATTGCAACCCGCCCCATAGGAGCCGATTCATCGTGCCCAGCGCCGATTGATCGGCCCCCGTCCCGGGACGCCTGATGAATTTTTCCAAACGAATCGGGGTATCCGTTCGTGTCATTCTGAGCGCAGCGAAGAATCCGTGTCCATCGCGCCAGAGATTCTTCGCTGCGCTCAGAATGACACGACCTGGGCCGCTTAGATTACCGATTTTGATTGTTAAAATTGATTAGGGGCCGATTTATCGGCCCCGGAGTTGATGACTTGCCTGCAAAACTGTAATGAAGTATGCTTTCTTTGAAAGAAGAAACTCCAACCCTGATTTTTTCCCTGGTGAATAGGGGAATGCTCCAGGGACAGCGGCTTGTCCCTGTCCTGAACCCCCGGAGCAGGCAAGATCAATGGAGGGACCTATGATGCAGCTGTATCGAGATCGAAGTGAAGCAGGACAGGAACTGGCGACCAGGCTGGCTGCATACGCGCATCGTCAAGATATTATTGTGCTTGCCTTGCCACGCGGGGGCGTTCCAGTGGCTTTCGAGGTGGCGAAGGCCCTGCACGCCCCATTAGATGTGTTTGTGGTACGTAAACTCGGCGTGCCCGGCCACGAAGAACTGGCTATGGGAGCCATCGCGACGGGGGGCGTGCGTTTTGTCAACCAGGAAGTGGTACGCATGCTGCGCATTCCTGATGCCGTAATCGACGCCGTGACGGCACGAGAGCAACAAGAGCTGGAGCGCCGCGAACACCTGTATCGCGATGACCTGGCACCCCCCGATGTGCGTGGCCGGGTGGTGATCCTGGTAGATGACGGCCTGGCGACGGGTTCGACCATGCGTGCCGCGGTAACGGCGCTGCGACAGCAACAGCCCGCCCGTATCGTCGTCGCCGTACCGGTAGCTGCCCCTTCTACCTGTGCGGAGTTGCGGGCCGAGTTGGATGAAATCATCTGCGCGCAAACGCCGGAGCCATTCTATGGAGTGGGCTACTGGTACGAAAATTTCGCGCAAACCAGCGAAGAGGAAGTACATGACCTGCTGGCACAGGCCGAGCAAGAAAGACCGGCCGTGAGGAGCAAAAAGTAATCTCGCACGGATACAACCTGGATGCGACCGTGAAAAAAGCACCCGGTTGAACGTAATCATCTTAGCTGGTTCAGCAAGACGCATTCACCCTCGTCATATAGAAGTTATTTATACGGCAGGAACGGGTACAAAGATGCTTAAGCGGTATGCTGCCGGGCCACAGTTGAATGTTCTCCGCGTGCTACTGGCAGCATGCTGCCCGCTTTTGGCCGTGCTGCTCTTTCCTTCTCTCACGGCAGCGGATTCAACCCACGTAGCAGCACAACATATTTCGCTGCAAGTCAGCCTTGGATTTAACGAAAACTACCGCCTGAACCTCTGGTCTCCTGTTCAGATCGCGCTCACGAATAGCGGACCTGATTTTAGTGGAACAGTATCCGTCTACACCTTCAGTTCCCAGGCCCGCTCGAACTCCGCGCCGCCTGCTTATTCGCCCTGGAACTTTCAAGTACCTATCAAGCTCGCAAAGGCAACGCGGAAAGAGATTCATTTGAACATCCCTCTCTACTACGTGAGCGCGAATTACCCGTTTGGCGTCGAAGCGCGCGTGCTTGATACACGGGGGCGCGTCGTCGCCACACGGCGGGATGTCGCCAACTACCTGAATGCCAATGACATCCTGGTTGGCACTTTCTCCGCTCGCAACGCCGGATTCGGGCCTCTATCGACCGTCGCGCTGCCCAACCACGCCAGTTCTATCGTCGTCACTTCCCTGGACGCAGCCAGCATGCCCTCATCTCCTGCTCTACTCGCCAACTTCGACATGCTGATAGTTGATGATGTGACGACCGCGGCGCTCAGCGCGGCACAACGGGCCGCCCTCGTATCATGGGTCAACCAGGGCGGTGCGCTCATCGAGGTGGGTGGAACAGGTGCGCAACGCACGCTGGGCGGCCTGCCCCCTGAATTACTGCCCGTCCACCTGCTTGGCACCGCGATGCTTCCACCAGGCACGCACCTGCTGCCTGAAGAGGACAGGCCCCAGGCGTCGTCCCCACAGGGAAGCGACCAGCCCATGAATGATACGCTGCAACAACCCATTCCTATAAGTACAGCAACATTGAACGTGAAAGGAACAAATGGACAACCACAAGGCGACGAGCAGGCCACCACAACAAACACCCCTACCGCTCTGGCCGTCCTTTCCTCTGGCGCCATCCCGCTGCTGGTAGAGGCGCAACATGGGCAGGGCACAATTTGTTACCTCGCCTTCGACCCTGCCGTACAGCCTTTCCTGGGTTGGTCCGCCATCACCGTCTTCTGGAAAAGCCTGCTAGTGCGCGCGCTCGCCGACCAGGCCTTGATCGGCAACGCGCCAAAATTCAGTAGCGGGCCGGGAGATGTGCTGGTAAAAGAGGGACTGGAACAGATGCTACAGCCACCCTATTTCTTCTCACCATGGATCGCCGCCGTACTGCTGCTGAGCTATATCCTGGTACTCGGGCCGGTCAGCATCCTGCTACTGAAGCGTTTGAAGCGCCCTCAATGGGTATGGCGTACCATCCTGGCCGGCATCGTCTTCTTCTCGCTTTTCTCCTATGGACTCTCATTTTACGCCCACGGCGCCGCCCTGCTGGATAATACCATCTCGCTGCTACAGCTGAACGCCGATGGTTCACCGGCCCATATCACCACCTACTCCGGCATTTTCACACCCGACGATGGCGACTTCATCATCCAATTTCCCGCCAATCAGCTGGTACTGCCCGTCTCATATCCCCTCGCCGCCTCAAGTCCTGTCTACTCGTCCGACGACCCGCACATCAGCCTCTCTCCAATCTCAGACAGCGTCATTGTGCGCGAGCCGGGAACAGGGCCATGGACCTTTCATGCCCTCGTCTCGCAACAGGACCTCCAGCTGCAAGGCAAGATCACCTCCGCTCTCACCTTGCAGCAAAACCGCCTCGTGGGATCAATCACCAATACGCTCGAAACCGCGCTCGATGATGTGTTCGTGCTGTTGCCACACACATTCGTCTCCATCGGTCACCTGCCCGCCGGGGCAACCACGTCCGTTGATCTCCCGTTACAACACGCCGCAAAAGCCGGTACGACTCTGGCCGACGCCATTGCTATAGATAATGGCCTGCCCGCGTCGTATTTCCCGTACAGCAATAATGGTCAGGCCCCCAGCGATTTCCAGCGCCACATCGCCACCCTCGAAGCGCTCAGCGGTGCCGGAATCGCCTATACGCCCTGCGGCGGCCCCTGCATTACCCAGGCGCTTGTCAGCAAAGGCTCCGTCCTGACCGCGCCCCCCGGAACACCTGAAACCCTGCATCTACCCGTCAACAGTGATCCATTGCTGCTAAACGCGGCGCAGGCCACCCTTATAGGCTGGGCAGACGCCCCACTGGACGGCACAAACGCCATTACCATCAACCAGAAGCGCCCAAACGGCTTTCATGATAACCTGGTAGAAGTGCCGGTGGCCCTCGATTTTCCGCAAAATGCGAACGTGCCGCCCAACATCGTGCAGGGCAGGGTAATAGACGAACAGAATAGCGACGTGGAATTGACCGCGCCCGACACCTACAGCCTGACGACGGGAGTGGTGAGCTTTGAGTTCGCGCTGCCCCTGTCCCAGGCTGCGGCGATTAGCAGTATGACCGTAACGGAACCGGATGCCATCTACGACCTCAGCCATCAAACCCACCCGCCTGTAGCCGGCGACGTGATACAGGCGAGCCTGTTTAACTGGCAAACGAACAAGTGGGAGAGGATAACGCTACACTCAGGAACCTTTACGACGGCAAATGCCGCCGCCTATATTGGGGCGGGCGGGCGCGTGCTCTTGCAGGTTGCCAACGCCGATCCATCGGGCCTGCTGCTGTTCGCGAAGCCATCGGTGAGTGTGCAGTAAGGAGATATCGCTATGGCCCTGCTGGGCATCGATTTAGGCACAGGCGGAGTAAAGGTCCTGATTCTGGATACCGGCGGGCAAACCTTGAGCGTAAGCAGGGCGGGCTACGAGGTCGCATCTCCACAGCCGGGCTGGGCAGAAAGCGATCCCGGTGCGTGGTGGCAGGCGACGGTAACTGCCGTGCGAGCGGCAACGGCACAGGTTCCAGGAGCGGAGATCGCCGCCATTGGCCTCTCAGGGCAGATGCATGGAGTGGTTCCAACCAGCGAAAAAGGACGCCCAACACGACCCGCTCTACTATGGCCCGACACGCGAGCGGAAGAGCAACTTCAACGCTACTCGGCCCTGCCGCCTGCCCTCCTGGAGCACCTGGCAAACCCGCTCGTGCCCGGCATGGCCGGTCCGCTTTTGTGCTGGGTAGCAGACCACGAACCGTCAGTCTATACTGCGACGCGTTGGGCGCTGCAAGCGAAGGATTGGCTTCGCCTCTGCCTGACAGGTTCCATCGCCGCCGACCCCAGCGATGCCTCGGCCACCCTGCTCTACAATCTATCTGCTGATAGATGGGCGGATGAGGTGATAGATGCTCTTGGTCTGAGGCGCGAGCTATTTGCGCCCATCTCTCCATCCGCGGGGATTGCCGGGACGCTTTCCACACACGCGGCGCGAGAGCTTGGCCTGCCACCAGGCCTGCCCATCGCTACGGGAGCCGCCGATACAGCTACCGCGGCACTCGGCAGTGGTTTGCTCGTTCCTGGTCCCATGCAACTGACACTTGGAACCGGCGCGCAGGCAGTGCAACTTATTGCTGAACCACTGGCCGATCCTACGAGGCGCACGCATCTCTATCGAGCCGCCGGTGGAGCTAGCTGGTACCGGATGGCGGCGGTACAAAATGCCGGGCTCGTGCTCGACTGGGTTCGCGGAGCCTTGAATGCTACCTGGGAAGAACTCTACGGGACCGCAAATCGAGTGCCGCCGGGTTCTGCTGGATTGATATTCCTGCCCTACCTGACGCGCGAGCGCCCGCACCACCCCAATCCCGCCAGCACCGGAGCTTTTCTGGGTATGCGTATCGACCACGGGCGCGAACACCTCTTACACGCCGCGCTCCAAGGGGTGGCCTTCGGCATCCGGTCTGCCCTGGATGCCCTGCCGGGATCGAGCGCGGAGAATATGTTGTGCCTGGCCGGTGGTGGCAGCGTCCATCCCGCCTGGCGTCAAATGCTGGCCGATATTCTGGGCCGTGAATTATGGACGGTCGATACGCCCGATGCTTCCGCTCGTGGGGCTGCCCTGCTGGCCGGTATCGCCAATGGCACCTGGGCCAATGCGGCGGCAACGGCTTCGATTGCTCCTGCTGTGCATCTCGCCGCGATGCCGGGTAGCACGAAAGCGGCTTACGACGAAGCCTACGCGAAGTTTCTTAGCTTGTCGGATGCAACTTTTGAGGCAAACAGATAATCTGGCTATCGCGCCTGTTTTTCTGTACATCCCTTTCTGCTTCAGGAGCCATAGACTATGTGCTGGCCTGCGTACGCAACCGTGCCGCCGTTTCCGCCAATGTGCGGCATTTAATGGACGCGCTGCCGCCGTAATTAAAGAGGAAACATCATGAACTACCGCAAATTGGGCCGTACAGGATTAAAAGTGTCGGCGCTCTGCCTGGGAACCATGCAATGGGGCTGGACGGCGAATGAACAGACAGCATTTGCCGTTATGGATGCCTTCGTAGAGCATGGAGGCAACTTCCTGGACACGGCGGATTATTACTCGCGCTGGATACCCGGACATAAGGGCGGTGAATCCGAGGAAATTATCGGCCATTGGATGCAATCGCGGCGCAATCGAGAGAGCATTATCGTGGCAACAAAGGTGCGCCAGCCAATGGGACCAGGCCCCAACGACCAGGGCCTTTCCCGCAAGCATATTTTGGAGGCGGTCGAAGCATCGCTGATGCGCCTGCAAACCGATTATATCGACCTCTACCAGATGCACGCCTACGATGCTGACACGCCCATTGACGAAACGCTGCAGGCGCTTGATGACCTGCGGCGAGCAGGCAAAGTGCGCTATGTTGGTGCTTCGAACTACCCGGCGTGGCGGCTCGTAGAAGCCCTCTGGAGCGCCGGTGTCCATGCTACCGTGCGCTTTGACTCGCTCGAACCTCATTACAACCTCGTTCATCGCCAGGAGTTCGAGCAAGACCTCAAAACCATCTGCGAGCGGTACCAGATCGGCGTTATCCCCTACAGTCCCCTGGCCAGGGGCTTCCTCACTGGCAAGTACAGGCGCGGCGAGACTACCGCAAGCACATATGCTGAGACCGTCGCGAAACGCTATGACCACGATAGCGCCTGGCGCATCCTGGAAGTTGTGAGGGAAATCGCACAAGAGACAAATAGCACTCCTGCTGCCGTCTCACTGGCCTGGCTGCTGGCACAATCCGTCGTTACCGCGCCCATTGTAGGAGCAAATTCCGTGGAACAGCTGGAACAAAACCTGGCAGCAGTCGAGCTAACGCTTACGGAGGAGCAATTGTTGCGGCTCGATAAGGTATCGAGCTTGTAGGGACAGCGGCTGGCCGCTGTCCCTACAAGCTCTTCTCACCTGGTTGTGAAAAACCGTCATTATTTTCTGCCACGCCGGGTAATCTCATGCATCTCTTCGATGCTTTGACAATGCATAAGTTCGTGGCCGAGACCAGCCTTGATCCAGGCAGAGATAGCCTGGGCATGCCGTGTATCGTTCCTGGTTCCATTTGGTTGCGGACCGCGTAAAAGGAAAGGCAGGTAGAGCCGCCTCAACCTCACTCCACCAGTACCGGTCACTATGCTCAACATAGCTTACTTCTTTTTATACAGCGTGGCAAGAATCATCAGCCTATCACCTCTTGACATCGTGGTATATACCATGGTATTCTTTGAGCGAATCTACCACCGTAAATACCATCGTAATATCGAAGAGAGACAGGAGTAAGCTATGCCATCCAGTAAAGACCGCCAGCGCGTCGAAATTCCGCTTTATTTCTATGAGCAACTGGTGAAGATCGCTGAGACGGAGGATCGCACAATCACCAGTGTCCTCAACCAGCTGCTATTTCAAGCGTTGCAGGACTACCGGCCGACGTGGATACCCGCTAAACATCTCAACCGCTTCAATGGGCATGCCCAGCATGTCCTCTCGCTCGCCCGCGAGGAGGCCCTGTCTTTCAATCACAACTATATCGGGACGGAGCACCTGTTATCAGGCCTGTTGCGCGAGCAAGGGAGCCTTGCAGCCCTGGCGCTGGAAAAATTGGGTGTCACTCTTGATTCCGTGCGTGCAGCTGTTGAAGAGAAAATTGGGCGTGGAGACCAGCCTGTTGAGGAAGAGATAGACTACGTGCCCCGAGCTCGCAAGGTACTCGCACTGGCGATGGACGAAGCAGAGCGGCAGGGAAGTGGCTATGTCCGTACCGAGCATATCCTGCTCGGAATTGTGCGCGATGGCGGCGGTGTCGGCGCGGATATTCTCGATACGCTTGGGGTTTTGGGAAAGGTACGCGCCCAGGTTTTCGAGCTGCTCGGCTAGCACTTCGAAAATGAGGCAGCTTGTAGGGACAGGTTCCTATCCCCCGATTTGGTCGTCAACATTCATCAGGAGAAACAGCCATGCGTGATTCCAGTGAAGTTTGGACCGGCAAAGCCAGCAGCTACGACCGGGCGCGCCCGGCACCGCCACCAGTTTTGCTCAATCTGCTGACGCAATTGATTCAGGCACCGCATCCCGCTCTGGTGGTGGATTTAGGCAGTGGTACCGGACTCTCTACCGCGATCTGGGGTGAGCGGGCCGGGCGGGTGATTGGGATCGAACCCAATGCCGGCATGCGAAAAGAGGCGCAGCGCAAACTCGAGGACTATCCCTACGCGGCACGTATCGAGTATCGAGAGGGAGTTGCTCAACAGACCGGCCTGCCTGATGGGTGCGCTGACATTGTCACGGCTGCCCAATCGTTCCACTGGATGGAGCCGGCTGCGACGCTGGCCGAGATTGCTCGAATTCTGCGCCCCGGAGGACTCTTTGCGGCGTATGACTATGATTCACCGCCGGCAATTCATTGGGAGCTTGATCGCCTCGCTCAGGAGGAAAACTTGCGCTTCGTGAAGCTTATCCAGGAGCGCGGACTGGCGCACACTCTCAAAATCTGGCCGGAGAACAAATCTCTTGCCCCTCTACGCGAGTGCGGCCATTTTCGCTTCACCCGCGAGGTCTTGCTACATTCTATCGAGCAGGGAGACGCGGCGCGGTTTCTTGAGATGATGCAGAGCAGTGCGTTCAGCGGCCAGTTCCAGTTTTCCGAACAAGAAATCGGTTTTGATCGCCTCAGACAGGCCGCCCTCGAATATATCGGCTCCGAACCCATTCCCTGGTATTGGAGCTACCGGGTTCGGATTGGGATCAAGTAGAATATACTACTGTGAAAACGAAAGGACATAGCGCTTTTTCCTTTGCGCTTGCTTCCCCTGCGTTGCTACGCATCAGGCAATCGCAGCAGAAGCATGCCATCTGTATTGCCGGTTGTAGACATCAGGATCGATTGCAGGCCGTTTTTGGGGCGCAGGGTGATGAGTGCGTCTGGCTCGACACGGAAGCCGGGGGCGGTGAAAGGCAGATATTGCTGCAAGATCGTCGCCAATAGCAGCCGAATCTCCAGTTGCGCAAAAGGCATACCGATGCAGATGCGCGGGCCGCCGCCGAATGGAAAGTACGACCAGGGAACAATTTTCTGTTCGCTGTCCGCGTCCCAGCGTTCGGGCCGGAAGATTTCAGAGTCGCCCCAGATATCTGGCAGGCGATGGATGATCCATTGGCTAAACATGACCATGGTTCCCGCCGGAAAATGTACGCCATCGAGATCAAATGCTTCGATTGCGCGCCTACCAAGTGTCCATGCCGGCGGGTAGAGGCGCATCGATTCGTTCATTACCCACTCGGTATAGGGCAGGTTGGACAAATCATCCACCGTCGGAGCGCGGCCACCAAGGACTGAATGTAACTCGGCCAGCAGTTTTTCGCGCGCGGCCGGATACTGGGAGAGCAGGTGGAATGTCCAGGTCAGCGCATTGGCGGTCGTCTCGTGTCCGGCGGCAAAAAAGGTCAGAATGTGATCGTGTACCTGCGTATCGCTAAGGATACCATCTTCATCATGTGCTGCCAGAAGCATGGAAAGCACGTCGCCGGTATCGCCGCCCTCGGCACGCCGGCGCGCGATCAGGTCATAAATGAACGCGTCCACAGCGCGTTTGGCCGCCATGCGCCTGCCATAGGACGTTATGGGCAGGTCCAGGCGCAGGTGCAAGAAGCCCTCTGCAAGGGTGATGGGATTACTGATCATAGTGGTGAATGCTCGCCCCAGCGTATCCACCTGACCGGCAAGATCGACGTTGAACAGGCATTTGGCGACGATGCGCATGGTGAGTTGCTGCATGGCCCTCGCTACATCGATGCGCTCGTCGGCATGCCAGTCTTGAAGCATCTCCTGCGTGTGCTGCACCATGATTCCGGCATAGCTCTCCACCCGTTTCTTGTGAAAAGCGGGCTGTACCAGGCGTCGCTGCTGCCGATGGGCCTCTCCATCCAGAGTGAGTAGCCCATTCCCAATCAGGTCGCGCAATTCCTCGTTAAACTCGGCGCTGGTAAAGTTGCGTGGATTTTCGGTCAGTACATAACGGACATATTCGGGCCGGTAGAGGATGATAACGGGTATGGGACCGAAATGTACCGTAACCATGTCGCCATAGGTGTGCTGGAGGTGTTGTAAATACTCCAGTTGATGCTGCCGAAAGGCGAGAATATTGCCAAGCAGTGGTAGAGACCTGGGACCTGGAGGTAAGATTGTATGTCCATGGCGCATCGTGTTCATGACACCAGTATATCATAGAAAGGTGGCAACATGATTTATTTCACAGTCGTCACCTTTGGTACGCGCTTGCCGCAGTTCGGGCAGTACGAATCATCCGGCTGCATAAAATTACCGCAGTAGGGGCATTTTTTCAGCAAGTGCTGCCGCGATTCAAGCACCTGCTTGAAATGGACATTTTGACGGTAAAGCCACACGGAGAGGAAAAAGGCGAAGATGGAGAGGAAAATGACCAGGATCAAGAGCGTCACAGCCAGAAAATCCAGCCCGGCAAACACCGACCCGGCTGCGTAAACAATGGCGTCACAAAGCAACATCATGCCAGTATACATGTGTTTCTCCTGGACATATTCCGTAGAAGTCAAGAATGCCTCCCCAAACCATTTTGATTATAGCACAATATATTTACATCGCGCTAGATGTTTTTGATAAAATACTCTACATTATTCTATAAAAACTCTACGTTAATCGTGTCAGGATGTACTTACCCTCGTCGGTTGCCTTCCGGCAAAAACGGCGATCTGCGCGATCCAGGCCGGGTTATGTTGAGCGCGCGAGCCGCAGCTCCGGGGAACGAAAGGGAAGAATCCGCGCCCTGCGAGCAAAATGCGTCCCTACAGAACCTTTTTTTGTTGTGATACGTGTCTACAAGAGATAGGAAGAAAAAAGCTGATAGGGACAGCGCCTGGTGGCTGTCCTCCTCATGAACTCTCTTCCAATGTTGCTGGAATGTATGAATACCGGAATATGTGAAGCGAATGGCAAGATATTCAATCGAAGACGCGGCTAAAAAACTTGGCATTGATACGGAGACGTTAGGGCGCTGGATGGCAAGCGCCAATATGGCAGCCTCTCCAGACCCGGCCAGCCACGAATATGTGCTGGATGAGCAGCAGCTGGATCAGCTCGCGCGTGCGCATGGCTTGCAAAAGGACGCGCTCCCGGCGCAGAATACTCAGCAGGGAACGCCCTATTGGGGACAGCAGGCAGAAGGCATAAGTGGCGTTCCCACCATACATTTACAGCAGAGTGATCAGATACATGCGCCCACGGACGGACGATCACAAGCGTCGCCCCTACAGAACGGGGTGGTGACCGGACAATCCGCTCCGCCCATGTCGCAGGATGCAGTGAACGAGCCAACTTTGAGTATGGATCAGAGGGGACGGGATCGTTCCGGGCAACCAGCGGACGCCCCGGATATCGTGCCAGAAATTCGCCCGATTAAGCTTGAAGCGCCGGTTGTCACCATTGGACGCTTCCCCAATAATATGGTCGTGCTGAACAATCCCCAGGTTTCCGGCTATCACGCACGTATAGAGCAGTTGCCGCGTGGCGGCCATCACATCGTGGATTTGCGCAGCACCAATCACACTTACGTGAACTCGCAACAGGTGCGAGACCAGGTACTGAAACCAGGAGATGAAATCAGCATTGGCGGCTACCAGTTTACCTACACCGGCGATGCGCTTGTGCAGGCGGGTGAGGGATATAGTATCCGCATTGATGCCCTGCACCTCAAGCAGTATGGCGGCTGGCGTGTCACGCTGCTGAACGATATTTCGCTGGATATCCCGCAGCATTCACTGGTGGCCTTAGTAGGTAGTTCAGGGGTAGGCAAGACAACGCTCCTTGACGCGCTAAGCGGCATTCGACCGGCGGCTAAAGGGTTAGTGCTGTATAACGGGCGCGATTATTATCGCAATCTGGCCGCGTTTAATACGCAGATCGGCTACGTGCCGCAGAGCGATATCATTCACAAGGATTTGACGGTGCAGCACGCGCTGTACTATACGGCCAGGATGCGCCTGCCCAGAGATTTTACGCGCAAGCAGATCAAGGAGCGCATTAACGAAGTGCTGGATGAGGTGGAAATGACGCACCGGCGCAGGATGCTGGTGCGCAATCTCTCCGGCGGCGAGCGCAAACGCGTTTCCCTGGCGCTGGAGCTGCTGGCAAACCCCAGTGTCTTCTTTCTAGATGAGCCAACATCGGGTCTCGATCCCGGTCTTGATCTGAAAATGATGCAGTTGTTGCGCAAGCTGGCAGACAAAGGACATACCATCATTCTGGTGACGCACGCGACGACGAATATTAATGTCTGTGATTTCGTCTGCTTCCTGGCCCGTGGTGGTCGCCTGGCGTATTTTGGCCCACCTGCCGAGGCGCTGCCCTATTTTGGCGTGCAGACATACGCCGAGGTGTATAATGCGCTGGACCCAACGGACGATCATAAGGATGCGCCCAAAAAGGCCGAGGAACGCTTTAAGCACTCTCCCTATTACCAGCGCTATATCGCGGACCCCCTGAACCGCGAGATGGAGGCGAATCAAGACCTGGAAGAATTGAACCTGCCGGTCAAGAAGGCGAAGCGCGGCAGCCCCTGGCGGCAGTTTCGCATCCTGACCAGGCGCTACCTGGAATTATTGAAAAATGATGTCGTGAACCTGGCAATTCTGCTGTTGCAGGCGCCCATTATTGGAGTGATCCTGTACTACCTGGCAAGCCCGACGACGTTTACATCAACGAGCGTAGCGACGTGCCCTATACACGCCAACGCCTTGCAGCAGACGGGACCGATTGTATCCTACAGTTGCCAGCGCGTAATCGACTTTCTCAATTCGCCGCAGGGGGCGCAATTCGCCGCGCAGCAAGGGATGTCGAAACAGCAGCTATTGCAGGCCGCCATCGCGCCCAATTCAGGGGCCGATGCGCAGACGCTGCTATTCATCATGGCTTTTGCCGCGGTGATGTTTGGAGTGATTAACGGCGTGCGAGCGATTGTGCGCGAAGTGCCTATTTACCGGCGCGAGCGCATGGTCAATCTTGGCATTGTGCCCTACATGTTCTCGAAAATCGTCGTGCTGGGCATCTTATCGCTGCTACAAAGCGCCGTTCTGGTGTACATCGTGAATCTGAAAGCGCCGTATCACCAGGGCATCATCTTGCCGCCTTTCGCGGAAATATATATCTCGATGGCGCTGACATCATTGGCAGGATTGATGATCGGCCTGCTGCTCTCGGCGCTGGCCCCCAACACTGACCGCGCAATGAGTCTGGTACCGCTCATCCTTATTCCGCAGGTAATCTTCTCAGGCGTGGTATTCAATCTGAACTCGCCCATCCTGCAAGCGGTGGGAGCGCTGTTCGCCGCGCGCTGGGCTATTGCCGGCATGGGATCGACCATTGGCCTGCATGCCGACAAACTGGGAGTCGATAATTTTTCGTACCAGGGCACGCTCTATGTCACGCTCAATCCCGCCGATGCCTTGCCCGGAGCGATTGAACACCTCGCGATTGTCTGGGGCGCCCTGGTCATTATGATCATTGTAATTGCCCTGGCTACCGCGCTCGCGCTGAAAAGCAAGGACGTAAGCCGGTAGGGACAGCGGCTCGTTCCTGTTCTCAGCCCCTGGTGCCTGTCCTTTGCGGATGAGGACAGGCATCCCTGATGATTTTTAACGATCAAAATCGGCAATCCGAGGGGTTCAGGCCATGTCATTCTGAGTGAAATAAGCCGAAGCCCTGAGCAACGAAAGGGAAGAATCTCCGCTCAGCATGACATGGCCTGAACCTCTTGTTTTTCTCTTAATAGAAAAGTACCGGCAAGACCTTGCGCTTTTGACGACGCCTGACCCAATCTGCTATAGTTGCCATGGGGGACACATTTTGATGTATCCATGGCTTCAACCACTATTTTTGCTTCAGGAGGGTGTCATGTCTACGCGGCTTCACGTGATATCACATACGATAGCGAAAGTGCTATTGTCAACACTTCTCTTCACGGGTTTATGTACTACCGGCTTCTTCGTCGCTCCTGCTGCCTATGCCGTCGGGCGGCATTCGGCACAAACGCAGGCCCCGGCCCACAAAGGCAGATTTCTCGTACTGGGCGGTGGCGCGCTATCCAATTTTAATGATCCTGTTTATAGCGAAGTTGTGAGCCTGGCCGGTGGAAAGGGCGTCGCAAGGATAGGCATTATCACTGCCGCCTCGTTTACGCCGCGCAAGGATGGGCAATTCTACGTAGACCTGTTTTTGAAACATTATGGGGTTGCCGATGCCGAATGGATACCCATTGATCGCGCGCACCTCAATAATACAAAATCTCCCAAAGTGATTGCCCAGATCAACAGCATGACCGGCTTCTTTTTCGGGGGCGGAGATCAATCCCGGCTGGTCTTTTGTATGTTTTACAATGGTACACCAGCTCCTGGCAATCATCCCAGGCCATCGCCCGCACTGAAGGCCATCATCGCAAAATATGATGCTGGAGCGGTTGTTGGTGGCACGAGCGCGGGAACCGACGCTCTGGTGAAGGATCCCATGATTACTGGCGGCGAGAGTTACGAGGCCATTCGCAACGGCGCATTTCCTTACATACAGGAAGATCACCTGAACGATCTCTCGTATGATCCCGCCGGCGGCTTCGGCATGTTTACCTATGGACTGCTCGATACCCATTTTACCGAGCGCGGACGCCAGGGACGCCTCATTCGCCTGGCGGCAGATACCCACACGCCGATGGGTTATGGCATTGACCAGGATACAGGCCTGCTGATTACGAATGCTGATAGCCCTCAGGCGCAAATGCAGGTCATTGGACAACACGGCGTCTATATCCTGGACCTCTCGAAAGCGACAATAGATAAGAAAGGTCCGTTCTGGTCTATCTTCAACGTCAAAGTGACCTACCTCACCGTCGGCGATTCATTCGATCCCAACACGAAAACGGTCACAATCGCGAATTGGAAAACCCCGCTGGCAGGTCACGAACAGCATAATCATCCGCGACCCCCAACGCATGATATCTTCAGCAGCTTCCGCGATCATGGTGGTAAAAACGGCCAGGGAGTGCCCAATGCCTTCACCGTCTTTTCAACCAATCTTTTCGATAGTCGCGCCGCCACCACCTATGGCCTGACATACGAGGACCACCCCACCTTCGAGGTGCAAATGATCAAATTGAAGGACGCGTCCGGCTACATCGGAGCATTCCAGGGCATGCAATACATCTCATACATCAAGCTGACCGTAAACATTTTTACGTATCGCCAGTAGGGGCGGGGGTGGTGATGTGGTGTGGAGTGGGAGCTTGCTCTGCCCCGGGGCCGATGAAGAAATTTCACGATCAAAACCGGCTGTCGAAGTGGTGTTAGCCGTGTCATTCTGAGCGCAAGAAGCCGAAGCCCTGAGCAACGAAGGGGAAGAATCTCAAGTGGTTCGCGGATTCTTCCCCTTCGCTCAGAATGACAGGCCCCGGTGCTGGAGCCAGGTAAACAACCTCTCCATCCCCCCATGCAAGAACATGGCGGTTGTATCTCACTGCTGCGGGTAGTTAGACGGGGGATTGCCATAGGGAGGATAGCCGCCCTGCTGGTTTCCATACTGCGGAGAACTGCCTTGCTGGTAACCCTGTTGCGGATAGCCATCCTGCTGGGGATAGCTTCCTTGTTGTGGATAGCCCTGCTGGGGGTAGCCCTGTTGCGGGTAGCCAGACGGCGCATACCCTGCCGCCGCAACCTGCGGGGTTGCCGGTGTTGTCGGCCCGGCAAAGATGTAGACCAGCATCGTAATGCCCGATAGCAATAGCAGGCAAATGAACCAGCCCCAACGACCGAGTTGAGCAGTCTTCACCAGCGCCCCAATCCAGGCAACCAGGTTAATGATACCGGCGACAACAAACAAGAAGATCGATATTCCAAAGAGGGCAGGATTACCAATCGACGCCTGTGTATATCCACTTGCATCGGTGTACGTCTGAGAGCCTGCAAGGCCGGCGAAGAGCAGTATGATGGCCACGATGGTTACTGCCAGGCCAATCAGGTAGAGATTGCGACTGAGCGCTTTGCTCATGATGTACCTCCTTCGAGAGAAAAACAAGTAAGCCCAACTTTTGATCCGTTTGTGCTTATCTTTTTGACCACATATCTTCTTAACGCTCCATTATATCTTTTTTAGAGAGTGAAATATAGGGATGGGATATGGTAAGATCAGAACAAAACGTTTGAAAGGATTCTCTCTCTATGAGACAACAGCCTGTTTCGCATCCCACGCCTGGTGCTATTGCCCTGGTCGGCTCCGGCGAATACCTCGACGCGATGAACACGACCGATCTCTATCTTATGGAAACCGTGGGCGGAGTTCGCAATGCGCGGGTGGCATTGCTACCCACGGCCAGCGGCCTGGAAGAAAATGGGCCTGCCTACTGGAATGACCTGGGGCTGCGCCATTTCAAGCAGTTGGGCGTGCAGGATGTGCGACCTACGGCTATCATTGACCCTGCCAGCGCCAGGGACCCGCGACAACTGGCCTTGCTGGAAGGAGCCAATTTTTATTACTTATCGGGTGGCAATCCGCAGCATACCATTGAGACGCTGCGCGATTCCGCCGCCTGGGAGATCATCACTTCGGCCTATAGCCGAGGCGCGATACTTGCCGGATGCAGCGCAGGAGCAATGACGCTTAGCGCCTATACAATTGCGATACGACAGATGTTCATGGGTGAAAAGCCCGGATGGTTAACATCGCTCGGCGTCGTGCCGCGCCTGGTAGTCTTCCCGCATTTTGATCGTATGGCAAACTTCATCGACGACACAACGTTTCAGGAACTGCTCTCCACGCTCCCTGAGGGGATCATCGCCGTGGGTGTGGACGAAAATACCGCCCTGGTGCGTGTGGAAGCCAATCATACGGGCGACCCAATGGCAGCCGAGCGCTGGCAGGTCATGGGATTGCAAACCGTTAAGGTCTTTGTACGGGGAATGGAGCCGCGCATTATACACGTGGGAGAGGAAGTGATGCTGTGATTACAATGAATGCGCAGAAAAAAGAAGAGCAACGGCTGGCGCGATTGTCCGGCGCTCTAGGTGATGCCGTGGTGATTGTCACGGGCGCCAGTTCGGGTATAGGGGCGGCGACGACTAAGGAATTTGCGCGTCATGGCGCTCGGGTGGTGCTGGCTGCGCGGCGCGAAACTGAACTGGCGGCTCAGGTCAGCGCGATTACCGGCGCGGGGAACCGTGCGCTTGCCATCCCCACCGATATTACAGATGAGGCGCAGGTTACGCGCCTCGTCGAGCAGACGATAGAGCAGTTCGGGCGCGTCGATGTGCTGGTTAATAATGCCGGTATTGGGCAGTCGAAGCCGTTTGATAAGCAATCAATCGAATATATTAATCGCGCTCTCGATACGAATCTGCGCGGCGCAATGCTCGCGACACATGCCGTGCTGCCGGGTATGCTGGAACGGCGGCATGGCGCGATAATCTCGGTAGCCTCGGTGGCGGGCCTTATCGCCATTGACCCACTCTATTCGGGCACCAAGTACGGCTTGCGCGGCTTCTCATTATCGCTCCGCAGGCAACTGCGGCGCACCGGCATCTCGGTTTCGCTCGTTTCACCCGGCTACATCAAAACAAATATGAATCGCGGTATGCGCTTTCCCATGCCAGGGCCGGACCTGGTGGCGCGTGCAATTGTTGACCTGGTGGTGCGGCCACGGCGTGAGGTCATCGTACCTGGATACTACAGGCCGCTCGTTGCCATCGCCACTGCCTTACCCTGGCTGGTCGATCTTGCGATACGCTGAGGTATAGAATCCATGACTACCACGATGCATGCATATTCAGAAGCAGATCGGCAGTGCGTCATCGACTTTCGACGCGCATGTATCACCGTCGAAAATAGCAATGATTACCCTACCGTCCTTGACCTGTATGAACTGCTGGATGTCTCGCTGGCCGGCCAGGCGGTGCGAACCACCCTCTGGGAAGATAGCAGCGGGAAGCTCATCGCTTATGCCATAGTCGAGACAGCGATACCTGGAACAAGCAGCGAAAACGCGGCTGCGCAATCTGTTTCTGCTTCAGCAGGCTTCCATATCCGCGCAAGGCCTGGCGGCCATCTCGGCAAATACTGTGTGGGCCGTCGGCTCCTACTACAATACTCGCATACAGCAAACGCGGACCCTGATCGAGCATTGGGACGGCACGAGCTGGAGTATAGTTTCCAGTCCGAACGTGGGAAAAGGTGCCTCTCATGACAATTACCTGGTTGGAGTAGCAGCCGTCTCCGGCAACGCCAGTGACATCTGGTCCGTGGGAAAATACTACAATCCCGGTACCCCGCATGGGTACCATACCCTGGTCGAACACTGGGACGGCAGCAGTTGGAGAGTGGTGAAGAGCCCGGACCCGGGAGGAATGGGAGGCAATCCTATCCTGTATGCAGTAGCGGCAGCCTCTTCGCACAACGTGCAGGGCCGTGGGCTACTACCAGACCGACGTCTTTATGCCAACTGTGACGCTTGCTGAAGCATATTGTTAGCAGGTGGGGTCCTGGTTCCTTTGACGCCGGGATAGGCAGTTTCTAGAAGAGGCTCAGTTGGGCTAGTGGCTTTCGTCCACTCAAGAGGATATAGGGAGATGCTTGCTGGGGCGCACGAATGCCAAGTTTCCCTAAGTCAGTAAGAGAGGTCAGCTTGCCCTGGCGACGCGCTTTGAGAATGGCATCGGCTCCAACGGGGCCAATTCCTGGGATGCGCAGGAGTTCGTCCCGTCTTGCCGTCATTAGTTCAACAGGAGCTTCCCGTAGATAGCGTTCTGCCCATGCTCGCTTCGGATCCATATCGAGCTGCATATTCCCATCCGGCAAAAATGGCAAATCTTCCACTTTCCAGCCATAATCGCGCAGCAAAAAGCTGGCCTGGTACAAACGGTGTTCACGCAGGGGATTTGTCGGGGGCAGGTTTTCAAATGGAGTTTGAATCACCGGACTGAAGCCCGAATAATAAGCCCGTGTCACATGATATTGCCGGTACAGGCGGTTGCTGAGCGAGAGCAATTCGTGATCTGTATCGCCGACCGCCCCCACTACAAACTGCGTCACGGTACCGGCCAGCTTTTCGTAAGGATGGGCGCGGCGTATCTGTTCAGCCAGTTGCAGCATACTGAGCAATTCACGCTGAAAATCTTTCTTTGGTGCCAGCGCGTCTAGACGTTCCTGCGTTGGGCCTTCCAGGTTGACCGAAACCCGGTCCGCCAGTTGCATCAAGCGGTACAGTTGATCGTATTCAATCCCTGGCATGACTTTGAGGTGTAAATAGCCCTGGTAATGGTAGCGCTTGCGCACGATCTCTGCCGTATCGATGATCTTATCCTGCGTCGTCACGCTGCCCCGGATGATACCTGATGAGAGGAACATTCCCTCGACCTGCCCCGCGCGTTGCAGTGTATCCAGACCCGCCGCCAGTTCATCCGGCGTGAAGGTAAGACGCTTCGCCTTACTGCGCCCGGCTCGAAAGGGGCAATAATTGCAATTTCTTTCGCAAGCCGTGGTTACCATTGTCTTGAGGATAGGCTTGCTCCCTTTAGGGGTAGACACATTCGTAATGCATTCTGCCAGGCTATGAGACTGGTAAGGCACGCGTTTCTGTTCCGCCTGTGGTTGGTCGCCAGCCGGTTCGTATTCTGTGGCATCGCCCATCAGTGCCAGCTTTGTCAGCGTATCAGGAAGCGTTTGCACTAGCATGGATATAGTATAACGAACTTGTGTTCTATAGTCAATAGGCGGCGCATAAAATTCCAGGCTTGCGTTCTGCGAAATATTTAACATATTGAAACCAGGAAACGAGTACGACCATGTACTCTTTTGATAAGGAATGAAGGTCGTCTGATTGCTCAAACCCTCGACAGTAGGGGCGACCATGGCGGTCACCCTGGAGTTCAATCTTTACGAACACTTCTTCCTTCTCAGCCTTGCATTCGTCACATGCAAGAGTTCTCATAGAACGATGCGCGAACGAGCTGAAAAGCAGGTCATCCATCCTTCTCTTATTAGGAACAACATGAAATGGATATGACCTGACAACATGAAGAAAGGAGGTACATACATGGGTCGTTTTCTTAATGGCGTCTTCATCGGTATAGGAATAGGACTGCTGGTCGCACCGATGAAAGGTGAAGAGATGCGCCGTCTGCTGAGCGCACGCTACCAGGTGTTGCGTCGTAACCTGCCAGACAATGAGCAACTGAAGCAGGTAGGACAACAGGTAGTGGCAACGACGACGCAGACGGCTGGCCAGTTAAAAGGCTACGCGCAGCAGGCGACATCACAGGTCAAGGCCACTGGCAGCAGCTTAGCTGACCTGGCCCAGCAAGCTGCCACCAACGTGAAGCAGACCGGGCAGGATGTTGCCAACGCTACCAAACAGGCCGCGACATCTCTCATGCCAGGCGGGCAGCAGTCTACAACCACTGCTGAGGAAGAGCCTGAAAAAGAGATTGTCTTTATCGACGACATGGCTCTTGATGAGACGCCATAGGCCTGGTTTTGGAACGTTTCATCGAGCTAGAAGGAGGAGAACATGATTACGAATTGGGGCACAGCGATATTTAACGCGTTAAGTAACGCCGTCAACCTCATCCTCACTTTCATCCCCAGGTTGATCGGGTTTCTGGTCATCCTGGTCGTTGGACTGATCATTGCCACATTGGTTAGCAAAGCGTTGACCTTCCTGTTGCGCAAGATCGGTTTTGACCGGCTCTCGGATCGCATTGGTCTGACGCGCTTCGAGCAGCGCATGGGTGTGCGGATGGATGCTGCCGGCATTTTAGGCAAGATCGTGTACTGGTTCATCCTGCTGATCTTCCTGGTTCCTGCGGCGGATGCGCTCGGTCTTCCCACCGTGAGCAACATTTTGAACACCCTGGTGGCCTACATTCCGAATGTCTTTGTGGCCATTTTGGTGCTGTTCCTGGGCAGCCTGGCCGCCACCGTCGTGGCTGACCTGGTACGCGGAACGGTGGCTTCCGCCAACATTGGCAATCCCAACATCCTCGCGGGCATTGCGCGCTGGGCCATCATCGGCTTCGCCGCGCTTATCGCGCTGGAGCAGTTAAAGATTGCCCCGGCCCTCATCAACGAACTGTTTGGTGCCATGGTAGCCGCGCTGGCGATTGCATTTGGCCTGGCCTTTGGACTGGGCGGACAGGATGCAGCCCGCCGCTGGCTCGCGCGCGGTGAAAGCACAGTGAGCAATGCTGCCGAGCAGATCGACCCGCAACAGGTCAAGGAGCAGGCACGTGCTGCCGCGCAGGTGCAGGAAGATCAGATGCGGCCAGGAGTCAGACGCGTTAGCCGGTGAGACGACACCTGGTGGCCTTGCTGCTTGCAGGTTGGAAGCACGAGGCAGGCTTGCCAAAACGTCTTCTGAAAGGAGCATATGCGTGGCAACGACGGAACGTCCCATGGTGCTGGGCGTCTTTCGAGATCGCTCCCTGGCGCAACAGGCCATCGATGAACTCCGACACGCGGGTTTTCGAGACGATGAAATCTCGGTAAATGGGCATGCGGCCAGAGCTGGAGGTCTTATCGACCATCTAGCAAGCGCAATCACCGGGCATGAGGCGGCAAATGGGCAGCTTTCTGCTGAACTGGTAAGCAAGGGCGTGCCCGAAAATGAAGCGGACTACTATCAGCACGAGTTAGAGGCTGGCGCTACCGTGGTCGCGGTCGAGTCCTATGGACACCAACAGCAAGCTCAGAACATCCTGCACCGCTTTGGCGCCTATGACAGCAGTTCTCTCCGCGAGGAGGGTGATCGCGTCATCCCGGTACGCCAGGAGGAACTGCAGGTTCATAAGCAGGCAGTGGTCACCGGTGAGATCATTGTTCGCAAAGAGGTCATCACCGAGGAAAAAACCATCACCGTGCCTGTGACCCGCGAGGAACTGGTCATTGAGCGCCGTCCTGTTCCTGGTCAGCCATCGGATCAACCGGTGTACCAGGGTGAAGAGATGCCTATCGAGGTTCTCAAGGATGGCGGAACGCTCAGGATTGTGCTGCGCGAGGAACAGGTACGCGTTGAAAAGCAGACTGTGGTGAAGGAAGAGGTCTTCATCAGCAAGCGACCGGTCCAGGAGCTTAAACGCGTCCAGGAAACACTGCGACGAGAGGAAGCGCATATCGAGCGGACCGGTCAGGTAAACATGCATGGGAATGATGTGGAGGATGTCTCATAGTAAGGGCGCACCCTTGAGATCGCCCTTTTCTCCTGCCTTTCCCCACATCAGAGCTGAAGGCAGAGGGACTTCACTGTCTCCTGCCTTGCAAACGTAGTGAAACAACGACGAAAAGGAGCATACTGATGACAACAATGAATCGTTCAACCGTGATGGGCGTCTTTGCAGATGACGCTCAGGCACAGCAGGCAATGAATGATCTGCAGCAAGCTGGCTTTAGCTCGGATCAAATACGGTATTCGGTGCGTAGGGGCGGTAGTGGGATCACCGACTCGCTTGAGAATCTGGGCTTACCAGAGCAGGAAGCGACCTTCTATAACCAGGAGTTTGAGGCCGGGCGCACAGTGGTGATGGTCATGACGAATGATCGCCAGCAAGAAGCATATGATATTCTACGCCGCTATGGAGGGTATGACTTTAACGGCCAGGCTGCCCAGGCTGGTGGGTATGCTTCCACTCCAGCGAGTACGCAGACGGCGGACTACACTTCCACTGCAACAGGGACAGAGGTAGAGGATGCGCAGCGGCTCAAACTGCGTGAGGAGCAACTGCAGGTCCAGAAACAGCCGGTGGAAACCGGTGAGGTACGCCTGCGCAAAGACGTGGTGGAGGAGCAAAAGAGCATCGATGTGCCCGTTACCCACGAGGAAGTCTACATCGAGCGGCGACCCGGCTCTGGGCAGCCCTCTGATGCGCCGATTGGCGAGAGTGAGACCTATCGCATTCCGGTCCGTGAGGAACAGGTGACGACTTCCAAGCAGACCGTCGAGACGGGCGAGGTTGCTATTGGCAAGCAACCAGTCCAGGAGACACAGACGGTCTCTGATACAGTCCGCCGCGAAGAGGCACACATCGAGCAGGAGGGCGATGTCGATGTGCAGGGCACAGATGGGGAGTCCATCTCAGGCTAACTCTCCCAAGTAGGAGAAACCTCTGGGGAAGGCTTAGTGGCCTCTCGCCTCTTCTGCTGTACAGAACAGGGAAGGATAAATTGCATCCTTCCCTGTCCATTATCGCGCTATTTCAAGCGTGACTGCCTTCGCCAGCACATCTTCACCACTCATCTCCGTAGCTGGTAGTAGCCTCTCCAACCTGTCATGAATCATTCTCCATATCCATATCCTCTATCAAGTGTGGCGCTTTCTTTCAAGCGGTGATTACGTTCCTATTGCCCCTCGCCGCTGCCATCTCCAGACCGGTCCGCACCAGCGTCACAATAGCAGGCGATACAGAGGACATATCGAGTGACTTTTTCAAAAAAAAGCCGTCTAATCGGAATATCCTACCCTTTCCACAAGAAGAATGAGTCATGGAAAAAGATAGGAGACACAGGTGGCCCTAAGCAAAGGAGAGTACCTGTTCAGCATGAGTTGTATTGACATTGACTATCAATGGTCGGAGATGAAAAGGATGGTTATGGTTCCCCAGAAGTCTAACACTGTGACATCACGCCAGGTTGAGGTGCTGGTAGTGGTGTCACGTTCTACCTCCTGTTCTATAGGAATGATTGCATCTGCCTTTGGTGTGAGTTATGCTGCCGCATCAAAAATGATTAATCGCCTGGAAGAGAAAGGCTTAGTGACCCGTTCTCTTCATGAGATGGATAGACGCTCTACCGTTATACGGATTACAGGGAAAGGTACTCAGATCTTGCGCCTTTTTGATGTCCGTATCGATAAGGAAAAAAGTGAGTAGAAAAGATATATTATGGAACAGAAACAGAACATTCTGACATCAGCTCAGCAAACGTATCTTCCTGCCATACGCGATGCTTCTCCAGTATTTGAGCATTCGCTGCGCAGGATTCCTATCGTTGCGATAGACGCACCTGACATTGTATGCGGAGTAGCATACCGCATAGGAAGCACAGGAAAGAGCGGCAACGATCTGGCAATGTACCGCTTGAAGCTGAAGACGAGTTTTAGTAGCTTGAAGACAGCAACCCTTCCTGGCTTCTTCGTCATCGAGAATGGTATTTTTGTCGAGTTATGAAAGGTGTTTCCGGGGGGGCAGGTAGGGGCGTACCCTTGAGGTCGCCCGCCTGCCGCCCGTCTAGACAAGCCATATAACTAAGCGTATAATACTCCCGGTCATGGTTGCTCGTAAGCTCAGGCGTGTCGTGTCATTTCTGTCTCATTGTAAGGAAGTAGTTCACAGTATGGCGGCACTCACGGATGAAGACCTGGTAGCGCGTTGCAAATCTGAGTTGCCTCGGAATACTCGCAGTTATGAGATCCTGGTGCAACGGCATATGAACCGCGTCTATAGCCAGATTTACCAACTGGTTTCTAACAAGGAAGAGGCCGAGGACATCACTCAGGAAGTCTTCGTCAAGGTCTACCATGGCTTGCACAAATTCGAACAGCAGGCATCGTTTTCAAGCTGGTTGTACCGCATTACCGCCAACACCACCATAGATGCGCTCGATAAAATCAAGCGTCGTCCTAAAACTATCCGTCCTGGAAATAACCGCAATGGGAGCGAACATGACGAAGATAATGACCCCCTGGCATCTCAAGCCACGCCCATAGCAGGTCCTGAGGAGAGCGTCATGCGGGCGGAACTCAGAGAATGCATCAGGAATGTGCTTCAAAAGCTTGATCGTGACCAGGCGCGTCTCCTGGTGATGCGTGATCTCAATGATGTCAGCTATGATGAGATTGCAAAAGCGCTTCAGGCAAGCCTGAGCGCCGTCAAGATGCGCATTCACCGCGCGCGCCTGGCCTTCCAGGAAGCTTTCAACCAGCTCTGCGGCAGATATCTGAATTTCACCGTTCCCTCTCGCCTTAGTCCTAAGGAAAAAGCCAGATAAAAAGGAGTGAAACCATGAACTGTGAAGAGTTAACTCAGTTATTACCGGATTTAGTTGACGGTACGCTTCCAGACGATCTGCGGGCCGAGGCCGAAGCCGCTCTATCTCAATGCCCAGACTGCCAGCGCGAGCTAGAAGCTGCTCGCCAGATTCGAACGTTATTTGCCGCGCTTCAAGCTGAAAATGTTCAACTTCATGTACCGGCCGGGTTTGAGGTCAGGCTACTGGCGCGCATCCACAGGCAACACAGCGGATTAGAATTGCTGGATTTGTCATCAAAAACCTTTGCCATGTGGGTGATAGAACTCATCAATCTGATAGGCGGTCTCGTTGCCCCGCCTTCTGTGCCAGGAGCAACCCGCTCTCAGGCGACTGGAGCCTGAGAGCGCAATTATTTCCAAATTTGGAAAGGGGAAGGACCTGCAATGGATTTTCAGCCACTTGTCAACTCACTTACCCAAACCTTTCTCGAAATCATTAATTTTATTCCACGCCTCATTAATGGCTTAATTATTCTCATTATTGGCTACCTGATAAGCTGGCTGGTGCGCTGGATTGTACGCTTTATCCTCCGGCACATCGGCTTTGAGCAAGTAGCCGAACGTACTGGCATCCACAACACGATGAGAGGAATGCGAGTAAACACAGGCTTGCCCGAAATAATAGCTCAAATCGTCTTCTATTTCCTGCTGCTGAGTTTTGCGGCATCGGCGCTACGCTTGATGGCGTTTACCGCGGTGGCCGACTTGCTGGACAATGTACTTAGCTTCTTACCGAGGGCCATCGGCGCAGCCCTGCTGATCATTTTTGGCTCAATGCTTGCGCGCTTCCTGGGCAATACCATCATGACCATAGCTGATAATGTGAATATCACATATGGCAGAGTGCTGGGCAGAATTATCGAATATATGGTGGTGGCATTTGTGATCGTGCTGGCAGTTTCAACGCTCGGAGTAGATACCACCATTCTCACCACCAGCCTCACCATCATCATCGCCTCAGCGGGCCTGGCAGTGGCTCTCACCTTTGCATTGGGATCGCGCGAGTCAGCTCGCAACGTCATAGCCGGTTATTATGTAAGGCAAAACTTTCAACCCGGCCAGCAGCTTACACTCGGTGATTATAGCGGTACGGTTCGCACGACTTCTGGCGCCTACACAGTCCTTGAGGTAACTGGCGAAGAGGGCCAGCTCAGAACAATTTCGCTGCCCAACTCTCTACTGCTGCAAAGTGCGGTTGCGGGCCAGGAAACCAGTTCTGAGGCCACGAACCAGGCGAATGACAAAACTGAGGGGTCAGATAATCCAACTGAGTAGGGCGGGAGGGAATCGAACCCTCACGGACTCACCGTCCCGGAGATTTTAAGTTCTACCTTCAGCGCGGCGGTGAGGTCTTTAAGCTCTCGCGTGAGATGGGACATAGCACGGTACAGGTAACAGAAATCTATCTCAAAGATTATCGTAGTTCTGAAGCCCGGCGTGAACACACGTCATATTCTCCTATTGCTGAGATTGACTCGGTGGGGAAGAAGAGGAGGAAAAAAGAGCAATAGTGATTCCCGTTTACATGCGTTCTACATCCGCTACCTGTCCGATAATTTCATCAGACTTTTCCAATATCGGACATCAATTAACGGGCACGAAAAGTTCTAAAACGTAAAATATGTACAAAAAGAGAGGATATCGGACAAGATATCGGACAAGGTATCGGACAGGTGGCGATAAGGCGGGAGAAGGCTGTTTGAAGTTACTTGTTTCTGCTACAATGAAGCTGTTCAAGGACACCGGGTTTTATGCTGTGGAGGTCGCAATGGCAAGGTTAAATGAAATAGCTCTCAGGCGTTTGATTAAAGGTGGTGAGACCGCTACCGTTGAGTTCAAAGTAGCGGTTCCCAGACCTGTCGAGATGGCTGAAAGATTGTGTGGTATGGCTAATGCCCAGGGCGGAATGATTATTATTGGAGTTGAGGATGCAGAGCGTAAAGTAGTGGGTGTCCCTGAAGAGCGCATGGCACTGACAAAGGATGTGATAGTAAGAGCTACTCGCCAGATCATTAAGCCTGCGCTGGTACTTGATCCCCCTGAGCCTGAAATTTATGAAATAGATGGAAAGCAGTTAGTAGTTGCCACAGTGCCCTCAAATAATGGATCTATCTATCAGTCAGGCGGAGTTTGTTGGGTGAGGCTTAGTACACATACTGTGCCATTAAGCGTGTCCGAATTAATCGAAATGGCCAATGACCGTGCGCTTATCCATTGGGAATTGCTGCCGGCTCGCAATGCTGTCATGGAAGATATTGATTTAGAGAAAGTAGAAGTTTATTTACGACGGCGTTCGATGGGAGGCCGACAAACTGGTCGTTTTGAGGATATAGAGCAGGTATTGATCGGCATGGAGTGCGCTGTTGTCGTCGATGGAAAAGTAGTTCCTACGAACGCTGGCATATTGTTCTTCGGGCATGAGCCACAAATGCGAATAATGCAAAGCGAGATAGATTGTGTTTTATTCCGTGGAGCAATGGGGGCGAGCCGCTATACTGATAAGAAAGTCATCATGGGAACGGTGCAGGAATTAATAGATGGCGCAGAGACTTTCCTGCGGAGCTATATGCCAGTGGAGGGAAAGGTAGAGGGATGGAAGAGGGTTGATATACCGGAGTATCCAGTCGAGGCACTGCGAGAGGCGCTTGTAAACGCGGTCATACATCGCGATTATAGCCGGTACGGAGAAAGCATACGCGTGTTTTATTATGCCGACCGCATTGAAATACACAGTCCAGGTATGCTTCTTCCGGGGGTCACGGTTGAACAGATGGCAAAGGGGGAGGTGCAATCGAGGCTGCGCAATCCTGTGTTAGCGAATTTGCTGAGGGATGTTCCGGGTTATATGGAGCGCATTGGAAGTGGCATTCGATTTATGTTGGACGAGACCAGACGTGTGGGGCTTCCCGCCCCTCAGTTTCGGGAAATGAGCGAGTTTATCGTTACTTTTCGCAGTGCTGCTATCTCACCTGGCTTGAGGACGCGAGAGCTGCGTATGAGCGAAACTTTGTGGGATGATGAACAGTTGCCGCCTTTGCCCACCTCGGCTGAGGAGCTTTCTGACCAGGAGCGAAGGCTAGCAAAAGCGATAGTGTATGTTCATGAACATGGCTTCATCACGAATGGTTTGTATAGAGAAATAACGGGTACGACAGAAAAAAGGGCTTTTCGTGATTTGGAAGTGCTAGTCGAGCGTGGAAGATTAAAGCGTATGGGCTCAAAACGGGGGAGGCGGTACGAACTACCATAGGGAACATCGATAGGGATGGTTCCGGTGGTTAGGGCAGTACAGGAGAGGAGTAGGATGAAGGAAGAGCAATAGCAACTTCCCAGTAAAAAAGATGAACAATAGCCCTCCACAGCGGAGATTGATGCGTCTCCGTTGCGGAGGGCTATTGTCTCCATAACGGAGACTTTATAAAAATGCACAAAAAACAGTCCCCGTTGTGGAAACTGTTCTTTGTGAATCGGCTCTAGAAGGGCTTCTAGCCTGAGTAGGGCGGGAGGGAATCGAACCCTCACGGACTCACCGTCCCGGAGATTTTAAGTCTCCTGCGTCTACCATTTCGCCACCGCCCCTCGCTTGCCTGTCATTGTACCCACTCATGTCATTCTGAGTGAGTGAGCCGAAGCCCTGAGCGCAGCGAACGGGGAAGAATCTACGCGCCATGATAGTATCATGCTCCGCGAAATTCGTCAATCGTCTTCTTCCGCTTACTCCGACTTGAGCGGCAATTGCAACAGTTCATCCTCTAACCGTTGCCACACGATGCGTTCGGCATCCATCACATTGATGGACCGACCGGCTTTATAGGACTCCAGCATCACCTCTGAGATGCGCTGCCGCAACTGGGCAATATATGCTTGCTGTTCTTCTAGCGAAGGCATGGGCAGCAGTTCAATATCCTCTGGCGCGTAGAATTCGTCTGCTTCAAAAGCCAGCACCAGCAGGTCTGCATAGTTCTGGATAAGCTGCAGGCGAAAGGGCAGGAAATAGTGCGGCTGTGTGCTTGAGACAAGCAAACAACCGGCTAGACGCCCTTGAAATATAATCGGGCACGCAGCCGCACTTTCCTCAAATTCAGTCCATCTTTCGGTGAACTGAATCTGGCTCTCGTTGCGATCCTGGATCGTCATCAGGCGCTGCGAGGTCAGCGCGTATCCTGCCAGCGACTCTATCCCCAGGAACAGGGAGCGTTGCTCGATATTTGTGTTCCAGGGCCTGGTGCCGCGCCCTGTTCGTTCGCGCAAGCTCCGTACTTTACTGCCATGAGCCGGCGGCATGCATTGCGCTATCGTGATCTCCATACCCAGCAGATTGGAGTCGAGTTGTCCAAGTGCCTGCTGTAAAATAAGGTTGCTGATCGACCAGAAGCGCTGTTGCTTCACGGTTGTCGCGTGCGCCCGTAATACGCTTGTATAGAATGCCGAGGGAATCTCCTGCAGGGACTTCTCGTCTAGGGGGTCTTGTATCAGGCGCGCCATATCTGGAAATTCTACTATCAACAAATTTGTCATCGACTCGCGATATTTTGCAGGAATAGCCCGCAGGAGCTGCTGCAGATTCTGCACGCGTGGCTTCGTCTCATTGTTCGCCCAGCGAATTAAAGTCATCGGGTTCATACCCAATTCGTTCGCAATGCGTTGCCGTTCCTGGCTATCTGAAATAATGGTTCCCAGCAATGCACGCCATGTTTGCGTTTCTTGCATATAAATTCACTCTTTGCCCTAATAACCCCTGGTTGCTCCTGTTGGGGATAATGATAGCAGAAAAGGCAGCATCTCGCAAGGGGAAGCGGTTCTCTTTCCGTCTCATGGATATTGACGGATGATAAGGACAGGAGCATAATACATAGCAGAAATAGTATGAAAAATCGTTCACATCTCTGGTTTTCTCATGAAGAGAGAGTAAAGGTCGCCGGTGTATGAGCAACGGAATTGAACAGTATGTCCCTCCCGCCGAACACATCATGCGGGGAAGATACGAGGTGATTGTCGTGGGAGCAGGGCACGCGGGCTGTGAGGCTGCGCTGGCCTGCGCGCGTATGGGACGCAAAACGCTGCTGCTTACCATGAATCTGGATAGCATCGCCTTGATGCCCTGCAACCCCTCGATGGGCGGGCCTGCCAAGGGGCATTTGCTGAAGGAAATAGATGCTTTAGGCGGCGAGGCCGGACGTAATACCGACCGCACGTTTATACAGATCCGCCTGCTCAATACTAGCAAGGGACCGGCGGTGCAGGCCTTGCGCGCCCAATGCGATAAACAGGCCTACCGGCTTGCTATGAAATTTGCCCTCGAAAGCCAGCCCAACCTCGAATTGAAACAGGCCACCATCACGCGCCTGCTCAGCCATGTTGGAGATGATGGACGGACTGTGGTAACGGGTGTCGTCACCAGCAATGGCTGGCAATACGAGGCGGGAGCGATTATCCTGACCACCGGCACGTTTATTAATGGCCGTCTCGTTGTAGGAGAAAAGACGCAGCCCGGTGGACGAGCCGGTGAAGGCCCGGCCCTGGGCATCTCCGACTCCTTGCGTGCTATGGGACTGGAAGTGCGGCGCTTTAAGACCGGTACACCTCCGCGCATCGACGCCCGCACCATCGATTTCAGCAAAACGGAGCCACAGCCGGGAAGCCGCCTGCCGCTCTACTTTTCGCAGGATGAATCCGCGCGCCAGGATGTGCAACTGCCCGGTGGCCGTCCAAATCCCATCTATCCCGTTACCGATGAAGACCTGTATGGATGGCGACCGCAATTGCCTTGCTACCTCGTTCATACCAACGAACGGACGCACCAGGTCATTCGCGATAATTTGCATCGTTCGCCGTTGTATACCGGCATCATAGAGGGAATTGGCCCGCGCTATTGCCCCTCCATCGAGGATAAAATCGTGCGCTTCGCCGATAAGAGCCGCCATCAGATTTTCCTGGAGCCAGAAGGCTGGCGTACCGGCGAAGTCTACGTGCAGGGAATGAATACCAGCCTGCCGGAAGACGTACAGCTCGCCATGATGCGCAGTATCCCGGCCCTCGAACATGTCGAGATGATGCGCGTTGGCTATGCCGTCGAGTACGATTATGTGCCGCCCGACCAGCTCTTCCCCACCCTGGAAACCAAACCCGTCGCCGGTCTTTTCCTTGCCGGCCAGATCAATGGCACCTCCGGCTACGAGGAAGCCGCGGCGCAGGGAATTATGGCCGGTATCAACGCGGCCCTGCGCGTGCGCGGCGAAGCGCCTTTTGTACTGGGCCGTCACGAAGCCTACATCGGCGTGCTGATCGATGATCTGGTGACGCGACCCATGAGCGAACCATATCGCCTGCATACCTCGCGTGCCGAATATCGCCTCCTGCTGCGCCCAGATAGCGCGGACCTCCGCCTGAGCGACTACGCCTATCACTATGGCCTGATCGATGAGGCTCGTTATGCGAAAGTGATACAGAAGCGTGAGAGCATCGCTCGCACACTGGAGCGCCTCCCGGCGGTCGTTTTCACCTCTTCACGAGCAACCGAGGCGTATGCGCAGCAGGTTGGCATCGCCCCGCTCGGTCAGATGCTTTCGGCCCGTGATTTGCTGCGCCGGCCTGAGGTCAGCTATACGCAGGTAGCGCAACTGGCGCAGCTTGTAACAGGCGATTCCGGGCAAGAATTGCTGCCTGGACTACCCGAAGTGGCCGCACAAGAAGTCGAATTGCAGATCAAGTACGAAAGCTACGTGCGCAAGCAGGAACAGATCGTGCATCGCGCTCGTCGCCTGGAAGAGCATCTCATACCCGAAACCATCGATTATGAAGCCGTCTCGCATTTGCGCACGCAGGCTCGCCAGAAACTCACACGAACTCGCCCGCGTACCATCGGCCAGGCATCGCGCGTCGAAGGGGTCACCCCTGCGGATATCGCCATTCTGATGGTCTATCTCGAAAAGATGCGCTCCACAGAATTATCCGGCGCTCAATCGTCCGGAAAGGGAATAGCCGCAATGGAGACTTGACAATCTCATGTATATATGTGTAACATATCCCACGGTATCAGAACGCACTTGCTCGCGTTCCTGTAGGGACAGCGGCTTGTCCCTGTCCTGGCTCGCAAATAGAACCGGCATCGCGCATTTTCCCCCCAATGCCGTGCCAGAGTACAGCGAAAGTTTAATCATCGCTCGCATAGCGTAATAGCTGTGGCGCTATCCAGGTTGTGAAGCTATTCATTGTATGGATGCATGTGATAGAACAACCGGCAAGTAATGATAGATGACATGTAGTGGTGCCCCTTGTGGGTGCCAGGTTCAGTCGCAGAAATCCTGTAGGGGCAGTGCCTGATGCCTGTCCTGACTCAAGAGGGGGAAAAACGTGTATATTCTTGTCGTAGATGATGACCGTTTCGCAAACACGCTCGTTCAATTCGTACTCAGCAAGGAAGGCTATGAAGTCGAAACCACCGACAACCCACGTGGCGCCTTGCAGATGATTCAGAAGCGCGAACCCGACCTGCTCATTCTTGATGTCATGATGCCCTATATCAACGGCTTTGAATTTTCCAAAACACTGCGCGCTCAGGGATATGAGATCCCCCTCATCTTCATGACTGCGCAGGATGGCATCGAAGCGAAATTGCAGGGATTTAATATCGGCGCCGATGATTACATTTGCAAACCCTACAATCACCAGGAACTCGTTGCTCGCGTGCAGGCCGTCATGCGGCGTATCAAAAAGCAGAGCAAATTGAACGTAACCAGCCTGCGGAGTGGCCGCATCGAGCTCTTTCCCGCGGAACTCAAAGTCGTTTTATCCGATGGCACATCCGTCTTGCTCACTCCTACCGAGATGCATGTCTTACGTTCGCTTATGGCATCCACCGGTCAGGTTGTGCATCGCGACCAGCTGCTATCTGAAGTCTGGAACGACAATGAAAGCAACAGCAATATCGTAGACGTGTATATTCGTCGCCTACGTATGAAACTCGAAAACGATGCCGAAAACCCGCAGTACATTGTCTCAGTACGCGGGCTTGGCTACAAGTTCCAGGCCAAATGAGGGCCGGTATTTGAAAATATATCTTCACAGGTGGAAAGAGGAAACAGCAGGTGAATCGTCAATATCTGGAGGCCCTATTTATCAACTCACCTAACGCAGTTGTTGCTATTGATCAGCACTTTCAAACGCTCGACTACAATCCTGCCGCCAGTAGCACCTTTGGATGGGAAGGCGCAAATATCCGCGGTCGTCTCTGTTCCGATGTTCTGAAGTGCCAAAATCTCAACGGCATGGTTCTTTGTGGCACCTCCAGTTGTCCATTGCAGCGCGTAATGCAGAGTCAGAAAGCGCTCGCCAACGAATCGCTGCTGATCGGTACAATCTCCGACCACACGCATGAATATTCCATCAGCGTCACACCGGTCAATGTGGATCAGGACGACGATGATAGCGATAACTCAGGTGTTGTCTTCAGTGCTCGTGATATGTCCGCTGTTCGTATCGCCAACCAGCTGCGTGCCAACTTCGTCTCCATGGTTTCGCACGAACTGCGCACCCCCTTGAACTCGGTGCATGGCTTCATCGACCTGCTTTTGCAAGGACATATCGGCCCCCTTACCGCTGAGCAACAGACCTACCTCGGCTATGCCCAGGAAGGCGTCCAGCAACTCATTTCCATCGTCGAAGACATACTCTTCCTGACACGTTCGGACTCAGGGCAATTTGAAATTCGACCGGAGCAGGTCAACCTGCGCGTCCTGGCACGGCAGGTCATCAACAGTTTGCAGCCGCAGGCCATCAAAGCCGCCGTCATCCTCAACAAAGACATTCCCGCGCCATCACCCATTCTCTACGTCGATCCCCAGCGTATGAAACAGGTTCTCAACAACCTTGTCACCAACGCCATCAAATTTACACCGCCGGGGGGAACCGTCACCATTCGCGCTCGCCCTTACAACGAACACTTCCATATGATCTCCGTTGAAGACACCGGCTATGGCATTTCCGTCGAAGACCAGCCGCATATCTTCGAGCGTTTTTACCAGGCCAATCATCACCTGCAATCGAAGATGGGGGGCTACGGCCTTGGCCTCTCCATCGCCAAATTGATCGTCGAACAACATGGTGGGCACATCGGCTTCGATACCGTACACGAAAAAGGTACCACCTTCTACTTTACCGCGCCCTTGTATGTAGAAGCATCTTCGCCTGTACCATAGGAACCTTGATCCAGTAAGGGCCGGGGTGGAGCAAGCTCCCCTCCCCTACTGCTCTACGCGCTCATTCCCACAATCGTTCCTGTTCCACAGCCTCCGGCTCGCGCCACGCGTTATCTTTCGATAGCTTATCCGCCTGGCGTGTCGGCTCAGGCAGGCGATAGCCCTTATCACAGGCCATCACGTAACGAATGCTCGTCTCAAGACTGATGCGATGCCCCAGCGAGATAAACATCGGATTCACGCCCTTGCGCGTGCGCAGCGCCGCTCCAAGCACCTCATGCTTACGCCTGTCAACCAGCGGAACCCAGGAGCCAGGCTCGTTGCCCAGCGCCTCTTTATCGAAATCTCCGCGCAATATTGACTTCGCGCACCCAATCGTCGGCAAATCCAGCCACAGCCCCAGGTGCGATGCGATCCCCAGCCGCCGTGGATGCGCGATGCCCTGACCATCCACCATCACCAGTTGCGGGCGCTGTTTCAGCTTGCCAAAAGCTCCCAGGATACACGGAATCTCACGAAACGACAGCAGACCGGGGATATAGGGCATGCGCACCGGCTCTTCATACACATGCCGCTCCACTATCTCCAATTCTGGAAAAGAGAGCAGCACTACCGCAGCGCGCGCCATCTCGCTCTCCTCGTTAATCGCCATATCCACTCCAGCGATGAAGCGCATCGGCTCCTCGATGCGATCCTCGCGTATCACGCGCGCCGCCAGTTCGCGCTGCAAGGCCACCGCCTCGGACGGCTCTATCACCCATGCATGTAAAGGTTGTATCGACATACGAATATCACCGTGCTTCTGTTAAAAAAATCATCCGCGGGCTGTTCATTTCGAACGATCCCAGGTGAAAATCACCGTAGACCTCTTTCACCGCGAAACCCGCCTGCTCCAGCAACAGTTCCATCTCACCGCGCTCAAAAAGATATAGCTGCGTCTTGCTGATCGTCCGCCGCATAACTCCGCCCTGCTCATGCACATCGTAAAAATGCGTCAATTCTAACAGGTGCTGCCGGTTAGACGAAGCGGGGCTGACAAAGTGTGATACGAAGGCGCCATCCTCGCGCTGCCATGTCCCCTGGTGCAGCACCTGCCCGCTCAGATTCTCCATATAGCGGGCATCCGCGTTGCTGATATCCAGGATGAACTGCCCGCCTTTTACCAGCGCATCGCGAATGCCGCGCAGTGCCTGCTGCTGCTGCTTGCGAGTGACCAGGTGCGCAAACGACCCTAGCGCCACAAAAGCCATATGAAACTGCTGCTTCAAGCGCAAGTCGCACATATCCTGTTGCACCAGCGTGCAGTGGCTCATCATCCCTGCCTGCTGCAGCCTCTGTTCCGCCAGGCCCAGCATCTGTGCCGAACTATCCACACCCGTCATCTCGTATCCTGCCTCCGCCAGCGGCAGCAATAACCGCCCGCTGCCACAAGCCAGCTCCAGTATTGTTCCAGCGCTTAGCCCGGCATAATTCAGGTACATATCGATATCTTCATCGAAGTGCGCGTGCTCGATATCGTAAAAAGCCGCTATCTCATCGTAGTCACTCATGCCCATCGTCGCGCATTCTAGATCTCGTCATACGAGCTGATCTTCCACCCGTCGCTTGTGAATGTGAACTTGAGATGAACCGTATAGGTCGAACCTTGACTACGAGTCACCGTCACTGTAATGCTATTTGGATCATTTGAGTCGGCAGCCACAGAGAAATTCGTCACCTGGCCCAGGCTTGCATCCCTGGATGTTGCCGCCTGCGTATACAAATCCTGCGTCAGCGGCTGCCCGTTCGATGCCACCAGGTTGCTGTCCAGGTATGAATACGCCGTCGTGTAGTCCTGCGCCTGGATGGCGGCATAATATGCTTGAGCGGTTACCTGTGCTCCCTCTGCGCTTACTGCCGTAGCGGTTTGGTCAACCGAAGTGGTGACAGTATTCACGGTATTTTGCACCCCTTTGCCGATCAGGCCAAAAACAAGCGCGCAGCCTCCACAGGCAAGCAGCAGGATTCCCGCGATAATCCCCAGCACAATCCATAGCGTGCGATTCGACTTCTTCGGCTGCGGTTGCGCGTAACCAGGAACCTGCGGCGGGACATATGGCGGAGTGCCATATTGCGTGGCCGCGTATGGCTGTGGCTGCTCATAGGGCGGCTGCTGGTAAGGTGGCTGTTGATAGGGCGGTTGCCCGTATGGATAAGGGGATTGAGGTTGCTCATATGGGTTCTGGTAATCAGGTGGTTGCCCATATGGATTGGGGGATTGAGGTTGACCTGGATCATTATACATAGGAAATAAAGACCTCCTAATTTGTTCGTAAATCAGCTTTCTGTTGTTCGAAATCTCGCGTCAACAGTATAGCGTTGCCTGAGCTGATTGGCAAGCCATGAAAAAGACCCTCTCCCATGGCTTTGCCGTAGGACAGCGCCTTGGGCCTGTCCGCCCCGGAGTTCTAAATTGCCCATACTTTCATGTTGCTGAACTCCACCTCTGTTGGGTCTGAGAGGTCGTATGCGTACATCCCTATCTCGCCTGACTGGAAACTTGCATCTGATTTAATCACAAGCGACTGCCCATTAGCATAGAGATACAAAAGGTCTTTGATTGCGATCACCGTCAGCGTGTAGGTTTGATGAAGCTGAACAGGTAAAGGGCTTGGATTTGAGATCGGGCGGCTCTGGCCTGCTGCTTTCCCTACCAGCAAATTGTAATGCTGCTGCGCGATATCCAGCGAGAAACGATAAAAATCGCTCAGCGAGTTATTAGCGCGGAAGAGAATCCCGCCGGCATCTCCCGAAATAATCTGCATCTGCACCTGGTAGGCAAAATTACTGAAAGACGTAAAATGCTCAAGGCAGTTTGTATAACTGTATTGCGTCGAAATAGACACAACATAGCTGCCATTTTGGAAAGCACATCCGCCGGTATCGTCCCAACGATATATATCCTGCTTGCTCAAGGAATCTGCCAGCGTGGGAGAACGCCTCGTTATGTATGAAAAGAGTTGAACCGGGTCGGTGGGCAGGACAGTGGGAGTGGGTGTGACGGCACGCCTTGCGCCTGTTTGACCGCGCGCGATAACCATACCACTGAAAATCAGCAGGAAAATCAGTATCAATGCCAGAGCAGCCGCCAGGCCGCGCCTGCCCGTCAAAATCGAAAGCGCCGGGAAAGTACGAATGGCCGAACTCTTCCTGCGCCTCTCGCGTAGTAGTGCCGTCAAGGGCTGCCTCGTCTCTTTTGGCAGGACAGCCGGTGGTGGCGCCTGTAATCGCACCAGGTTGAGCGTCAGAGCGATTGCGGCCAGCGCCCTTGCGTAGTCCTCGCTGGCATCGAATACACGCGCGGCAGACCATGCCGGAGATAGAGCCTCAAGCGGCAATGGCGCCGGCAACACCGCCAGCACCCCTCGCAGGCGCTGCTGCCCTGCCAGCTTCAGCGCCACCTCCACTTCTCGTTGCACCTGCCTGGACTGTAAGGCATCCGGCGTCAGAATCACAAGCATCCACTGGCAGCGCGAAACCTGCTCATAAAGGTACGGATCGGGTAGAGTGGGAGGAAAACGTGAGCTGTCAGCTACAATTTCGGCTCCCCGCGCCTTCAGGTCCCTCATGCATTGTGTCGCAAACAGGTAATCAGGATGCATTCTATTCGCGGCGTAATAGCTGACGAAAATACCAGGACCCCCCATCTTGTATCTCCTCCCTCGAAAAGTTTCAACATATGATTGCACTTCCTTAAATGGCATCAGTAGTATAACAGATTTGCAGGTTTCAGCACAGCAGGTGTACCTCTTGCGCTCATGCTTATCCACTGGTACAATGGGCCGGAAAAAACCATCCAGGCTTTCTTTCATTGGAAGAAGAATGCTCATGTATACGCAACCCGCCACAGCGCACGCGCCAGCCCTCATCACCTACCTGGTAGATGCCGGCGCTTCAATGAGTGATCTGGCCGGCACAACAACAAAAATGGATATCGTCAATGCAACTCTCTACAAAGCCTTGCAGATCATGGCTCAGCGATCCATGCGCGAAACCCTCGTCTTGCCGCGTTACCGCGTCGCCATTTTTGCCTATAATAGCGTTGCTGTCGTCGACGTACTGGATGGCATGCGCAACCTTCCTGACGTCATCGAAGCTGGAAGGCCCATCATCATCCCTGGCAGCGAAAAAACAGATATGGCAAGAGGTTTTACCGTGGTAGAGAAATTTTTACAGGCAAACATGCTCGCATTCCAAAATAGTCCTCCACCGCTTGTCTGTCATATCACAGATACTGCCCCCTCACAACAAGAATGTTCCACCGTCATGCCTATCGTGCGGCGCATTCAGGCCATGCAGGTTGACGATGGCCCTCTCCTGGTAGAAAATATCTACCTGGCGGATGATGCGTTGCGGCCCGCGGTCCAGGATTGGCGGCAGTGGGGAGGCGTATTGAAAGAAAAACAACTCGCCAGCAACGGCGCAAAATTGCTCTATCGCCTCTCATCATTTCTGCCGGCCACCTATCGCCAGAACATCAACCAGTATGGCTATGCCCTGCAAGCGGGCGCGGCGCATTTCTTCCCCGGACTGCATCCTGACCTCGTCGCGCTGGCATGTATGGCTTCGGTTGTCGTCCCCATCAAATAAGAAAAGGAATTGCTACAGTGTTGAGTTTTCAACCCGCGCCGGGAATGCCGCTACGTATCGCATCAACGCGCTATGAATGTACCGCGCACCCACTCTTTGCTCACAGCGCCTTCATCATCGAGGGCAGCGAATCGTTCGTCTATCAACTGCGCGACCCGGCACGCAACACCCTCCATGCCCTCAAAGTCCTCAAGCCCTCCTATCGCGGTGAGTATATCGCCCGTCGTGCCATCGACCTGCGCCCTCACCACAATCAACCCGGCCTGCTCCTCTGCAATCGCATCTGCCTCACCACAGAAACAGCTCCTGACGCAATCAGCGTATTTCCCGACCTCCAGTATGCCATCTTCATGCCCTGGGTGGACGCGAGAAGCTGGTCTGGACTCATGCAGAACAAGGCCGCATCGGCAGCCTACCGCCCCGCAAACGCTCGCACCCTCGCGCTCCAAACCGCTCGCGTCCTGCGCTACCTGGAAGCGCATCACCTCGCGCATACAGATATCGCGGGCAGCAATATTTTCCTCGCGCCCGGCCTCAACCAGGTCCAACTGCTTGATCTTGAAGGGATGTATTACGAAGGCGCCATCCCCCCGGCGCTGCCCAGCCGCGGTTCTCCAGGTTACCGGCATCCACGCTTGCCGGGCAACGGGCAGTATTGCCTTGCCGGCGACCGCTTTGCCGGAGCCATACTCCTGACCGAAATGCTCACCTGGTGCGATCCCGTTGTGCGCGCATTGATCGCAGACCAGAGCGAATCCCTCTTTCAACCCCAGCAACTGCAAACAATCGACAACCCTCTCTGGCAGGCAGTGCGTACCTCATTGTCCGCAATTGATGCCTCGCTCCTTGCCCTCTTCGACCAGGCGTGGGCCTCATCCCAACTGAGCGATTGCCCCGAATTTACGCGCTGGAACCAACACCTTGAGCGCATAGCCGCAGCCCCCATCACACGGTAATATTTCACACAATGGTAGGAATCTTGTCCAAAACGTTGACTTTTTGACAGTTGATCGAGTAAAATCACAATTGTTCAATCCTTCGTGGAGGGGGATTCTTTGCTAGTGAAAAAGCCCTATGCCGAATAATCGGCGCCTCACATTTCTAGCAAATTGATTTTTAGTTCGTACAGTACCAATGAAAGGCAGGAATCTCATGTCAGGTCGCATTATGGTAACCCCCGAGGAACTGCAACAGGCTTCCTCCCAGTTTAATGCCAAAGCCGCCGAACTTGAACAGATGTTGCAATCTGTTCAGTCTCAGATCGAATCGCTGCGTTCAACATGGCAGGGCCAGGCCGCGGCTAATTTTGATGCTCTTATGGCCCAGTGGACGCAGGATGTGCAGGGCATTAACCAGGTTCTGAGCCAGGTCAGCCAGCATTTGAATCAGGCTTCTCACGCCTATTCCGATACCGATACCAGCATTGCGCGTGGTTTCCAGGCCTGATTATTCTTGATCAGGTATGCAAACGCTGCTCGTTACAATTATCGGACCTCGCCGTACTATTGATCTGGAGATGCCGGGGGAAGTTCCGATCAGGGAATTGATACCGATCATTCTTGCTCTATGTGGGCCAACAGCTGTTTCTGGTCCACATAGCGACCCCTCGGTCTGGGGGCTTGGAGTAGTCGACGCGGATAGACCCCTGCCATCGTCCAGTTCTTTAAGTGCCGAGAAACTTGTCAATGGTACCATCTTGCAGCTGCAAGAGCTGTCAGCATGGAGCGCTAACCGGCGTGTACACAAAAAAGCGTTCATGCCCAGGACCATTACTCCTACACCGGCAACCGGCGGCATTGGAGTAAGATGGAGCAAAGACGGCCTCCTCAATGGAAGCGGATAGAAAGAGCGAATCTCAATGCAGGGCACAACATTTTACCGGCTTGCCAGAGAATATCCTCCCCGCCTGCCCGACCATGAGATACTCATCAGCCCGCCGCCTGTATTCCAGGCTCCTCAATCAAATGGTGCGGCCTGGCTGCAATCGCTTATTCCTCTCGTTATTGGCAGCCTGGGCTCGCTTGTCCTCTTTGTCGTCTCTCGTGATAATCCCGTCATCATCTATGCCATGATCGGCGTCCTGCTGCTCTCCGCCGGCCTCACCGTTGGCATGCGCCTATGGATGCAGGTCTCGGTGAAAAAACAGCAGCGCGCCCAGTACCAGGCCTATCGCGAATCCCTCGCCTTGCAAGCCGCCGAACTGCGTACCATTGCCGCGAAGCAACGCCAGGTCAGCCGCCAGCTGTATCCCGATCCAGAGCAAATTGTAGAGATCGTCGACCAGCGCATCAGTTTATGGGAACGCCGCGCTGAGGATGCCGACTTTCTCGATGTACGCATCGGCACCGCCTGTGTTCCCCTCTGCTGTCCTGTGCATCTCAATCTGGGGAGTGATCCTATGGGAGCGCACATGGCTAGAAAAAATTTCGATCCCGATTTGCTTGCGGAAGCAGAACGGCTCGTCAGTACCTATAAAGAACTGGGAAACGAACCGTTTGTCGTATCACTGCGCACCGCCGGCACCCTCTCTATTACCGGCCCCTCTACAGCCACTCGCTCTCTTACACGCGCCATCCTCTGCCAGCTTTCCGCGTTCCAGGCCCCGGAAGATGTCTCCATCATGACCTATGCTCCCGCAGAGGCCCTACAGCACTGGAGCTGGCTCAAGTGGCTACCACATGCCCGCCGCCTCCGGCAGGTCAAGATCGACAAACAGCGGGCATCCGAACCCCTCTACCTGCTTGCCTCAACGCTTGATGAGTATCGCGACCTTCTTAACACCCAGATACTTCCCGAGCTGGCACGCCGCCGTGAAACTCCAGAGGAGAAGCAGCAGGGAGCCGAACAACAGGTCGTCAAACCGCACTTTATTCTCATCTTCGATGGCTTCACGCCGCGTCTGCTTGCCCAGATTCCCGAACTTGATGATCTATTTCGCAACGCCGCCAGGCTCGCCGTTACCATCATCTGTCTTGTTGACGGTCATGCCACCGAGCCATTCACACGCCAGGCGCGCATCTCCATCTCGCCAGATCGCAAGCTCACATTCGAGCAAACCATGTATGGCGGGAAAAGGGTAGAGCATATTCAGGCCGACGGGTGCAGCGTGCAAATCTGCGAACGCATCGCCCGCGCTCAGGCCCCGCTCACCCTTGCCGATAAAGGCAATGTCCTCGACCTTTCACAGGATGTGCGCCTGCTTGACCTCCTGCACATACGCGCTCTGGATGATATCCAGGTGCCTGCCGTCTGGAAGCCGCGCGCCAGGAAAGAGGTTCTCAATATTCCCATCGGTTCTCGTGCCAATGGTGAGCCGCTTTACCTCGACCTGAAGGAAAGCGCCGAGAAAGGCATGGGCCCGCATGGCCTGATTATCGGCACCACTGGCTCCGGCAAAAGCGAACTGCTGCGCACCATCGTCACCAGCCTGGCCCTCACCCATGATCCCGAAACCGTCAACCTGGTACTCGTCGATTTCAAAGGCGGTGCCTCCTTTGCCGAACTCGCCGCCCTCCCTCACGTCGCGGGCGTCATCACCAACCTGCAAAATGACCTCCGGCTCATTGATCGCATCTACGCCTCCCTCCAGGGTGAGTATACTCGTCGCCAGCGTGTCCTGCACGAAGCTGGCAAGCTGGACAACATACGCGAGTATCACATCAGGCGCCAATCGCATCCCGAAATGTTGCCTCTTCCCCATCTCATCATCATCGTCGATGAGTTCGCCCAGTTGATCAGCAATCGCCCCGAATTCCTCGATCTCTTCATCTCAATCGGCCAGGTTGGGCGCAGTCTCGGCATGCACTTGCTGCTCGCAACCCAGCGCCTCGAAGAGGGCCGTCTCAAGGGACTCGAAAGCTACCTGCACTATCGTATCTGCCTGCGCACATTCAACAAAGCCGAAAGTACCACCGTCATCGGCAACTCCAACGCCTATTACCTCCCTTCTATTCCTGGCGTTGGCTACATCAAGACCGGGTCAACAGACAGCGAGCTTTTCAAAACCGCCCTGATCTCTTCACCCTACCTGCCTGAAAAGAAGCATCGTTCGCCCGCAGCCTTTATTCGTGAATTTACCTCTACCGGCCAGCTCGTTCCCCTCTCCATCTTGTATGGACTCTCCACCGGGTCTTTTATCACCAGCAAAGATGGAGTCGATACGCTTTCAACCGAAATGGATATCGTCATCAGACGCCTGGCTCAGGGCGCAGCCGCGGCCCGTTTGCCGCGCGTCTATCAGGTATGGCTTCCTCCTTTGCCGCCAAACCTGCGCCTCGAAGCAGTGCTCGACCGTGCCAGGCTTTATACGGCACAGGGGACAGATAATAACGGCCATACGCAGTATATTCCTCTGGATGGAGGCGCGTGGCGAAGAGAGCCGCCTTTTGGTATGCTCAGCACCCCTGTAGGACTGCTGGATAAGCCGCGCGAGCAGGAACAGGTTCCCTTATTGCTTGACTTCTCAGGCTCTGGTGGTCATCTCGCCATTATTGGCGCTCCTCAATCGGGCAAAAGCACGCTCTTGCGCACCATTATCGCCTCGTTCATGGTCACGCATACGCCGCGTGCTGTCCAATTCTATTGTATCGACCTTGGCGGAGGCTCCCTGCGTATCTTCCAGAATACGCCGCATGTCGGTGATATTTGCAGTGACCCCCGCCACGAGGGAGAGAAGATACGCCGCATGGTTCGCCAGATGCGCAAGATCATCGAAGACCGCGCCTTCCAGTTTCGTGAGTGGCGCGTGGATACTATCAATATGTACCGCTTGCGCCGCCAGGAGGGTGAATTTGCCACCGAGCCATTTGGTGATGTCTTTCTGGTCATCGACAACCTCGGTCAACTCCAACGTGACTTCGAGCAGCTGGACCCTGATATCACCGAGATCATCGCCAACGGCCTCAATTACGGCGTGCATGTCATCCTGGCCACCAATCGCCGTGCCGAGATTCGCCCTAAAGTCTCCGATAACATCGGTACCTATATGGAACTCTACATCAATGATCCCGGTGAGTCCCTTTTCGGCAAGGCCCTGGCTGCCTCCATACCCCCTGGCGTTCCTGGCCGGGGCCTCTTCAAGGATGCGTTGCAGGAGAAGCTCCAGTTCCAGGCCGCGCTGCCCTGGATCAACAGCCGCAATGGCACGATGCAAGACAGCCTGGAGGCGCTTGTCCGGCGGGTGAGCAGGGCATGGACCGGTAAATTCGCCCCGCCTGTCCGTTTGCTCCCGGCCAGTGTCGGATGGCAGGATATTCCGTCCGTCTCCTCCTGGCATTCGGGCGTGCCGGTGGGACTCGATGAATTCCGTCTCGATCCCGTCTACATCGATCTCATGTCCGGCGACCCCCATTTCCTCATCTATGGGGATACGGAATGCGGCAAAACCACTTTCCTGCGTACCTGGATGGTAGGCCTCAAAAAACGCTATAGCTCTCAGGAGGCGCAGTTCGTCATCGTCGATTACCGCAAAAATCTGCTCGATCTCGCCGAGGGTGACTACCTCTTCGCCTACACCTGCACGCAGCAGATGGTGAAGGATGCTGTCGATAAACTGAAAAAAGAACTTGAAAAGCGCGTCCCGTCGGGTGGAGCGCTCTCACTCGAGCAATTGCGCAAGCCGCAGAAATGGACAGGGCCGCATTACTTCGTCTTTGTTGATGATTATGAATCGGTCGTTGGCGCCACAGGCAGTCCATTGGCCCCATTGCTCGATATGCTGCTCAATGGGCATGATCTTGGATTGCACCTGATCATTGCGCGGCGCGTTGGAGGCGCCAGTCGCGCGGCTTTTGAGTCTATCCTGCAGCGCTTGAGAGAAATGAGCAGCCCCGGTTTGATTATGAGCGGTGACCCACAGGAGGGTGCCTTGATTGGCACTCAACGTGCCAGCGTACAACCTCCGGGCCGCGGCTATTATATCCGGCGCAACCAGCCCCCAACGTTGATACAGGGAATTTTGACCGCGCCGGAACTCATGCAAGTGAATTAGGAGGGAAAACACAATGTCTGTCGAAGGAACCCATATTGATATTACCCCCGCGCACCTGCGCGATACCGCATCCCTTTTCTATAAGGCCTCGCAAGATACATTTCTTCTGCTGGAGGACCTCAATAGGACCGCGCAACAACTCATCGATGATATGTATACCGAACTGCACCAGTCACCCGGTGCTCTCCAGGTGCTTTGCAGCCGCTGGCGTGAGGCCACTCTCAGCCTCAGCAACGCGCTTGAACTGGTAGCGAAGAATCTCACTGTGGCCGCCGACAATTTCGAGGCAACGGACCGCACCGTTATGCCGTAGGGAAGCAGAGGAGAAAAACATGGCAGACAGCGCAAAATTGGCATATATAGCAGGTGAACTGCAATCCAGGGCTGGCACCTTCACCAACGCCGCCGAGTCCTTGCGACAGCAGGCCACTCGGCTCAACTGGGCCTCGCAGGGGCTTACAAATGGCTCCTGGGCCGGGCAAGGCAGCCAGGCTTTTCAGAACGCCTGGAACCTCTACCACCGCGACACCACCCGGGCTGCCGACGCCCTTGATAGCACCGCTCAAACCCTTACCACCTTAGCCGGTCGTCTCAATGCACAGGTGCAGGCCCTGTACCATGCTCAGGAACTCGCGGCAATCGGTATGGGCGCGGCAGCCGCCATCGCTACCGCTGCGGCGGAAGTAGCGATCTTCAGCGCCGACTTTGAAATAGGCTCCATACTTGATGCCATCACCGGCGGCATACAGGTAAGCAACGAGCTGCTTACTTTGCTCGAAAATCCGGGAGTGCAGTCGGGTATCAACGACTTCCTTTCCTCGTGGGAATATGATCCCGGCGAGGGAAAGGTCGGCTTTAGTGCCGATGGCTCCATCTGGCAACCGGTAGAAGATAAGAGCGCTGGAAATTTTGATGGCGTTCCCACCAGTAACGACTTATCAGTCAAGGTCGGCTATAGCAAACTTGATCTGGGCATAGAGCCAGGAGATAATGGAGAGACAGACGTAGCTTTCGGCGGTGAGCTCGCGCTGTTGAACATCTCCGATGAAGCCCGTCTTGGCAATGAAAACCTCGGCTTAACCGGCAGCTCAGAAACGGAGGCGCTGGGCGTTGATGGTGAACTCGGCTGGCACGATAACTCTCTGGGCGCGACAATCGGGGGAACCTGGATCTCCGAAACGGGTAGCGTTGGAGCGAATATTGGCGGTATAAATGTAGGAGTGAATGGTACCATTGGCCTGAAAGCAGAGCTTGGATTCGAGATAGGCGAACATACAGAAATCAAATTACCTTTCATCTCGTTCGGTTTCTCAATTGGTAAGGCTCTGTAACCACCCTGTAGGGACAGCGCCTTGTGCCTGTCCTATCCAACTTGCGCCATCCTTCTATTGGAGAGAAAAGGTACTCAAATGAACGAACTATTCCTGAATCAAGCCGAATTACTTGCCGCGTTGGATGCCGTCTCCGCGCGGGCGCTGGTCAGCATCAGCCGGGAGAAGCTGTTTCCCACGGATATAGATGAACGCAGGACTGTCCTCGAACGAGGAACAGAGTCCCTGAAGCAGCGCGGGATGCTCCGCGTCGATACAGATAACAAGGCTGTGCTGGACGCGCAACTCGCCACCATCATCAGCACCATGGCATTTCCGCGTATAGCTATCGCCGTTGTCACGAATGATCAGCAGGCCGGTCTGAGGCTCCTCTGGTTCTATCAGGCCAGAGACCATATCATTGAACACGGCCTCACCCGCCAGAGACAACATCACATCACCGAAGTACCGGATGTGAGCGCTCTGATTGCGCGCATCCAGGCATTTCTTGCCGTAAAGCCTGCCTCGAACGTCGTTTCCGGAGCGGGGCCAGAGGCAAGCCTGGAGATGGAGCAGGAAGTATTCTTTACCGTGAAGCGACTCGCCGAGCAACACGAGCTTGAACGCGCAAAAGAGCTATTGCTTAACTGCGGGTTTGCTGCCGGCGACGCAAATGCGCTATTACAAGTACTCGAGCAGCCGCTGGCGGCGGGCAACATCGCTATTTTGCGCTGCGCTCCTGAGAGCGAAACCATCGTTGACGGGCGCAATCTTGCCCTGTTGCAAGATGGACGCGCCGCCTGGTCCGCGCGGCAAAAAGTGCCAGGGGAGCCGGTGCTGGTAGTGGAAACAACCGCCGCAACAGCCATCAAAGAACAATTACGCGCGTACCTGGAAGAATTAGCTCAGGTGTAAAGGTAAAAGTAAGATGGCAGATATAGGAAAATTGGAATATATTGCGGGTGAACTGCGCAGCAAGGCAGGTAAGTTCACCGGGGCTGCGGAAACACTGCGGCAGCAAGCAACACAACTGAACTGGGCTGCGAGCAACCTGGCAAATGGCTCCTGGTCGGGACAGGGCAGCCAGGCTTTCCAGAATGCCTGGAACCTCTATCACTACCAGAGCATATTGGAATTTTTCACCCCGTTTTCAATGGCTTACAAAGATCTGACCCATTGATAAAATAAGGAATTTGTTGCATGCGCGCGCTCGTATACCACAACCACACATTGATATTTGAAAAAAACTATCAGCTGCCCGTCTTGAGATCTGGTGAAGCCCTGATCCGCGTCCTGCTCGCCGGTATCTGCAATACCGACCTGGAAATCACGCGTGGCTACCTGGATTTTCAGGGCGTGCTGGGGCATGAATTTGTTGGCGTCGTCGAGGAGGTGTATGAAGCACCCGGCGCATCGTTGATTGGGCAACGCGTCGTTGGCGAGATCAATGCGGCCTGTCATCGCAGTGATTGTTTCTATTGCCGGCAAAATATGCCCACGCACTGCCCGAATCGCACCACGCTGGGCATCGTCAACCGCGACGGCGCCTTCGCTGAATACCTGCAGCTTCCTCTTGAGAACCTGCATATCGTTCCTGAGAACGTGAGCAATGAGGAGGCTGTCTTTGTTGAGCCACTCGCCGCCAACTTTGAAATCCTTGAGCAGGTACATCTGAAGCCGACCGATAGCGTCATCATTCTTGGCGATGGCAAAATGGGCCAGCTGGCGGCGCAGGTTCTCGCCTTGAGTGGTTGCGAACTCATCATGCTGGGAAAGCACGAGGAGAAGCTCGCACTGGCAGCAAAACGGGGAATACAAACTCGCCTGCTTGCCAACGAGCAAGAAGTTGCCTTAGAAAATAGGAAGCGAGTAGATGTGGTTGTTGAATGTACCGGTTCAACAAAAGGGCTTGAGATGGCGCTTCAGTTAGTAAGACCACGCGGCACTATCGTTTTAAAGAGCACAGTAGCCGATCAAAGTTCTCTCCACCTTGCCCCAATTGTGATTGACGAGATTCGCGTGCAAGGATCGCGCTGCGGCCCGTTCCCTCCTGCCTTACGCGCATTAAGCCAGAAGCTGGTCGATGTACGACCGCTCATTAGCGCGCGCTATAGCCTGGATGATGGCCTGGACGCCTTTCGCCATGCTGGCGAAAAAGGCGTATTGAAGGTACTCCTCCAGATGTAACCAGTAGGGACAGTGGCCTGTCCTGTGTGAAACGTAGAGGTTGGTTGCTGCGTGCTAAAAGCAGGAGTAATGACGTATCCTCATTGATAGGGAAATAGCCGTGTGGCGAAGAGGATAGGTCACCTATACTGCGTCAATGCAGAAAGGAAAGAGAAGCATGAACCGTAAGATGATAGGACTGCTGATGGCAGTCATGGCTGTTGGTACCAGTTTGATCGTACTTCTACGGGTAGAAAAGTCGCGGCGCTTCTTGCAAGCACGCGTCGAGCAAGTCCGTGGTGCTCTCCCAGAGCCCGAGCAGGTCCGGCAGTCTGCCCAGCAAGTGGTTACTCGTGTTTCACAGCTGACTGGCGATGCGAAAGACACCACCCAGCAGGCAATGAACAAAGTGAAGCAGACCGGAAGTGATCTGGCAGAAAAAGCCAAACAGCTCACCCCCGTTGGAAATCAGAATGGGCGCTGATTACCTCGTCCGCGTAAGAAGTCTTTTTGTTATGCTCACTCCCCCGCTAGAGAGTCGGGGGAGTGGTTTTTTTCTTAACTGGCGGTGATGAGAGAGGTCTCAGCTAATCTTTTCTCAGCAAATTCTTAATGACATGCCCAGATATGCCTGGTGTCTCCGGGGCCTGTCATGCTGAGCGCAGCGAAGAATCTCACGCCAACTTTCAAGGAATCGCCAGAAGCTGAAGTCCCTGTTATTTACCCCCACGTCTAAAAACGCCCGTCAAACGTGCATATGGTAGAGGGCCATATCATTCTGAGCGCAGCGAAGAATCTCGCGCCTACTTTTTGGGTAATCACCAGAATTTCAAGGAGTATCGCATGACGAACGCGCAAGATATTGTCAGCGCCTTTATGCGGGCGTTGGAAGCAAAGGACTTTACTGGCGCAGCCAGCTTATTGGCGGATGATTTCTACTTTAGTGGCTCCATGTCTCGATCTTTAGGCAAGGACCAGTTTATCAAATTCTTTCAGGAACTGGCTGCTGGCATTCCCAATCTCACATTTCACACGCATGATGTGCGTGATATAGAAGATAACTCAGAGGGCGACAGGGTAGAGGCAAGCCTTCAAATCACAGGTCGCCAGGAAAATGCTATCAATCTCTACATGCTGAGCCTGCCCATCATTCCCCAGATGGGCCGATCCGTCTCGCTGTCACCGGAACAGTGGCAGTTTGTCGTGCGCAATAATCTGATTGCGGCGATAGATGCTCAGCCTGCTGCGGGCGCCGGCATCGCTGAATTGCTTCATCAATTAGGCGTTGACGCAATGATGCTGGGATGATGATTTTCCACTGTAGGGAAGCGGCCTGTCCCTGTCCTCATGCCTCAACCGGTACAGGGACAGGCCGCTATCCCTACACGTGTGGTAGTACGCTCTCGGCGAATGCGCGCAGCCCATCGAGATCATCGAGATCGAACCATTGCAGCATCAACTCTTCCACGCCTGCCTGCCCATAGGCATGAATCTGCTGGATGATCATATCGGGCGTTCCAACAATCGCTCTCCACGAGCTTTGCATGCTTTCGATCACCGCCTCGAGCGATTTACCGGCATATTCCGTGCGCCCGGAGCGAAAGCTGAGCCGTCGATCCAGTTCGGCCATATCGCGTCCAAAGTGCAGCGTATGCATCATCGTGCGACGCACATCGCCGGGATTGCGCCCTGCCTGCCGCAAAAGGCCATCGAGAATCGCCGAATGTTCGCGAAACGCGTCAGGAGAAAGGAAGGTACCATTCCAGATATTCGCGTAACGGGCCGCCAGGGGTAAGGTACGTTTAGGGCCATTGCCGCCAACCATGATGCGTGGCCCTCCAGGTCGTTGCGGGCGAGGCAAGAGAATTGCATCGCGCAGCTGGAAATAGCGCCCCTCGTAGGTGACAGGTTCGTCGCTGTGTAAAAGGCGGGTAATCACCTCAAGCCCCTCTTCGAAGCGCGACATCCGTGCCGGAACGTCGCCAAGGTCGAGGCCAAAAAGCCGGTGTTCGCGTTCCTGCCAGCCCGCGCCCAGGCCCAGGATCATGCGCCCACCACTCAGATCATCGAGCGCCGCGGCCTGTCGTGCCAATAGTGCCGGATGGCGAAATGATAGTGGAGCGACCAGCGTCCCAAAGTGGATATGCTGTGTATGGTCCGCCAGGTAAGTGAGCGAGACAATTGTTTCCAGGGCTTCTCTGTCAGGGGGATTGGCGTTCGTGAAGTGGTCTGAGCGGAACAGCCCGGCAAAACCGGTTTCTTCTACCGCATCCACCAGTTTTTTCCAGCGCGCCCATGTCAATCCGTTCTGACCCTCGATTTGAATAGATAGTGCGACCATGTTTCTCTCGTGTCCTTTCTCTTTCGGCTTTTGCATAGTATCGTAGCCTATGATCGCGACATGAGTCAAATTCTGCGGTACTACTCGATTTGCTTGAGCGAATTCGCCAGTGAACAGCAGTTTAGAAAGGAATTTCCCCTGGCAGATTTAAGTAAGTGGAATCGCCTCGCCCAGCAGGGACAGCGGCTCATCCCTGTCCCGGCCCCCAATGTATACCAGGCCTGTTGTCTGCCTCAAGACCCCATGAGGACAGGGATGAGCCGCTATCCCTACTGGACATAATGATCCTGATTCCCCTTTCAGCTGTCAACATTCACCGAGGACCTTCTTGTTCCTCGACTTGTGAAAGCCCTGAATATTTATTGCTGGGACTTGCCGCCTAGAGGGAACCGATCCCAGGGGTTCTCGTTGGCCGTAATCCGGTAGCCATCGGGGTCGGCAAAGACGAAAGTGCGACCAAATGGGCCGTCGTATGGTGGCGTAATGATCGTAACTCCCGCCGACTCCAGCCGGGCATGTATCTCATCCACGGAATCGCAGTCGATCCACAGCGCCACGCCCCATCCCGGCTGCGGCGCCTCGTCAAGATTCACCTTTGCCTGGGTGAGAGCAAAAGGGATCGAATTGGTATCGAACAGAACAAAATCGGGTGCATCGAAGCGCTCATCGACAGTAAGGCCCAGCATTTCAGTATAGAATTTGCGCGAGGCGGAAAAGTTGCGTACCTGCAAACTGATAAAATCGGGTCCGCGAAGTCTGGCCATATACATCCTCTCCTTTCAAATCAACTCGAAGCTAAGGGGGTCGTCTCGACACCGCCCCCAGATTTCCTTCACACTCATAGTTTACACAATGCCAGTGACAACAGTATGTCAGCAGCGCGAGGAAAATAACTAATGCTCGTCTTCCATCTCTGTCTCCGCCGGCTTCTTTATATCCCTTCCAGCGATGACAACGATGTACTCGCCCTTGAGCTTCGCTTCGCTTGTCGATGCCAGGAGCGCTGAGAGCGTTCCTCGCCGGACGGATTCGAAGACTTTCGTGAGTTCGCTGGCGAGTGCGGCTTCCCGGTCGCCGTAAACTTCGAGCGCATCTTGCAGGAAAGAGGTAAGCCGGTAGGGGCTTTCGTAGAAGATAAGCGTGTGCGGAGCGTCTTTGTCGATCTCTAAAAATTTGCGTCTAGGCCCGGACTTGCGCGGCGGAAAACCACGGAATGTAAAGCTGTGAACGGGCAATCCGGAGAGGACCAGCGCCATTACAAATGCCGTCGGCCCTGGAATCATAGTGACATCGATGTGCGCCGCGAGCGCTCGCCTTACCAGTGTAAAACCGGGATCGGAGATGCCGGGCGTGCCCGCGTTGGTCACAAGCGCCACCGATTTCCCCTGCTTCAGCAGGTCCTCGATCTGCTGGCCCGCGCGCTGCTCGTTGTGTTCATGAAACGCGACCTGAGGTTTGGAAATATCGAAGTGCTTGAGCAGCAAGCCAGTCTTGCGTGTATCCTCGCTCGCAACAATATCTACCTCGCGCAAGGTATTGAGGGCGCGCAGGGTAATATCATTCAGATTTCCGATAGGAGTCGCTACAAGGTAAAGCATAGCTGTCCTTTTCGTCCAGGGTAGGGGCGACCACGAGCGCGGTCAATCGGCTCTCTACCGGTCGCCCTGAATAGGGTCTCTCGTTAGCTTTCGGCGCGTATGCCTTTCCTGATCAATTGGAGTTTATCGAGCACTTCAGGGCGCTTGACTTTCAAGGTATGGGTGCGCGGAAAATCCTCTTCCGGCCAGATGGTGAAGCCCCGAATTTGCTGGTGAGGGGCAAGTTGTTTGTTGGCCTGCGCAATCACAGCCTTAGCCTTTTCAGGTTCGTTCAACAGCAGGATAGCATGCACAGTCGGACCATCGTTTTCTTCCATCAGGCCCACGACCACAGCGTCCTTTATAAGCGGGTTCGTCAGAAGCACGTTCTCGATGTCCTCGGGATAGACATTGAGTCCGTTGGCAAGGACGATCAGGTTTTTCTTGCGCCCCTTGAGGTAGAGGTTGCCATTCTTATCCTGGTAGCCCAGGTCGCCGGTATGGTACCAGCCATCCTGAAACGCTGCCGCCGTGGCTTCGGGATTCTGCCAGTAGCCCAGGGCGACGTTCGGGCCGTGTACAAGCAGTTCGCCGTCTTCGGCAATGCGAACTTCCTCGCCGGGCAGCGGCTTGCCGATGGAATCATAATTATGCTCATTATAAGGAGTGACTGAGACAACCGGCGCGCATTCAGTCGCTCCATAGCCCTGCATGACCCGGAAGCCCATATTCTCCCAGCGCCTGGCCAGTTTCGGCGGCAGGTAAGCCCCGCCACTCACAAAGAAACGGAAATGCCCCCCGAAGCGCTTATGTACCGAATTGAACGGCAGGCGCCGCAGCCGGAATGGGAGATATGGCGCAACACGGTGAAGCATCTCCCACTGCTTTTCGCGTTTTTGCCTGCGCACCTCGCGTTCGATGCCATTCATAAAAAGCTGTAGCGCCTGTGGCACTAACACCATGCAGGTCACATGTTGTGTCGCAAGCAATTTCAAGAGTCTATCGGGAGCCAGAGTGCGGGCATAAACAACGCTGGCGCCGGTATAAAAAATGGCTACTTCGATGGTCAATTCGAACATATGACTCAGGGGCAGAAGCGAGAGCGCGCGATCATCGTTGCGAATGCGAACGACTGAGACGGCGGCTATAGCGTTGCTCGCAATGTTATTGTGGCTCAACATCACCCCCTTGGGCTGGCCGGTAGTACCAGAGGTAAAAACTAATTCCGCCAGATCGTGGCCGGTAACGACCGGAAGCTGTGATGGGTCAAATAGCCCTGATGGTAAAGCATCGATATCGATGAGCGGTGGCCCGGGTTGTGGTAGTTTCTCGTAATCTTTTTGCGAAGTGATCAGAAATTTTGCCCCGGTCACATCCGCAATCTTCGCCAAAAACTCCGGCCTTGAATTAACATCGAGAGGAACGATTACAGCACCGGTGAGGAGCGCCCCAAGATAACTAATCATCCAATTGATGCGACTGGGAGCCCAGAGAAGCAGGCGATCACCTTTCTGTAGATGTTGCTCCTGCAGGTAGCCGCAAAAATCGTGGATTTTCTGTTGCAGCATGCCATAGGTGAGGCAAACGATCTCGTCGTCTTGAACTGGTTCGAGTAATGCCGGTCGATTAGCATAACGCGTTGCAGTATTTGCGAAAAGTTCATTAATGGTAGTCTCCATATGTCCCCTCTTTCTGCCGGATGCAATGCTCTTCGTTCTATAAGGAAAAGGCGTTCAAGCCACTGGTTGATATAGCAGGCTCATTATAAAGGATAGAGAGACGTTTTGCCAGTGAGAGGTATTTCTTCGCTTTTAGCATTGGTAATAGTACTGTGTTCTCAATTTGCTATGTAGAGGTATAATAAACATAGAGCAGTATGCGCACCTGATCTTTTACTGCCGGGTTTGTGCGCGGGTGTAAAGCTGTTTTTACTACAATTTTCAAAGTAAATAATTAAATATTTTTTATTAAAAAACTCGTAAATATCAGTTTACTTCCCTCTCAATCTCACAACTTGACTGACAAGCAGCAAAAATAAGAGATAGAAGACTAGTGATCACCAGGAAGAATTTCTAGTGCAGAAATTATAAGATTCCTTCAAAAGCATATTGACATCCATACCGGTATATGTTAACATAAGTTCATAAGATGGTGTACTGGGGAGCTCTTAATCTCTAACTTCAAGTTACAGATTCCCTTTCAAAAAGGAATACCGGAAATGATGTATAAAGAATAGGGGCATTCCCCGAATCAGGCAATCCATCTCACAAAAATAGGGTAATTCCCCCCACACTCTAAGAAAGGAACACGAACAAATCATGGCTACAATCGAAGCGGCAAATGTCGGGAAAGCCGTGGCCGCTCGAGTAGGGACCAATATCCGCGAGGTGCGAACCAAGCTCGGCCTTACTCAAGCGCAACTGGCTGCTCCCGAATTTTCCATTTCTTACATCTCAGCTATTGAGCGCGGAAAGATCCGGCCATCGCTCAAGGCACTTTCCATCCTTGCAAAGAGGCTTGATGTACCGTTAACCTTTTTGTTAGAAGGATCCCCTGCTGGTGCTGCCGAGGCGCGTGCTGTCGGCTATTCTCCGGCGGACTCCGGGCCAGATCAAAGAATCGATGTGGATCTCTTGCAGGCCAGTGTACTGGTTCACCAGCACCTGTACCAGCAAGCTGCGGAAATATTGGCGCCAATTCAGCCAGAACGTATTACGACCGACCAGGTGTATCGACTGTACCTGCTGCGAGGGCAAATCCATTTAGGCTTGAATGAGAATCAAGAAGCTGTCGTGGATTTACGCGCGGCGGTCACGCAAGGAGAAGGCCTTAACGATATCGAATATATCGAAAGGGCGCGCAATCTCCTGGGCAGGGCCTACTTCCTGCTGTATAACTATACCCTGGCTATGGAAAATCACTTGCGCTGCAATAGTGCCATCGAAAGCGGCCACATTACAGATCCAATTTTTGCTCTTGATGTCTATAGTAATCTTGCCAATGATTATTTCCGGCATGGAGATCTCGAGAAAGCCGTCAGCTTTTATCACAAGGCGTTAGAGACCCTCGAGGGCATGAACCGGGATAGTAAGAGCTTTGCGCAAAAGTACATGGAGGTTGGGCAGCACTATAAGTCCGTTGGCAAACTCTCAATGGCCCACGATTATATGATGAAGAGCCTGGCGATTTATGAGATGCGCGATGAGCAGCGGCTCGTCGGCCTGACCCATCAACGCCTCGGCAAGACACTCGAGCGCCAGAATAACCTGGATGCGGCAGAAAAGGAATATCGAGAAGCCATCGATATCGAGCAGGAACTCGACGATGATGTCTCGGCTTCCATTTGCCACACCAGCCTGGCCGAACTCTTGTTGAAGCGCGGGCAAACAGCAGAGGCCGAGAACGAAGCTCAGGAAGCGCTCGACTTCGCGAGGAAGAGCGGGGATGCTCAGACCCAGGGTCAGGCCCTTATCGCTCTGGCGCAGATCCGGCACGCTGCTAACGACTACGCCGGTGCGGATCAGCTCTTCACACAAGCGCTGGACCTGCTCGATTCATCGAATGCGCATGAGATTGCCGCGGGAGCCTACTTCCGCTATGCCAACTTGTTGGAACAGCGCGGAGAGGTGCAGCGCAGTTTGAGTGCGATCAAGAAGGCCTATGAACACCAGCGTCAGGGCAATCGCGGCGACCTGGAATAAATAAATGCAGCGCCGAGAACACATCGGGTAGGGAAATATCCTTGTCAGCCGGTGTGAGATTGCCGCAAGATAGCTTACGACGCAAGGCGACCATCGCAAAAAAGTAAGGTGATCGCCAAGCAGAAGGCAAAAACACATAAGCCCCTTCCTGTCGAAAATACAGGACGTTATAACGTATAATAGAGTGGTAGGGGCTTATGTGTTTTTGCCTTTCATTTTTAGAGATTTTGTATGCAAAACATGTAAAATACCTTCAAATTTTGCAAGATCCTGGCTTCTGGGAGGGTTTCGCGAATGCTATTCTCTGCTCACAATCTTCGTTATCATATAGAAGATTGTTATTCATCCTTTTGTAGTTTCTTACAGCGGCGCGCAAAGTTCTATTTACGGCAATTAGCGCATGACTCCATGGAAGTAGATGAGGTCGTTGATCATATTATCGAGCAACTTACTCGTCTTGGCCTGATAGGCGCCAGGGATAATGAGCCTCCAACTCTACTCGAGCAATTGACCGATGCCCAGTTTCTCGCCTTTCTTAACCGGAGTATCAAGAATAAAGCGATTGATCGATTGCGCAAGAAGCGCTTGCAGATAAGTCCGGCTGCGGACCTCGAGAGCTATGGAGAAGTGGAGGAAGAAAAAGACCCGTTCGAGGATAAAGTAGAAACGGCCTGGAGCAAGCCTCCATTCGCAACGCCTGAAGAAGCGGCACTCGAGGCGGCAAAAAATACGCTCTTGTTCGTTCTCCTTAAGGAGTGCATCAGGTTATTAGGGAATGCGCCGCATCAATTGCTGGCCCTGGAGCAGGAATTTGAGGAGCTGGGCGTGGAAGAACTGGTTCAGTTCATGCATAAAGAGTTCGATGCACAACTTACCAATGTAGAACCGGACCATATGAGCCAGCATAAGGACCATGCGCACAAGAAGTTAAGGATTTGTTTGCAAGGCAGCAGTAACAATTTGAGAGTTCTCGTTGCCTTACGTTTATCACAATATGCGCAACGTGTCACCAAAACAGGTGAAATATCAGTTTCGATCCGGCAACTTATGAAGGATACACAAGGAAAACAAGATTTGTCTGACCAGGAAGTCAAGCGCGCCCTGGAGTACCTGGTCTCCAGGGGATTGCTGAATTGGCAAGGCGAAGAAATAGTGCGCTTTTCCTCTGCCCAGGCAAAGCGTATAGCGCGCTACTATGAAAAAGATGACGAGCAATAGCAACCCTGGAGGAAAACCTATGGCTGAAAAAAATGGATTCGATAATATACAGCTTGCACAATGGCTACAACAAGTATTAGCGACACCACCGGGGCAGGTGCAAACACAGATTGATTCTTTACGTGATGAAGGGGAGCTTGCAGGGAATTATCATCCTCAATTCTATACGCAATTACCAAATTTTGCGATGGCTCTATTGAAAAATGAACCCTATGTAATCTTGCGTTATGCTCCTCTCATATATCATTTAATAGGGTGTCGAACCTGTCATACTGCATACCTGGAAATCTATGATGCAATGAAAGCAGCTATCCAGCCGGATATACCGGCTATTGAGGTGGAAGAGGATGAGCAAATGCATTCCATGGTCAATGTTCCTGTACGCATGGTGGAATTGCTGTGCGAATTGCTGATCGACCAGGCCGGTGCTTTACTCAGGCAGGGGCGCCACGAACATACAGATAACGATGTGCGGGCGCGCGCACTCTTGCAACAGGCTATCTACATCAGCCTGCATATCAAGCAGAATAATATGCGGCAACATGCCCTGCGGAACCTGGTGGAAGTCGCTTCGTTGGCAGATACTACTCCCGATCCCATCGAACAGAATCCTGCTGCGCATTCCTATGCATCCCTGGTAGGAAGTGGAAATGGCTCGCGCAACGCAAGAGCCTGGCGAGGCGTGCATACCTTAGAGCGACCCGATAGCCAGCAGGTCATCTACCTTCAATCGGGCAGGCTCTCAGGTGCGATTACCCAGCATGAAGACACGCTGGAGCTGCATCTTGTAGACCTGGATAAGGAGTTGCGCGGGCGTTACATTACCATCTCTGTGCTGCTTGGAACGCTGCTCGAACCGGTTCGCTGGCTCGGCGGAAATCCACGCGCTATTCGCAGCCAATCTCCTGTCGCCGCGGATGGTTCGCTAACAACCTCTCTTGGCAAGACCGAACTGCACCTGGGTAAGGCGGAAGATCGTTACCTGCTGGAAACGCTGTTCAAAAAACTGGATGTCAGGCCTGCTGACTAATGCGGCTCAAATTCAACGGTACCGCTTTTGCCCCCGCTTTTGCGCGCCACATAGGCTTGTTCGAGCGTAATCGTTGTATCCACACCTTTACACATATCGTAGATCGTTAATGCGGCGACGGTTGCCGCCGTCAGTGCCTCGACATCTACGCCGGTCTTATAGGTCGTGCGGGTGCGCGCTTCGATATGTATCAATCCCCTGGTGCTGTCAAGCCTAAAGTGCAGCTCGATATGCGTCATGGGCAGAGGGTGACAAAGTGGGATGAGCTGGGGCGTTTGCTTGGCAGCCATAATTCCCGCGATCTTCGCTACTTCCAGCACGCTGCCCTTAGAAACCTGGTTGTGTTCGATCAGGCGCAGCGTTTGCGGTGCCATACGCACGCGCGCTTTTGCCACGGCTTCACGCATCGTTTCCGCGCGTTCCGTAACATCGACCATAAAAATATTACCGCTCTCATCCAGGTGCGTCAGCTGCTCCGCGGGTTTTTCAGGTTGATTCGTTGATTGAGATGGCATAAGTACATCGGCCTTTCATGAAGGACAGCATTTTTCTCTTTGCTTATCAAAAATCATTTATGGCAGTATATCATAGCTGATGAAAAATCCGTTGCCAGCCTAAAAGCTCCTGGTGATTGCCCAGCAGTCCCCAGGACAGGAGAGTTCACGTGAGTTCAGGAGCGCGCGTGAGATTCTTCGCTGCGCTCAGAATGACATACCTTGAGCATGTCATTCTGAGCGCAGCGAAGAATCTCTACTCACCTTCCAGGGAATCGCCCGCAAAGCACGAGGGGATAGATGCCCGGCGATGCGTTCCAGGTATCCATCCCCTCGTGCTTTGCGCAGCTCGAATTCCTATTCTGAGGTGTAAACCTGCATGCGCCGGCGAGCGGCGAAAGCCTGTTTCATATAATTGAAAGCCTCGTTCATTTTGCCATGTTCCTCTAAAAGTTGCGCATACATGGCGCATCCATCGGCCAGTTCCTCAAGAGCTTTCAACTGCTCCAGCATCTGAAGCGCAGCTACGAAGTGTCCATCACCTGTTTCGGACGCTTTCTGCGCATAGGCAATCTTGCCCAGCGTCATAAGCGCTTCGGCCTTCATCATCGTATCTTCGTACTGAGATGCCAGGACCAGGGCCTTTTCCGCCTGTTCCTGTGCCTCTGCAAGCTGATCGTTCTCAAGGAGCCATTGCGCGTACTGGCCGGTGACAGTCGCCAGAACCAGTTGATCTTGCATCGCCTCCACCTGCGCCAGTGTTTTCTCAAGGTATGCAAGAGCGCTTTGCCGGTTGCCACGCAGCATCGCTCGTCCAAGGTAGTAATAGAGGCCGCTCTTGAGTGATTGACTATATTCCTCTGAAGAGACCTGCATCAATTTGTACCCATAGAGCGTGGCCTGCTGGTAATCCTCTATTTCTTTATAATGTTGGAACAAATGCAAATAGAGTGATCGCAGTTGATCGGGATGAGAAACCGCCTCAGTCAGTGTCAGAGCGCGCTGGAACATTTCAATCGCTTGCTGAAACCTGCTCAAATACGTATAATGCAGACCCATATTCATATACACTTGCGCCATTAAAAAGGGATTCAAGGGCTGCATGTTTTCAAGCATGTCAAGGCTCTGCTGGTGCGCCTGCAGTCCTTGCGCGTAATTGTGCATCGCGGCATAGACATTCCCTAATAAGTTGAGGATTTGCAACCCCATATGATCGTTTGGATCTTTGATAAGATGCAGCGCCTCGGAAAGAGCGCTTTCCCCTTCCTGGAATTGAGATGCGATGGAGTAGGCCCAACCAAGGAGATAATGCAACTGTATCTCTTGACGCACAGTCAGCTCCCTGGATGTCAGTTTGCGTAGTTGAGCGATAGCGCTCTGTGCGGCACCTTGCCAGATAGCGATTTGCGCCTCAAGCAACTGAATTTCAATATCTGCCGCGTTTCGCGTTGCCTCATTTGCCGCGGCCTCCGCGTGTGAATTATTTGATGAAGCATCCGGTAGGAAATCGGCTGAGGAGAGACCGAGGCGATTTGCCAGGATCTCTAAAGCCCGCAGCGACGGGTGAATCTGGCCCCGTTCTATAGCAGAGATGTAACTGACTGAGAAATCAGGTTGAGCGAGGTGGCTTTGGGTATACTTCTTAGCTATGCGCGCAGCACGGATTTTGGCCCCGACCGATTGACCAATGTTTTGCTGCGATGGATCATATGGCATAATGCCCTCCTACATAATCGCCAAATTTTTTTGCGAAGGGGAAATCAATAAATAACAAAATGGCTTACCATGCTTATTGTAAAATACATCCTTGCTTCTGTCAAGTCTAAACGGAATAGAATTTATCAACAAACAGGATGACTCATACATACTATCAAATTAGACGAAAATTAGTAAAAGTTATTGTTTGATAGCATGCTATCGCCTTTAAAATGAAAAAGAAATACACCTCAACTGTTTGCATCCTGGAAAAACTCTTTTCATCGAGCAACCTGGACGAACTTCCTATTAGGGGTCAGGAACGCTATGGTTTTCCCGGATTATTCGTTCCTAGTCTCAAAGGATAACTCAGTATCAGCGTTTGATTGCTGTATCCTGCTTTATTCCTGATGAAGCTCAACAATGGAAAGCCATGAATCTAAAATTGCAACGTATTGCAGCAGAAAAGAGATGGTATTTCGTTTCATTTGTGCTGCTGCTGCTTTTCTTGCTGTATACCGCCATTTTCGCGAGCGGTATCTTCACAAATTTGACATTGAGCGCCGACCAATGGCTCTTACACCGGCCCCTTACCGGTGCTGATTGTGTGTTTCGCCAGTGGAAGCTGTTAGGAGACCTCCCTTTTAGCTCCTTTCTTACTGTGGTATTGGGTATTGTATGCCTGTGGTTGCGATATCGCAAACGCGTACTACTCTATATAGTACTTTTACTTGTGTTGGGTCTGGGCGTCGAGTTTGTGGGCAAGCAAGTATTTTCGCAGCCGGTTCCAGATTCTCTCGGTTACGGCATGAATGTTCTGGCATGTCCGCAGGAGCTGCGCCAACCCCGTTCGGTACGGCTGATGATTATGCTGGGTATGTGGTGGGATGCGCGCCCCGCTTCGGCGAGAGCGATTCGTAAAGAACAATATAGCGCAACGACTCCCTTTTCGCTAGCCGATACGACTCCCGATAATGGCTATCCCAGCGGTCACGCCATACGTTGGAGCTTTCTTGGCATCGTAGCCGGTTGGCTCTGTTGGAGACACGTAAGGCGCCGGTTCCTGCGCGGGCTGTTGATGGCAATCGCATTTGCTATTGCTGTCGCAGGTGGACTGATCATGTTCTATATTGGCCTGCATCTTCTGACCGATGTCATTGCCGGTTACCTGTTTGGGGCAAGCCTGGCATGCTGCGCCATTGCCCTCTTACTGCGCAATGAGAAGAAGAGCAGATTTGTGTGACCCATATTGCTTGCCAAACGCTGTTAACAATAGTACACTTTTCGCTGGCAGTAATGTTTTTTACGTTTCCACCACAAGTAGGGGTGGGGAGCTTGCTCCGCCCTGGGCCTCATCGATGGTGGAATCTGTTTTTATCGCAGACAAGGATAGCGCAGTGTATATAGGGAGAAGCATACGCAGACTCACGTATCTGTTTATCATACTATTTGTCTTGCTGAGTGTTGGCCTGGTTTACTGGCAGGTATGGGCCGCGCCGGCGGTGACAGCAAATACTTATAGTACCTTTACCCGTCATTGTCTCGGTGATAGCGCGCCCAAGAGAGGGCGTATCCTTGACCGTAATGGCGTCGTGCTGGCATATTCGATACCCAGCACCAATCCCGCCCTCTGCGGTTACCAGCGCGTTTACACCGATCCTTCCCTGGCGGGACTGATCGGCTATTATATCAGTCCTTTGTTTGGCTCGACGGGCATTGAACACCAGTACAATGCCTATTTGAACGGCACAGTAGGCATTACCGGCCTCAATAATACCTTGAACGGCACATTACACCGGCCTCCTATCGGCGATGACATTTACCTTACCATTGATGATCGCATCCAGCGCGCGGCCAATGACTTCTTTGATAAGTACGCCGCCACACCAGATGGTCAGTTTGTATTTCCCTCTGATCGTGGTTCCATCGTTGTTATGGACCCTCACACGGGCGAAGTACTGGCGATGGTGAGCCGGCCCGGATTCGATCCTAATAAAGTTGCTTCTCTCGCCCTGGTCAACCCTGATCAACCCCAGAGCGCCTCGAATCCGACGTACATTGACTCGCTTATCAAGCTCGATCAGAGGCATGACAAGGAAGACCCATTGCCAGAGCGTCCCCTTGACTACCGCTATGTGCCCGGCTCGACCTATAAAACCATGACACTCGTGGCGGGACTTGATTCTGGCAACTGGCAGTTGAATAATCAGTTCGGCAAGCAGAACGCGCTAGGTCCGGTGGTGATAGGTCCGCCAAATGGTACAACAACTGCCAGCTGCACAAATTGCGCCAGCCCCGTGCAATATGGGCAGCAGAGCTGTATTGTGCTTCCTCCCAAGAACTGTGGAGATGGGCAGGAGACATTTGGCATTAACGGTGTTGGAAATAACATCCAGACCTTCACCTTCCATTTCCCGGTGGATGTCGAGTATGGCTTTTCGCATTCGGATAATATCATCTATGCTCAGATAGGCGCGCAAATAGGCGCGGCCACCTGGCTCAAATATAACCAGGCCTTTTATGTTGGCCAGTCGCCGCCTTTTGATCTACCGGTAACGCCAAGTTCGGTTTTGCCTGCGGGCGCGACTACGCTCAGTGTTTCCCGGCTTGCCGAGAACGCCTTCGGGCAGGGTGTGGATCTCGTCACGCCATTCCAGATGTCGCTATTGGATAACGCCGTAGCGAATAATGGCGATTTGATGCGACCCTGGCTGGTGATGAAAGTTACTGACCCAACAAATTCTGCTGTCGTGCAATCATTTGGCCCGCAGGACCTGGGTTCCAAGATGAAGGCAAGCACAGCAACGCAGGTGCGCCAGGCGATGTTGGGCGTGGTGCGTTGCGGTTCGGGGCGGTTCGGCGATCCCCCTTCTCCTCTCAACCCTGAAATGTGGACCTCGCCTTACGCCATTATCGCCAAGACCGGCACAGGCGAAGTTGGCGGGGGGCTGGGAGCCGAAAGCTGGGTAATCAGCCAGGCGCCATACCAGAATCCAAAGCTGACAATTGTCTCCATGAAGGAAAATGCCGGTGAAGGTGGCCTGGTGAATGGGCCAATTATTAAGCAGTTGTACAATTACATCTTTCAGAATATTCCCCAGTACAAGTTAGCGCCCGTGGAGTCAACTGATCCCGGCCAATTGCAGGCTCAGGATAACCAGTATTGCGCGCAAACAGGACTGCTGCAATGAGAGATGTTGTACAACCGGATTATAGGTCGTTCTCGGCTACCGTCGCGTCAGGCCTTTCTTCTTTATTGCTGTTCTCTTGCTGTATGATCGTCCAACAACTGTCACAGTAGCCCGCCGCTACCAGGTCGAGCGTTAAGTTATGGAAGTGGTATTGGTCTTGCAATTGTTCGTTGAGATTGCCGAGCAGGGTATCGTCCAGGTGGAGCATTGAACGGCAGCGGCGGCAGACCAGGTGATGGTGCGCCTTCCCCTCTGCGATCTCGTAGCGGGGTTGCTGGCCGGGCAGGTGATTTTCGCGCACAAGGCCGAGTTCCCGCAGCAATTCCAGCGTGCGATAGATCGTGGACAGGCTGACGTAAGGATTGCGCTTCTGCACGCGTTCCAGAATCTGGTCGATGCTCAGGTGTTCATCGGCCTCTTGAATGACGCTCAATATCATATAGCGCTGAGGCGTCAGGCGATAGCCGCGCTTGCGCAGTGTTTCGTTGCTTGAATTTCCGTAATGATGCATCCTCTAATCTCGTTCCTTCGTTGGAAGAATGGTGTGTTCATATCGTAGCATCGCTTTGTATTGGCGTCAACATATAGGAAAGATTGTTCACGTATACGACAACTTCTCACCTGCGCGTTGATTCTTCTTAAGGGGGTTGTCCCGATAAGCGTGTGATCGGAGGGCTGTTGGGGTTGAAGGGCAGTCGCCCTGGTGAGGATACCGATTCGCTGCTATACTACTGTATACAAAACGCGATAGTTTTGCCTTGAGAGGATAGGAGACTATGGTACGCTGGGAGCATCGTTACCTTTTGGGTACGATGGTGTTTACGATTGCAGGCGATGTTGTGCGTGACTTTGATGAAGAATATGAGGCATGGAGCTGGCTGGAGCAGGAGGGTTGGGGCCTGGTAGCCATCGAGCCGCCAGACCCTGTACGTCCCGGCGCCTGTAAATACTACTTCAAGCGGCAGAATTTGCAGGTATCTACGCGCGTGACCGGGTCTCAAGCCATACCAACCTATGAACAGAGGGGCAGGAAATAAATGGTCGTTCCGGGCTTCTGGCGCTCGCAGCTCGATCCTGAGCGCGTGATGAATGTCCAGGTGACGCACTGGCACAAAGATGAGCAGGAGCAGCGCGAAGAATATCTGACGGTTGAAGAGCCTTTCGAAATACGTATCGCCGGTCGCAGCCTGGCCGTGATTATGCGCACACCTGGACACGACTTTGATTTGGCGATGGGGTTTCTCCTGACGGAGAGCGTCATTGCAAGCGCCAGTGAAGTACTCGCAATTGAAGGCGCGACCGATGCAGATGGCTTGCCGCTGGCAAATGTGGTCAATGTAACGCTGCGCAAGAGCGAGCAGCCAGAGGCCCTGGTACCCAGGCAGGCGACTTTCGAGCGCCATTTTACGGTCTCGGCAAGCTGTGGTCTCTGTGGAAAAAACAGCATCGATGATTTAATGCTTGCGCTACCACCGCTCGAGTTGGGCGATGTACGCTTTTCAGCCGCAGGCATCTACGATTTGCCGGCAAAATTGCGCGCGGGCCAATCGGTGTTCAGTCATACCGGCGGCCTGCACGCGGCGGCCCTGTTTGCAGAGAATGGCGAATTGTACCTGCTGCGCGAAGATGTTGGCCGCCATAACGCTGTAGATAAGATTATCGGACACGGCCTGCGGCATGGTGATTTTCCCTATGACAGGCACCTGTTGCTGGTGAGTGGTCGCACCTCATTCGAGATTCTCCAGAAGGCTCTGCTGGCGCGTATACCCTGTGTTGCCGCCATTTCAGCTCCATCCAGCCTGGCGGTCGAACTGGCTAACCAGGCCGGAATCACGCTGATCGGCTTTTTACGGGGCCGGGAGATGAATGTGTATACGCATGCGGAGAGAATAGTAAAATGAATTGCGTCCAGTATATCGTTGCTGTATAATCCGCTCATGCAGAACGATACGATAGCCGCTATTGCCACGCCGCCCGGTATAGGGGGCATAGGCATCATCCGTGTGAGTGGCGCGGACGCATTTGATGTAGTATTGCCACTCTTACGCCGCCCAGGTGGAGGTACTGGCGTACCGCCATCGCACGTACTCACCTATGGTCATATTGTCAATCCTCAGACGCAAGAGATCCTTGATGAGGTGCTGGTCGCTTTCATGCATGCCCCTCGTACATACACGCGTGAGGATGTTGTCGAGATTTCGGGGCATGGCGGACCGCTGGTACTCCAGCGCATGCTGCGCCTGGTGCTGGCACAGGGGGCCCGCATGGCGAATCCTGGTGAGTTTACCTTGCGCGCCTTCCTCAATGGCAGGCTCGACCTCGCGCAGGCCGAGGCGGTGATGGACCTGATCAGTTCCCAGACCGAGGCCGGGCAGCGCCTGGCGATGCACCAACTGCGCGGGCGCGTCTCAGAACAGGTGCAGGATGCCCGCCACGCCTTGCTGGGGGTAATCGCACGCATCGAGGCCAGCATCGATTTTCCTGAAGAGGACGTGCCCACTCCCCAACCTGAAGAATTGCGACCGCTGATTGAAATAGCGCAACAGAAGGTGGATACCTTACTCGCTGGAGCAGAGCAGGGAAGGCTCTACCGGCAAGGACTGCGTACCGCGATTATTGGGCGGCCAAATGTGGGAAAATCCAGCCTCCTCAATGCCCTGCTGCGTACCGAGCGCGCCATCGTCACGCCCATTGCCGGAACGACTCGCGATACAGTTGAAGAGGTGGCGAATCTGCGCGGCATTCCACTTCATCTCATCGATACCGCCGGTATCACGCCCAGTGATGATCCTGTTGAGCAGATTGGCGTCCAGCGCAGTCGTGCGGCCGCTGAAAGCGCGGACGTTGTGCTGCTCGTGTTCGACGGTTCCGAGCGACTGAACGAACAGGATATGCAGGTTTCCGCGGAACTACATGCCATGGGATTTGGCACAAAGAACAGGCCGGTGATCGTAGTGGTGAATAAATCGGACCGGCCCCGGCAACTGCAAATCGACGAAGCGGGTAGCATGTGGCCGGAGGCGCCGTTCGTCTCCACGTCGACGCTCACCGGCGCGGGGCTTGACCGGCTCGAGGAGACGCTTGCCGACCTGGTATTGGGTGGGAAAGTCTTAAGCGGCGAAAGTTCGCTGATTACCAGCGCGCGCCACCAGGAAGCGCTGCGCAGGGCTGCTGAGCATCTACAAGCCTCACTGCTCCCACTCGAACAGCGATTGCCGCTCGATTTCGTCTCCATCGACCTGCGTGCCGCCTATGACGCGCTGGGAGAAGTGACTGGTGAGACGGCCAGCGAGGACCTCCTGGAAAGAATCTTCAGCGAATTTTGTATTGGAAAGTGAATGTTACCTTACCCACAGTTCTTTTCCTCCTCCATAGTTATGCAGCAGTCGAAAATGCTGCGCGACCCAGGCGCGGAAAGGGGCCGTTTGCCCTTCTCCTAAACGTCCGGTATAAAAGAGAATCGCGTGAACCTGGGGTTGAGAAGCCGCATTTTCAAGCTGGGCCAGGGTGAGATAGCCGCTCTCGATGCGCACCGTCGAGGTATCGACGAGGGACGGCGGGGTATTGCGATCTGCCAGCCCCGCGATGAACTGCGCATCTGTTATCACCAGTTGATCCGGGGTAATAGCATGCTGCAAATCTGCCGCGACACGTAATCCCTGTTGTGTTTGCTGGTCGGTAGCCACATACGCCACATTTCTGTAATACGCTCTATCTTGCCGGATCGCCAGCACAACCGTTATTCCTATCAAGATAAGTGCGGTCCATAGCAGGATATTTTCTATGGATGCCAGGAATCGATTCGCTCTTCTCTTTTCTGAAATGGTATGCCCGCTCCTTGTAAAGATGGTGTAATACCCGGCCAGGCTTTCCCAGGTCAGGCTATTGCCTATTCCTATCACTGCCAGTCCGAGCAAAGGAGGAATCAGCGCTATGAGATGGTGCTGGAAAAGTGGAACCTGGCGCCAGAGTATGTAAATCGTCGCAAGCAGCCAGGCAATTAATGGGAGAACGCGCCAATCCTTGCGTAAGAAAGAAGCCACAATGCCAAACAGCGCGGCCAGGCTCAACCACGAAATAAGGGCGCCTTTGATGAGGGAAAAATTGCCCCTCTGAGAGGATGCAAATGCTGTCGCGGCCTTCGTGTGGAAGGAAATCACGGTTGAGATCAGCGTTTGAGACGAATTCAGAAAAGGGACTACCAGCAGCAATGCTGTCACAATACATGCCAGGATACCGGCAGCGATTGGTACGAGCGGTATATTTCTGGCTCCCATTCGCCTCTGCAAACCTTGCCAGATGCGTGCCAGCATCAACAGTACAATAGGTACCAGGCAGGTGACACTCAATAATTTGCACATGATAGCCAGCGAGACGGTGACGCCTGTAAGCGCTGCCCAACACAGTCCCGCCATTCCCCCGGGCTGCTCCCACCACATATAGGCCAGTCCGACCGCGAGCAGCGAAAATGCCGTAGATGATGCCTCGGCCTGAATCGTCTGCGATTCTGCGAGATAGACCGGATTGACGATCAGCAGCAAAAGCCCTGTTACTGCGCCCAGGCGTCCTCCCAGGGCCTTCCCCAAAAGAAATGCTCCCAGCAGGCCGAAAAGGGATATCAGGGCGATGCCCAGGCGAGCTGACCAGAGGGTGTTGCCAAACAGAACGTAGCCAGGAAAGCTTGAAAGTAAAAAGAACGGTGGCTGCGAGTAAAAAATACTCTGATACAGGGCATGACCGGCGCTCATAGCACGCAAGGATTGCCAGTATACTCCCTCATCATAACCATCACGGTCGAATGGAACATCCAACTTATAGAGACGCATGAGAACAGCGGCAATGACGAGCGCTACAACCACTCCCCACATAAGAAGCGTTTGCCAGCGGAGCGTATCTGCCGCACGCACTTGATTATCTTTTGCCTCGTTTTCTATCGAACTTACCGGCATGCCTTTACCTCATTGTTGCCTGGCGGAATAATATCCTGTGTATGCCCTACAAAGTAGAACGTATCAAGAAACAAATTGGTATTAAACCGGAGTGAATTAAACTACGCGGATGTTCTATTCTTTGCGCTTTAACAACTTCAGGGGCGCGCGGGATCGAAAAAACAGAAAATACAATTTTGTAAATTTACAAAAAATGATCCCCAAAACCCCTTGACAACGGATTAGGAGCTATGGCATAATACCGTTGTCGCCGTAAAGACGGTAAGAACTTCGTAAGCGAACCCCTTAAAAGGATTTCCTGAAGAAAATTATAACCCAGGGCTGCGTTTCCCCTCGTGGGTATCGGATCCCTGGCATTCTGTATCTGTCTAAACCGGCGATTAAGAAGCAAGAGTACTTGCTTCGGGAAGTACCTTGACAATTGAAAAGTGGAAAGCAGAACAGCAACTGTTTGGCGTCTGAATACGAACGAACACAGAACCTTCCGAGCGCCGCAGTTTCTGTCAATTCGGCCCCGCTGTATGAGCGTACAGGTGGGGCAATCTGCGAACAGCCAAGTGCAACAACTTTAGTACAGCAACTTGGCCTGGATCGCAACTTGGCACTGGTTCATGTGCTCTCTCCTGCTTGGGAGGGAGTCACCATAGAGTA